>Ga0210400_10004622_pt1 | contig 11889 bp, 10 predicted proteins | sample IncBWH26MmetaG_FD_155456 | JGI IMG/M metagenome (GOLD analysis project Ga0210400, IMG submission 155456) | Forest soil microbial communities from Barre Woods Harvard Forest LTER site, Petersham, Massachusetts, United States - Inc-BW-H-26-M | ecosystem: Environmental > Terrestrial > Soil >...
CGCGGCATTGATTTATGGCGACGGTGTCATCACGCCGGCGATTTCGGTGTTGAGCGCGCTCGAAGGCGTCAATGTCGTGACCGAATCGTTCAAACCCTTCGTCATGCCGACGGCGGTTGTCATTCTTCTGTGCTTGTTTGCCGCCCAGCGCTTCGGCACCGAGAAAATTGGGCGCGCCTTCGGGCCGGTGATGATGCTCTGGTTCATCGTCGTCGCGGCATTGGGCATCGCCTCGATTGCCCGTCATCCGGGAGTTGCCGCGGCGCTCGATCCGCGCTATGCCGTTCGTTTCATGATCGATGCCGGTGCCGCAGGGTTTCTGGTGCTCGGAGGCGTGTTTCTATGCATCACGGGCGGCGAAGCGCTCTACGCCGATATGGGCCATTTCGGCAAGGGTCCGATCCGCGTCTCATGGTACGGCATCGTGTTGCCGTCGCTCCTGCTCAGCTACGCCGGACAGACCGCCTTCTTGATCGACAAGTCGACGGTCACCGGAAATCCCTTCTTTCAAATAGCGCCGGCGTGGTCGATATACCCGCTGGTGGTGCTGGCCACATTGGCGACCATCATCGCCAGTCAGGCCATCATCACGGGCTCGTTCTCGATGACGCGGCAAGCCATGCAACTCGGCTGGCTGCCGGGCGTCGCGATCCGGCAGACCTCCGACCGCATCTATGGCCAGATCTACGTTCCCACGGTCAACTGGCTGCTGATGATTGCAACCATTGCCACGACGGTGGCATTCGGCAGTTCGGATCGGCTCGCCGGTGCCTACGGCACCGCGGTGTCGACCACCATGCTGCTGACCACCGTGCTGCTGTACCGGGCCATGCGCGATGTCTGGCGCTGGCCGCTGGCACTCGCGCTCGCCGTCGCCGCGGTTCTGCTCATCGTGGATACGAGTTTTTTCCTGGCGAATCTCTTGAAGATTGCCGACGGCGGCTGGCTGCCCTTGAGCTTCGCAATGATTCTGTTCGTGATCATGGTTACCTGGCGGACCGGCAACGAGGCCGTGCGCGCGTCGCTGGTTCAGCCGCCCGCGGCCGCCGAGCGCTTCTTATCGAATCTCAAGAACGGCGCCATCCCGCGCGTCGCGGGCACCACGGTGTTTCTGACGAGAAGCACGCAGAAGGTATCCGGGCTCATCATGGCGCACGTCCATTTCGTCGGAGTACTGCCCAGGCACGCCATCGCTCTCAGCGTCGTATTCGAAGACATCCCGCGCATCATCGGCCCCAACTGCACCGTGGTCGAAAACGTCGGCGAGGGACTGTGGCACCTCGTGGCTCGATTCGGCTTCTTCGAAATCCCGGATTTGCGGCACGCTCTGCTCGACACTCGAGGACTCGATGCCGGTATCGATTTCGACCAAGCCTTGTTCGTGGGCACCCGCGATTTGATCGTGCAGAAGCGAAAAAGCGCACGCTTGGGACGCTGGCGCCTGGCGCTGTTCGCGTTTCTTTACCGCAACTCGGCGAAGGTTGTCGACCGGTTCAATCTGGCGCCCGATAATGTGATCGAGATTGCCAGGCAAATTGAGATCTAGCCTCCCGATCCGCGCTGTGGTCGTGAAAAATGGGGCCGTGATCATGAAAGATCGGCCCGTCATGCACTTCCTGATCCACCCACTCGTGCAACACCCACACTAGGCCGAGCAGCGCGCCAACCAGCAGCAACAGACAGACGACGATAAGGAACATGGGCACTCCCGGACGGATGCCATGGTTGATCGGTAGCCAGGATTCTCCTACGAAACCGCGTTTTAGCGGTGTAGGAAAAACGCTGATAGTGTTGTCGGACCGTTCGGAGCCTTACTCGAGGGCGGGAAGTACGCGGCCTTGCGCCGCGCCGAAACCGATGCGTGCCGCGCCGGGTCTCGCGCACCACCCGCGAAAGATCACCGTGTCGCCGTCCTGGAGAAAACCGCGCGATTCACCGTGGCCGATCTGAATCGGCCGGCTGCCGCCTGCGCTGAGTTCGAGCAGCGACCCGGCTTGCGCGGGCGTCGGTCCCGATTGCGTGCCGGTTCCGAGCAGATCGCCGGCGCGCAAATCGCAACCGTTGACGGTGTGGTGTGCGATGAGCTGCGCCAGCGTCCAGTAGGCATGGCGGAAGCTGGTGGCGGACAATCGGTGCGGGGATTCCTGCCGTTCGCCCATGGCGGCAGTCAGCAGCAGCGCCTCGAGCTGAATGTCGATCGCACCCGCACTGCGGTTCCAGGGTGAGTCCAAATACGGCAACGGTGCCGGGGCGCCTTCGGGCCGCACCAAAGGCACCCGAAATGGGGCCAGAGCCTGCAGGGTGACCACCCAGGGCGAAATCGTGGTCGCGAAATTCTTTGCCAAGAACGGTCCCAAAGGCTGGTATTCCCACGTCTGTAGGTCGCGCGCCGACCAGTCGTTGAGCAAGCACAGTCCGAAGATATGGGACTCGGCGTCCGCCATCGGAATCGACGTGCCGCGTAAATTGCCGGGGCCAACGAAGACGCCGAGTTCGAGTTCATAATCCAGGCGATTGCTCGGACCCACCTCAGGCTCGAGGGCGCCGGGTGGCAAGCGCTGGCCCCGCGGCCTTGGGAAGGATTGCCCCGACACGCCGATGGACGAGCTTCGGCCATGGTAGCCGATCGGTACCCAGCGGTAATTCGGCAGCAAGGGATTGTCGGGCCGCATCATTCGGCCGACCGCCGTTGCATGGTAAATCGACGTGTAAAAATCCGTGAAGTCGCCGATTTGCGCCGGCAGCGAATATTCGGCGTCGGCTTGCGCCACCAGACAACGGCGCAGCGTTTGCTCGAGGACCGAGCCTTCCAGCAATCCCTCGAACAGAACGCGGCGGACCGCACCGGACACGCCGGACCCAAGCTGCATCAGCGAATTGAGCGTGGGTTGTGTGCCGGCGCGGATCCCCGCTGCGGCCGGCGCGTCGCATTCGCTCGGGGCGAGCGCCGCGAGATCGACGATCTGATCGCCGATTGCGACACCGCAGCGAAACGCCTCCGAGGAGTCGGCGCGGCGGAACACGGCAAAGGGCAGATTTTGAATGGGGAAATCGCAGCCGTCCCGGTTGGCCGAATCCACCCAGCTGCGCGCCCTCGGATCGTGCGTCTCATCGAGTAGGGTCGAGTCGGTCACGGACGAGCCGGGTCGAAACGCTTTTTCAAGTCGAGCCAATAGGCCATGTAATCTTGTTGCAGCGCAGGCGTGCCCTGCAATGCGCAGCGCGTCGGTTTGATGGGAAGGCGCGTTTCGAACATGAATGCCATCGTGTCGACGATATGCGCCGGCACCGACGTGTCAGCGGCACTGGCCTTCTCGAAGGTTGCGGCGTCCGGACCGTGCCCGCTCATGCAATTGTGCAGCGAGGCGCCACCCGGCAGGAAGCCGCTGCTCTTGGCGTCATACTCCCCTGCGATCAAGCCCATGAATTCATTGGCAACATTTCGGTGAAACCAGGGGGGCCGGAAGGTGTTCTCCATCGTCAGCCAACGCGGCGGGAAAATGGCGAAGTCGATGTTGCTGGTGCCCGGCGTGTCGCTCGGCGACTGCAGGACGATAAAAATTGAAGGATCGGGGTGGTCGTATGAGATGGAACCCATGGTGTTGAAGCGCCGCAGGTCGTACTTGTATGGCGCGTAGTTGCCATGCCACGCGACGACATCGAGCGGCGAATGGTCCAAGGCTGCGACCCAAAGCCGGCCCAAGAATTTGCCCACCAGTTCGCAGTCGATGTCGAGATCTTCGTAGCGGGCGCGTGGCGCCAGGAAATCCCTTGGATTGGCGAGCCCGTTCGATCCGATGGGCCCGAGCTCCGGAAGTCTGAACGGCGCACCGAAGTTCTCACAGATGTAACCGCGCGCGACTCCCCCCGGGAGATCCACCTTGAAGCGAATCCCGCGCGGGATGACCGCGATTTCCTGCGGTTCGACGTGCAGCCGGCCGAGTTCCGTGTCGAGGACGAGCGCGCCCAGCTGCGGCACGATCAGCATCTCGCCATCCGCGCTGTAGAAGAATCGGCTGCGCATCGATCGATTGGCGGCGTACAAATGGATTGCGCACCCCGATTGAACGTCGGGCGAGCCATTTCCGGCAATCGGCAAGAGTCCGTCTACGAAATCCGTCGGCGTTGCCGGCAGGGGCAGAGGATCCCATCGCAGCTGATTGGGCGAGAGCGGAGCGTCGTTCGCCGGGTCGTCGAACCGCGGATGCGGCAAGCGGCGGAACGGACGGTGGGTGACGGCCGGCCGGATGCGGTACAACCAGGAACGGCGATTGGCGTGGCGCGGTGCGGTGAACGCGGTGCCCGAGAGCTGCTCCGCATACAATCCAAAGGGACATCGTTGCGGGGAATTGCGCCCCAGCGGCAGCGCCCCGGGCAGCGCTTCGCTCGCAAACTCGTTGCCGAAGCCGCTTTGGCATCCGGCCTCGTCCGATGGGGGCTCGATTGCGCTCACTGCAACAGACTCTCGGGGGCAGCCAAACTACCAGTCTATAATAATGGGGCAACCCTTCGCGAACTCGAGCATTAATGATCAACGACCGTCCAGCAGATCATGCGGCGCCAACGACGGATGATCTGAAGGGTCGCATCATCTCCTTCATGCGCGGCGCTTCCACCGAAATCACTCCTGCGGAGGAGAATCGCCTGCCGGAACTCAAGTCGCTGCTCCCGGTCGCCTCGGGCGTCTATGTGGCCCATACACCCAACGCGAGCTTCGAGCAGGTCATTCATGCCGCCCTCGCGGTCCAGCGCGCAGGGTTTGACGCGATTCCGCACATTGCGGTCCGGCGGGTGGCCGATGCGCAGACGCTGCGCGTCGCGCTCGCGGCGCTGCGCCGCGGCGGGGTTGAGCACATTTTGCTGATCGCCGGCGATGCGCCACGGCCGGTCGGGGAGTTTTCCGGCACCCTGGATGTGCTGCGGTCGGGCATTTTGGAGAAGTCCGGCATCAGGCGAATCGGTATCGCCGGACATCCGGAGGGTCACAACGCGGTACCTACGGCCTTGCTTTGGGAGGCCCTGCAAGCCAAGCAAGCGTTTGCTACACGGTCCGGCATGCACCTGCACATCGTGACGCAGTTTGGATTCAACGGCAGCGCCTTCAGGACCTGGGAGCACGAGCTGGCGCCTCGGCAAATTCAATTGCCGGTACGCATCGGAATTGCAGGGCCGGCGCCGATCGCAAAGCTGATGCATTTCGCCGCTCAGTGCGGGATTCACACAGCGGTGCGCGGCCTGGTGCGCAGGCTCGGCGCGGCGGCCCGGGCGCCGCGGTTGGCAACCAGTCCGGATCAGCACCTACTGGGGGTCTTGGGGGCGCCGCCCGTGTCGGCTCAGATCGTCGCTCCGCATTTCTTCGCGTTCGGGGGTGCCTTGGAAACCGCGCGCTGGATGCGAATCGTGTCCGCCGGTGCATTCGACATCGACTTGGGTGCAGCCCGCCTGCGGCTGTCGGGAAAATAACCCCGCCGACATCGCTTTGGGAGTTTCGCCTACATATTGTTAAGTGCCGAGCAGGGAAACTTCCGGCCATGAGCGAGAAGCGCGAGACCATTCTGGCGGTGCATGGCCGCGACGACGGCTACTGGTATATCGGCGCCGGCAAGAGTATCGCCGAAGGGCCGTACCGCAATCCGGACCAATTGCTGACCGTCGCATCCGATTTGCTGGCGGGAGAATTGCACTGGCGCATCGACGTGTTCGACTTGGCCGGCAACAAAATCATCAGCTACAGCAGCGAAGAACTGAAGGCCGATGATTTGCACCCGCTGCGTCGCCAGCATCACTGGGGCGCATTGGGAACGGGCCCTACGCACTGAACGCGCGGCCGCTCAACGCGCGCCGCTGAAGGCCTTGATCAACCGGTATGTGAATTCGACGCTCTCATCGAAGGGTTGAGTGCCGATTCTTTCATCGCGCCCGTGGGCGCGGTTTTCATCGATGTCCTGCCACACGCCGTTGATGTCGTAACTGGCCATACCAGCATTGCGGGTCTGCCGATCGTCGCTGAACCCAGCCGCCATCGTAGGAATGATGGGCACCCCGGGCCACATCGAATGCGCGAGCAGCGCAACTTTCTTCAAGACTTGCGGCGTCGGAGGTGACTCGGGACTCTCGATCGGCGGCGCGTCGAGCGTGACGCGGATGGCAGGGTCGGCGAGCGTGGCGATGAGCAGTTGCCGCACATTGTCGGCGGTGTCTGCGGGCAACATGCGGCACTGGATCGTCGCCTTGGCGCGCTGCGGCAGGGCATTTTCGGCATGGCCGCCTGAAATCAGAGTCGCCACACAGGTCGTGCGCAGCTGCGCGTTGAGGCGCACATTGCGGCTCAAACGCTCTGCCGCGTCGAGATCGGGGGGCGAATGCGCCACCGCATGCATGTCGGCCGCAAGCGGGCCGCTCTCGAGGTTGCCGAGCTCGTCAAAGCTCGCCCGCGTTGTCGCCGTGAGCATGACCGGAAACTTGAAGGTTTCCAGGCGACCGAGGCCGGCCGCGAGTCGATAGATGGCGTTGTCGCCACCCGGAAGAGAACCGTGCCCTCCCGGACTCGTGGTCTCCAGCGTGAAGGTGACGTAGGTTTTCTCGCTGGTTCCGATTCGAAGGAACTGGCGTTCGCCATTCTTCGTACTGCCACCCACCCCGTCCAGATTGACGACCAAGGCGGCTTCGATCAGGTCGCGGTGTTCCCGCAAGAGGAACGCCGGGCCGTTGGCGTCCCCGCCGGCCTCTTCATCGGCGGTGAACGCGACGATCACATCGCGATCCGGAATGTACTTTTCTCGTTTCAATCGAACCAAGGATTCGACCAGTGCCGCGTCGCCGTTCTTCATATCGATCGTGCCGCGGCCGTAAAACCAGCCCTCCTTCTCGGTCAATGCGAACGGATCAACCGACCAGTCCTCGGGATTGGCTTCCACCACGTCGAGGTGACCGAGGAACAACACGGCATCGCCCGAGTGCTTGCCATGGTAGCGAACCACGATGTTGCCCTTGGTGGGGCGATCGGGCGGCGCCAGCAATACCACGTCGCCCGCTGCAAACCCGGCGGTCAACAACCATCCCTGGATGGCCCGCGCCGCTTCCGTTGAACCGTGCGCATGCGTGCTGTTGATCTGCACCAAGGTTTTCAACATGTCGCGGGCAAGCCCGCCGTCCTCGAGAGGGGGAGCAGGCGCCACCGATGCCGCCCACGCGGATGAGGACAAAGCCAAGCCTAAGATCAACACCCTTCGCACTGAAATCTCCCTATGCTGGCGATACCGGCAGCTTAGCGGAACAGAATCATGAGCAACAGTCGACTCGAGGCGTTCAGCGATGGTGTCATCGCGATCATCATCACCATCATGGTGTTGGAACTCAAGGTGCCGCACGGGGCGGACCTGGATGCGCTGCTGCCGCTGCTGCCAAAATTCTTGAGCTATCTGCTCAGCTTCATCTACGTCGGAATCTATTGGAACAACCACCATCACATGCTGCATGCCTGCGGGGCGGTGACCGGATCGATCCTGTGGGCCAACCTGCATTTGCTGTTCTGGCTGTCGTTGTTTCCCGTCACGACCGATTGGATCGGGGAGAATCCATCTGCCGCGGCGCCGTCGGTGTTGTATGGGCTGGTGCTGTTGATGGCCGCCATCGCGTACTGGATCCTGCAGCAGATGATCATCGCCGCTCAAGGTCCAGACTCGCTGCTCAAGAAAGCGGTGGGCTCGGATTGGAAGGGAAAATTGTCGCCGGTCCTTTATTTGATCGGTGCCGCCGCGGGATTGCGCTCGCCGCCGCTCGCTCAGGGCATCTATGTGCTGGTGGCGCTGCTGTGGCTGGTGCCGGACCGCCGCATCGAAAAAGTGCTGCTGCACCGCTAGGTGAGCTTCGAAACGCACACCGACTGCGGAGGATTATGCGATGCTTGACCTTCGAGGGGCTCAAGGCTGGCATATGGCGCGTGGCGACTTTCGTTGGGATGATCCACTGTTGCTCGAAGAGCAACTGAGCGACGAGGAAAAAATGGTGCGGGACGCCGCGCGCGATTATGCGCAAGGCCGGCTGGCGCCGCACATCGTCGACGCATTCCGCAACGAGCACACCGATCCCGGCGTGTTCCGCGAGATGGGCGAATTGGGCCTGTTGGGCGCCACCATCCCCACGGAATTCGGCGGGGGCGGTCTCAATTACGTCTGCTACGGCCTCATTGCGCGCGAGGTGGAACGCGTCGATTCCGGGTACCGTTCCATGATGAGTGTGCAGTCCTCGCTGGTCATGTTGCCGATCGAGCGCTTTGGCACGCCGGCTCAGAAACAGAAATACCTGCCGGCATTGGCGCGCGGCGATTCCATCGGCTGTTTCGGCTTGACCGAGCCCGATCATGGGTCGGACCCGGGCAGCATGATCACGCGGGCTCGTGCCGGCACCGGGGGTTACCGCCTATCGGGTGCCAAGACCTGGATTACCAACAGTCCCATCGCGGACCTATTCGTCGTGTGGGCGAAGACCGAGGATGACCTCATCCGCGGCTTCATTCTGGAAAAAGGCTGGAAGGGTTTATCGGCACCGGCAATTCACGGCAAGGTGGGATTGCGCGCGTCGATCACCGGCCAGATCCTGATGGACGATGTGTTCGTTCCCGAGGAGAACCTGTTGCCCGGCGTCACCGGCCTCAAGGGCCCCTTTACCTGCCTCGATTCAGCTCGCTACGGGATAGCATGGGGCGCGCTCGGCGCAGCCGAGAGCTGCTGGCATACGGCGCGGCAATACGTGCTGGATCGCAAGCAATTCGGCCGGCCGCTCGCCGCCAATCAATTGATCCAGAAGAAATTGGCCGATATGCAAACCGAAATCAGTCTCGCGCTGCAAGGGTGTCTGCGCCTTGGGCGCATGAAGGACGAGGGCAGCGCGTCCGTCGAAATCACCTCCATGCTCAAGCGCAATTCCTGCGGCAAGGCGCTCGAAGTCGCGCGTGCGGCGCGCGATATGCTGGGCGGCAACGGCATCTCGGACGAATTCGGAGTGATTCGCCATCTCGTGAATCTCGAGGTGGTGAATACGTACGAAGGTACCCACGACATTCACGCGCTCATCCTGGGCCGGGCGCAAACCGGCATCCAGGCGTTTAGCTGAGCGCGCGGCGCCGGCCCCCCCCTTTCAAGGATAGCCGGCCGCGCCGGCCCCCGAGACCCGCGGGACGTGCGGTGCCGGTTTGAGATTGAGGTCCCAGGCGACGTTGGCGGGAGCATCCGCATTCAAGGTCACGCGCCGAGACGTACTCTCCTCGCTTTGCACCATGCCCGGCTGCCAGACGCGCACCGTGTACTCGCCCGGCGGCAAATCACCGATCGTGGCGGTTCCGGCGGCGCCGGTCTTCGCAAAAAACGGCGTCTCGGACACATAGATGTACCCCACCATCCAATCATGAATGTTGCAGCCGAGGACCACGACTCCCGGCTTGTCGAACACTACCGGCGGCGCAGCAGTGCCGGCATAGAGGGGTAGTTCGAACTTCTTCGCCGCAGAGAACGAGTACACCTGGTGACGGATATGATCGCTGTTGGGAAACCGCACCAACGACCCCACGAAAATCGGTTTCACATACGGAACGAACTGCTTGTCCACTTGATCGATCGCATCCGCCGGCGCTTTGGCGCGCAGCGCGATTTTCGGATCGGACGACGTGGCCACCACGACGGCGTCCGCGACCAGCTTGCCGTGCAGGTCGCGCACGAGAATCTTGAGTTCGCCGGCCTGTCCGGGCCGCGCCACCGCGAGAGCCAGACCGAGCAGCATTGGGGTGCTTCTGATCATTCTAGAAATCATAGTCCCAGGTGATTTCAGGCAACGATTTATCGTAACCATTGCCGTCCGTCGCGCGCGTGTCCAAGCGCGTGAATGTCAGCCCGAGGAGACTGTGCGCAGTCGGGGAGAAATGGATGCCTAGGCGAAACCCCAAGGTGGTCGCGAGAAGCCGGTACGCATAATCTTCCGGCCCAAAGGCGGGATCTTCAGCGAGAGCTCGGGAAGCATAGAAGATTCCGGCGCTCGGCGAAGCCGTCGTCGACACCACATCACCGCGACGCCCCATCACCCCGAGCCCCAAATAAACGCTGTCGCGCAGCGAGTATTCGACGTTGACCTGGACGTTGTGACTGCCCTGACTGAACGCGTCGCCGGATACGCCGGGCACCTCCTGCATTTGGGCGCGTGCCGCCCGCCGCTCGTAGGCATAGTCGGCCCACAGGTTCCAACGCTCATCGATGCGCCGGCCGGCGGCGAGCGTCGCGCGGTAAATCCACGCGTTGCGGTAGCTATCGTCGTAGGCTGATTTGCCCACCGACAGGGCGGCGCGCGACCAGGCGGCGAAGGCGCCAAGCGCCCATTTCTTCTTGAGCGCGCTTTCGCACTCGATCGTCGCGTTGTTGAGCCCGGTGAGCCGGAAGAACGACTCTCCGGCGACGCCGCAGCCGACGGTCACGCTGTAATTGCCATCGATCGGAAATAGTTGAAAAACTGCGAGGCGCGCGCGGATGGTCGAGTCCGCGACGATGTCGGAGTGCAATTGTGCGTCGCCGACGTTGTCATCGTGGCGCAGCGCCGCCTCCGCGCCCAGCGTCCAATCGCCCTGCGCAGCGTACGGTACTGCGCCAAGTAAGATGGCGGCCGCCGGTGCGCCAAAGGTCGGATGAAGTCGCACCGACCTATTATGCAGCGCGCGGTAGCGATTGGAACCCTTATTGGCGCTTGGGCCGGGGTTCACCCTGGGTAATCAGGCACGCGCTCCGATTGCCGGTGACATATATCCACAGCCAGCTCAAGGCGACCGCCAGCCGATTGCGCATTCCAATCAAGAAATAGATATGGGCGAGTCCCCAAATCCACCACGCGAGCCTGCCGCGCAGCTTGACCGTGCCGAAATCGATGACGGCGGCGCGTTTGCCGATGGTGGCCAGGTTGCCGGCATGCCTGTAGCGGAAATTGCGTGGCGCTGCGGCGCCCGCCAGACGCAGGCGGATGCTGCGTGCAACGTGCATGCCTTGTTGCTTGGCGGCCGGAGCGATGCCGGGTACGGGCTTGCCGTGCCACGCATCGATGGTGGCGGTGTCGCCGATCACGAAAATTTCCGGATGTCCCGGCACGGTGAGGTCGGGCGCCACTCTCGCCCGCCCGGCGGCATCGACCGGCAATCCCACCCAGGCCGCCGCGGGCGAGGCGCGAACTCCGGCCGCCCACAGAATCACCTTTGCCGCCATCGGCCGGTCGCCGTAGATAACTCCATCGGCGCTGCATTGGCGTACCGCCTGTCCCAGTTGGATTTCAACGCCCTGGCGCGCGAGCGATGCATGGGCGTAAGCGGAGAGGTCCTCGGTAAAGCTCGGCAATATGCGCGGCCCCGCTTCGATCAGCACCACTCGCGCCTTGCGCGTGTCGATGTGCCGATACTCGCCGGGCAGATTCTGGTGCGCGAGCTCGGCGATCGCCCCGGCCAGTTCCACCCCGGTGGGTCCGCCGCCGACGATCACGAAGGTCAGCAGTGCGGCGCGCGCATCGGCATCGGTCTCGCGCTCGGCGCGCTCGAAGGACAGCAGAATCCGCCGGCGAATCGCAGTGGCGTCTTCCAATGTCTTGAGTCCAGGCGCATACGGTTCCCACTCGTCGTGGCCGAAATAGGCGTGCCGCGCGCCGGTCGCCAATACCAGCGAGTCGTAGCCGATGACGCCGCCGTCTTCGAGCAGCACGCTGCGCTCTTGCGTGTCGATCCCCGTCACCTCGCCGAGCAGCGTCGTGATCTCCTTGCGCTTGCGCACCAGGTGGCGAATCGGCCAGGCGATCTCCGAAGTCGCGAGTACGGCGGTGCCGACCTGGTACAGGAGAGGCTGGAACAGGTGATGGTTTCTCTGATCG
>Ga0210400_10004623_pt1 | contig 11889 bp, 8 predicted proteins | sample IncBWH26MmetaG_FD_155456 | JGI IMG/M metagenome (GOLD analysis project Ga0210400, IMG submission 155456) | Forest soil microbial communities from Barre Woods Harvard Forest LTER site, Petersham, Massachusetts, United States - Inc-BW-H-26-M | ecosystem: Environmental > Terrestrial > Soil >...
AAATCGTCGCGCACCGCGATGGCTACGGTTTTCTGGTCCCCGATTCGCCAATCCCTCGCGTGGACGGCGACCTCTACATCGGCCGCGAAAATCTTGCCGACGCCATACACGGCGATCGCGTCCTCGCGCGCATCGTGCGACGCCGCGCCGACGGACGCGCCGAAGGCCGTGTGGTGCAAATCCTCGAGCGCGCGCATCCCACGCTCGTCGGCCTATTCCGCTACGGCCCGCACGGCAACGTGGTTCTCCCTTACGACACGCGCATCCTCCACGAAGTTTCCATTCCTCCGGGCGAAGAGCTGACGCCGCAGCTCCGCGAAAAACTCGGCGCCGCAGCAGGCGCCGGTCCGGCAGCGATGCGCCGCGCGCGTCTCCCGGAACTCGATGGCGCCGTCGTGAACGTGGAAATCACGCGCCACCCCAAAGGCGGCCTCGCGCCCGTGGGACGCGTCATCGAAATTCTCGGCCGCCCCGGCGAGATCGGAGTGGATGTCGAAATCATCATCCGCAAACATTACCTGCCGCATATTTTCCCCGACGAAGTGCTCGCCGAAGCGCGCACCGCGCCGCAGCAGGTCGCGCCCGCCGACATCATCGGCCGCCGGGATTTCCGCAGCCTCCCCATCGTCACGATTGACGGTGAGACAGCGCGCGATTTCGACGACGCCGTTCACGTCGCCGCGCTCCCCGAAGGACATTTCGAACTCCAAGTGCACATCGCGGACGTGGCCCACTACGTTCGCCGCGCCTCTGCGCTCGACCGCGAAGCGCACCTGCGCGGCACATCGGTCTATTTTCCGAATCGCGCTGTGCCCATGCTCCCCGAGGAATTATCCAACGGCATCTGTTCGCTGAATCCGCAGGTGGACCGCCTGGTGATGAGCGTCATCATGGAAATGGACGCCACGGGAAAAATGATTCGCGCGGATTTTGCGTCCGGCGTAATTCGCTCCGCCGAGCGCATGACCTACACCAACGTCAATAAAGTCCTCGAGCGCGACGCGGAAATGAGCAAGCGCTACGCGCCACTCGTTGAAAATTTTCGCCGCATGAAAACGCTCGCGTTGCTGCTCAATAAACGCCGCACCGCGCGCGGCTCGATTGATTTCGATCTTCCCGAGCCGGTGATTGAATTCGATAAAGACGGCCGCATGCTCAGCATCGTGCGCAGCGAACGCAATATCGCCAACCGCATCATCGAAGAATTCATGCTCGCGGCCAACGAAGCCGTCGCGCAATATCTTGAAAAGCGCGGCGTCGCCTCGCTCCATCGCGTCCACGAAAAACCCGATCCGAAAAAAGTTCTCGAGTTCGAAGAATTAGCGCACGCCTTCGGCTACACACTCGGTGTCGAGGATCTCGCCGAGCGCCGCATCACCGTTCGCCACGGCGAATCCCGGCCGCTCGCGCGCGCCACTCGTTCGGGACGCGCCGGCCGCGGCCGCATGCGTCCGATGACCGTCACCATGCCCGCCTCCGAGGAAATTGATATTCGCCCGCAGCATTACCAGCGCTTGACGGAAAAAATTGCCGGCAAGCCCGAGGAGCGCATCCTCTCTTACCTGATGCTCCGCTCGCTCAAGCAGGCGCGTTACGCTGCAGACACACTCGGACATTTCGCGCTGGCTGTGAAGGAATACACGCATTTCACTTCGCCGATCCGGCGCTATCCGGACTTGATCGTTCACCGCTGCCTAAAATGGGCGCTGGAAAATCCGTCGATTGCGCCGCTGCGTGCGCCTTCGCCGCGTGCCCGCGCGAGTGAAGGCGAAACGGTTGCGATGCTCGGGCCCTATCGCCGCGCCGAGCTCGAAGAAATTTCCTCCGAAAGTTCCGAAGCTGAGCGCCGCGCCGAAACCGCCGAGCGCGAGTTGATGGAATGGAAGACCGCACAATTCATGGAAAGCCGTCTCGGCGAGGAATACGACGCGCTGATTATTTCCGTGCAGAAATTCGGTTTCTTCGTCGAACTGATGGAAATGTTCGTCGAAGGGTTGGTCAGTATTGATCGCCTTGATGAAATCACCGGCCAGCGCTGCGTCTATCGCGAGCGTGACCACGCCATCGTCTGCGAACCTCACCGCGGCTCGCGCGGCGGCAGCAGCGCACCACGTGTTTTCCGCCTCGGCGATCGCGTGCGCGTGCGCGCCGAACGCATCGATCCTTTCCGCCATCGCGTCGAATTTTCTCTTGTATAGCGCGCGGGCGCTTTTACGCGAAGACGCTCTGGTGTATCTTTCCTGCGTGAATCGGAGGTGAATGATGGCTGCTCGACAGTGCCCGAATTGCCTGACCATGGTTCGCGCTGCGGAAATTGCCGCACACTCCTATGAACTGACATGCCCCGGCTGTCGGCGGCCGTTGGAAATTTCAGATTTCAGCCGCAATCTCGCGGCATTCGGCGGGCTCGCAGCCGCTGCGCTGGTCTGGAGTTCTTCGGCCCCGCGATTTTCCGGCGACTCATCCGCGCTCGGCTGGATCATGCCCCTTTTGTACAGCTATCTCACCTTCAGTGTTGTTGCTCCGCTCCTGCTCATTTTTCTGGCCGACCTGCGGCTGGGTTCGGAAGCGACCGCGCCCGCTCTGCACGAAGTTTCCGCGCACCATTCATCACATTAGTAATCGGCAGCTGTAATTACTTTTCAATATAACAATTTGTGATACCATCAGTCACTTTTGGTGGCCGAGTCGCGCTGGGAGGGCCATGGCACGCTACGAATCGCTTGTTGGCAAACGCGTTGAAGCGCAGTATCGCGCCAGCGAAATCCAACTTTCGGCCATCGGCACGTTGATTTCCGACTCGGGCAGGTCCGTGATTCTCGAAGATCGTTTTTCTGCCGGCGGAAAAGATAAAACCATGCGCGTCGAAATTCCCTATGAATACTTGGTACAACTTGTAGAAACGAAAGCAAATCCCGCTGCTCCCGCTCCCATACCTTCAGCTGCAAAAAAGCGTTTGTGAATTTCGCGCGCTGATTTCCGGCCACACTTTTTCGTCTCCAAAAATTCTGAATCGAAATGAGCCGCGCCGCAGGTATATTGCATCTTCCAGCAAGGAGGCACGATGAAACCCACGGTTGGATTTATCGGACTCGGATTGATGGGTAACCCCATGGCGCGAAATGTGTTAAAGGCGGGGTACCCGCTCGTGGTGTGGAACCGCACGGCGTCGCGCGCGGAAGATCTGGTGCGCGAAGGCGCGAAACTCGGCGCGAGTCCAGCGGCAACCGCTGCGCAAGCGGATGTGCTGATCACAATCGTGAGCGATCCGCCCGCGGTGGAAAAAATTCTGTGGGGCGCGGATGGCGCGCTGGCGGCGCTGCGTCGCGGAAGTGTGCTGATTGATTCGAGCACGATCTCGCCGGAACTCGCTCGAAAGACAGCAGTTGCGTGCGAAAAAAACGGCGTTGGTTATCTGGATGCGCCGGTGACGGGCGGAACATGGGGAGCAGAAAAAGGGGAATTGGTTTTTATGGTGGGCGGAAAAAGCGAAACGCTCGAAAAAGTGAGGCCCGTGCTGGAAGCGATGGGCAAAAAAATATTTCATCTCGGGCCAAATGGCGCGGGGCAAACGGTGAAGCTGGCGATGAATTTAATCCTGGCGTTGCAGGTGGAAGCGCTCGCGGAAGCCCTTGCGCTGGTTACACATGCGGGCGTTGCGGGAGAGAAGCTGGTGGAAGTGATGCAGGCCAGCATGGCGCGCGCGGCGGTGCTCGACGTGAAAGCTCCGCTGATTTTGAAAAATGAATTTCCGCCAAGTTTTCCGCTGCGGCTGATGCACAAGGATATTCGGCTCGCGCTCGAGCTGGCGCGGGAAGAAGGCATCACGCTGCCGGCCGCGGCTGCTTCGTATGCCACGTATAGCGCTGTAAAAGAAGCATCTAACGACGATCCCGATTACGCCGCGGTGGCGCGTTTCTGGCAAAAAACTTGACGAAGACGAAATAGCGCGAAAATAGCGCGCCAAGGGCCAAAATCCCCGGCGTACCCGCCTGAAAAAAACATACACGCCAAAAATTCTGCGCATTTTTACAAAAGTTCCACCGCCGCCCAAACGGACTCCCGGCGGCAAAAGTGCTAGCCTTTTTTACAGGGTGTGCGGATCTGGAGAAAGCATGAAACCGAAAATTTCGAAAGTCAGCGCGAGAGGGCAAGTGGTGATTCCGTCGAAGCTGCGAATGCAACTCGGAATCTCCGCGGGCACTCCGATAACTTTTTTTGAAGAGAATCGCCGGCTGCTGCTGCAGCCGCTCACGCTCGAGTACGTGATGAAGTTGCGCGGGCTGCTGAAAGGAAAGCCATCGCCGCTCGAGACCGTGATGGAAGAGCGCAAGCAGGAGAAAAATTCATGAAACGTTACGTGCTGGACTCGACAGCACTGATGATTTTTTTCCTGGACGGCGCGGGCGCGACGAAGGTGGAAGATTTCATCATAGATGCGGTGGCGAAAAAAAACCGACTGCTGATGAGCGCGGTGAACTGGGGCGAAGTGTATCACTCGACGTGGCGCGAGCGCGGCAAAGACGTGGCCGACAAAATCGCGGCGGAGATTTCGCATCTGCCGATTGAAATCGAAGACGCAAATTTCGAAGCGACAAAAATGGCGGCGGAATTCCGGGCGCAGTACGCGCTTCCTTACGCGGGATGTTTTGCGGCCAGCCTTTCGCGGCGGCGAAACGCGCCGGTGATCACAGCGGACCCGGATTTTTTGGCGCTCAAGAAAAAAATCGCCGTGGAATTTATTTCCGAGACGGAAAAAAGCTGAGCGGGAGATCGCGCGAAGTGCGCAGGCCGGAAGTGGCGGCGAGAATCGCGGGGATGGTGTTGACGACGACGGCGGCGGTGGCCACGTCGCCATGCGTGCCTCCGGGAATCGCGAGCGTGAGATGCGGCGCGCCCTGGAGTTCGATTGTGTCGGCAGGATTTTTTGCGCCGACAAACATTTTTAATTCCAGAAATATTTTTTCCTGGCCGGCGGAGATGCCGCGGGCAATCTGATGCACGCCGGCGACTTGACCGGGCGCGACCTCGAGAAATTCCGTCTTGATAGTTTCTTCGGCGATCACCGGCTCGATGGTTTCGGAAATATCGTCGAGCGCGAAACCGAGGCCGTCGGCAACCATGGCGACGGATTCCGGCAGGCCGTGATGCTTGATCGCGCCGGCGGCAACTTGCGCGCGAAATTCTTCGGGCGTCATGCCCGCGCCGATTTTTTTCTGCAGCGGCAGGCGGCGCTTCGACGCGTCCACGATGCGGACGGCTTTCGCGGAATCCACGCGCTGCGCGACGGCGCTGAGCGTGAGGACGAGCTTATCCATCACGAATCCGGGATTCACTCCGGTGCCGACGAGAGCGCCACCGTCTTCCTGCGCCGCCACGTCGAGCTGTTTCGAGAGGCCGGGATGCTTGCGGTAGGGGTAGGCGAGCTCTTCGCAGGTGGAGACGATGCAGCAGCCGGCGGCGAGGCAGGCGAGGAGCTGGTCCATCACGCTGGGAAGATAGGAAGAGGTGGAGTGGATGACCACGTCCACGGGTTTTGAGAGGACGGCGTTCGCGTCGGGCGAGATGGCGACGCCCCAGGGCGCGTCGGATGCGCCGACGATTTCGCCAAGGTCGCGGCCGGCCTTCGCGGGATCACTGTCAATCGCGCCGGTGATTTCGATCGAGTCTTTCTGGCGCATCAGGCGGACGATGGAAGCGCCGATGGGCCCGACGCCGAATTGCACCACGCGAATCTTCTTTTTCACTGTGCCGTCCTTGGTGTTTGAGGAAACGAATACCATAAAGGGTTCGCGTGGGGACTGCAAGGGAGGAGTACGCGGAAGGTGAAAGAGACACGTGCTGCACCGTAGGATCTCCAAGTGCCTTGCGTATTAAGGGGAAGCAGGATACTTTCATCGGTCAGTCCTCTTCAGGGGTTAGCAAATGATTCAATTCTTTAGGTCGTTTGTATTGAGTGTAGCTTTCCTTGTCTCCGCTGCGACATGTTGCTCGGCGGCGGAGGGGAATCGCACGTGGACATTGCCGCGATTTTCGGATGATACCGCCGCGCTTTATAACGCGGCATCGAGCGTCACCACCCCGGCGGGGACGGAAGTATCGGTGCTGGATGAAGAAGAAACCTACATCTTCGACGCGGATGGGAAGGCTGTCCGCACAAGATATCTCCTGTACAAGGTCTTGACCGAACGAGGAGTAGAAGGGTGGGGCGGAATTTCCGTCACCTGGGAACCATGGCGCGAAGAGCGTCCAAGCGTGAAGGCGCGGGTGATCACGGGTGACAATGCGGTTCACATACTGGATCCGAAAACGATTAACGACGCGCCAGCGGAGGAGGCAGACGAGGAAATTTACAGCGACGGGCGGATCCTGCGCGCGCCGCTGCCGGCGGTTGCGCCCGGAGTGCTGGTGGAGGAAGAAGAGACCATAAAAGAAAGCGGCAGCTTTTTTGGCGCGGGCACGGTGACCCGATATTACTTCGGCCGTCGAGGAGAGCCGGTGCAGCACACGCGCCTGTATATCGAGGCACCTGCGTCCATGCAACTCCGCTACAAAGTGGAACTGCTTCCTGATTTGCAGCCCGAGAGGAGCGAAGTGGGTGGACGCGTCCACTTATCGTTTGAAGTCGGTGCGATGGAATCTCTCGAGGAGCCGGATGATTACGTGCCAAGCGAAATGGCTGTGCTGCCGCTGGTGACCTTTTCTACGGGAAATTCCTGGCAGCGGATCGCCGAGGAGTACGGCAAAATCGTCGACCAGCAAATCGCCGAGGCCGACTTAAAGTCGCTTGTGGGGAAGCTGATTGCGAGGAAGGATTCGCGTGAGGCCAAGGCGACCGCCATCCTTCAATATCTGGACGAAGATGTCCGGTACACAGGAGTGGAATTTGGCGACGCCGCGATCGTTCCGCGGACTCCTGCCGAGACCCTGAAACGCAAGTATGGAGATTGCAAGGACAAGTCGTCTCTGCTGGTGGCCATGTTGCGGGCGGCGGGAATCCCCGCGTATGTGGCGCTATTGAATGCCGGAAGCCGCAAGGATGTGGCGCGGGATCTTCCCGGCATGGGGCTGTTCGATCATGCCATCGTGTACGCGCCCGGCGCTCCAGACATCTGGATCGACGCGACGGATGAACATGCGCGACTGGGCCAGCTTCCTAATCGGGATCAGGGACGATTGGCTCTGATCGCGCGGGCCGAGACCACCGCGCTGACTTCCACTCCGATCGCTTCGGCGGAAGACAATCTGTTGGTTGAATACCGTGAATTGCACTTGCCCGAGAACGGGCCCGGCCGAATCGTGGAAATCTCCGAACCGCACGGGGCGCTCGAGTCGGATTACCGGCAAAGCTACGAGAATCCTCAAAACAAGGACCGCCGCAAAGATCTGATGGACTACGTGAAGACGCAATACCTTGCGGAGAAGTTAGATCGATTTGAAGTAACGGATGCGAACGACATCTCAAAGCAGTTTACGCTCACGCTGGAGTGCAGCGGGGCCAAGCGCGGTGCCACCGACCTGGACTCATCTGTTGCGGCGATCCGCTTCGATACTCTGTTCAGCCGCCTCCCCAAGGAATTGCAGGAGCAGAAAAAGGAAGAGAAGAACGCGAGCTCGGAAAGAGTCGGGGACAAGCCGAAGAAACCCCGGATCGGCGACTACGAGCTGCCGCTCGCCTTTGTAACGGAATGGCGGTACAAAATCGTGCCGCCGCCTGGATACCGCCCGAAGCCGTTGCCACCAAGCGCGAAGGTGGCACTCGGGCCAGCTGTGCTGACCAAGGAGTTTTCTGCGGACCCGGACGGCGTGATTCATGCTGTGATCCGATTCGACACAGTGAAGAGGCGCTTCACCGTGGCGGAATCGACGGAGATGCGAAATCAGATCGCTCAGTCGCGCCAAGGGCAGGCGATCCTTCTCTATTTCGAGCCGGTGGCACAGGCGCTGCTGAACGAAGGCAAGTTTCGTGAATCGTTTCAAGCGTACAGGGACATGATCGCCGCGCATCCGAAGGAGGCGCTCCATCATTTGCAGATGGCCAAGGCTCTGCTCGCCGCCGGAATGGGGCAAGCGGCGCGCGACGAAGCCCAAGCAGCTGTGAAGGTCGATCCGAAATCGACGCTGGCACAGAAAACACTCGCTGAGATCCTCGAGTACGATTTGGTCGGTCGCAAGTACCGCGGCGGAAGCGACTATGCCGGAGCCGAATCGGCGTTTCGCGCGGCCAAGGCCCTCGAGTCGGAAGACGAAACGATCGTCGGCAATCTGGCTTTGCTCCTCGAATACAACTCTTTTGGGGAACGCTATGGCACAGGAGCCAAGCTCAAAGCGTCTGCGGCGGAATACCTGTCGCTGACGCAGGAGAAATTGACCGGCATCGGTCTCCAGAATAATCCCGCCTTCACGCTCTTCTATGCCGGCGAGATTGCCGAGGCTCAAAAATCGGCGGAGAAATTGAATCCTCAACTGGCCGCTGTAATTGTTGCCTGCGAGGCAGCCGCCAACGGATCACAGGCCGGGATTGCCGAGGCCCGCAAACGCAGCGGCGGAGACGCCGATTTCAAGCAGAGCCTGAAGGGGGCCGGCGAGATGTTGATGCGCGCCAGGAGATATCCGCAAGCCGCAGATCTGCTGGAAGCGGGCGCCTCAGGTGACAACGCTTCGAACACGATGGGACTGGCGGCAATTTTGAGGAAGACGCGGCAGCACGAGGAAATTCATTACAACAATGATGCAATCGGGGCGGCGATGCAGGTGTTTGCGCTTCTGGCGGATCACGACATCACGGTGGAAAAGGTGATGGGCTTGTCAAGCCGGAATGGACGGGAAGTGATGAAGAGGTCCGAACCAGAAGAAATCAAGCGCACTCGGGATGTGGGACGCCAGACGAGGCGCGCTCTCTCCCAGACTGGTTATCCGTCCGACGTGATGTTGGATGTGGTGCTGGCGGCGATTGAAGCGAGAACGGAAGGAGAGGATGCGTCCGGGTATCGAGTGACGCTGAAAGCTCCCGGCCAGCAGGACACCGTGATGTACGTGGTGAAAGAGGATGGTCAGTACAGGGTCTTGGACACGTCAAAGAATCCAAGCGCGATCGGCCTGGAGGCGCTGGATCGCATCCATGCGAATGACCTCAAGGGAGCGCGAGTGCTCCTTGACTGGGTGCGGGACGATCAGCATCTAGTCGGCGGCGACGATCCGATACACGGCTACGCATTTGCGCGGATATGGACCAAGGGAAAAGAGGCGGATGCCGAACATATGAAGCTGGCGGCAGCCGCGATTCTTGCACAATCACTGCCGACGGCGCAGCAGGCGCTCTCCATCCTGGAGCCGGCCAGGATTTCAGCGCCCAGCGAACCTGACAAACTGAATCTGACCATCGCCCTCATCGACGCCTACGAGAAACTCGATGCCTACGAGAACGCTCTGGCAGTATGCACCGAGCTGGCGAAACAATACCCGGATTCGAATCGTCTGTTCTTAGACAGCGATTGGGCTCTGCGCAACCTCGGGCGATATGAAGAAGCAGATGCCAAGGCGCAGGATTGGTTCAAAAAGAAACCCGACGACATGGATGCCTTGAGAGTGCTCATTTATAACGCCGAGGCTCGAGGAGATTACAGTCAGGCTCACGAACGGAGCCTGAAAGTTGTGAGCGCCGGGAAAGCGGAGGCCTCTGATCTGAACCAGGCGGCGTGGACGGCTCTCTTTACCGGCAAAGTTGATGAAGGAGATTTGGCGAATATAGTCAGGGCGGCACAGCTAAACCAGAACAATACTTCCACGCTCCACACACTAGGGTGTGTCTATGCAGAGATCGGTAAACTGAAGGAAGCGCGGGAGGTGCTAATACAAGCCATGGACAAGTTGAATCTCGAAGAGCCGGACGCGAACTATTGGTACGCGTTTGGGCGCATCGCTGAGCAATCCGGCGAGTTCGGAATAGCGCGGGCGAACTATGCCCAAGTCACCAAGCCACCGAGATCCTATCAAGTGCCCCAATCATCTTATCGTCTCGCCCAGATGCGGCTGAAAGCGATGGACGAAGCTGCACACAAGGAACCGTCCCCTAAGAAGTAAACCCGCACGAACACGAGAAGCTAACAGCCCAGGGTTAAAAAATCTGATCGCCCGCGAAGCCGGTTCCTGATACGAACTGCAAACGCCAAGTCAAACCACGGAATTTTTGAGGGCACTGGGCCACAAGGGCGCGGCCAAATTCGCCGCGAAGGTAGCCGCCGGGGAGGCGGCGTTTGTATATTTCACGGACCCAGACCTCCCGGCTGTCCAACCCTTCCGGGCTGGGCTAACGTCTGTCGCGCTTACAGCGCTCGGGGCGCAAATAGCGCGGCGCCACATAATCAAGGTCAACAGCGCTGCCCACCTAAAGGTGGCCGCTACATAGGCAAAGGCGAAGAGAAGAAAAAAGCAGATCCCTCACTTCAACATTGTTCCCTTAAATACACTCAGGGCAGGCGGGATGACAGAGTGGGACGGAAGGCCCGATGAGTTGTCGGGCCTTCCGTTTTCTGATGCGAGTGCGGCCCTCCTTCGCCTGGACGACGGGTCCTCCAAACTTCTGGCGACTCCTACGACGAGCTCCGGAGGGTAAACTACCGCGGGTAAACCACGGCGGTTACCGTGTGCTTGCGGCGACGGCGACCTTGGTTTTTGCGATTTCAGGGACGAGGCCGAGCTGCTGCATGAGGCCAAAAGCGTCCCAGTTGACCCAGCCTTCGACCATCTTGCCGTTTTCGAAGTGAGCGATGGTGACGCCGGAGATGGTGAACTGCTTGCCCGTTGGCGGAATGCCGTTGAGCTCGCCCTTATGGGTGCCGTGGCAGGACCAACGAGCCACTACTGTTTCGCCTTCGGCAATGAGGTTCTCGACCGTCAAACGAAGATCGGGGAAAGCATTGCGGTAGAGAGTGGCGCGCTTCTTCTCGCTCTCGGGGCCGCGTCCAACATCGGGCGTGGAGGGATCGTGGTGATCGTATTTGGGAGCAAAGAACTCGTCTGCGAGCGCCAGATTGCCCTTGTTCCAGAGTTCATCGAATGTACGACGGACGACAGTCTTATTTTGTTCTGACATCGGTGGTTCTCCTTTTTGCGAAAAACGAAATTCAGCCTCGCTTGTGGCGAGTCGCTTGAGCGGCGAGGCCTGGGACGGCGGATGTTACAGGGTTGAGGCTTCTGAACGAGGTACGGGCTTCTGCGCCCAGTACGGCTGGTAGAAAAATACCTGCGACGTGGTGACTAGCGCGTGTTGGGTGCGGCCGGTGAGACAGGATCGCGCATGCAACCGCGGAACTCATAGGGAGTGTGCTCGCTGGGTGCGCGAGAGTCAAGGAGAATCGGGGAATTCTTTTGCGCGAAAAAAGTGGCGCGATTCGGAAAGGGCGGAGATCAAAACCCGCACTCTTTGCAAACGGAGCAAAGAGTGCGGCACCCGGCACCAGTCGGTGCGGGGCGGAGATTAGGTGGCGGTGGAGGCGTCCGCTAATGAATTGCCAGCGGGGCGCAAGGTCACCCAGTCGGTGCGGACGCGGTCCCATTCGTGGATGAGGAAGCCGCGAGACTCGAAGAAGGCGCGGATTTGCGGGCGGTGCCAGCCGACGATTTTCTCGAGGATGGGGACGAGCAGGGCGAGCGTGTCGTTGCTGAGCACGGTGCGCGCGGCGATGTGGGCGACATGCTTGGTTTCGGAGACGGCGATGGTGAAGCCGTCACGCGCGTTGACGTCGAGCATGACGTGAACGTCGGAATCGCCGTCGCCGGCGTAGATGACGTGGTCGGGGCCGATCTGGAGCTTCGACTGCAACTGGTCGAGGACGGCAACTTTGCCGTAGCCCGCGGTGGCGCGAAGGATGGTGTCGATCTCACCGG
>Ga0210400_10004624_pt1 | contig 11886 bp, 6 predicted proteins | sample IncBWH26MmetaG_FD_155456 | JGI IMG/M metagenome (GOLD analysis project Ga0210400, IMG submission 155456) | Forest soil microbial communities from Barre Woods Harvard Forest LTER site, Petersham, Massachusetts, United States - Inc-BW-H-26-M | ecosystem: Environmental > Terrestrial > Soil >...
AGCCTGACGGGCGCGCTCAATTTCAGACTCAGCAGCGTCAACGTCAATGATGACATCGCTGACCCGTTTCAACCCGACATCCTCTACCGGGGTTTTGAGGCCTCGCCCGTGCTCGGCACGCCGCAGGGGCTCGCGGTCTACCAGAATGGTGTGCGCATCAACGAGGCCTTTGGTGACACGGTCAACTGGGACCTGTTCCCCGACATCGCCATCAACCAGGTGGAACTTGTCAGCTCAAGCCCCGTTTATGGACTCAACGCGCTCGGCGGGGCCGTGACGGTGACCATGAAGAACGGCTTCAGCTACCAGGGCGGCGACCTGGAACTCGCCGGCGGCTCCTATGGGCAGCGCTCCGTGACCGGACAGTACGGCGTGAACAACGGTACCTTGGGTTTCTACATTGCCAGCCGGGCTTTGGACTGGACCGGGTGGCGACAGTTTTCCGCTGACCGGATGCGTGACGTGTACGCGGTCTTGAGTGCCCACACCGACCGGGCGACGTTTGATCTGAGCTACAGCCGCTCGGACAATGCGATGGACGGTCAGGGCGCCGCGCCGGTCCAGGAACTGGCGGTAAACCGCTCGCTGGTATTCACCGGTCCGCAGGCCAACCTCAACAGCCTGAACTTCCTGACGCTCAACGCCGGCCTGAAACTGAACGATTCCTGGTCGCTGCAGGGCGTGCTCTATTATCGGCAGTATGCGCAGAGCGTGCAGAACGGCAATACGACCAGCTATGGGGCCTGCGCCGACACGCCGGGAATTCTCTGCCAGCCCGATGGAACAACGCCCCTGACCAATGCGGCAGGCGGGACCCTGCCCGATATTTCCGACGGCGGCGCGACTGTCATTGGCGAGAATGACTTTGAAGTAATACAGGGCTGGAGCCGCGGAGTGACTTTCCAGGTTGCGGACGCGGAGGCGCTCTTCGGGCATGACAACCACTTCACGGTGGGTGCGGCCGTAGACTATGCCGCGACCCGCTTTTTTACCGGTGCGCAGCTCGGCGTGATCAATGCGCAGCTGCTCGTGGAACCTTCCGATCTGCTCGTTGATACCCTGGAGAACTCGGAAGCCGCCATCGCCAATGGCGATCCGGTGCCGGTGAGCGTCGACTCGGTCAACAAGAACCTCGGCATCTTCCTGACCGATACCTTCAATGTGACACCGGATCTCGCTGTGACCGCCAGCGGCCGCTACAACATCGGCCATATCAATCTCGTGGACCAGCTGGGCGAGAATCTCAGCGGCTCCAACCGCTTCGTGCATTTCAATCCGGCCATTGGCGTCACCTACAAAGTGCTGCCGACGATGACCGTCTACGGGGGGTTCTCGCAAAACACCCGCACCCCGACCGCCAACGAGATCGAGTGCTCGGATCCGCTGACGCCGTGCCTGCTGCCGACGAATCTTGCCGGGGACCCGCCGAATCTGAAACAGGTGGTCTCGCACACCGCCGAACTGGGGCTGCGCGGCACGGTGCCCGGCATCGCCGCGGGCCAGGTTACCTGGAACCTCAGTGCCTTCCGGACGCTGCTGGAGAACGACATCTTCGGCATCGCCACCTCCGTCAGCCAGGGGTTCTTCCAGAACATCGGGGACACCCGCCGCCAGGGGTTCGAGGCCGGGATCAACTATCGCGCGCAGCGCTGGTCGGCCTTCGCCAACTACAGCCTGGTGCAGGCCACCTTCCGGTCCGCGCTGACGGTTCCGTCGCCCTCGAATCCCTTTCAGGATGAGAACGGCGACATCCAGGTGCTACCCGGAAATCGCCTGCCCGGCATACCCGAGAATCGCCTGAAACTCGGCATGGATTTCCGGATCATTCCGGATTGGACACTGGGCGCGACGGTGAACGTCGTGAGCAGCGCCTTCTACGTCGGGGATGAATCCAATCAACTCGCGCCCATTCCCGGTTATGCGACCGTCAACCTGCACATCTCGTACACCCCCTCCGCGCACTTCGAAGCCTTCGCCTCGGTGAGCAATCTCCTGAATCGCAAGTATGCGACCTGGGGCATCCTCAGCGACCCCACCGGTATCAATGCGCCGGGTATTCCTGCCGACGGGGTCCGCAACGGTCCCGGGGTCGACAATCGCTTCCTGAGCCCGGCGGCACCGTTGGAGATATTCGGCGGGGTGCGAATCATGCTGTGATCGGCCGCCGGGACGGCCCGGCACGAAATGCCGCGACGCGGACGGCCAGCTTCTTGCATGATGGTACGCATGACAGCGGCTGCGAAACCGATCACTCAGAACGCGGATATCCGCTATCTCGGCAAGCTCCTGGGCGATGTGATCCGGGCGTATGGCGGTGTGGCGCTGTTTGAGCGCATCGAATACATCCGCGCCCGATCGGTGGACCGGCATCGCGGCATTTCCGATGCGGCGGCCATGGATCGCGGCCTTGAGGCGTTGAGCCTGGATGACACCCTGGCGTTTGTGCGCAGCTTCATGCTGTTCTCGATGCTCGCGAATCTCGCCGAAGACCGGCAGGGCAGCGGCAGCCGGCCGGGCGAGGATGTGGCAGCGGCGCTGCAGCTGCTGGCCGCCAAGGGCATCGCCCCCGATCAGGCCGCGCAGCTGCTGGATCGCACGCTCATCGTGCCGGTGCTGACGGCACACCCCACCGAGGTCATGCGCAAGAGCATGATCGATCACCGCAACCACATCGCGGACCTGATGCGGCTGCGCGACCAGGGCCTCTCGCAGGCCCCGGGCGGCGATGACATCGAACAGGCGCTGCTGCGCCAGATTGCGCTGCTGTGGCAGACCCGCCCGCTGCGGCGCGAGCGCCTGATCGTGGCGGATGAAGTGGAGATCGCCCTGGCGTATCTGCGCGACATTTTTCTGCCGGTTCTGCCGATGCTGTATGCACGGTGGGAACGCAAGCTGCCGCAGCGACCGCGCAGTTTCCTGCGGCTGGGCAGCTGGATCGGCGGTGATCGGGATGGCAATCCGAACGTCAATGCCGCGACCCTGGACTATGCCCTGGGTCGTTCGGCCGCTGCCGTGCTCGACAGCTACCTGCAGCAGCTGAATGCGCTCGGCGCGGAGCTGTCGATTTCCAGTGAACTGGATACGCCGACCGCGGAACTGCTGGCCCTGGCGGAGGCGAGCGGTGACACCAGTCCCGCCCGCAAGGACGAGCCCTATCGGCGCGCTCTGACCGGCTGTTATGCCCGGCTCGCGGCAACCTATGAGGCGATCACCGGGCGGGTACCGGCACGGCGCGCCACGGTGCCGGGTGTGGCTTACGGCAGTCCTGAGGAGCTGCGCACTGATCTGGTTGCCATGGCCCACTCGCTGGCCCAAAGAGGTGCAGGCTTGCTGGCCACCGGCGGGGCGCTGGGCCGCCTGATCCGTGCGGTGGACAGTTTCGGCTTTCATCTGGCGACGCTCGACCTGCGGCAGAATTCCGATGTTCATGCACGCGTGGTCGCAGACCTGCTGAGCGTGGCCGGCGTCGAGACCGGCTATCAGACGCTGGACGAGGCCGCGCGCGTCGCATTGCTGCGCCGCGAGCTGGGCAGCGAACGGCTGCTGTGGAGCCCCTTTTCGCAGTACACCGCCGAGACCCAGTCCGAACTGGCGATCGTCCGCGCGGCCGCCCAGGCCCATGCCCGCTTCGGGATCGGCTGCATTACGACCTACAACATTTCCAAGTGCGAAAGCGTCTCGGACATGCTGGAGGTGAACCTGATGCTCAAGGAGGCCGGTCTGTACCGCCCGGCCGACCCGGCCGCCGCACCCATCATGGTCGTACCGTTGTTTGAAACCATCGGCGATCTGCAGAACGCCCCGGAGGTGATGCGCGCCTGGTTCGCCCTGCCGGAGATTCGCAAGGTCGCCCGGCGGCGCGGTTACCAGGAGGTGATGGTCGGCTACTCCGATTCGAACAAGGACGGCGGCTACCTCACCTCCGTGTGGAGCCTCAACCAGGCCACCCGTGCCCTGGCGCGGGTCTTTGAGGAAGCGCAGATCCGGATGCAGATCTTCCACGGTCGCGGCGGCGCCGTGGGTCGTGGCGGGGGCTCCTCCTTCAGCGCGATACGCGCACAGCCGCCGGGGACCGTGCAGGGACGCATCCGCATCACTGAACAAGGTGAGGTCATCGCCGCCAAGTACGGCACACGCGAGACCGCGGCGACGAATCTCGAGGCGATCACGGCGGCCACCCTGCTGGCGTCGCTGGAGCCCACGTCCGTTTCCGAGGAGCAGACGGTGGCGCGGTTCGCCGTTGCGATGGACCAGATCTCCGGCGCGGCCTTCAACACCTATCGCGGCCTGGTGTACGAGACTGAGGGCTTCAAGACCTTTTTCCGCCAGATGACGCCGCTCACCGAGATCGCGGAACTGAAGATCGGTTCACGTCCGGCCTCACGCACCAAGTCGGATCGCATCGAGGATCTGCGTGCCATTCCCTGGGTGTTCAGCTGGGCGCAGGCGCGGGTGATGCTGCCGGGCTGGTATGGCACCGGCCAGGCGCTCAATGAGTTCGAGGATCGCGGCCTGCTGCGCGAAATGGCGGCGAGCTGGCCGTTCTTCCAGTCCACGCTCGACAACCTGGAAATGGTGCTGGCCAAGTCGGATATGTCCATCGCCCGCCGCTATGCCACGCTGGTCGAGGATCGCACCCTGGCCGATACCCTGTTCAATCGCATCGAGACGGCCTGGCATATGGCGCATGACACCTTGCTGGACATCACCGGCCAGACGCGGCTGCTGGAGAAACATCCGGCGCTGGACGCCTCGATCCGGCTGCGCCTGCCTTACATCGAACCCCTGAACCTGCTGCAGGTAGAGCTCCTGAAACGGCATCGCGCCGGGGAGACCGACGCGCGGGTGCGCGAGGGCATCCAGCTGTCCATCAATGCCGTGGCGACCGCGCTGCGCAACAGCGGCTGACCTGGCACTTCCACATTCGCAGCCGCTGCCGGAGAATGGCCGCCAGGCGATCGCGGGTGCGACTCGCATGGGGAAGGGGGGGGGATTATGGATTTTCTGACAAGCGTCTTTGCACGTCGTGCCGCGGCCGGCATCCTGCTTTCAGTATTCGCCGTGCTGACGGTGCCCATGGCGCGGGCGGCCACGCCACCCCCCGGCCCGGCGGTCAGCGCCATGGATACCACACCCTGTGACCGTGCCTGCCTGCGGCAGATCGCCGAACGCTATCTGCAGGCCATGCTGGCGCACGACCCCACCCAGGCGCCGCTCGCCAAGAACGCCCGCTATACCGAGAATGGCGTGGAGCTGTACTTGCCGGATGGCCTGTGGCGCACGCTCGACAAGGTCGGCGCCTATCGGCTGACCGTGGCCGATCCCGAGGATCGCTCGATCGGATTTCTGGCCAAGGGCCGTGAGAACGGCGCACCGGTGCTGATCGGCACACGGCTGCGGGTCATCGCTCACCAGATCACAGAAATGGAATCCGTGGTCGGCCGCCTCAGCAGCACCACCGGCGGTTCGGCCTTCGGTACGCCGAAGGACGCCGGCATCGATGGCGAGCCGCGCAAGGCGTTCCTCACGGATCTGCCGGGGGCCTCACGACTTAACGCGGCGCAACTGGGCGCCATTGTGAATGGCTATTTCACCGGTCTGGAAGGCAACCGGGGCGAGAAGCCGCCGGCGTTTGCCACCGATTGCCACCGGCTGGAAAACGAAACGCCCACCACCAACAATCCGGTGGCGCCGGGAGCCGAACCCAGTTCGGCCAATTTTCCCTGTGCCAAGGCCTTTGGGCTCGGCTACTACCGCGAGGATACGCGGCTGCGCAATCGGCGCATCCTGGCGGTCGACACCGAGCGCGGTCTGGTTTACGCCGCCGTGTTTTTCGATCACGACGCGACCGTGCGCGGCTACCAGCTCAAGGACGGCCGTGACTTCAAGGTGCGCAATACCGGACCTTGGACCTGGATGATCCACGAGATCTTCGAAATCAACGCCGCCGGCAAGATCAGCCAGGTCGAAGCAGTACTGCTGGCCGTGCCGTATGGCATGCGCCCGGGCTGGGTCACCGGCGCACATCTGCCCAGCCCGCAGGCGAAGCTGGATCATTTCCGGGAGTATTGAGGAGCCGGCATGCCCGCACCAGCGGTTCACACGCTTGCGGCAGCTGCTGCCGGCAGCGGCGAGGAATATTTTCTGCCGGCCGAGAAGCTGCTGCAGGGCAATCCCCGCCAAAGCGTGTGGATGCAATACACCGACCCGGCCGGTCAGTTCATGGCCGGCATCTGGCACAGCGAGCGCGGTCGCTGGAAGATCCTCTACACCGAGCATGAGTTCTGCCGGATGCTCGCGGGCGTCAGCGTCATTACGGATGCGGCCGGCGTCGCAATCACGCTGCGCCCCGGCGATGAATGCGTAATTCCCGCCGGGTTCAGTGGTACCTGGGAAGTGCTTGAGCCCACGCGCAAGCGCTTCGTCATCTACGAACCCGCGGCGGCCTGCCTTATTCGTCCTTGAACCGGTAACTGGCGGTGAGACCCACGGTGCGCGGCGTGGACACCACGGCCTGATAGAAGCTCGCATAGTTGAAGGGATCCGACCACGAGCTGATACCCAATCGGTTCGTCAGGTTGTTGCAGTACGCCGACAGGGTCCAATGCACGATGTCCCAATTCAAGCGGGTGTCGAACATGGTGTAGCCGGGCACGGTCGGAATCGTGGCCGACAGAGCCGGGATCAGCGCGCTTTGATAGTGGGCGCTCAGGGAGTAGGTCAGCTCGCCCGTGCCGAGCATCAGGTGTCCGACGCTCAGTGTGGCCGCGAGACTTGACTTGGGCGTGCCCGGCAGCGGGCCCCCCGGCGCCGGCGGCGGGACCGCCAGTCCGGCCAATACATCCCCGGCATACGACAGCAGCTTGGTCTGGTCATAGGTGTAGGACAGCTGTGCGCTTAAGTGATGGGTGATGTTGGCGAAAATGTCGGTTTCGACTCCCTTGCTGTAGGCATGGCCGACGTTGATGGCACCGGGCAGCACCAGCGGGGTCAGCTGCGCGCCCTCCTGGGCATGCTGCCAGTCAATGTAGAACACATCGGCGGAGTAACGGATCCGGTTGGAAACGGTGCCCTTCACGCCGACCTCGTAGTTGTCCGCGGTATCCGGTGCGACCTTGTACAGCGACGGATCCGTCACATAGCTCACCGCCGGTTCATTGGGTGGCAAGGCGTTCACGCCACCACGGCGGAAGCCCTGGGACCAGGTGGCGTAGATCAGATTGGTGGCATCGAGCTGGTAGGAGGTGTTGACCTTCCACAGGGCCCGGCGCCAGCTATCGCTCAAGGTGTTGTTGTCGATCGACTCCGGGCCGTCGAACAGCAATCCGGTCTGCTGCGACTGGGTCACCGTCTGTTTGAACAGGCGGGCGCCGCCGGTGATGCTCCAGGGATCGAGGATATGCCAGGTCAGTTCACCGAAGGTGGCCAGGTCGGTGAACTTGGTTTCAAAGTCGCCAATGTAGGCCTGGTCAAGGACGATGGGAATGCCGTCCACATAGGTCGGCGGGTTGCCGGGCGTATAGACCGTTTCGCCGATGCCGCACTCCGAGGGGGTGACGCCATCGCCACTGCTCACGCCATAGATCGGCACGCAGGCATTAAAGAAATCGTTGTAGCCGTGATAGAACTCGTGCTCCTGAATATCCGTGTTCTCGCTGCGGTAGAACAGGCCCGCGACCCAGTCGAGCTTGCCGCCGGTCTTGGACGCCAGGCGGATCTCTTCGGCCCAGGGCTTGTCATTCAGCTCGTCATGACCGGTCACCAGCACGCGCGGATTGGCGCCGTACAGCGAAGGATAGAACGAGAAGGATGAGTACAGCCCCGTCAGGTCGGAATTGGCGTGGTTGGTGTGCCGCCCCCAGGACGAGTTGGACGTGAGGGTCGCAAAGCCGAAGTCATCGTTGACGGTCAGCGCGAGTACATCGACCTTGTCCTGAGTGGAACCGCGGGTGAGATCCGTGGACTGATAGGTGTTCACCCCGTACTGCGGCGAGGAGTACGGGAAGCCGCCGGCCGTGGAGTACTGGTTGTAATAGGACAGCTGCGCCTTGAAGGTGTCGCTGGGCTTCCACAATGCCGACAGGCGGGCCGAGCGGTACGTATAGCCGTTGGTGCCTTTCGCGGAACCGGTGACGGCCGGACTGAACGGATCCGCCGGGTTCTGCGGGATGGGAGCGCCACTGGCATCCAGGGCGTACAGGTGGGGCTGATCGATGAAACCGGCGTCGTTTTCGTAACTGGCGTTGGCGCGGATGGCGAGCGTGCTGCCGAGCGGAATATTGATCATGCCGCTCAGATCGCCATTGGCCCGGTGGGTATGGTCAGTGTCGCTGCCGCCCACGGAGAATTTTGCATCAAAGGCTTCCGGATCCGGCGCGTTCTGGACGAAGCGGATGGTGCCGCCCAAGGATCCGGATCCATACAGCGTGCCCTGCGGACCGCGCAGGATTTCCACGTGATCGAGGTCGTCCAACCGCAGGCTGACATATAACGGCGTGTCGTCGACGTAGGTGGCGACGGGTGGCACGATGGACGTGGCCAGTGCCAGCTGGCCGGCGGTGGCTTCACTGTTGAGCCCACGGATGATCAGTGTCGAGCCATTCACATCACCGAAGGGGCCCTTGTCGGTGAAGTCGACGCCGGCCATCGAGCGGGCGAGGGCGGCGACATCCTGGATGCCGACGGCTTCGAGCTGATCACCGCTGACCGCGGTGATGCTCATGGGCAGATCCTGCGCCGCGGCCTCGCGGCGGGTGGCCGTGACCGTCACTTCCTGCAGCGTATCGGTCTCGGCCGCGGATGCCGTGGCACTCGTCGTGGTGGTGGCATCATTCAAAGCATCGGCGGACCAGGCCGCGGTGCCATACAGCGCGGTCAGCACGGCCAACGTGATGGGGCGGGTCGGACGTATTGCCTTCGAAGTCTTCAAGATCCATCTCCTCAACAGGCCTTCAGTGCACAGGCCTGATTGCGCTGGCCGATTTCGGCCAATTGCGAGGATGTTTCTTGTGTCCCGGAGGTTCTCCGCGTGCAGGAGATCTCTCGGGGCGCTATCCCCGCAGCCAGATCTCCCGGGCTTTTGTCCCGCCGTGTATCCACACTCTGGAAAGTCTCCAGAAAGTGGACTGCCTCTCTCGGACCAGTCGCCTGTAAGCAGGCCGGAACCCTAGACGCACATTTCAAATAAGAGCTTGCAAGGCACGTGCCCAACTGTGGGGTCGGGCGCGCCGGTTTCTGCAAAGGGCTGAAAATTCAGCAGTTGCGGCGTTGTATGGATACCGCGACGTGCCGCCGGGGGAAAAAGGCCAGCGGATATTGCCCCGCGCGTGCACCACTCGCGTGCGGCGCACCAGATTGACGCCCCGTTGTAGCAACCATTGGTACGATGCCGGCATGAAACGTCCCGCGCCGCCGCTTTCCGAGATGCCTGGCATGTGGCGCCGCTCGCTGATCATTCATGCCGACGGCGTCCGCGACTCGACCAGCCAGGTGCGATGGCTGCAAGCCACGAGCCTGTTTGTGGACCTGCGGCAAGGCGCCGCGCTGGCGGATTTCATGCACCTGCGCTGCCTGAATGACCTGACCCTCGAGGACTGTACGCAGCTGGCGCTGCAGGAAGGCTTTGCCGGCCGTTTCGGCTTCGATGGCGATTGCTTCGAGTGGCAGCGATGGATCGATTTCCAGCCGCGCAGTCCGATCGCCGACGCCGGGCGGCTGTGGTGGGAGGACGGGATTCTCATCGAGACGGGCCGGGACGTACCTTATGTTGAACACTGGATGCGGGATCCGACCGTGGTGAGGCGCCCCCTGGCCGCATTGCAGCTGCGTGATGGTGCAACGGGCGTTGCCGCACTGGCGGTACAGGTCGGCACCGTGTTCATGTTTGCGCGTGACCGCAGCGTTGCGCTGAGCGCCGGCAGGTCGCTGCGCGAATGCGTTGACGGGGCTGCCGATCTCGCGGCGGCCCGCGCGATGCTGGATTGTGAGATCACGTTGGGTTCGGCAGGCAATGTGATTCTGGCATCGACCCATCCGTGGCGGCTGAGCGAACGGTTTCAGCTCACCTGCACGGACTCGACCGTCACTACCATGGCCATCGATCCGGCCGGCAACTTGGCCGCCCGTCGCTGGGAAGTGGTGGGCGCGGAAGGGGATCCTGCGGCCGTGTGGACGGGACGCTAGGCGCAGTCCTCAAGCCACCTCGATCCCTGCACGCCTGAGCCGATCCGCCACCGGGGCCAGCGGGCCCTCGTAGTGTCGCCACAGATCGACGGAGGTGGAGTAGATCGGGCGTCGAACCTGGGCGGCACTCGCGGTGGTGCTGGCGGTACCGCGCCGCCCGATATCCAGGCAGTCATCACTCCATGTCAGACCGCAATGGTCAAACACCCGCCTGGCCTCGGCTGCCGGCGAAGTCGCCAGCTTTTCGTATGAAACATCGAGGATGGTGTCCGGCAGGACACGCCGCCAGTGCGTCATGAGCTGGTGGTAGCCGATGTAGTATTCGGCGACTTCCGTCAGGTCGTATGAAAACGGATAGCCCTGATTGAAGAGCGTCTTGAATATGGCATAGCAGGTGGCCAGCGGATGACGCGCCAGGTGCAGAATGCGTGCGTTGGGCAGTGCCGGGTGGATCAGTCCGCAATACAGATAGTTCAGCGGCATCTTGTCGATGAAGTGGGGCGTGTGCCCGGTGCGCGGCCGGGTCCTTTCCAGATAGTCCGCACCCAACGCGGTGAAGTCGACAGTGGCGCTGCCCGCAACCAAAGCGCGCCGGGGGATCCGTGTTGATCCGATCTTCGCGTGGACCGCCGCCACCAGCGCGGCTGCGAAATCGACCAGCTCGCCTGCCGCATGGACTCCCGCATTCCCGGTCATGATCCGTTCCAGGAGCGTAGAACCGGTGCGCGGCATTCCCAGAATGAAAATGGGCTCGGTGCTCGGGCAGCCCTCGATTCGCGGCGGCGGCGCAGGGAAGGCCTGCATGATCCAGCCCACGGTTTCGACATCATGGCGAACGTCGTATTGCAAGTGACGCCGCCGGATCGCGGCACCGGCCGCGAGGTGCGCCCAGGCTTCCGCGTAGCGCCCGATGTCTTCGAACTCCTTGGCGAGGGCGTAGCGGATGGGCACCTCGCCGATCGGCGCGGTAAATCCCGCGCGCAGGCGCCCCAGCAGGGCTTCGAGGTGATTGCGCTCCGGGGTTTGCCGGCGCAGTTCCGAGCGATTCCACCAGGCCTCGACATCGGCAGGGTCGGTCGCGATGACCCGGTCGTAGTCGGCTTCCGCATCCTCGATTCTGCCGACAAAGCGTCGCACGGCGGCCCGGTTGAACAGGTAGCGCGGGTTGTCCGCGTCGATCGCGAGCGCCGCATCGTAGGCCGTGGCCGCCTCGGCGTAGCGTTCCAGCAACCCAAGGAACTCACCCAGCAGTGCAAAGTCGCCGGCGTGCGTGGCGACGCGCCGCGCCGCCTCGATCGCCTGATCCAGCTCGGTCCAGCGCCCGTCCGTGCGCGTCGCGGCCGCGCGACGCAACCAGGCCTGGGTGCTGCCTTCCCCCTGCGCCGGCATCTTAAGGCGGCGCTGTCTTGCGCGACAGCTTCTGCAGCAGTTCCAGATCGGTCTTCAGGCCCGACGTGGCGCGAATGCGCTCGAGTATCGCCACCTTCAGCTCCAGGAACGGGCCCTGGTGCTTCATCGACTGGGAACGCTCCTGGGTGAGGGGGACGGTATATACCGTATCCACACGCCCCGGTCGCGGGGCCATCAGCACCACGCGCTGGCCCAGGTAGATGGCTTCCTCGACGTCGTGCGTGACGAACACCACGGTGCACAACTCAAGCTGCGAGACATGCAGGATCAGATCATGCATGACTTCGCGCGTCT
>Ga0210400_10004625_pt1 | contig 11886 bp, 12 predicted proteins | sample IncBWH26MmetaG_FD_155456 | JGI IMG/M metagenome (GOLD analysis project Ga0210400, IMG submission 155456) | Forest soil microbial communities from Barre Woods Harvard Forest LTER site, Petersham, Massachusetts, United States - Inc-BW-H-26-M | ecosystem: Environmental > Terrestrial > Soil >...
CTGGCTGATTGGCTGGGCCGCGGATCGCGTAGCCGCGGTCCGCGCCAATGGACGGCTGCTCGTCGCCGCCGTGTCGGCACTTCTCATGGCTTTAGGCACGTACTTCGCGCTGAACCAGACACCCGGTCAGACGATTTTCTTTATGCTCATCATGACCGCAGGTTGCACGGTGGGTTACGTTTATTACGCTTCTGTCTACGCCACCATCCAGGACCTGGTCCCTCCCAACCTTCGAGGCACCGCCATGGCTCTCTACTTTCTTGCCATGTATGCCCTCGGCGGAAGCTTCGGAACCGTGCTTGCCGGGAGGCTCAGCGACCATTTTGCAAAGCAAGCGATGGCCGCGGCTGGCGCGAGCGCACTGAACGAACACTTCAAAGCGGTAGGTCTGCACAGTGCCATGTATATGATTCCTGTCTGCAGTGCGCTTCTGACGGTCTTCCTGCTTTGCGCTGCCCGCACCGTCCCCAAGGATGTGAGCGAGTTGCAGTCCCGTACGTTGTCCCCGGAAAGCCAACCCTAAGGCCAAGCAGGACTGGAATTGCAGGAGCGACCATCCTACGTCGCGTGCTTGACACCATACGTCGGTTGCCATACGGTCATGTGCTGTGATTTGTTTGAAGTATTGAATCGTCAGTAATCTGGTATTCGAGCCGGGAGCGGAGATACGATGCCTGCCTATAACGCCATAGCCTTTCTCTTCGATTTGTGCCTCTCTGCAGGAATCGTTTTTCTAGTCTACAAATTAATCGGCAAAAGCCTGCGTGAACTTCTGGACAAGGTCATTCGAATCCCGGAAGGCACAACGTTTTATTTGCGCGCCCTCTCTGTGATTCTGTTGTGTGTGGCCCTTTCTAAAGTTCTCACCGGAGTTCATCAGAAGCCAGACGCACAGTTTATGGAGTATGTGTGGGCAGTTGCCGGTGACATTTCCGGAGTACTCGAAAACCTCTTTGGCACGCTTCTCGCCTACGTTGCCATTGTGACGGTTCTGGTGGTGGTTTTGAGACCCAAGAATGAGCAATGAAACCTATTTGACTGTTTCGTATTTCACGGTAGGGCTGATCTGCTTTTGTCTCGGTCTTGCTGCCTTTCTGTGGTTGCGACGGCCACTCCACGCAATCTTTGGCGCACTTTCCCAGAAAAGTTGGGGAAAACTGCTGAAACGATCTTTTCCTCTCAGCCTCGTCCTCTTTGCACTTTCCTCCTGCCTGTCGGTTAATTACTACGGCGGTTGCAATCCTATCCCTTACAAGAAAATCATCGAAGATCGTGGATACATCGTCGCCAAGAACCAGGAGCAGATTTCAAAATCTCTGTCCGCGATTGCGGTCGGCGTTTCTCTTTGGGGATTCATCGTGGGATTGAGCCTGTTTGTCATTCGGCGCGATCGACGTGGAAGGAATGGCGAATCCTCAAGCGACCTTCCTGCAGCCCGAAACTCCTCCTGAACGGAGCCGCTTTTTAATCTCAATCTCACTATTCCTTACACACGCGGTGATTGTTCGAGCGTGTGGTTAGTGTGTGGGCCCTCTAATTTGACGGGTTCCGCTCGCGACTGTAAACTTTGATTTCCGCGCGTCAGTGACTCGCGTTCGAACCCGCAGAGGACCAAGCGCCAAACAAAGCATCGAGTTGCAGTGATTGAGGAGGCAGTATGGCTACGGCAGTCGCGCCACGGTTGTTCAAGAACTTTATCAATGGCGAATGGGTGGAATCGCGCAGCGGGAAAGCCTACGAGAACCGCAATCCCGCGAACACCGACGAATTGATCGGCATGTTTGTTTCCTCCACAAACGAAGACGTCAACGCCGCGGTCGATGCGGCGAAAGAAGCTTACAAATCGTGGCGCCTGGTTCCTGCGCCGAAGCGCGCCGAGATCCTGTTTCGTGCGGCTGAGCTGCTGCTCCAGCGAAAAGAAGAATTTTCCAAAGACATGACGCGCGAAATGGGAAAAGTCCTCGCCGAGACTCGCGGCGACGTTCAGGAAGCCATCGACATGACCTATTACATGGCCGGCGAAGGACGCCGCCTCTTCGGGCAGACCACTCCTTCGGAGCTTCCCAACAAGTTTGCTATGAGCGTGCGCCAGTCCATCGGCGTATGCGGCATGATTACCCCGTGGAATTTTCCGATGGCCATTCCTTCCTGGAAAATGATGCCCGCGCTTATCAGTGGAAACACAGTGGTGCTAAAACCGGCAGAAGACACGCCGCTTTCCTCGTACCACCTCGTCCAGATTCTGACCGAGGCCGGCGTGCCCCGCGGCGTTGTGAATCTGGTCAGCGGCGACGGGCCCAACGCCGGAGCGCCCTTATCGCAGCACAAAGAAGTTCCCGTCGTGAGTTTTACAGGCTCCACTTCCGTGGGCCGCATCATCGCGCAAGCTTGCGCGCCGGACTTCAAACACTACAGTTTGGAAATGGGCGGCAAGAACATCATCATCGTCATGGAGGACGCCAATCTCGATCTCGCCGTGGATGGCGCGATCTGGGGTGGCTTCGGCACCTCGGGCCAGCGTTGCACCGCCGCAAGCCGCGTCGCGGTTCACAAAAGCGTCTACAAGGAGTTTGTCGAACGCTTCGTCGAACGCGCCAAATCGCTGAAAGTTGGAAACGGTTTGGACGCCGCGACAGAAATGGGCCCCTGCATCAACGAACAGCAACTGAAAACGGTGATGAGCTACGTGGAAATCGGCACGAACGAAGGCGCAAAGTTGCTGACCGGCGGAAATCGTTTGGACGGTGGCGCGCATTCGAAAGGCTGGTTCCACGCGCCAACCGTTTTTGGCGATTGCTCGCCAAGAATGCGCATCGCCCAGGAAGAAATTTTCGGCCCGGTAGTCTCGGTAATTCCGACCGACAGTTTCGAACAAGCCATCGACATCGCCAACGGTGTGCCGTACGGTTTGTCAGCATCCATTTACACACGCAACGTGAACCGCGCCTTCGCCGCAATGCGCGATTTGTACACCGGAATCGTCTACGTGAATGCCCCAACGATTGGCGCGGAAACGCATCTGCCCTTCGGTGGCACCAAGCAAACCGGCAACGGCCACCGCGAAGCCGCCATCGCCGCCATCGATTTTTTCACCGAGTGGAAAACCGTCTACATCGATTACTCCGACAAACTCCAGCGCGCCCAAATCGACAATGCCTAGCCCATTCGAACGCGCCCAAATCGATAATGCCTAGCCCATTCGAACGCGTTGACGCTGCGCGGCACCGTTCCTACAATAGAAGGTAGCGCTCGTTAGCACTAGGAGTAGAGTGCTGCTATGAGGAATTCAGCCCTACAGGAACGCCGCAACCGCCAAATTTTGGCCGACATCGTCCGCACATATATCGAAACGGGGGAGCCGGTTTCTTCGCGGGCAATTTCGAAGCGATTCGAAGAGACGCTCAGCACGGCGACGATTCGAAACTTGATGGCGGACCTGGAGGATGGCGGATTTTTGTATCAGCCGCACACTTCGGCGGGGCGCGTGCCCACTGCCGCTGCTTACCGTTTTTTTGCGCAAGAAATTGCGTCGCAGGCTACCATTACCGTGAGCGATCGCGAATGGATTCAGCGTGAAATGAGCGGAGCCACCAGCGCTTCGGAAATCACGGAGCGCGCCGGGCACATTCTGGCGGAAGTTTCGAACGGGCTCGGAATCATTGTTTCGCCGCCGCTGAGCAAAACCGTTTTGGAGCACGCGCGCATGTGGTTGCTGCCGGACGGCCGCGTGGTTGTCGTACTGATTTCGCCGGGCGGAAATACGCGCGACAAGATTTTGCGGCCGCACCGGCCTTTCACGCAGGTCGAACTGGATGCAACCGCAGATTTTTTGAACCGACATTATTCTGGATGGACGCTTGAAGCTATCCGCGGCGATCTTTTGCAAAAGCTGGCGACCGAGCGCGAACGTTACGAGGGCATCGTGCAGAGCGCGCTTTCGTTGTGCGATCCCGCGGTGCTCGGAGACGAATCCGCGCTTCACGTTCACGTCGAGGGCACTCCACAAATTGTGGGCGCCGCGGAATTTGCGGACCAAGCGCAACTGCGGGATCTATTGGCAGCCATTGAGGAAAAACATCGTCTGGTGACCATGTTGAACGCGTGCATCGAAACACCCGAGCCGGTCCACGTCCAGATCGGCGTTAAAGAAATTTCGCAGTCGGGAGAAAATCTGGCGCTGATCAGCGCCGCTTACACGCGCAACGATCTGGTGCAAGGTTCGCTTGGCGTGCTCGGGCCGACGCGGATGCATTATGAGCGCGCCATGACCGCGGTGGCGTACGTCGCGCAGCTCTTCAGCGAATCGCTGAATAAAATTGAATAATCGAGGGACACAGGAGAAGCATGGGACCGCGTGACAAAGAAGTGAAGATCAACGTGAACACCAACGTGGATAGCTCGGAACTCGAACAGTCCGCCGAGGCCAAAGCCGTTGCCGCGGATTCGGCAAAGGCCGACGCCGAACTTTCGAAGCTATCTTCTGACCTAGACGATCTGCGGCAGACGCTGCTCCGGCGCCAAGCAGACTTCGACAATTACCGCAAACGCATCGAGAAAGAGCGCTCGGAAGATTCCAAGCGCTCCACCGCTCGTGTTATCGAAGGTTTGATCCCGGTGATCGACAGTTTTGAAAATGCCCTGGCCGCCCATCGCGAAGCGGAATACGAGACCTATCGCAAAGGCTTCGAGCTCATCTACAAGCAGCTCCTCGACAACTTGACGCGGCTGGGAGCCGAACGCATGGATCCCGTAGGCAAGCCATTCGATCCGCATCTTCATCAGGCCGTCGATCGCGCGGAAACCACGGAGCACGCTGATGGCACCATTTTGCAAGTGTTCCAACCCGGATACGTTTTTCATGGGCGCGTCTTGCGTCCGGCGATGGTGCGTGTAGCGGTCCATCCGAATCCCGCATCGAAGGAAGCAGTAAATTAAAGGAGCTTGAGAGTTTTCATGGCCAAGGGACATCAACGCGATTATTACGAAGTGCTGTCCGTTTCTCGGACCGCTGCGGTCGATGAGATCAAGTCCGCCTACCGCAAGGCGGCGCTGAAATGGCATCCGGATCGCAATCCGGAAAATAAAACAGAAGCGGAGACAAGATTCCGCGAATGCACCGAAGCCTATAGCGTCCTGAGCGACCCGCAGAAGCGACAGGTCTACGATACCTACGGCCACGCCGGTCTTTCCAGCTCTGGCATGGGCCAGGGTTTTGACAACACCGTCTTCCAGGATTTCCACGACATCTTTGGCGATTTTTTCGGCTTCGAAGATCTGTTCGGAGGCGGCGGACGCCGCGGGCGCACCCGGGCGCAACGTGGCGCCGACCTGCGGTACGACATGTCGCTGACGTTTGAAGAAGCTGCTGGTGGTGTGGCGACGAAAATCAAACTGCCGCGGCAAGAATTCTGCGAAGCCTGCAACGGCACGGGCGCGAAGAAGGGGACTGGCGTTGTCGCGTGCCAAACCTGCGCGGGTCGCGGCCAGTTGGCCTACCAACAGGGATTCTTCACCATTACGCGAACGTGCCCCGCTTGCCAGGGCGCGGGACAAATCGTGCGCGAGCGTTGCCCCGAGTGTCGCGGGCAAGGTCGCTTCGAACGCGAAAAGACCATCGAGCTGCGCATACCGCCCGGAGTGGACACCGGAACTCGCCTGCGCGTTGCCGGCGAAGGCGAGCCCGGCCCGAACAACGGCCCTGCAGGCGATCTCTACGTCGTCCTGGAAGTCAAAGAGCATCCTTTCTTTGAACGCCGCGGCGCCGATTTGTATTGCACCATCCCGCTGAGCATCGCTCAAGCTTCGCTTGGCACTGAGCTCCAGGTTCCGGGCTTGGCGGGCGAAGAAAAACTCAAGATTCCCGAAGGCACGCAGAGCGGCGCCGTTTTTCGCATCAAAGGCAAAGGTCTGGCAGACCCGCGTGGCGGCGGCAAAGGCGATTTGTATTATCACGTCCGCGTACTGACGCCGACGAAGCTCACACGCGAGCAGCGCAAATTGATGGAACAGCTTGGCTACACGATACGAGTCGACAACAAGCCAGCGGACCGCAACTCCTCGATCTTTGACAAGGTCAAAGACATCTTCGGGTAGAGAAGCGAAATTCCAAAATCGAAATTGGGAAACGGGTGGCGCTCGGCGTGAAAATCCGCGAGCACCCCGAAAAGACGACACATTCGCTTCGCTCAGTGCAAGAGGGCGCGCCCATGCAGGATAGTGTTGCGTCGACCGGTTGAGCTGGCCGACTTATCAGGCATTTGTACTACAGCGGAGATAGAAATCTTCGACGGAGCAACAACCGGCGAAGAATGTTCCTTCATACAGGATTCGGTCATGGAATATGAATAAGCCGCCTTTAATCAGGGCGAGGTACACGCACCATTCCTGACACTGTTTCAGGAACATAGCCAACTCTTCGAGTAGGGCTGGCTTGACGAGAGTCCAAGACGCTTCCACACGGACGCTCAACCCATACATGTCGTCATCGACAACAAAGAAATCGGGTTTCTTATCACCACCCCGCCACTGCTCTATGGATTCTTCGCAACTGTCGAGAATAGGCATCTTCCCAGTTGGTCCAACAGTGCCGTAGGACGCCAGAATATCCATTACTGCATTTCTAAAGGTGTGAAATTGCTTCCAAGTGTGGTCTCGAGTGGAAAACGGGCAATTCTCGCGCGAGAACTCCATCACCAGAATAGAAAAGACTCCTTCCGTGCGTGATTTGTGTTGTTGCTGGCTCATTTCGCAGAGTCTAACACGGCGACACGATTTCTAGCCTTAAGTCCTGATTAACGCTTACCGGACAAATGGCAATTACGGCCAGCGGGTTGTTTCATTTTCCCGTCGGGCAAGTTTACAAAGGACACCCGGCGCGTATACCATCGGCGTAATGTTTTTTTCGCGAAAGAACGCTGCAATATTCGGGCTTATCGCAGCTATTGGGTGGGTTGTCATCACCTTCTTTGGACTTTCTTTCCGTAACGTCTTGCTGGTCCTTTCGACTCTGTGCGTGCTTTGGCTGATAGTGATATGGCGAGACCTTCACAGCGCACCCAAGTCCTGATAAACGCGGTAACCGGAGAAGCGGGTATTAGCGGGAGCCGAACGCAGCCAATTTCGCATAGAATGGCGCTCCCCGGCAGCTCGGCTGATTTTCGCTGCGGGAAAGCGGCGTCCCTTCGAAGCTCAGGGCAAGCAAGCCGCCGCACTCCAAAGGGATTTGCAGCATGGCAAAACTTGTCTACGGATTGATGCAGTCCCTCGATGGCTACGTGGACCACATGAAGCTGGGGCCGCCTGGGCCCGCGGTCGGCCGTCACTTCATGGAGGTGATGCGTGGCCTGACGGGCCTCCTCTACGGACGCCGCACTTACGAGATCATGCGTTATTGGGAGGAAGATCTTCCAGATTGGGACGCGGAGGACCGCGACTTCGCGGCGGTGTGGCGGAGCCAGCCGAAGTGGGTCATGTCGCATTCGCTGAAGTCCGTTGGCCCCAACGCCACGCTGGTCGCGGGTGACTTCGAGAAGAGGATACGCAGGCTGAAGGCTGAGCTGGCTGGCGAGATTCACGTTGCCGGACCAGTCCTGGCGCAAAGCCTGAGCGAGGCTAGTCTTATCGATGAGTATCGACTGTACCTCCGCCCCGTGGTGCTTGGCGGTGGCCAGCCATTCTTCGCCGGCCCCCGTCCGCCGCTGCACCTGGTGGCCAGCGATTTAATCGCGGATGACGTGATTCGGTTATCGTACGTTCCTGCTTAATCGGGCGGCTCGCCCGGCGGACTGCGCTCCGAGATTCAGACTGAGACCCTGCCAGGAGAGAAAACGGGATCGGCCTGAAAATTCAAACTGAGACACCACCGGAAAAGACGACACATTCGCTTCGCTCAGTGCAAGAGGGTGCGCCCATTCGGACAGACAGAACGTTTTCTCTATTGTTTGAAGAGACTAATCCTCTTGTTTAGCTGCCTTACGACGTTCTGATTTCAGTTCTCTAGATTCGAAAAGGTAACGTAGAAATATTCCTGAAACCAATGTATGAAGGTCACTCGGTTCACGATTGAATTCACTGGCAATTCGAGAGAGGGGCACCCCCAAGGTAATCTTCTTAAGAATCTCCACCTCCCAACCATCTAACATTGTCGGGAGCCTGGGGTCGTCGACGATATTGGCTGCAAAATTGCGCAGTTCCATTGAGGGTTCAGCCGTATGGCCTTTGAGAAGAGCGCCAATAAATGCAGCATCCACCATTTCAGGGTTTATCTGCAAACCCGGATAACTCTGAGCCATCAAATTGGCCTCAGCAAACCTTCTGGTTGTAAGACTCGCCTTTAATTCATTGAAGGCATCTAAGGGGGCGTTACCAGTAGCAATAGTAGCAAGTAGGCTGTTTAGGTCTTTGATAAAGACCAGGTTTCGAATTCTTTCTGCCTTTGCAATTGGTTCTAGAACCAGTTCGACACCGACCAATCCCACAACAGGAATCGCGGCTAGCACGAACAGTCCAAAACCTGATAGGTTGATTCGCAGCAAAACTGAAAGTTGAGCGGTAAGAAAGATGAATCCCATGACCAGGGCGAATCGGAGCACCATCCGATGGACCGTAGGTTCGTTATAAGTCACAGTTTCCTTCATCTATTCTTAAAGTACTCCTTCAAGTCTTTGCTGACAAGCACAACAAAGAGAAGCACGGAGCCTATATCACTGATGATGGCTATCGCACCACCGATATGTTCACCATTTCCAGACCAACGTCGAACCGCCCAACCTAGAGCATGACCGCCGCCAAACACGACAAACGCAAACAGTATTTCCTTAAACACGATTACGAGTGCGATAGCGAGGTCTTCAAAATGCTTCCTAATTATTTGCCAGAAGTCGCCCACAGTTATCCCGTCCTGGAATGGCGCGTAGTCTATAGTAAGTAAGCAGTATAAAGCTATAAATGTTTCTGGGAACTCGGGAACAGACGGAACGTTTTCTGGTCTTTGTTTGACAGGACTCGTTTGGTTCACGATGATCGCAGATTTTCAGAGAAGGAAAACTTCCCGTCCGTCCCCAGCTTCAAGATTTACTCGGCCTCTACGAAGCCTCGCGCACGGTACGGTCGTAGATCTCTTGCAGATGCGCTTCGCTGGATTTTCCGTTTATCGCCTGTCGCAACAGAATGTCGATATCTCTGTCGGTGAGAAATAGGACCATCCCCTTCTTTTCAGCAGCTATGCGCCGAATGTGCTCGTAGTAGTGCTTTTTGATTTCCCCTCCTCGGAAAACAAGGGCTGCAAACCGACCAATCGTATCGTTCATGTAATAGGACACTTGATGAAAATCTGATGCCTCGAGGTCGGCATAATTCTTACACTCAAAAATAATCTGGGTGGCACCGTACTTTTGGCGAACTACCTCCCAAAAACCCTCTAAAGCCCGATTAGCGGCTATCCAATCCCGGATGACCCGTCCATCTACACTCCTCACCTTCGGTTCAACATTCGTTAGAGACTTGAACAAACAGAGGCGAACAACCTCTCCCGTTAAGTTCGCAAATTCATCGGCATGCTTATCGCCTGAAGGCAGAGTCTTTAGCTGGTCTCGAAGTAGCTGGATTTTCAGGTTGTAGTCATCGATGCGGATCCCATGCGGGAGCTCTGGAAGTAACCCGCCCTCTGCCAGCGGTACCAGTGGGTCAAGACTGTTGATGAGAATGTCTCTCAAGTTCAAGGATTCCCGATAGCTAGGGTGAACAACAACGATCGCTTCACTGCTAATTGCAGGCGGCGTCGTTGATTGAGAGCCAAGCGATCGAAAATAGACCACTTTTTCATCCTTGATGCCAACAAAGCCTATATTGAACAGGAGCTCAATGAATATCTCAGGCTGTGTGTATTGGAATATCCAACTAGCGCATCCCTTTTTGATTTCTTCATCGACCAGAAGTTTTTTAACGAAATCTTCCATACCTCTGACAGTAAACTCGCTTCCGAGCCCAAAGAATCGGCCAAGGACAAGCTGCAGTTGTGGGAAATTATCTGAATATTCATCACTGAGGTCTTTCAGCCGACTGTCAGAAAATCTTTTCCTTGCCTGTAATAGGTCCTCAATCAGAACTTTTTCCCTTAACTTTGATTGGGCGGTCTCGATTGCAAAAGAACAATAGATGAGCACATCGCCTGGTATGTATTGACAATAACCGAAAACAAGGTCTTGCGATGTTTGCGTGGCGCCGTCCTCAAAGAAAGCTCTCCAGGTATCCCCCTTCAAGGCATATTTAGCAATCAGAGGGACATTAAGCCTTCGCTCAACCAATTCGACAAGCTGCTCCTTTGTCCATTCGAGCGACGTAACGAAAGTTTCGAGTCGCGCGAATTCCTTATCGATCAATCTGACTCGCTCGAAAACATTTTCCCTTAAAAAGATCAGAGGCCGAACGCAACTGCACGAGCTCGACAGCTCAACGCATGCGTGCATCATTGCCATGAGGAGAATTACTGCTTTGTCTGAACCATCCCATGACTCATCAACGCGATCGATCAGCATGATGGTCTTGTCCGATTGCGGTTCCATAAAACCGTCTAGCGCTTCCCCGATTTCCTTCCAACGGTTAATACCGCGAAGCCATTCCTTATCTTGGTTTTTAGAAAGGGCTTCAAGTGATTCTTCCGAAAACGCCAGCAAACTAATGTCAAAGTCATAGTCTTCGATGTAGTTCCGCTCTCGGCTTAGGGCGGGTGGGGAATTGGTTCGATATGAGAATCGACCACGAGAAATCCAGTGACGCAACACTTCGTCCAGAATAGCCCTCTTAAAACTCGATACGAGGGACTTGAACGGCTGTTGATGAACATCTTGCATGGTTGAGGCATCGAAAAATCGTCCAACGGGAACAAGTAATTGCGGCAATAACAAAAGTACTTTGCCAGAAAATTTTTTCTGGAGGAAAAGGGTTATGGCAGTCTTCCCGGTTCCCCGACGGCCCACAAAAAAGCTCTTGCCCAGTCCATCATCAAACGCCGCGCGAAGCGCCGGGGTTTCAACGTAAACATTGTCCCTATCTAGAAGTTTGTCGTATTCGGCGAATGACTGGCCGAGCGAAAGCTTCTTGAGAGTGCCCTTCGGCAACTTCAGACCGCCAGATGACATCGGTGGCATGGTGCCAAGAATATAATCACATGATGGTCCCGGCACAAGGGTAGCTTCCTCCAACAGACTGACCTCCGCGCCCGCTACTGCGCCGCTACTTAGGTCATGGTAACCACTCTGTCGACGGACGCCCAATATCGTTCGCAGAAGAGGAACTTCTACAAATACGCTGATGAAGGACGGTTCTCCGAACCGTTGCTCATTTCCATCCCGCTGTTACCGCGCGGCTTGAAATATCGATTGCACGCAAATTGCACACTCAGGCGTTTTGGCGAGCGCTGTACCGGTGAAGCGCTGGTGCACTGCCCTAAATGCGGGAGCTGGTTCTGCGATGCTCATGCAGAGGATGAGCGATGGGGAGAAAACGAAAGCCCCAGGTGGAAAAGCGCAACCTGTGGCACCCGACATGGGTGGAAGAGTAGAGAGGAAAAGCCAAAATCCCCACACTCAAACCCCGGCGTATGGGGCACCCTGCGACAAAAACAGTGGCGAGTGAAGAGTGACGAGTGGCGAGCGGGGGAAAAGCAGATCCCTCGCTGCGCTCCGGATGACTGGGGCACCCGGCGTGGGTGGAAGAGTAGGGAGGAAAAGTCAAAATCCCCACACGCAAACCCCGCGTGTGGGGCACCCGGCCGCGCCCTGATTTGTTTGTGTCACCACGCGCTACATCGCAGATAGACAGCTAGTCCTCGCCACCCACATCCTCAAAGCGCGTGCCCGTGCCGCTGGCGCAGGCCACTGCCAGCAC
>Ga0210400_10004626_pt1 | contig 11884 bp, 10 predicted proteins | sample IncBWH26MmetaG_FD_155456 | JGI IMG/M metagenome (GOLD analysis project Ga0210400, IMG submission 155456) | Forest soil microbial communities from Barre Woods Harvard Forest LTER site, Petersham, Massachusetts, United States - Inc-BW-H-26-M | ecosystem: Environmental > Terrestrial > Soil >...
CGTGATCGAGCCACATCTTCATGAGCGAAAGTTTCTTCCCGCGGCTGTCCACCATCCACCAATCGTCCGGCGCAATGCCGATACTTTCGTCCAGCGTGCGGAACGATCTCTGCTGCGCGTAATGCTCGAGCATCTTCTTCTGCCAGTAATTGCCGGCGATGAATTCGGTGTTGAGCGTGCGCCCGGCGGTATAGCCCAGGATCACTGCCGTCCAAGCCTGCGGGATGCCGTTGGTGTTGGGTACGTCCCATCCCGGATAGATCGGCACATAGGGTGCAATGCCCGAAAGATGGGGCGGGATTTGCGCCGCGGTACGCCACTGCGTCAGGCCCACGAACGAGCCGCCGTACATGAAGACATGCCGGTCGCTCCAGGGCTGGGATGCTATCCATTCCACCGCGTCGTACCCGTCGCGGCCGACCTGAAGGCCGAGAGTGTCGCTTTTCTCGCCACCGGAGCGGCCACGTCCGCGCACCTCCACCTGGACGAAGACATAGCCGCGCTGGATGAAGGTAATGAAATCCTGATGGCGGCCGCCGTCGATGCCGTATTGCGTGAGCTCCAGAACAGCAGGCGCCTTTATCTTTAGCTGAGAGGGCTTGAAGATCCAGGCTTCCAGTGTCACGCCATCGCGCATGGGAATCATGCGGCTCATCTCGATGTCGTATTGCGTCAGCTCCAGAACAGCAGGCGCCTTTATCTTTAGCTGAGAGGGCTTGAAGATCCAGGCTTCCAGTGTCACGCCATCGCGCATGGGAATCATGCGGCTCATCTCGATGTCGTAGCCGGGACCAAGACGGCTTGCGGACGGCTGAGCGGCTGCCAGCGTGAAACCCGCAGCCACGAACGCGACCACAAGCACTAAGGCTGCGCGCAGGGGTGTTACGGCAGAATGCGATAGGATGGCCGCCACGGGTGTTATTCCGAATATTTCCATGGGCGCCTCCCGAACTGCATGATCATGTGGGAGTACTCCCGACATGAGGGTGAATTGTGCCTTCGTCAATGTTGTCGGTCACGAACGTCTCAGAAGGGTCGACACCGGCGGATCGTCTAAAATCACGCTCGGGAGATTCGGTTCCGTGATATGAGCCAACAGACCACGCCAGGCCAAAAACTCGATAATCTGGCCTTTAATCGCAATCTAGTTCTCTGGAGCCATATTACGCAAAAGCGCGAGCAAGCCCAATGCAAAATTGTGTTTCATTCCCACGAGCCCAATTCTTCTAAGATTTTATGAGCGGCTGTCAGCAGCACATGAGAATACCCGAACGATAGTCGGTTGGGTGCCAAAGTCGGACGCTGCGCTGTCCTTGATCGCCAAGTCGCGACATATTTCACCGCCTTAGACCCGCCGCTCACCATCGGCAAGTATGGGTCCGATTTCCGGCATTACATTGAATGAGGCGTAGGCGATGAACGGCGACGGGCGAGTGCACGACGCACGAACTTCTATAGCGACAACAATCCGATCACGATGCAAGTTTCACCCGGGCGAGAACGAACATCCAGCCTCGCGCCGATTGTTGCCGCGCGTTTGCGAATGCTCTTGAGCCCCTCGCCGCGATGCTGAGCGGCCGTATCGAAGCCGCGGCCGTTGTCGGCGATCGAGACCTGTACGCCGCGTTCCACAGACGTGCTGACTGACAGTCGCATCTCGGTCGCGCGCGAATGCTTCATTGCATTTGTGAAGGCTTCCTGCACGATGCGGGTCACGCCGGTGACTTGATGCGAGGCGAGCTGACCGATGCCGGTGGTTTCGCCGATTTCCCAGTGCAGACTGATGCCCGCGCTCGCGAGCCGCGGCTCGAGCCGGTAGCGTAAATTTCCGAGCATCACGAGAAGATCATGTCCGGTGGGTTTGACCGAATCAATCGCGATGCGCATCTCGTCCATCGCTTCCACCAGCAGCGCCGCGGTTTGTTCCCGGGACAATTCGTGCTTTTCGACCAGGCGCAGAGATGATATGAGCTGCAGGCCCAATCCGTCGTGCATGTCGCGCAGAATCCGATCACGTTCGAGCGCAGTCGCCTGGTCGCGCTCGAGCGTCGCCATCTGCGTATAGCGCAGTGCGAGTTCCTGTTCGCGGGCGCGCAGCCGCGCCTCCAGCTCCGCGTTCAATCCTTCGTACGCAGCGTGGGTTCGTACGAAGCGATCGATCAGCAGCCAGCCTACGGTGATCGAGTAGAAGAGCGCGCTGTACGGCATCAAATACGGAGCGGGCGCCGCCAGCCAACCAAATTGCAGCATGTAGTCATGAGCTGCAGAGACACAGGTGACAATTACCGCGAGCCACAACAGCCATCCGAGGACGCTGCCGAGCCGGATTACGCGCCACGTCAAGAATGCGAGAAAGACCGCGGAGTATGGCAGCAGCACGCCATTGCCGATTGCCGCCGTCAGTTCGGCGTGCGGCGGCGACGCCAGCATGACGACAGTCAACAGCGACGCAAAGCCAAACAAACCGATTTCCATGCGACGCGCCGGTCGCTCCAAAATCCGAAAGCTCAAGGTGACGAGCGCTGCTATCAGCCAAAATAGCGAGGCATCCGTCAGCAGGTCGAATAAGGATCGCGATATCCAGGAATGCAGCAAAAAGAATTTGGCATTGCGCACGATCCATAGCACACAGCTGAGTGCGAATAGTCCAAAAACCGCATCGGCGCGCCGCCGCAGCCACAGCACTCCCGCAAACAAGCCGATGAGGGCAACACACGCGCTGCCGATTTCGACGCCGAGTACACGCAGCCACAATTGCCGTTGAAACAGCGCAAGCAGGGGTTGCTCCGGGCCGATCAGCACCGAGTCCAATCTTCGATTCGGAGAGTTCTTGGGGGCAAGTTTGATCAGCAGGTCGTTGCGACCCTCGCGCAGTAGAGTCGCCGGCAGGGTGAAATACAGGGGATAATTCCAGCCATCGGTCTTGGCGTCTTGAAAGCCGTCGCTGGCGCCGACCAGGACGGCATTCACATAGATCGCAGCTCCCGGAGAGGCGTGCAGCAAGTAGATGGCGTAGCCGGCGCGTTGCGCGGACGATAAATTAAAACTGGTCCGCAACCAACTGGGAACGGATTCGAGGTTGTGAAGACCATCATCCTCGATCGGTAAGGTCAGCATCCTGCCGGGCTCGCTGTCGGCCGGGGGCATGCCGCCGGAGTAATTCTCGAGGAATTCCAGCCTCGTCAGGTTGAATTCCTTGAGACTTGCGGCGTCCTGAGTCTGCCCCTGCAGCGGCAGCAGCGTCATCGCCAGCAGGCCCAGGCCGGCCCTAAAAATCCAATAGCCCGAGCTTCTTAGCTTCAAAGACGGCCTCGCCGCGCGAATGAACCGAGAGCTTACGATAAATGCGGTAAATGTGTGTTCGAACGGTGTTCGTCGAGATGCCGAGCAGGCGGCTGATCTCGCCGAAGTTGAATCCCTTTGCTACCAGGTGAAGGATCTCCGATTCGCGCTCAGCCAGCTCCGGCCCTCCCGCCACCGATTCGATCGCGGCAGCCGGAACCGGACGCGCCCGCGTCAAGAGAATGCGGGCAATGCTCGGGCTGATGGGCGAGCCTCCGGCGTGCAGTTCCCGGATTGTTTCTAAGAAGGACTCGGCGAGCGTGTCCTTCAGCAAGTACCCGCTCGCCCCGGCTGCAATCGCGGCGACGACATTGTCCTCATCGCCAAACACACTCACCACCATAACCTCGCAGGCGGGAAACTGCTTCTTGACCTGGCCGAAGATCTCCAAGCCGCTGCCATCCGGCAATCCGAGATCGACCAGCAAAACATCCGGCGCCCCCGATTCGAGCGCGCGCCGCGCCTCGGTCAGGCTCCCTACGGCCCACAGCAAGCTCATGTCGGGAGCTGAAGTCACCAACTCCACGTAGCGATCACGCAGAACGGCATCATCTTCGAGCACCGCGATTTGTAGGGTCATGAATGAGACCTTGGCGCAACTTTAGCGCTTGCCGTCGTCGGCGGCTAGCGAGATTAGATCATCTGGCCGCTAAAGATGACATCTCAAATGTCGGTTCTGTCATGCATTCGGATGACTGACAAGCGCGTCAGGGTAACGCTTAATAGCACTTGACGCTCTATTAGAGGAAAGGACCATGAACAACATTCGATGGACTCGTAGACTTTTCCCCATGGCGATATTGGTGACTGGTCTGCTCGGTGGTGCTAGCCGCGTGGTTGCGCAGGAAACTGTGCTCTGGAACTTCTGTGTGAATTCCAGTTGCACTGATGGCGATTTTCCGGATGGCGGTCTCATCGCGGACGGCGCGGGCAACCTTTACGGGACGACGGAAGCGGGTGGTGCCAACGGACAGGGATCCGTGTTCGAGATTCCGGTGGGCGGAGGTTTGCGGACCCTGTACAGCTTTTGCGCCCAACAAGGGTGCCCGGACGGTGCTGCGCCCTACGGCGGGGCTCTTGTTTTCGATTCGAGTGGCAACCTTTTTGGGACGACCTCTTCCTACGGCAAAGGCGGTGGAACTGTCTTCGAACTGTCACCAGCTGGCGGCGGCGCATGGACATTCAATACCCTATATAAATTCTGTTCACTACCCAAGTGCGCGGACGGACAATATCCGAACGGACAGCTAGCGATCCTTGGCTCGAACAAACTGGTCGGAACGACCACTGGTGGCCATGGCGTGCTGTTCCAATTGTTGCAAACGCAGCCTAGTGTTTGGACAGAAACGGTTGTCTATCGGTTCTGCTCACGGGTGAATTGCGCGGACGGCTCAGATCCCACGGGTCTTAGTGTTGACCGGGTTGGTAATCTGTACGGCACCACCCGTGGGGGCGGGGCTCACAATGGCGGAACTGTATTTGAGATACCGTTAAACGGCGCGCAAGCAGTACTGTACAGCTTTTGCCCCGTCGCTGGCTGCGCGGACGGTCTGGCACCTACGGGCGGCGTGATCCTCGCCAATGGTTTGCTCTATGGAACAACAGAAGACGGTGGAGCTAATGGCAAGGGGACCCTGTATTCACTGCACCAAGGGGTGGAAACAGTGCTGCATAATTTTGGTGTCGGTCTCGACGGTACCCTTCCCGTTTCCACTCTAGTGGATTCTCTCGGCAACCTTTATGGCACAACATCCTCGGGCGGGGCTCATAATGGCGGAACGGTATTTGAGATACCGTTCAACGGCGCGGAAACGGTACTTTACAGCTTTTGCGGGCTCGCCAATTGTCTTGACGGCTCATCACCTCAATTTGGGCCTCTACTTTTCCTGAACGGGCATCTTTTCGGTACGACTACCGGAGGTGGGCGCTATAACGGTGGAACGGTATTCCAGATCCATTGAGAGCGACCGCGGGCGCAGTGCGGCTTAGCCGACATGCGAGTTCGTGCTATCTCCCACTCCCGCATCGTCACAACGAAGATGTGCATTCCGAGTGCGGCCTTCAACGCCGACGGATCAAGTCCGTGGGCGAGTAAATTGCGAGCGAACTCGTGACGAGACCTGGCCCGCTCGAGAGGAACCTCGGGGTATGTTCCCAAAGCAAGCGCCTTATGCTTCTGCTCAAAGCGATAGGCGAACCGCCAGTACCGGCCACCCTTCGTTCGACGGCGTTGGAAGCCCGTGGACTCCGGGCCAATCGCACCTCGCGGCGACGCCAATGGGACCAAAATCACGATTAGCAATCAGCTCTTTGTCGGGTCCCCGCACTCTGTAAGTCACCGTGTAAGTCAATTCATACAGCGTGGGAATATTGGCCGGTTGAGTCGGCGTGCTGCCGGTAACCGCCAAAGTGCGTTGGTCCACCTGATCCCGCGTCACTTCAATAGTCGCCGAAGCCCCTTCGCTGTTGGATTGTAATGCCGCTCCTGCCACCTTGAGTCGGTGTTCGAAAACTCGCGAGAAATCTGTGTACGGGTCTTTGAGCGAAAGATAGGGATGCGCAAGTATCGTCGGCAATGGATCGCTCCCAGCAAGACGAAAGCCACACGCGCCCAGCATCAACGAGGCTGCAAACACGCGCATTTTGCGCGTCAAGTCTTCCCTCACGCTGGCGTCTTCTGGATTTGGCAACCCCGGTTCATTCCGACTTCCCTTGTCCGCTTCAGCCTCACGCCATCCTAACTAGTGACCTGTAACATTCATTTATAGACTATTCGTTTCTCCGGTCCGACGAGTTAGCTGTCGCACCACGATGCTGATTTATCCAAATCATCGACGCCTTCATTGCCAAAATCCAAGTGTTGGCGGCAGGGGGTCGCTTGTCGACCCGTTGCTGCCGGTCGCGAACGACCGCAATCCGGAGGGCAAAATCCGCGAACGGTAGGCGTTGACGGCTCCAAGGGCTCGTGCGTAGCGCTTACCTCGCCCATCAATTGAAAAATAGAGCGAAGGACGACTTCGGGGCAGTGTCGTCGCTTTATTGACTATTTTGGGCGCCCGTAAATGAGTGAAGCACCGTCAATACGCCGGCGGGCGTGATCTGGAATACTGTGCCCCCGTCAAACTGCCCACCCCCCGAGGTGGTCCCGTAGAAATTGCCGTCGCTACCTTGAATTAGGCTGCCAGCCGGCAATGCGCCATCCATCGTGCTTGCAGCAAATAGGTAGAGCGTTGTTTCGTTGCCGTTTGGTGTGATTTTGAAGAGCGAGCCGCAGCCACCACCACAAGGATTATTGTTCTCGTTCCCGCCCGCCTGAGTCGTGCCGTAAAAGCTGCCATCGTCGCCCTGGATGAGGGCAGTGTAAGGATTTGCTCCATTCTTAGTACCACCGGGAAATGAGTAGAGCACCGTCTCGTCACCCGAGGGTGTAATCCTGAAGATAGTGCCATCTCGGCTGCTGCCACCGAACGGCGTTGTCCCGTAGAAATTGCCGTCGCTACCTTCAGCCAATGATGCGGAAGGGAGCTCACCATCGCTGCCACCCAGGAAGGAATAGAGCACCACCGTTTCTGCGCCAGCAGGAGTGATTCGAAAAACGGTACCGTAATTGGAATTCCCTCCGATAAACGTTGTGCCGTAGAAATTGCCGTCGGAGCCCACAATTAAGCTCGAAGGCTTCGAGCCATCGTTAGTGTAGTTCGGAAATGAGTAGAGCACGGTCTCCTCGCCTTGCGGGGTGATTGCGAAGACCGTGCCGCTACCGTACGAGGTGGTCCCGTAAAAGTCGCCGTCGCTACCTTGAACTAAGCTTCCAGTCGGCTCGCCCCCGTCCGCGCCGCCGCTGAAGATGTGCAGCACCGTCTCTGCGCCATTCGGCGTGAGTTTGAATAGCGTGCCGCACGTAGAGGGAGGCCCGTTATAGCCGACCGGTTCGGGCCCAGGGCATTTCCCTGCTCCGCCACTTCCCGTTGCCCCGTAGAAATTGCCATCGCTCCCCTGAACCAAATTACCAGTTGGATTCGCTCCATCGGCATTGCCCCCGGCGAAGGAGTAGAGAACCGTCTCAACACCGTCCGGAGTGACTCTGAATACCGTCCCCTGGTTGAAATACCCGCCGTTCGATGTAGCCCCATAAAAATTGCCGTCGCGACCTTGAATCACTCCCGAAGGACTTGAGCCGTCGGCCGCCGAATACCCAGATGGAGGGCCGCCATATGAGGGCCAACCCCAATCCCCACCGTACTCGCACCCGGCCACGATTGACGTGAGGCTGAAGCCCAGCCCGAATATGCCGCAAGTTCGATGGTGTTGCATTCCTTGCTCTCCGATTCACCCCTAAAGCCGAAAGCCCGACGCATCCTCGCGGAAAAACATGCCGAACGAGAGATAACGCGCGCCTGTAGATCGCGTTGACAGCGCAGCGAAACCGGGTCCTCCGTTTTTGTTGATCTACGTTACTCGCAAGTTTCTGATCAAGGCGTAATTAATTGTACAAATGTTGTAGCCAATTGTGAGCGGGCTGGATGGCCGCCGGAATGACCGGTCTCCGACAAGCATTTAATCAAGCTCACCGTCCGAAGTTGGCCGTCAGACGCCCGATGCAGTCAATTCCCGGTGTCGACCCCTATGCGACGGTCGTGAACGTCGGCTTTCGGGCAAGCCAGCAGCATTAGTCGGCCCGCTCCGAGTCGGGCCTTGCAACGCTCGAGTGGAGAGGTACACGATTGCCTCATTCAAGCAGCTAGTCATGCGTATTTCTCTATGGTTGATACAGAACTAATGACCATCGTGCGTTGATCGATGCAACACGTTTTACACGACTACGCAGAATCGGAGCTGGCCTACAAGCGGTTCCTCGAGCCGGCGATTCGAACCGCGCTCCAATCGCTCAAACTTCCCATCGGCGCGAAGATCCTCGATGCTGGGTGCGGACCGGGTGCGACGCTCGCGCTGTTGCTCGAACATGGGCCGGCTGGACAGGTCATAGGGATCGATGCTTCGGCAAGTCATCTTCGCGCAGCGCGATTACAGATCGTACAGCACGCCCTGACATCGCGAGTGATCGTTCAAGAGGCCGATCTTTTTGCGCAGTTGCCGTTCGCGAAAGGCTCATTTGATGCAGTATGGGTTTCAGACGTGCTTTTCCCTGACGACACAGGAGATCAGGCGCACAATATTGTTGCCCGTTTATGTGACCTGTTGAAACCGAATGGCAAGCTCGCCATTTTCTACGGTAACTGGCTAAGATTGATGCTATTGCCAGGCCATAGCCAACTGGAACATTTCATCTCGATCGCTAATGAGCGACGCAGGTCGGCCCTGCGCACGTGGGCCAACAATTTGCACCCCGAGTGCGCGTCCACGTGGCTACGACGCGCCGGCTGTTCCAGCGTAATCGTGTCCAGTCAGACGGCGATTTATGGTTCGCCGCTATCACCGCATGTTCACAACTATCTGCAATGGCATCTGGAGCACATCTACGGCCGGATCATTGCGCATCGAGACGAAGGCTTTACCATCCCTGATTGCGTAGTCGAAGAGTGGATGAGCATTTCGGATCCGCGCGGTCCGAATTACATTCTTGATCGGCCCGACTACTTCTGTGCTGCACATCCGCTGCTGGTAGTTGGAACGAAGTATGACGGGTCGAGCGTTGGCGAATGAGTCGCGGGAGGAATATCGACCATCAGGGGGAGTGGCATTCATTTGCAGAACGAGTACGAAGATCGGATTAGGCGTCGCCACGCGTTTTCCGCGTATGGGCGCATAATGGGTAGAACGATAAAGATTGCGGTAGAAACGTTCATGGCGGCGGACGGCGGCAAAGGCGTTGGCAGCACTGTGGAGTTCAATTATGCAACGATCTGTTCTTCCGCTACTTGCGGTCCTAATAGCCGTCGGCTCCAGCGCGGCACCTAGCGTGGAGGAGATCGCGCGGATCGATATCATGCGGGCAGTCGAGCAATTCCGACAGGCCTTTGCTACTGGCAACATCGAGGGGGTCAAAGAGTATTACTCCGACGATCTATTGAAGTTCCGCGCAGGAGTGCCACCCGAGGGAAAGACCGTCGTGGTGACGCGTCTCATAGAGACTTTTCGGAACTACAATTGCCATGTGGACGTGACCAACGACGAGATCATTGTCGAGGGCGGCCTCGCCTTCGCTCGCGGCACCTACGTTGTGACGCTTACGCCGAAGGCCGGCGGGGACGCCCAGATCGCCCGGCGACGCTTTCTGGAGATCTGGAAACGCGAGGGTCGTGTGTGGCGCGCATTTCGAGCGATGGACAATGTCGGCGATGAGTAATCGATGCGATTGTCCGCCGGTATTCCGCAGGAAATCACGCCTACAGCAAGTTGAACGGCCGCTTCAAATAAGCCACTTTGATCTACGCTATTTCCGCTTATGGCCGGTCAGCGACTGTTGTCGCCGACCGGCGCCGACCCTCACGCCTCAGTCTGTTCTGCCATCTCTAGGGCATCATCCACCTCAATGCCGAGGTATCGCACTGTGCTCTCAAGTTTGGTATGACCCAGCAGCAACTGAACCGCGCGCAGATTCTTTGTCCGCCGGTAAATCAGCGTCGCTTTGGTTCGGCGGAGCGTATGCGTGCCATAGTTGGTGGGATCCAATCCAAGCTGCAGGACCCAGGAATCCACAATCCGAGCATACTGGCGAGTTGAGAGGTGCGGTGAGGCGTGAATACGACTCGGGAAGAGAAAGTCCTCAGGCCTTCGTTTCGAATATGCAATCCAGGCCGCCACCGCGGTGCGCGCTGGTTCGGTGATCTCAAACTGGACCGGTCGGCTCGTTTTCTGTTGAAGAATCAGCGCGCGAGACGCCATGATCTGGCCATGGCAGACATCGCGCACCCGCAGCGTCATGAGGTCACAAGCTCGAGGCTTGCTATCTACAGCCAGATTGAACAGCGCGAGATCTCGCCGACGATGGGCTATCTGAAGCCGGATGCGAATCGCCCATATTTCCTTGAGTTTGAATGGGGTTTTTTGACCCACGAGCTTGCCTTTGTTCCACGGCTCACGGACGAAATCTGCAGTAGTATTTTCCATGATTGGCTCCTTTGTTGAGGAGCCTGTTAGCTTGCGGGAGCACGGTTTCGGGCTTTCGTTGAGAGTGCGCAGTCGCCAGTCGGCCAACTCCAGACTTCGGCCTTACATTACTGTTTGCCGAATAGCGGACATTGAAACCGTCACGTAGAACGCGCTACAGACGACACGATCTTCCATAGAACAATGACAGTGCGATTCGAAGGCAATCTGTGCGATTAGATCAACGGCGAGAACTAATGGGTCGCGGACGGCTACCGTAAACATCAGCAGGGAATGCCCATCCCAGCGTCAACGAAGATGGCGCTCAGGCGTTATATTGCTGTTGTTTGGTGCGACCTTCTACACAAAGGATGTGTCCCGATGCGACATTCTTTTTGGATCAGACTTCCTGATCGTTATCGAGCGTTAATGGTCGCCGGGGCCGTGTTCAGTGCCATCCCATTCGGAGAAGCTAGCGCAATGGATCCGCTCGGGATGTATGTTGGCGGCGCAGTTGGACAGGCGCGTGTAGAGGGCACCGTGTCACAGGTACAAGCTGATATTTTCCCGGTGACATATACGGAAGACATTGATAAAAGCCATGCCGCATTTAAAGTAATGCTAGGCGCGCGCCCGATTTCTCTGCTCGGAGCCGAAATCGCCTATATCGATTTCGGTGAACCGAGCGGAAACCTGTTTGGATACCCAGCGGATATCTCGATAAAAGGTGCAGCAGCATTTGGTGTCCTATATCTGCCGGTACCCATCGTGGACGTTTTTTTGAAGGCGGGCGTCGCGCGCCTCGATAGTACTGTGAACGGCAGTTTCTGTTCCCCATGCGCGTGCGAAGTTTGTCGATATTCATTTCAACTGAATCGCACGAACACTAGCGGCGCTGGTGGTATCGGCGCACAGTACAAGTTCGGCTCGTGGGCGGTGCGCGCCGAGTACGAGCGATTCAGTGCAGCCGGTGGGAATCCAAGCTTGTTGTCGGCGGGGATCACATGGAGTTTCCCCTAGCTCCTACGTGATCGGCGTTTGTCGCGTACCGCGTTTCATTGCCTCATTGCGGACAGTCATCAGGGACCGCTCTGGGTGTGCGCCGTGTAAAGGCGGCGTTTTCCAGTGGGTGAAAGGCCCACCCGGCAAATGCTCCAGCCGGAAGCTACCGGAGCAACTGTGGAGGTAACGAAACGGTTGAAGCCTTCGGGAAATGCTTGTCACGATATACGGTGACAGCGCGAGTGTGCAGGCCGCAACGTGAGTGAACGCCGAGCAAGCCTCGAAAATGTCGATGCGCAGACCGACCCGGTAACCCTTTCGGGGAAGGTTGATACGACTGGGGGATTGAGCAGAGAGGAACCCAGTCGCTGCGCCGGGGTAGTGGCGGCAGCATGTACACAAAGGAAAACGCACGCAACACGGGAAGCCCCAAGGCGTGTTTGAGGGATCGAGCAACCGGACACCCGTGAGGGAGGGTCCGGGCGCCTCG
>Ga0210400_10004627_pt1 | contig 11880 bp, 9 predicted proteins | sample IncBWH26MmetaG_FD_155456 | JGI IMG/M metagenome (GOLD analysis project Ga0210400, IMG submission 155456) | Forest soil microbial communities from Barre Woods Harvard Forest LTER site, Petersham, Massachusetts, United States - Inc-BW-H-26-M | ecosystem: Environmental > Terrestrial > Soil >...
GCCCTTCCAGCACGCGGAATAGTTGGGAGGACTCGATCTCGAGCGGTTGAGTGCCGCGGACCAGCAACCAGCCACACTGCGCCAGGAACGCGAGCAGAAGAAATCCGGCGAGAACCTGGGGCTCGCCAAAGCGTTCGCGGGTGAGAAATTTACCCATGAAGGGACGGCGAGTGTTTTACCATGTCCGGGCACGATTGGGGAAACTTCCGCGATGGACGAACCACAAGAGGGATCGGCGGCAGAGAATATCGACCCGGCTGACCAACGGCTCAATCCGCCTGATTCCATATTGTTGACCCCACCGCAGCCATTGCTGGAGTCGAGGAACCCGACTTTTTTCGGCCCTCAAGGTTTGCGGGTTGGATGGGGGCTTCTTCTTTACCTGGTGATGTGGAGAGTACTTCGCGCGCTTCTCGGTATTCTGCTGGAGAAAATCGATCCACATGTGCCGGTTAAACTCTGGCTCGACTTTATTACCGAGTTGGGGGCCTTCGTCGCTGTCGCCCTGCCGGCGGTCGTCATGGGACGGATTGAAAAGCGCATCTTCGGTGATTATGGGCTTCCACGGCGCGAGGTCTTTGGCAAGTTGTTCTGGGTTGGTGTGGTGTGGGGCATTTTGGCGATCAGTGCTCTGGTGCTCGCGATTGGCGGCGTGGGAGATTTTTCCCTGGGAGGACTCGCTCTGCATGGCGGGCGCATCTTGAAATTTGCAGCTTTCTGGGGCGCATTCTTTATTTGTGTGGGCTTGTTTGAAGAGTTTCTGCTGCGCGGCTATGCCCTCTTCACGCTGAGTGAGGGCATCGGCTTCTGGCCCGCGGCACTATTGCTTTCCACCATCTTCGCGGCTCTGCATTACTGGAATCCAGGGGAAACCTGGATCGGTCTGATTGCAGTCGCGGTCATCGGACTCTTCTTCTGTCTGACCCTTCGCCGTACCGGCAACTTGTGGTTCGCCGTCGGCTTTCACGCCTCGTGGGACTGGGGGGAAAGCTATCTCTACTCAGTGCCCGATAGCGGCGGGATCTCGCCTGGCCACTTGCTGCATTCCTCATTTCACGGCTCACGCTGGATCACGGGTGGTTCGGTCGGGCCGGAAGGAAGTGTGTTGGTGTTTGTGGTGATTGCGCTGACGTGGGTGGTGTTCGACCGCGAATATCCGCAGGTAAAGTACCGGGCGCTACCCTCCCCAGGTCTCTTGCAATCACGGGAAGCACCTCATCCACCGGCGAACCGGGACGATTGATTCCGCGCATCAACCACTTACTGCCGAAGCGTATCTTTGACGGTGCGCGCCTGCCTGAGAATTGCCAGGTATTGGACTTCCTGGGCGCGCAGACTACGCAGACGCGCCGGTCATCGACGTATTGTGTGGACGCGTCCTCCGCTTCCACGCGCTCGTTCTCAACCCGCTGCGCAAGCTTCCGAATTGCAGTTCGGGTTGATTCGAATTTCGCGACGGGCACGCGGATCATCAAAGACGCGCTGGTCGCCTCCTGATCGCCGTTAGCTTGCCAATTCACCAGGAACCCTCCGGCGGCATCAGCGGGCTTTTCAACGATCAGCGCAATTGAACTTGTGCGAACAATCTTGCGCTCATTGTCGTCGGCCAGCTGGGTAACAGCGCTCTTCTGATATGCGGCGCTTGCAGGCACTCCCCCGACCACTCCTTCGGATTGGAGCTCTTCGCGAACTGCCAGAAGGTTTGGCTGGAACCAATGCTCGTGACGGCTGTCCTCGATGGCCGCGAGGGCTGAGGCGCGTTGCATGGCAACCCCGCGAAACGCCTGCCGGGGCTGAATCGCGCCGTAGTAGATCGCGGTGATTCCCGCGGCAATAAGCCACAGCTTCTTGAGCCGATTTCGATCTTTCCACCAAGGGGGAGGCCAGGCGATCAGCATGTGAGTTCACCTCACATTCAAGTTAGACCTAGTGAAGGGGAATTTTGTTCCCTTGACGAAGGAACGTGATTGCCAGATAACTTGCGGAAGATATTTGACCTTGGCGGGAAGGCTTCGCCAAAGTTTCGTCGGCGCGGCCGAGTCGAAGACCCGGCCCCATACCGATAGATTAGATATCCAGGTTCTTTACGTCGAGCGCGTTCTCTTCGATGAACTTGCGGCGGGCTTCTACGTCTTCGCCCATCAGCGTGGTGAAGATGGTTTCGCACTCGGCGATGTCTTCGAGCTTCACTGACAACAGCGTGCGGCGCTCGGGGTCCATGGTGGTTTCCCACAATTGCTGCGAGGTCATTTCGCCCAAACCTTTGTAGCGCTGCACGATGTAATCCTTGCGGCCTTCGGCCAGCACGTAGTCGAAGAGCGCGCGCGCCGTGGACTTTTCGACCAGCACCGGTTCGGGCTTCTTCTTCGCGACGGCTTTTGCGGGCGCCTCTGCTGCAGCTTTCTTTTCAGCGGTGCCACCATCCTCGGGCTCGGCCTCGTTCGCCTCGTCGCTCTTGCCGGTTGCGACGCTCTTGGCAACGGTCTCGATAACGAATGGCGGCTCCATGTACGGCTCGATCTGCTTGAACTTTGAGAGCAACTGGCGGTACTCGGCGGTGGAGGCCAGTTCCCAATTGATCAAGTGTTCGGCGCCTTGCGAATTTACGTAGCGGACGGCCCACAGGTTGTGTTCTTCGTCGAAGCGGCTCTCTACTTCCTTGAAGCTGCGTTCTTTCTGCAGCTTCTTCAGTTCTTTCTCCAGCTTTTCGATTTTCTTGGGCGCGTTATTCTTGTCGCCTTCGAAATCAACTCGCTTCGAGAGATCGAGCTTGGGTAGAAGTTCGGTTACGCGATCGTCGCGCAAGCGTTTGTCGACTTTGTCGAACAGTTTGAGATACTCGTCGAGCACGTTCATGAAACGCGACAGATTCGTGCCTTCAAGCTTGGCCGCGCCCTCGCCATAACGCACAACCAGACCTTCCGACGCGCGCTTGACCAGAACTTTTACGTACTCGCGATCGTCCTTGATGTACTGCTGCGACTTGCCTTTCTTAATCGAATACAGCGGCGGCTGTGCGATGAAAACGTTTCCGCGCTTGATGAGGTCCTGCATGTGGCGGAAAAAGAACGTGAGCAGCAGAGTGCGGATGTGGCTTCCGTCCACGTCGGCGTCGGTCATCAGAATGATTTTGCCGTAACGCAGTTTGCTGGGGTCAAAATCCTCTTTCGAAATGCCAGTGCCCAGAGCCGTAATCATGGCCCGAATTTCTTCGTGGGCGAGCATCTTGTCGTAGCGGGCTTTTTCGACGTTGAGGATTTTGCCCTTCAACGGCAGGATCGCCTGGAAACGGCGGTCGCGTCCTTGCTTCGCGGTGCCGCCTGCCGATTCGCCTTCGACCAGGAATAGTTCACAACGCTCCGGCTGCTTCTCCGAGCAGTCCGCCAGTTTGCCGGGCAGACCGCCGCCGTCGAGAGCGCCCTTGCGGCGGGTCAGGTCGCGTGCTTTTCTGGCCGCTTCGCGAGCGCGGGCCGCGTCAATTGCCTTGTTGATGATCTTTCGTCCTACCGTGGGGTTCTGCTCGAGGTACGCGCCCAGGCGTTCATTGACGAAAGCCTGCACCACGCCTGCTATGTCGGAGTTCAGCTTGCCCTTGGTCTGGCCTTCGAATTGAGGCTGCGGAAGCTTCACGCTGATCACGGCAACCAGGCCCTCGCGCACGTCATCGCCGGTCAGATTTTCTTTTACATCTTTAAAGAGGCCCATCTGCTGTCCGGCATAATTGATAGTGCGGGTCAGCGACGTGCGGAATCCGGAAAGATGCGTGCCGCCGTCGATTGTATTGATGTTGTTAGCGAAGCTGAAAACGGTTTCGGAGTATAGATCGGAAGATTGCAGGCCGATCTCCATGGCCACGCCATCGCGTTCGGCTTCCATGTAGATGGGCTTGTCGTGCAGCACCTGTTTGCCGCGATTGAGGTGCTTGATAAATTCCGCGATACCGCCGTTGTATTTAAACTCTACAGTCTTGGGCTCGCCCGTTTTCGGATCGGTGGTGCGCTCATCGGTGAGCGTGATCAGCAATCCCTTGTTCAGGAATGCAAGTTCACGCAAGCGCTGCGCCAGTGTATCGAAGTTATATTCGGTTACTGTGAGAATGCTCTTGTCAGGCAGGAAGTGAACTTTAGTTCCGCGCTTCTTGGTCGCACCGGCTTTTTTCAGCTTGCTAGTGGGTTCACCCTTGGAATATGTCTGCTCCCAGGTGAAGCCATCGCGCCAGATTTCGAGGTCAAGTTCTTCGCTCAGCGCGTTCACGCAAGACACGCCCACGCCGTGTAGTCCGCCGGAAACTTTATAGGACGATGCGTCGAACTTCCCGCCCGCGTGCAAAGTCGTCATCACCACTTGCGCGGCCGGAATTTTTTCACCATCAATGTCCATCGAGTCGACGGGAATGCCGCGGCCGTTGTCGACTACGGTGATGGAGTTGTCGAGATGAATCGCGACTTCGATCTTGTCTGCGTATCCGGCGAGCGCCTCGTCCACGGAATTGTCTACGACTTCATAGACCAGATGGTGTAGACCAATCTCGCCGGTCGAGCCAATGTACATGGCGGGACGTTTGCGGACGGCTTCCATGCCGCCCAACACTTTGATGGAGTCGGCTGTGTAGTCGCCATTACCGTTGATGGGATTGGGCCCGCCGTCGCGATTCTTGGTGTCGACGATTGCCGCGCTATCGATTTCTTTGGTCGCCATTCAGCTCCGGTGGATATGCCAGACTGAGCTCTGGCAGACGCGCATTTCCTGTGCCCTTAGATGAGGTCAAATGACTGAAATTATTAACACTTACGTCAACAGGATCTATAAGAAATTATACCACAGTCCAGCCCACTCTTCGACCCGGAATCGAGCCGGTAAACCGTGATTCTTGTGTCACTTAGGGAGGCGTTTCGGCGGGGAAGAACCTCTTCCACGCAGGCTATCCGCCGCTCACTCATTTATGCGCGGCGGGGACTTCTTTTCTTGCAAAGTTTAGGCCTTCCACAAGTTCGTCCAGTTCGTCCTCTCTCCCACTAATAAACGTAAATGAGAGCACATAACCCTTCGCCAGCATCACCAGAGTGCTCTGGTGCATGGTCAGATTGCCAAGGGGCTTCGTGAAGTCGCCGCGCACTAGTGGCGTGGCCCCTACGAGGAAGTCGTAAGGTTCGTTGACAACGCGAAAGCCTTTGGACTTGGTTAGCGCGGTAAGTGGGCCGAAATACTGTCCGGCGTTTTGCAGCTCTGCGTACGAAGACGCGGGTTCCGCCGCTACTACGATCGCGGAGTTCACCGCGTCGCCGGTCGCTTCAGGGGGATGCTCAAACACAGCCAGAAGCAGGATTGATTGCTTGGCGGCTTTCGAATCGGCGTTCGAGTCTTCGCTCATTTCATCGGTGCGATCCACCCATCCAAAGGGAATTTTGCAAGTGAATCCGAACGTAGTGTTGCGGTAGGCGCCGTTAGTGATGGCGCCAGCATCCGAAACCGGAATTGCGGGCTGCGATGAGACCGACTTCTGCGCCTGTTGTGCCGTCAAGGTGCAGCCCAACAGGACCGCCGCAAAAACATAAAAGAGCGTACGCGCGAGGATGCTCATCCCGTCCAATGTTACAGCAGATCGGCCAGGCTTAGCGTTGCAAGCAACGTCGCTACAGATACGTTGTGGTCGGGCTACGCTGCTTTGCCCAAGGGAACGGGTTGCGTGCAGTGCGCGCAGCGCTTGGCGTCGATGGGAATCTCGCTCAGGCACTCGGGACACTTCTTTGTGGTCGGATCAGCGGGAGCGGGGGCCTTGCGCATGCGCGCGATCAGGAGATTCACCGGCGTCACCACGAAGAAATATACCGCGGCGGCCACCAGCACAAAAGAGACCCCGGCGTTGATGAAATCGCCGATGGCAAATATGCTGCCGTTGATGGTGAATTTGATGGCAGAGAAATCGGGCTTGCCGACGATTGCAGCAATCAGCGGAGTGAGCAAATCCTTTGTGAACGCCGATACCACCGAGGCAAACGCCGCTCCAATCACGACGCCGACGGCCATATCGATTACGTTGCCACGAAGAATAAACTGCTTGAATCCGCTAAGCATGACAATCCTCCTGGAGGAATGCGGTCATTTTACGGACAGCTTGGCAACGTAGGTCGATCCTTCCTCAGATCCGCATCGGCATTACGATGTAGCGGTACTTGTAATCTTCGCCTTCAGCGGGGCGCATCTGTCCGGCGGACTGGGAATCCTTGAACTCCAGTTTCACTTCGCCGCCGCCGGTTGCTTTGAGGAAGTCCAGAAGGTATTGTGCGTTGAAGCCGATCTGGATCATGTCGCCGTTATAGTCGATTTCGAGCGAGTCTTCGGATTCCCCGGTTTCGGTGGAGGAAGCCGAGAGTTTCAGCTCGCCTTTTTCCAGGCGCATCTTGACGGCTCGTGAGCGTTCGTCTGCGAACTGGGCGACACGAGAGATCGCTGCGCTCAATTCGTCCCCGTGGACAGTGATGCTTTTGTTGTTGTCCTTGGGCAGCACAGCTTCAAAGTTGGGGAACTGGCCGGTAAGCTGGCGCGAGGTCAAGAGCCTCTGGCCGATGCGAAAGAAGAGCGTCGATTCATCTTTCGCGAACTCGATGGCCTCGGCGTCGGTGGAATCGAGCAATGATTTCAGCTCGTCCATTGCCTTCTTGGGGACGAGAGTTTTCATCTCGCCGGAAACACCCTCAAACTTCTCGATGCTGCGTTCGATGTGCGCCAAACGATGTCCGTCAGTAGCGACCATGGTGATGGACTCGGGTTTCAAAACCATCAATGCCCCGTTCAATGTGTAGCGCGATTCTTCGCTGGCAATGGCGAAGCCGGTCTTGGCAATCATGGAGCGAAGCACCTGCGCTGGAATCTTAACTACTCCGGCAGTCGGGAACGTTGGCAGGCTGGGAAAGTTCGAGCGGGCCATGCCGACCATTTTTGTATTCGAACGCCCACAGCGGATGCTTACCCAATGATTTTCCAGCAGCTTGACTGTGATATCGGCATCAGGCAACAGCTTCACGTAGTCGTGCAGCTTGCGCGCTGGAATCGTGCAGGCGCCCTCTTTCTTCACCTTGGCGATGCACGAGGTACGCAGGCTCAGATCCAGATCGGTGGCGGTGAGCGAAAGTTTGTCGCCGGCGGCTTCAAACAGATAATTCGACAGGATCGGAATGGTGGTCTTGCGTTCGACCACGCCTTGGGTCGCAGTGAGCTCTCGCAGGAGTTCGGACTTGCTGACCGTAATCTCCATGGTGGTGGTTCCCGCCGCGGTTGCTATTGCTTCTACCGGCATAACCTGAAGTCCCCCGGCCAAGTGGCGCTACTTTGAATACATCCCTTATATCAAAAGAAAAACCTATAAAACCAGCTATATCAAAAGAAAAACCTATAAAACCAGCAGGAACCGCAGGAAAGAGGAAAAAGTTGGAATTTCGTCCCGACCGGCCGATTTACCCACCCAACTGCTCCGTCAACTTATTCAGTAAGCGGTTCAAATCTTTATCTGTTTTGCGAACGCCGTCGATTTTTTCCACGGAGTGCAAAACAGTCGTATGGTGCTTGCCGCCGAACTGGCGGCCGATCTCGGGCAGCGATGCTTCGGTCAGATGCTTGGCCAGATACATCGCGATTTGCCGGGGATAGACAATCGCGCGCGAGTTATTCTTGGCCTTGATTTCCACCAACCGGAGTCCAAACTGCTCCGCGACGGACTTCTGGATCGACTCGATGGTGACCTTTCGCGCCTGAGAATCGATAAAGTTCTTGAGCACCTGCTGGGTATAAGGGAGGGTGATTTCCGCCCCAATGAGAGAAGAATGCGCGACTAAACGAATGAGCGCGCCCTCCAGTTCGCGGACGTTCGAACGAATGTTGGATGCGATGTACAGAGCCACATCGGTCGGAAGCGTGACCTTCTCCTGCTCCGACTTCTTCTGCAGGATGGCTACCTTTGTTTCTAGATCAGGAGGCTGAATATCGGCGATCAAGCCCCACTCGAAACGGCTGCGCAGCCGGTCTTCGATCTCAGCCAGCTCTTTCGGCGAGCGATCACTGGCAATCACAATCTGCTTCATGGACTCATGCAGCGCGTTGAAGGTGTGGAAGAACTCTTCCTGCGTGCGCTCCTTTTGCGCCAGGAACTGGATATCGTCCACCAGCAGCACGTCGACGTTGCGGAACTTGTCGCGGAAGCTGGTCATCTTGTCGTAGCGCAGCGAGTTGATCATTTCGTTGGTGAACTTCTCGCTGGATACGTAGCAGATGGCCAATTGCGGTTGCCGCCTGCTCACCTCGTGGCCGATGGCTTGCATCAGGTGAGTCTTGCCCATACCGACGCCGCCATAGAGGAACAGCGGGTTGTATGCCTTCGAGGGGCGCTCCGCAACCGCCTGGCAGGCCGCGTGAGCGAACTGATTTCCGCTGCCGATCACGAATGCATCGAATGTGTAGCGCGGATTGAGTTGTGCCGCACCGTCCCAATCGAAGCGCGACTGCGACGGATGCTGAGCCGGAGTTGCATAGCCAGAAAGACCGCCGTCGTGCCGGACCGGCGTGGCAGCTGGATCGTCTGCCGGTGGAACGAACTTCACTTCTTCATACTCGAGGCCGAGATTGTCGAGAGCTTCCTGGATCAGGTCGGCGTATTTGTCGCCTACCTGACAGAACTCGGCTTTCGGCACCCACACAAAAAGCGTTCCTCCACTCGAATGACTGTAGCGGGTGGGCTTCAACCAGGTGTCGTAGGAATGCCGGTTGATCTTCTTTTCCAGCGCGTCAAGGATGCGCAACCACGGATTGGGAGCAAGAGTTGGACTTGAAACCGACATAAGAAGTTCTTAGATGATGCTGCCACCCTAAGCGAGCGGTCTAACGATAAATTATGGTTGCAGTAAAAAAGCGCTCATTTTCCAGCGCGAGCAAGCTCCGCAAGGCGGGCCGGTTTTGCTGGAGTGAGAAAAATTTTCAATGAGCAGGGACGGTCCGCATACTAGCACAAAAAAAACGCCTTGGTGAAAATCTTCGACAAAGATTTTTCTCAGTTCCGACAATTCAAAACGCGAAAAAAAAAGTCTGTCAAGTAGCGACTTTGTAACTGCCGCGCGGGTGGTGCAGCTCTCGGTAAATTGAAAATCGTTCGACGATCGCCTGACGAGTAATCTCAGCACGCGAACTGATGCCGAAGTCCCTTTCGCACCGACGCCGGTTTGCCCGTCTGCCCTCGCTCATTTATACTTCTCATTCGCCCTACTGCCATTATTGCACCGACTAACTGAATCAGGAGCAGCTAAGTTTCATGCCCAAGCGCACATTCCAACCTAACCGACGTCACCGCTCGAAGACGCACGGATTTCGTACCCGGATGAAGACCAAGAGCGGCCAAGCGGTGATCTCGCGCCGGCGCGCCAAGGGACGCAAGCGGGTGTCGGTGAAGCCCGGCTTCCGTGAGTAGCGTATTTCCTTTTCCGGAATTGACGGCAATTCCGCAACCTGAGTTTGGATTGTGAATTGTGTGAGCGGTCACGCTCCGAACGATCTCAACCTGTTCGGCCCGGGCAAGCGGGCCAGGTTTACCAGCAGCATGCGCCTGCTCCGGCACAGCGACTTTGAGCGGGTATACAAAAAAGGCCGCCGCCACTTCGCAGCCCACATGACAGTATTTTATCTGCTGCGGGAGCAAGGCGAAGGGCTGCGCATCGGGTTCACCGTTGGCAGAGTGCTCGGCGGCGCGGTCGAACGCAATCGTATGAAGCGCCGATTGCGAGAGTCGGTTCGTTTGCGTTGGCCGGAAGCTCGTCTTCCGGTGGATGTGGTTGTCAATCCCAAGAAGTCAGTGCTCAAACTCGAATTTGCCGAGTTGGAAAACGAGATCGCCAGGGCTTTTGAAGTAATTCAAAAGTCGGTGGCGAAAAAGACCACATAGAAACACGTGGGGGACAGCCGCCCTCGGCTGTCCAGCCGAGCCAAAGCTCGGCAGGTCGGTTCATTTCTTTAGCTGCAGCGGAAAACAGATGAATGAGATTCCCAAGAACGTCGCGCTGCTCTTGCTCAGAGGATACAAATGGGCGGTCTCTCCGATGTTCCTGCCGGCCTGCCGTTACGTGCCGTCATGCTCCGAGTATGCAATGGAAGCGGTAGATCGCTACGGAGCAGCAAGGGGCGGTCTGATGGCAATCTGGCGGTTGTTGCGATGCCATCCCTTGGCGAAGGGTGGACTCGATCTCGTGGTCAAAACGAAAATGGTCAAGCCAGACGGTTCAAGCGTGCCGGCTCCGCGCCGTCGCAATACCGAGCTTTGCAGTCATTGAGAAAGTAAATTTGGCGGAATTCCAAAATCCCCAGCAAGAACCCGGCATGGAGCGACGGTTGCTCCTCGTCTTCGCGCTGACCTTTTTGGTCATCGTGTTGTTTCAGCCGATACTGAAGAAGTATCTGCCACAGTCGACTGCACCTGCACCGCAAACTCAGGGACAGCCTCAGTCTGCCCCACCGACTGGCTCGGCCAACCAAGTCCAAGCAGCGCAACCAGCGCCTCCGATGCTGAATGCGGGCGCCACCAAGCAGGCGGCCTCCGAATCAGAAACTGTTGTTGAGAACGATCTATATCGCATCACGTTCACTAATCGCGGCGCGCAGGTCAAGTCCTGGATTCTAAAAAAATATGATGACGACAAAGGACAGCCGCTCAATCTAGTGAACAACTTCACTGCGGAAAAATACGGTTATCCGCTCTCGTTGTGGACTTACGACGAAACCCAACGCAGCAAGCTGAATTCTGCGCTTTACATCCTGTCGTCCGATCGGAGGATGACAGTCACGAACATCGGTTCGGCTCGGGTGAGCGCCCCGGCCACTATCACGTTTGAATACGCTGACGGCGACGTAGCTGTTCGCAAGAGTTTTGGCTTCGATCAGACCTACTTGGTCCACGTCGAAACCTCGGTAGTGTCCAAGGGAAGCCCAGTCGCGGCTTATCCCGCGTGGCCCGCGGGCTTCGGCGACCAATCCTCTCTGGCCTCTTACCACACCAGCCAAATCGAATATCAGTACAACACCACCACCGAGCGTCTGCCCATCAAGAAAGTCAGCGGCGGCAATACGCTTCGCATACCGTTCAACTGGGCGGCAGTGACCGATCAATACTTCGCTGCTGTTTTCATCCCGGACGATTCGCAGAACTCGGCGTTAGTCACTCCGCGAAATCCGCTTAACGTTCCCAAGAATCCGAAGAACCCGAACCCGCAGGATACAGCTCCGGTGGAAGTGCTGGGAGCAGCTGTCGGCAACCCCAAAGGGCCAACGATTGGGCGTATGTATGTTGGACCGAAAGCGCTGACGACGTTGGAATCCGTAGCCGTGCCAACCATCGTTGGTGCGGACCCAGACCTGCGGACGCTGATCAACTTTGGTTTCTTTGGCGTGATTGCGCGCCCGCTTTTCCTGTGGCTGCGGTGGATCGAAGGAATCGTAGGGAACTGGGGCTGGGCGATTTGCATCCAAACTCTGATTATCAATCTGGCGCTGATGCCACTGCGCATCTCCAGCATGAAATCCGCGCTGAAGATGCAGAAGATTCAGCCGCAGATGAATTCGATCAAGGAGAAATACAAGAAGTACGGCATGCGCGATCCGCGACGGCAGGAGATGAACACCGAAATCGGCGAACTGATGAAACGCGAAGGTGTCAGCCCGGTCGGCGGGTGTTTGCCTCTGGTTATCCAGATGCCGTTCCTGTTCGCCTACTACAGTATGCTGGGCTCAGCGCTTGATCTTCGCCATGCATCCTGGGTGTGGGTCCATGATCTGTCGTCGCCCGATCCCTACCATATACTGCCAATCGGTATCTTCATTACCATGCTGTTAATGCAGCGCATGACG
>Ga0210400_10004629_pt1 | contig 11874 bp, 11 predicted proteins | sample IncBWH26MmetaG_FD_155456 | JGI IMG/M metagenome (GOLD analysis project Ga0210400, IMG submission 155456) | Forest soil microbial communities from Barre Woods Harvard Forest LTER site, Petersham, Massachusetts, United States - Inc-BW-H-26-M | ecosystem: Environmental > Terrestrial > Soil >...
CGTGCAAATCGCCGCCATCAGATTCGGAGGCTGCATTGCGCATTTTTCAAGTAGACGCCTTCACCGCAACCCGCTTCACCGGAAATCCCGCGACCGTCGTCCTCGATGCGGACGGCCAAAATGATCCCACCCTGCTTGCGGTCGCCCGCGAGTTTTCTCACGCCGAGGTAGCCTTTGTGTTCGCGGCAAATGCCGTTGACCACGATGTGCGCCTGCGTTTCTTCAACGCGCGCAAGGAAGCACCCTTCGTGGGGCACGCCACCGTGGCCGCTCACGCGGTGCTTCTGGCCTTGGGCAGGCGCACGGTGGGGGTTTGCCGTCAACACTGCGGCGTCGGCATCGTCGAGGTCAGCGCGCAAGTCGAAACGCGCGCGTCGGGGGTTGAGTCGGTGATCGAATTTCGGCAAACGGCGCCTGAGCTCGATGCGCCGCTGCCCTTTAAAACCACTCTGCGTGTCGCCGAAGCACTGAAGTTACCGGCAACCCATTTGCACGACGTCATGCCTGCGCGGATCGCTCGCAAGGGCAGCAGCCGACTGCTCGTACCGATCGCGGACCACCGGTACCTCGAGCACCTCGCGCCGAATTTCGACACCCTGGTGTCCCTCGGCAGCGAGCTCGGAACCGAAGGATTCTTCTTGTTCGCGATCAATCGCGATTCCGACGAGATTTGGACCGAATCGCGCATGTTCTGTCCCGCGTTGGGGATTCCGGAGGATCCCGTCAGCGGCAACGCGCACGCCATGCTGGCGGCCTATCTCTGGGATTTGGGCCAGTTCGGAAAAAAATCCGACACCTTCATCGGCCGACAGGGCTACCAGATGAAGCGGCCGGGGCAGGTCAGAGTTCGGCTCGAAATCGACAAGGGCAGCCTGGTGGCGGCGCACATCGCGGGCACCGCGACCATCATCAGCGAGGGAACGCTGGCCCTGTAAGGCAGTGCTCGGGTTTCAATACCTGGCCGGGCTTCAAGACTTGGCTGTCGGCGCGGCCAGATCGAGCTTCAAGGCAGCGGCCACGGCGTCGACTTGCGATTTCACGCTCTGCGCGGTGGTCACCGCCTCCTCCATGTTGCCGCTCGCGAAGGCCGCCTGCGCCTTGGACCACAGCGACATGGCAGCGCCGAGGGCCGATTTCGCGGCATCGACATCGATGCCGGCGGCCGCCTTCCGGTTGGCCTTCTTGCTCAAGAAGTCGATGCGGTTTTCGATCGCCCCCAGGTAGCCCGGCACGCTGCCGGCCAGCGCCGTCCATTTGTCATTGAGCGCCTTGAGGACTTCGTCCTTTTTTGCGGCGGCATCCGTGGCCAGCGACTGGGCGGCGCCGAGCACCGCCTGCGCGCCGGTCACGACAGCGGCGTAATCCTTCTTGTCGAAAGACGCTTGCAGCGCGCCCAATTGAGTTTGCACGGCCACGAGCTGATCCGGAATGTACTTCGCGGCCTCCGTGGACGCGGCGGTCACCGTCGCCTGGATTTCGGCAATGAGCCTCTCCGCCGGCACCTTCTGTCCGGCGCACGCCGCCAGCATGAGAGTCAGCAGCGACACAACGCCCATCCGGCGGATACGATTGCTGTTTTGCATGCGGGGCATTTTAGCTCAATTCGCGCCGCGCGCGATCCAGCCATTCGGCTTGCGCGCGCCGATAGTGCGCGGGCCCGAGCTTGGCGCCGTCCAATAGGTCCTTCAGCACCCGCTGCGCTTCATCGAGCTTGCCGCGGCGCTTGAGCAGCAATCCGTAGCGCAGCCGCGCTTCCGCGCCGGGAAATCCGGGCGCGATGAGCGCGTATTCGCGTTCGGCCTCGTCGAGCGCGCCCAGTGCCTCCAGCGTGCGGGCATACAAAAGCTGCGCGTCGGCCGATTTGAAATCCGGATTGTGCTGCCTCAAGAGTTCCAACGTGGTGCGCGCCGGCGCAAAATCCTCATTGCCGAATTGCGCGCGGGCCAAGCCCAGCAGCAGCGCCGGATCATGTTCGAAAATGCCCTTCAGGCCCGCGCGGTACACCTCGATGGCCTCCGCATAGTGGGCCCTGTCGAACAGTTCCTCTCCCAGCCGGCGGCGTGCGTCGACATTGCCGGAAATCTCCACTTCCGCCGTCGCGCGGCGCAAGTCGCGGTTCGGGTCGATCATCCGGCCGAGGCCGGTTTTGGCCCGGCTCGCCGCGCGGCCGCCGAACAGGTCCGGTAGAACCTCGGCCACGAGATAGGCGAGCGAGCCGACTCCCGGCAACAACCCAATGGCCAGGATCCAGAGCGTGTTTCGTCCGGTCCTGATCACATGCACGATGAGCGCGGCTTGAATGAGAAGCGAAAGAATTGAAACTGGTAACAACGGCGACGAACCTTGGAATAGCAAACGCCGGCAGGCTTGGGGCCTCTATTGTAGCGAGAAAACGCCAGGCTGTTAGCGCTGCGCCACGCGGATGCGCCGCTGCACGTCGCCGCACGTCGACCATCCGATGTTGGACAGCGAATACCCCAAGACCCGCTGCGACCGCGCATCGACGGTGACTTCCATTTCGCATCCTTGGAATCCGGACGGCGTCCCCTCTTTGGGCTTTTGCGGCAGAAACCACACATACACCATCTTGGTGGAGGTCTTGTCGATCTTGCGCGGCTCGCCGAAGGCTTCCTGCAGCACGCTCACCGGTTTACCCACCGTGTCGGCCGCAATACGCGGCACCGGCCGCACCACGTAACCGGAGCCGCTGCAACCGGCGAGAGCGATTGCGCCGAAAAAACAGGCCGCTGTGGTGAGACGCAACATAATCTTTTTCCGTGCCGGGCGTTTGGGGCCTGCAGTCTCGCTCGCACCCGCTGCGCCTCGCCGTCACTCACGTCGCAGAATAGGAATCTTCAACGCGCGCATGCCGGTTATGTAAATGCAATCGCCGCATCATGCCCCGCGGCAAATCTTCCGCATGATGGACGGCGGCCACGATCGTCACCTCGCGCTGCATCAGGCGTTCCAGGAAGCGCTTCATCGCCGCTCGCTGAATGGGATCGAGACCCGTGAGCGGCTCGTCCAGCAGCAGTATCCGCGGCTCCGCGGCCATGGCCCGCGCGATGAGCGCTCGGCGCAATTGTCCGTAGGACAGCTCGCGCGGCCGGCATCTGGCCAACCCCAGCATTTTGAAAAATCTGAGCCAAGTTCGCGCGATTTTTACATCCGCTGCCGTCATCGGCGCGGCCAGTCCGATGCTCGAATGGCGCCCGCTCGCAACCAATTCCATGACATCGACGTCCAGCGCGTACAGGCTTTGCAGTTCAGGCGAGACGAAGCCCACGCGCCGCTTCCACGCAAAGATCGGCGTGCCTGCAGGGCACCCTGAGCGCTCGATTTTTCCTCCCAGCGCGGGCGCTAGATCGCCGTATAGAAGTTTCAGGAAACTGGATTTTCCCGCGCCATTTGCGCCGAAGACCGACCAATGTTCGCCCCGCCGCAGCTGCCAGTTCAAGTCGCGCAAGACCGGCCGGGACTCGACATACAAATCGACGCCGGTCAGTCGCAGCAGCACCGGCGCCACGCTTGCCGCTGCGCGGCGCCGGGCATGCCGGCGGCGGGGCAGTGGCGGCGGGTGTTCGGCCGCACGCGCGCTCAATCGCGCGAAATCCTTCGAGGCGAGCCGCTTCAGACGCCGTATCCGGCCGCGCGAGAGCTCTATCAGTGAACGCGTTCCCCGCGGCACATCCATGGCCCGATGCGCCGTCGCAATCCAGGACTGTCCCTTATCAAGCGCCCTCTGCAGCACAGAGTCGATTCGCCGGCGGTACTGGGCATCCAACCCGTTGTAGACCTCATCGAGCAAGAGCCAGTCCGGATCCTGCACCAACGCGCGCGCCAGCAGGGTCAAGCGCTTTTCTCCATATGACAGGGACCGGAATTCGCGTGCCGCCAACCCGTGTATGCCGCAGGCGCGCAGCATCGCATTGACCTTCCTGAGCTCCGCGCGGGTCGGCGGCGCAAGCAGCAGATCCGTCCGATGCAGGCCCGTGGCTACCGCATCGCGCACGCATGGATTCCAGCCGTAGCGGGCATATTTGTCCTGTCGCTCGCCGCCGAGATAGGCGATACGCGGCTTTGCCTCGCGCAAGTCCAGCGCATCCCGGCCTGCCCGGTAAGTACGCGCCGCGGCCATGGCACGAGTGGGTGTCGGCCAAATGTCGCCGCTCAGGAGCTTGAGCAACTGTGTTTTGCCGGCGCCATTTTCGCCCAGCAATGCCCAGCGCTCGCCGGGGCGCAGGTTCCAAGTGACGCCGCGCAGCACCCATTTGCCGCTGCGCCGCACGCCCGCGCCGCAGAGCGCGACCGTCAGCCGTGCCTTCATGCGTGAAGGACGCGCCAGATTCCGTTCAGCTCGCTGACGCGGCCTTCATGCGCCAATTTGATCAAATGCGCCTGCAATGTAAGCCGCGCCCATTGGTGCCGGTCGCTGGGCACGTCGTCGTAGACCACGGGAATCAGGGCATCGAGGCTGGCCTCGCCCAGCTTGCTCACATTGCGCAGCACCTTGTCTTCGCGCGCAAGGCGATGAGCGCGCAGCGCCTCGAGTACTTTTTTGCCCTGATCCATCAGGTCGCCATGACCGGGAGCGATCCTCTCGAAGTCGTAGGCGAACAGCTTGTCGATCGAGCGCAAGTAGTCGCCCATGTTGCCATCCGGCGGCAAAATAACCGGGGAGACACCCTCGAGCACATGGTCGCCGGTGAACAGCAGCCGCTCCGGCGCCAGAAAATAGCAGATGCAATTCGAGGCATGACCCGGCGTGTGGATTGCGGTCAATTCAAGATCGCCCAGGATCAAGCGCTCGCCATCCGTAGGCCGGCGCTGCGGCATGAAGGATTCGTCCTGGCGCCCATCGCGAGGCGGCGGCGACCCGATGAGGGTGGCGCCGGTGCGCCGCGCCAGTTCCGCCGCCAGCGGCGAGTGATCGCGATGCGTATGGGTCACCACCACCCAGCGAATGGGAGCCCCGGCCGCCGCAAGAATTGACTCCAGGTGCTCCGCATCATCGGGTCCTGGGTCGAGAACCGCGATCTCCGCCTCGCCCAGCAAGTAGGAATTGGTTCCCGGCCCCGTCATCATCCCGGCATTGCCGGCCACGATGCGGCGCACGCCTCGCGCCAGGGAGACAGGTTTGCCGGGAGCAAGTTGAGATCTGGCGCGCAATCACGAGCATGATACATCCGCAATCATTAAATTTTTCGCAGCTGTTGGGGCGGGACCACAAAGGGGGCGCGTTTTTCTGAAGAATTTCCGTGTCGGTGATGTTCGTCGCACTTTGAGGTAGTTGCGATGGGCTATGGAGCCGCTACACTGGGAGTCATGTCTAAGTCGCCGAATGCCCGACGAATAGGCGGACCGCTCTCCTGGGATCAGCTGTCGCGTCCGGACGCCGAACAGTGCCAACGATTTCTGGCGGAATCGCTCTCGCTGCTTTTGGGGGATGTGCTGCGCGCCATTTTGTCCGACGCCAGCCCGTCGGTGGCTGCGGACGAGTCGGCCATCGAACGCTATCGCAATCTCGCCGATTCCCTCGCGGATGGAGAATCGCGGCGCCGCACGGGCCTGGGTCTCACGCGCGCAGGATTGGCCAAGCGCTGCGTGACGTGGCTCAAATTGTTGCTCACGCCCTCCCCGAATGCCCCTTCCACCGCCGCAATGCGTGAATTTGTCGATGCCTTGGGGCTGTTTCCGGCGCTTTTCGACAGCGAGCCTTCGGCTCGCTCGCGTCGAGCCAGGCTGACGTGGCTGCTGACCCATGACAGGCGGCTGGACGCCAGCACCCGGGAGGCGGCGACCGCCCTGATCGAGGCGTGCGAACATCTAGGGGTTTTGCTGTGGCCCGACGCGGAAACCGCCTGAACGCAATTCCGTGCTTGTCACCATTCTCGGCGTATAATCGGAAGTTGACCTTTCCACGTGCAGACGGGGCGTTGAGTGCAAACATCGTCGGTTCCAAAGTCGGAAGCATCGGATCCCAAGCCTGAAGCAGCGGCGCCGCTGCCCGTCGACAAATCGCGTTTTAGATTTCAAAAATTGCTGCAGCCCTTTGCGGTGCAGCCCGGCGTCGCCACGCCGGTCATCTGGTTCCTGCTCGACTGGCTGGTGCTGGGCGTGGCGCTCGCCAGCCTGCTGGTGGTCGAATCCTGGTGGATCAAAGTTTTCGCTTCCCTGGTGGCGGCCCTGTGGATCGCTCGATTGTTCGTCATTGGTCACGATGCCTGTCATGGCTCGTATACCCCGAACAAGACACTCAACAAATGGATTGGCCGAATCGCATTCCTGCCCTCGCTGACGCCCTTCAGCCTATGGGAGATCGGCCACAATCTGGCTCACCATGGTTTCACGAATTTAAAGGGGCGCGATTACGTGTGGACGCCCTACTCGCCCGCCGAATTCGCCAAACTGCCGTGGATACGGCGCCTGTTGGAACGCATTTACCGCAGCGGCGTCGGGCAAGGCGTCTACTACATGATCGAAATGTGGTGGAAGAAATTGTTTTTCCCCGGACGCAAGCACGTCGCCACGCGGCGAATCAGCTACACCTGGGACAGCCTGTTGGTGGCCGGCTTCGGCGCTCTGTGGGTAGGGGGATTGGTCCTGTGGGGCGTTTATAGCGGCAGGTCGATTTGGTCGCTGCTCATATTTGGCTTCGTCATTCCGTTCTGCATTTGGAACTGTCTCATGGGGTTCGTGATCTACGTGCAGCACACGCATCCGCGGGTCGCCTGGTACGAGCGGCGCGACCAATGGACCGCCAATGCCGGCTATGCGACCACGACCGTGCACATCAAGCTCATGCGCCCGCTGGATGGCTTGATCCACTACATTCTCGAGCACGGCGCGCACCACGTGAACATGGGCATTCCGCTTTACCGTCTGAAGGAAGCACAGGCGAAACTCGCCGCGACCCTGGACGAAAGACTGAATTCAGAAGTGTTCACATGGCGCTACTACTGGAACACCGTGCGCCGCTGCAAGCTGTACGATTTCGCGCAGCATGTGTGGATGGATTTCGACGGACACATCACCTCCGAACCGCAGGTGCTGGTCCGCTAGGCTGTCACTGCGCAGTAGGCGTCAGCCGGACCCGACCACGAAAAGTGTTCGGGGTGTGCCAGGTGAGCGAGCAGCTCCACCCCCTCGACAAGACGCGGGCCCGGGCGGGCAAAATATGCGTTGGCGTCCACCGCGTAAACTCTTCGATTCTTGACCGCCGGCAGATCATTCCATCCCGCTCGCGCCTTCAACAACGCGGCTTGTGCCAATGCGTCGCGGGTTTTGAATCCGCAAGGCGATACCACGATAACTTCGGGTGCATGGTCGAGGACCTGATTCCAGCCAATTCGGACTGAATCGGCTCCGGCCCTGGAGTTGCCGTCTTCGGCTCCGGCCCAACCCAACATCTGCGGAATCCAATGTCCGCCGCAGTAGATTGGATCGACCCACTCCAAAAAGGACACACGGACTTTACGCAGCGCTTGCGTAGCGGTTGAAATTCGCTCGATTCGCGCCGTGGCGGCGGCCGACCACTCGACGGCCTTGTCTTCCGTATCGGTTTCCCTGCCCAGGGTGCGCAGCGCGTCCAACATCTCCTCGAAGTTACGCGGCGTCTGCCAAACGATCTTCGGTGCGTCGCTCATGGCATTGATGACCTGAGACACTTCGTTACCGGCGGGACCGCACACCTGGCACAGATTCTGTGTCACCAGGACGTCGGGAGCCGCCGCGCGCAGCTTGGCTGCATCGACGGTGTAAAGACTTTTCCCCGAAGAGAGCTGAGCGCCGACCGCCGCGTCTATTTGCGCCATGGTCATGCTGGACAAATCGAGCGCACAGTCGACGATGACGGGTTTGAGCTTTGCCTCTTCCGGGAAATCGCATTCGTGACTGCGGCCGACGAGTTCGTCGCCCAGTCCCAAGAGGTAGATCATCTCGGTGGCCGCCGGCAGGAACGATACGATTCTCACGCGGCCATGTTGACCGTCAGCGCATTTTGCGTCAACGTATGCGCACACGATAAGTTCCCCTGTATGGGGATTTAAGGGAACTCGGGTGAAATGCCCGGGCTGCCCCCGCAACTGTAAGCGGTGTGCCCTCATCGAAGACCACTGGGTGAAACCCGGGAAGGTGATGACGGACTCCAAGCCGCGAGCCAGGAAACCTACTTATTGTGGTCGCCCATCGACCAGCCGGGGTGTGCTGAGCGAGAGGAAAAACCCTAGTGGCGACGGAGTGGGCTGCGTATAGGCAGGCCTGCGCTCCCGCGCCCGAAATGCGCTCTGAGCGCAAGCCATCGACGCGGTCCGTGTGTTGTTGTCACTGGGGAGCCGCTCTTGAACACTCAATTGGCCGCGACTTGTGTCGCCGTATTCATTCCATTCTGCGCGTCCATCGCCGCCTCGAGCGAAGAGGCTGCCGAGTTGCCGTCCATCGTGGTCACCGCAACCCGCATACCGACACCCGAACTTCAAATTGCCAGCAGCGTGACAGTCGTTACGGCGGAGGAGATCGCCGCGCGGCAGATCCGCACGTTGCCGGACTTGCTGAAGGAAGTTCCTGGATTGAATGTCGTCCAATCGGGAGGACCCGGCGGCCAGACTTCGGTGTTCATGCGCGGCGCGAATTCGAACCACACCAAAGTGCTGATTGACGGTATCGACGTCGGCGATCCGAGCAGCCCGAACGCCTCGTTTGATTTCGGCCAGCTCTTGACAGAGGACATCCAAAAGGTCGAGGTCCTGCGCGGCCCGCAAAGCGGTCTCTACGGCTCCGATGCGATCGGCGGTGTCATCAACGTCATCACCAAGAGCGGTTCGGGTCCTCCTCGAGTCAGTGCCGGTCTCGAGGGTGGATCGTTCGACACGTTCAATCAAATGGGACACGTGAGCGGTTCACTCGACCAGTTTCATTATGCCGCGACAATCGACCACCTTCACTCCGGAGCGACGGCGGTGACGCCGCTGGACTACCTGCCGCCGGGACAACGGCGCATCGACGACGCGTATGACAACCTGACCGCCTCGACCAAGCTCGGCTTCGATGTCACCGAGCAGTTTGACCTGGGCTTGGTCGCACGCTACACCGACTCACATCTGCATTTCACCGGCGACAACTTCGCCAATTTTCCCTCGACGCCGGACACCTCGCAGAGTGAATCGACCACGCGGCAGTACTACACCCGCGCCACCGCGCACCTCGTCAGCTTCGGCGGCGTTCTGGAGCAGACGCTCGGTGCCGCGTACGGCAATGTCAAGTCCCGCGACTTCAGCCCCGACGCACCGCCAACCGATAATTTCGGCGCCAGAGTCAAGTTTGACTGGCAAGGGATCGTGGCGCTCGCGAAGGACGAGAAACTGCTGCTCGGCGCCGAGCATCAGCGAGACTCAATAACGGTGCCGATTTCCGCCGGCACGGACATCAACTCGGGCTATGCCGAATTGCAATCGAGTTTCTCGGAACGGCTCTACGATACGCTGGCGTTGCGCTACGACGACAACGATCGATTTGGCAGCAAGGTGACCTATCGCTTTGCGCCCGCCTTTCTTCTCAAGGAAACCGGCACAAAACTCAAAGGCAGCGTCGGCACCGGATTCAAGGCTCCCACCTTGTCTGAAATGTTTCAGAGCTTTCCGGATTTCGGGTTCTTCGCGAATCCCAATCTTCGGCCCGAGACCAGTCTAGGGTGGGATCTGGGGGTCGAGCAGTCTTTGCTGGGCGATGCGCTGGTCCTCGGCGTCACCTATTTTCACAACGACATCAAGAACTTGATCGATGCGAACGCCACGACGTATCTGAATATCGGCCGTGCCGTGACAGACGGTGTCGAAAGCTTCGTGACTTACCGGCCGATACCGACACTGAGCTTCAGGTTGGACTATACGTATACGCAAGCAACCGACCAGGCGAGCCAGCAGGAATTGCTGCGCCGGCCGAAAAACAAGGAGAGTCTGAACACCCATTGGCAGGCAACGGACAGGCTTTCGCTGAACGCAACCGTGCTGTCGGTGAGCTCTTGGGTGGACACCAACCGGGATGGCTCGATTCCGCGGCTCAATGCGCCCGGCTACACCACTGTGGATCTGGCGGCGATCTACGATCTCAGCAGCCACTGGGCGCTCACCGGGCGTGTGACTAATCTGCTCAACCGGCACTACCAGAATCCGGATGCCTTCGATCAACCGACACTGGGCGCATTCGCCGGCGTCAAGGCGAAGTTCTGAGCGCCAACCTTACTCAGCCTTACTCGAGGAACCGAACCATGACACTTCAGCAACCGGATACACAATTGGCAAAGCGCTTCGCGTGGGGCGGAATCTTGACCGTTCTCACGGTGGCGAGCACCCTCGCCGTGGCTTGCGGCACTCCCTTCGCGGCGCTGGCAACGCTGGCGGCTTTATTTCTACCGCGCCGGGACGCGTTCGCTCTGATTGCGGTCAACTGGCTTGCCAATCAAGCCATTGGTTTCGGGTTGCTGCACTACCCGCTCAATTGGGACTGCTACCGTGGAGGCATCGACCTCGCCATCGCGGCGCTGCTGTCCACCATGGCCGCCATGCTTGCACAGAGGGCACTGCGAAACGTTGCGACGCCGTTACGAGCCATCGGATCATTCGCCCTCGCATTCCTTGCCTATGAGGGGAGTCTTTTTGCAATCAGTCCATCGGGCAGCCGCGCTGATTTCGCAGCATCCGTGGTCCTGTACATTTTCTATGTCAACGCCGTCGCCTTCGTCGCACTGCTGCTGCTTCAGACTGCGGCAGCCGCACTTGGTTTCAGCGCCAACCCATCAGGGGCGTCGACGCGGAACGCGCCGACGGGCTCCTAGTCGCGAAGCTGTTCCGCGTGGTGGCGCAAATGATCGGCCATGAAGGTTTGGATGAAGTAGTAGCCGTGATCGTAGCCCGGCTGCATGCGCAGATTCAATTGCTGGCCGGACTTGGCGGCCGCGGCGGCAAATTTTTCCGGCAGCAACTCAGCCGCGAGATATTGATCCGCGGTGCCTTGATCGATGAGGACGGGCCCGGGATAAGGCCGGCGTGCCACCAACTCGGTGGCGTCGTGCTCGCGCCAGGACTCGATGTCGGGCCCTAGATAATTGCCAAAGGCTTTTTTGCCCCAAGGCGACTGCATGGGCGCGGCGATCGGCGAGAATGCGGACAACGATTTGTATAGCGACGGATGGCGCAACGCCAGTGTCAACGCACCATGGCCGCCCATGGAGTGGCCGAAAATGCCCGCCGCGCCCGGACGAGCGGGCAGGTGGGCGCCCACGATCTGCGGCAATTCCCGCACGACGTAGCTTTCCATGCGATAGTTTTGCGACCATGGCGCCTGCGTCGCGTCCAGATAAAACCCCGCCGAATAGCCGAAATCCCAGTGATCGGCGTCTCCCGGTATGCGCGGCTCGCGCGGACTCGTGTCCGGAGAGATCAACATGAGTCCCAGGTCCGCGGCGTATTTCTGCGCATGGGACTTGATGCAAAAGGTCTCTTCCGTGCACGTCAGGCCCGACAGGAAATACAGCACCGGAACCTTGTCCGACTTCGCCTGCGGCGGCAGATAAGCGGAGAATTTCATGGGGCCGCGGGTTTCGCGCGACTCATGCCGATAAAAGCGCTGCACGCCGCCATGGCAGGCGTGCTCGGAAATCAACGCCAAGCTGCTCACGAGAACAGCACGACGCTGCGGATCGATTCGCCGGAATGCATCAGATCGAACGCGCTGTTGATGTCGTTCAAGGGCATTTTGTGCGTGATGAGATCGTCGATGTTGATCTTGCCGTCCATGTACCAATCGACGATTTTCGGCACATCCGTGCGGCCGCGCGCGCCGCCGAAAGCGGTGCCCTTCCACACCCGTCCTGTCACC
>Ga0210400_10004630_pt1 | contig 11873 bp, 9 predicted proteins | sample IncBWH26MmetaG_FD_155456 | JGI IMG/M metagenome (GOLD analysis project Ga0210400, IMG submission 155456) | Forest soil microbial communities from Barre Woods Harvard Forest LTER site, Petersham, Massachusetts, United States - Inc-BW-H-26-M | ecosystem: Environmental > Terrestrial > Soil >...
CTGCCCACGCGTGACCCACCGGTCAGCTCGATTTCTCGACAGCATTGCGCAGATCGACGCGCAGAGTTGGAACGCACTGGCGGGTTGCACGCAGCCTTTCCTGCGCCATGAGTTTCTCCTCGCGCTGGAGGAATCCGGATGCACAGCGCCGCGCACCGGCTGGGTTCCCCAGCATCTCATCATGGCAGACGCGCAAGGCATTGCGGTCGCGGCAATGCCCCTGTTCCGCAAGTCGCACTCTCGAGGCGAGTTTGTTTTCGATTTCTCCTGGGCGAGCGCCTACGCTCAACATGGCCTCAAGTACTATCCGAAATTACTCACAGCGGTGCCCTTTACTCCCGTGTGCGGTCCGCGGCTGCTCCTGAGTCCGACAGTCGATGCCAACGCCGTGACCAAGAGCATGGTCCGCGCCGCAATGGACTACGCGCGCAGCGAACAATTGTCGTCCTGGCACGTGCTGTTCCCCAGCAACGAGATGGCCGCGAGTCTGGACCATGCCGGACTGGTACTGCGTCGCGATTGCCAGTTCCATTGGTATAACCAGGGCTACGAATCCTTCGAGGCCTTTCTCGCGAGCTTTACCGCCGAGAAGCGCAAGAAGGTAAAACGCGAGCGCCGGCGCGTGGCCGAAGCAGGCATCGAATTCGATACCCTGACCGGCGCGCAGCTGGACAACGCGTTGTGGAACACCCTGTACGGCTTCTACGCAGATACCTTTCATCGTCACGGCCATGAACCATATCTGAACTTGAATTTCTTCAAGCGCATCGGCGCGGCGATGCCGGATCAACTCATGCTCAAAGTGGCGCGTGTCGGCAGGGAACCCATCGCAGTGGCAATATTTTTCGTCGGTGAGAATGCTCTATTCGGCCGCTACTGGGGGGCCGGCGGCAATTACCACAGCCTGCATTTCGAGACCTGCTACTACCAGGGAATCGAGTATTGCATCGAGAACAAGCTGCAGCGCTTCGAGCCGGGCACGCAGGGCGAGCACAAGGTGCCGCGGGGATTTGTACCGACTTTGACGAGCTCGGCGCATTTCATTGCGGACCAACGATTTGCCGCGGCCATCCGCGATTTTGCGCTGCGCGAGGCCCGCGGCGTGGACCACTACGCCGCCGCCGTCAATGAACATGTGCCCTACCACCGGGCGCCGGATGAGGAGTTGCAATTCTGAGCAGACTCGTTTGGCTGGGCGAGCAGGCGGATCCAAATTGGTTTCCGCCCTTGGATCAAGCTTTGCGCGAGCCGCCGGGACTGCTCGCCGCCGGCGGGGACTTGAGTCCGGCGCGGCTGCTCGCGGCCTATGAACGCGGCGTGTTTCCCTGGTATTCAGCGCAACAGCCCATTCTTTGGTGGTCTCCGGATCCGCGCATGGTGCTGTTTCCCGGCGAATTTCGCTGCTCGCGCAGCCTTAAGAAAACCCTGCGCAGCCGTTCATTCACGACCCGGATCGATCATGCCTTCAGCGCAACGATCCGCGGCTGCGCAAAGCCGCGCCGCTCCGGCCCCGACACATGGCTGAATGCGGAGATGATCGAATCCTACGAGCAACTTCACGAGCTCGGATTTGGCCACTGCGTGGAGACTTACCGGGAGGAGCGGCTCGTGGGAGGCTTGTACGGCATTCAGCTGGGACAGGTATTCTTCGGCGAATCGATGTTCAGCCTCGAGCGCGACGCATCGAAGGTGGCGTTGGCGCGTTTGGTGGATGAGTGTCGCGCACGCGACATCAAGGTCATCGACTGCCAGGTGGCCAGCAAGCACTTGGCAAGTTTGGGTGCCCGAGAGGTGTCGCGCAGCCAGTTTGTCGGATTGCTGCGCCAGCATGCGAAGCGCGCGCCGCGCGGCAGCTGGCTGCCTCAAGCCTCGTAAATTGCATTACCACAGTGCTTTATGCACAATGCGCGCGGTTTCACGCATACCACAGGGACGCATGTCAAAAGAAGAGGCTATTCAATTCGAGGGCGAGGTCGTCGAGACTCTGCCCAATACGACATTTCGCGTCAAACTCAAGACCGGCCATGTAGTTACCGCACATATCTCAGGCAAGATGCGCAAAAACTACATTCGAATCCTGACCGGCGACCAAGTCACCGTTGAGATGACCCCTTACGATTTGACCAAGGGCCGCATCGTCTACCGCGGCCGCTGATGTGTTTCTAGGCGCTTGCGCGCCACCTCTAAACGGGGTCGAAGCGACCCCGTCCTTAAGTAGCGACCCCGTCCCTTAGTTTTCGTGAGATAAGAGCGCGGGTTGGTCGGCGCCGCGCGTCTCGAGCTTGAGTTTCTCGCCATCCTCCGTCAACGTAACTTCCACGTGACCGCCGTTCACCAGCTTGCCGAACAACAGCTCCTCGGCCAGCGGCCGCTTGATGAATTCCTGAATGATGCGCGCCATGGGCCGCGCGCCCATCTTCGGGTCGTAACCGCGCTTCGCGATCCAGCGGCGTGCCGGTTCGTCCACGGAGATCGACACGCGCTTCTGTTCCAGCTGCGCCTCCGCCTCGACCAATAGTTTGTCCACCACCCGCTCGATGGTGTCCTGATCCAAGCTGCCGAACTGAATGACGGCATCCAGCCGATTGCGGAATTCCGGTGAAAATAGCCGCCGAATCGCCTCCATGGCATCCGGACCGGTGTCCGATTGGGTGAACCCGATGCTCGGCCGACTCATTTCGAAGGCTCCCGCGTTGGTAGTCATGACGATGATGACATGGCGGAAATCGGCCTTGCGGCCATTATTATCGGTCAGCGTGCCGTGATCCATGACCTGCAGCAAGAGGTTGAACACGTCGGGATGCGCTTTCTCGATTTCATCGAGCAGCAACACACAATGCGGATGTTTGGCTATGGCCTCGGTCAACAAGCCGCCCTGATCGAAACCCACATAGCCCGGCGGGGCGCCGATCAAACGCGAGACAGTATGGCGCTCCATGTACTCCGACATGTCGAAGCGCACGAATTCCACACCCATGGCAAGCGCCAGCTGGCGGGTCACCTCGGTCTTGCCGACACCCGTCGGACCGGAGAATAGGAAAGAGCCCACGGGCTTGCGCGCATCACCCAGTCCCGAGCGCGACATCTTGATGGCGGCCGACAGCGCCTCGATCGCCTTGTCCTGGCCGAATATCGTCAATTTCAGATTGCGCTCCAGGTTTCTCAGCACGTCGCGATCGGACATCGACACATTCTTGGGCGGAATGCGCGCGATGCGCGCGACCACATTCTCTATTTGAGTCACCGTGACCGACGCCGCGCGCTTCTCCACCGGCTGCAGGCGCAGGTTGGCGCCGGCCTCATCCACCACGTCGATCGCCTTGTCCGGCATGTGCCGATCGTTGATATGGCGGGCGGCCAACTCCGCAGCCGCACTCAAGGCATCATCCTCGTACTTGATGCCGTGATGTTCCTCGTAGCGCGATTTCAATCCGCGCAAGATATCGACGGTGTCCTGTACGGACGGCTCGGTAATGTCGATTTTCTGAAAACGCCGCGCCAGCGCGTGATCCTTTTCGAATATGCCGCGATACTCGTTGTACGTGGTCGATCCGATGCAGCGCAGTTCGCCGTTGTTCAGAGCCGGCTTGATCAAATTGGAGGCATCCATCACGCCGCCGGAAGCCGCGCCGGCGCCGATGACCGTGTGGATTTCGTCGATGAACAAAATCGCGCCGGGCTGTTTCTTGACTTCGGCCAGCACCGCCTTCAGGCGCTTTTCGAAGTCGCCCCGGTACTTGGTGCCCGCCACCAGCGAGCCCATGTCGAGCGAATAGATCGTGGCGTCCAACAGCACATCCGGCACCTGATTCTCGACGATCATGCGCGCCAAGCCTTCCGCGATCGCCGTCTTGCCGACGCCGGCCTCGCCCACGTACAGCGGGTTGTTCTTGCGCCGGCGGCAGAGAATCTCGATGGTACGCTCGACCTCGAGCTTGCGTCCGATCAGAGGATCGATCTTGCCCTTGCGAGCGGAGTCATTCAGGTTGGTGGCATATTTCTCCAACGCGTTGCCGCCGCCGTCCGCCTCGCGCTCGGCGTCCGGCGAGGATCCGCCGTCGTCGCGTTCGCTGCGCTCCTCGCCGCCGGCCTTCGACAAGCCGTGCGCAATGAAGTTGACCACGTCCAGGCGCGACACATCCTGCATGCTGAGCAGGTACGCGGCATGTGATTGTTTTTCGCTGAAGATCGCCACCAGCACATTGGCCACGGTGACTTCCTTCTTGCCGCTCGACTGCACGTGGAACACCGCTCTTTGCAGCACTCGCTGGAACCCCAACGTGGGCTGCACGTCTCGATCTTCGCCGGCGGCCAAACGCGGCGTGGTTTGATCGATGAATTGCTTCAGTTCGGTCTTGAGTTTTGCGGTATCCGCACCGCACGACTTCAAGATCTCTCTGACCTTCGGGGTATCCACGATCGCAAGCAATAAATGCTCCACGGTCATGAATTCGTGCCGGGCGTCGCGCGCACCGGCAAAAGCATCGTTCAAGCAAAATTCAAGTTCTTGACTTAGCACTTTACGCCTCTTCTAGCGTTGCCATCAGCGGATGCTGATGTTGTCGCGCGTACGCGATCACCTGAGCCACCTTAGTCTCCGCAATTTCATAAGTGAAAACGCCACAGACCCCTTTGCCCTTGGTATGGACCTCCAGCATAACCCGAGTTGCTTTGGTGCGGTCCATCGCGAAGAAACGCTGCAAGATATCGACCACGAACTCCATTGGAGTGTAATCGTCATTAATAAGAACTACTTGATAGAGGGGAGGTCTTTTGAGCTTGGGCGCCGCTTCCTCGACGATCAAGCCCGTTCCATCCCGCCCACGTTCGATGTCACTCATGAGTTCTCAGTTTATAGGGCGCGTTTGGGCGGTTTACAAGACATGTCCCTTAACCTCCCCTAACAAAGGTTCCCTGTCGCTAATCGGTATCACATTACTTTAACAAGGAAAAACAAATGCTTGAGCGGCCAAGCGCAGAGCCCGTATGATTGCCGCCACGGTTATCATGCAGAACCCACGCACAAATGAATGGCTGTCCCGCCTGCAAGCCAATGGCCCCAGGTTGGCATCGCTGGTCCTGGCGGCGCTCATTGCCGTGGAACTTGCCAAGATCGTCATCAGCCTTCTTGGCGCCACCCCCGTCAAATCGCCGCAGCCCATCCTGACAGGCTCGGTGCCGCGAGCCCAGCGGCCCGCTCTGCACATTCAAAGTGTGATCTCGGCCCACTTGTTCGGCATTGCCGCCGTCCCGGGTGCTCAAGACCCGGCAAGCGCGCCGCAAAGCGCCGCCAATCTCCTGCTTGCAGGGACCATCGCCACCCAGGACCCCAAACACGGGGTGGCCATCATCAGCGACGGCGGCGGACCGTCAAAGGTGTATGCGGTGGGCGACCGGGTCGGCGGCGCTTCCCTGCACTCGGTGTACCTCGATCACGTTATTCTCGATCGCGCCGGTGCGCTTGAGACTCTGCAGTTGCCGCGGCAACTGCTTGCCGGCAACCACGGGTCCGCGGCCACGCTGCGGCGCCCGGGCGCCGACCCGCGCACGGTGGCGGCCGTCGAAAACATTCGACACATGGTGCAGCAGGATCCCGGCATTCTGGATCAGGTGATGCGCACGGTGGCTTCGTACGACAATGCTGCCGGCAAACTGAGAGGCTTCCGTGCTTATCCGGGACGAAATCGGCAGATATTCGGCAAATTGGGTCTGAAAGCAGGCGATCTTGTCACGGCGATCAACGGCACGGCGCTCGACGACCCGCAACACAGTCAGGAAGTATTCAACACCATTCAAACCTCCGATCGCGTTACCGTGACCGTCGAACGTGGCGGTCAAAAGCAGGACATCAGCTTGAACATCGCGCAAGTCGCAGCCGATGCCACCAAGGAATTGGAGAGCGACGCAAATGCTCCGCCTTCCAGTGGCTCAGGCGCCGCCGCGGCCCCCGCTGACGCGGCACCACCTCCGATACCGCCTAATAGCAACAATGAAAATTAAAACCAATAGCGCGAACGCCGGTCGAAGCCAGGACATGCGCGCCCCCATGCTGGATAAAATGAGCCAAGCGCCGTCCAAAGGCCGGCTCGCCGCGGCCGTGGCGCTGTCGGGATTGCTGTTGTCAGTGGCGCAGCCGGCCACCCCGCAATCGAGAGCCCAGGAAAGCGCGACGATTACGCCCAACTACAAGGACGCGGACTTAAGCCAGATCATCCAAGCGGTCAGCGAGGTGACCGGCAAGAATTTCATCATCGACCCGCGGGTCAATGCCAAGGTCACCATGCTGTCCGCGACGCCGATGTCCCCGGCAGCCTTCTACGAGGCGTTTTTGGCAGTACTGCAAGTGTATGGCTATGTGGCGGTGCCGGCCGGCAGAGTCATCAAAATCGTCCCGAACACCGATGCCCGACAAATGCCTTCCATCGATCTGCCGCGCGACGTGAGTTCGACATCCGATGAGATCGTGACGCAAATCATCACCTTGAAGAGTATCAACGCGGGGGCGCTGGTACCGATTCTGCGGCCTCTGGTTCCGCCTTATGGGGCGCTGGCGGCTTATCCGGCCGGCAATATCCTGATCATTTCGGATCGGGCCAGCAACGTGAACCGCCTGGTGCGCATCATCCAGCGCATGGATGAAGCCGGCGACGAACCCTTCGAAGTGCTTGCGCTGCATAATGCCGGCGCCGGCGAGGTGGTGCGAATCGTCAATGCCCTGAATACGGGCGCGGGCGCCGACGCGGGCGGCGCCCTCGCCAAAGTCGTTGCCGACGAGCGTACCAACAGCGTCATTCTTAGCGGCGAGCGTGGACAGCGCCTGCGCCTCAAGGCGCTGATTTTCAACATGGACACCCCCTCGGCGACGGGCGGCGATATCCAAGTGCGGTATCTGCGCTATGCCGACGCGGAGAAAATCGCCGACAAGCTAAAAGGCCAGGCCACCGCCACAGCCAAGGCACAGGGCGGGCCGGCGGCCTCGGCTTCGGTCCAGGGAGCCCAGGGCGGCAGCGCCAATATCGATGCCAGTGTCACGATTTGGGCGGATGTCCCGACCAATGCGCTCATTATTACGGCGCCGCCGAAGATCATGAAGTCCTTGATGGAGGTCATCGACAAGATCGATATCCGCCGCGCCCAGGTCCAGGTCGAAGCCATCATCGTGGAAATCGACGTGAATAAGAGCTCGAATCTCGGCGTACAGTGGCTGCTGTTCGGGCGCGGAGACACCGTGCCGGCGGGCGTCGTCAATCTGCCCGGTTCGGGCACCAGCATCGTCGATTTGGCCGCGTTGGCCTTGAGCGGCGGCACGGTGGGCAGCAGCACGACCACCCCGGGCGTACCGGGCGTACCCGCGATCAGCAGTTCGACCGTGGGCACCGGCGCCACGATTGGCGTTGGTCGGCTTGCGAGCACCGGGGTGAGTTTCGCCGCGCTGGTTCAGGCGCTGCGCAGCGACGGCAGCAGCAACATCATTTCCACGCCTTCGCTGATCACCATGAACAATGAACAAGCCGAAGTGAAGGTTACGCAGGAAATCCCGCTGATCACGGGCTCCTTTGCCAATACCACCGCCAGCGTCTCCGGCACCAGCAGCCCGTTCCAAACCATTCAGCGCGAGGAAGTGGGTACGATTTTGAAGGTCACGCCGCACATCAACGAAGGAAATTCGGTGCAGCTCAAGATCGAGCAAGAAGACTCCTCGCCCGGCGCCAAGCTGACCGATTCGGCCGATATTTCAACCAATAAGCGCTCGATCAAGACCACTGTGCTGATCGAGGACGGCGGCATCATCGTGCTCGGCGGACTCATTTCCGATAGCGTGACCGAGAGCGAGGATCGGGTTCCCGGACTCGGCGCCATTCCCATCATCGGCAATCTGTTCAAGTCGCGTAGCGGTTCGCGACAGAAAAAGAACCTGATGGTGTTCATTCGCCCGAAAATAATGCGTGATGCGGACGCAACGGAAAGTACCAGCGAAGCGGCATACAACACAGTGCGACAGTCGCAGCGAAACTTGAACGGCGGCCACGTCACCTTGCTGCCCGGACAGAAGCAGCCGGCGGTGCCCGCCATCCCGTCGGGCATTGCGCTGCCGCCGCCACCGCCGCCGTCGGAAACCAATCCCGTGGGAGCCACGCCGAATCCGCCGGTACCGTTTAGCTCACCCCTGCCCCAGTCGGTGCCGCCGGGGACGGCGACCCCGGCACCCACGACGCCGCCACCCTCGGCGCCGGCTCCGCCCGCGGCGCCGCCATGAACGCGGAACTGCAAGACACCGAGCCGCGGCGCAAGCTGTCGTTTCCGTTTGCGAAGCGGCATGGCATTTTGGTGCGCGGCATCGCCAACGGCGTCGCCGACACGGTATGCCGGCCCGGCGTGACGCCGCAAAGCCTGGCCGAGGTGCGCCGCTTCGTCGGCGTTCCATTGACTCTCGAGCGCGTGTCGGTCGAGATTTTCGATTCCATGCTGCGCGTCGCTTACGAAGCGGGGTCCGGCGCTGCGATGCAAATGCTGGAGGGACTGGACGACAACACCGATCTGGCTCATCTGGCCGAGGACATACCCGAATCCTCGGACTTGCTCGAGAGCGACGACGAAGCGCCCATCATCCGATTGATCAACGCCTTGCTGACGCAGGCGGTCAAAGAAAACGCTTCGGACATTCATATCGAGCCCTACGAGAATCGGCTGGTGATTCGATTTCGCGTCGACGGTGTGCTGCGCGAAGTGCTGCAGACCAAGCGCGCCGTTGCGCCGCTCGTGGTTTCGCGCATCAAAGTCATGTCGAAACTCGATATTGCGGAGCGCCGGCTGCCGCAGGACGGCAGAATTTCCCTGCGCATTGCGGGCCGCGCCGTCGATGTACGCGTCTCCACCCTACCCTCCGGCCACGGCGAGCGCGTGGTGCTGCGCTTGCTGGACAAACAGGCTGGTCGAATCGAGCTGACCGCCCTGGGAATGGATCCGCGCACGCAGGAATTGATGGATGAAATCATCCACAAACCGCACGGCATCATATTGGTGACCGGACCCACGGGCTCCGGCAAGACCACGACGCTGTACGCCGCCCTCGAGCGGATCAATGACAACACCCGCAACGTCATGACGGTCGAGGACCCCATCGAGTACTACATCGACGGCATCGGCCAAACGCAGGTCAACACCAAAGTCGAAATGACTTTTGCCAGGGGGCTGCGCGCGATTTTGCGGCAGGATCCCGATGTGGTCATGGTCGGTGAAATTCGCGACCTGGAAACGGCGCAAATCGCGGTGCAGGCGAGCTTGACCGGACATTTGGTGCTCTCGACGCTGCACACCAACACCGCCGTGGGCGCGGTAACGCGCCTGCGGGACATGGGCATTGAACCGTTCCTGCTGTCCTCGAGCCTGATCGGCGTGCTTGCGCAGCGCCTGGTGCGCGTGCTCAACCCAACGAGCCGGGAAAAATACCTGGCCGGCGAATATGAGCGGCGCATTTTGAATCTCGAGCCCAAGGGTCCGCCGGTCGAGTTGTACCGGCCGAGCAGCGACCTCGGCAATGGCTACCGTGGGCGCACCGGAATCTACGAGCTGATCGCCGTCGACGATCACATGCGTACCATGATTCACGACGGATCCTCGGAACAGGAACTGGAGCGCTACGCGCGTTCGTCGAGTCCCGGCATCCGCGACGACGGCCGCAAGAAGGTCATGCTGGGCGAAACGACTTTGGAAGAAGTACTGCGCGTCACTCGTGAAGATTAGGAGCCTGTTCTGATGGGCGCGTTCGAATATACGGCGCTCGATGCGCAGGGCCACGAACGCAAGGGCCTGATCGAGGGCGATACACCGAAGCATGTACGGCAGCTGCTGCGAGACAAGCAGCTGCTGCCGATGGATATCCAGGAAACCGCGGCGCAAGAACTGAAGCAAAGCCGCCGGCGCCGATTCCTGCGCCGCGGTATATCAACCTTGGACCTGGCGATGCTGACACGGCAATTGGCCACCCTGCTGCGATCCGGTCTGCCCCTGGAGGAGACGCTGCAGGCGGTGGCCGAGCAAACCGAAAAGCCCCGCGTTCAGCGCATCGTGCTCGGCGTGCGCAGCAAAGTCGTCGAAGGCCACCCGTTGGCCGACGGGTTGCGGGATTTCCCGCAGGCCTTTCCGGAAATCTATCGCGCCACCGTTTCGGCCGGCGAACAGTCCGGCAAGCTGGACCAGGTGCTCGAGCGCTTGTCGGATTACACCGAATCGCGCCAGGTCATGGGTCAGCAGGTCAGCAACGCCCTGGTTTATCCCATCGTCCTGTTGGTGCTGTCTTTCGGGATCGTGTCATTCCTGCTCGCTTATGTCGTGCCGCAGGTGGTCGCGGTATTCGAATCCAGCCACCAAGAATTGCCGCTGGCGACGCGCATTCTGATCGGTACGAGCGATCTGATCCGCCATTACTGGGTCTATGCGCTGATCGCCATCGCTGCCGTCATCTGGGGGTTTTTGCGCTGGCTCAAGGATCCGGAAGCGCGCCTGCGCTTCGATCGCTTCTTATTGCGGGTGCCGTTGGCGGGAAAACTCATCCGCGGACTGAATACCGGGCGTTTTTCGCGCACTTTCAGCATTCTGACCGCCAGCGCGGTGCCGGTGCTCGAAGCCCTGCGGATTTCGGCCGAAGTGGTTACCAACCTGCCCATGCGCAGAGCCGTGGAAGAGGCGGCATTGCGGGTTCGTGAAGGCGCGCCGATCGGCAAATCTCTCGCCGCGCGCAAGCTGTTCCCACCCATGATGATTCACTTGATCAGCAGCGGCGAAAGCAGCGGCGAGCTGGAAAAGATGCTGGAACGGGCGGCAACCAACCAGGAGCGCGAAATGGACAGTTTGCTGTCCAACATGACCAATCTGTTGGGCCCCTTCATGGTGGTATTCATGGGTGCGATCGTCATGTTCATCGTTATTGCGCTGTTGTTGCCGATTTTTCAGCTCAACGACCTGGTCAAATAGCCAACTGTGCACCAGGGTATTGCACGGGAGCCGCATTTCCGTTTATAACCCGCGTGCTTCACCAATGAACCCACTGGCCTTCGGTAGCATGAACGAAAAGCCTGAATCGGACGAGTTCGAGGAAGAGGACGCCGAAGACACCGCGCCCGGCAGTGAGGATGTTGACGTCGATCACATCATGCGCGATGTCGATTCCCAGCGGCGCCGCGCGCCGAAGGGAGCGGAGCCCGCCTGGCGCCGCCTGGAACGCGTCATGGAGGAACGGCGCACGGCCGAACTGATGAGCGATTTCGACGACTATGAAATATCGTCCGACGGCGTCGCGGCACTCGACCCGGACTCGCTGGATGATGCGCCGGAGTCCGGCGAGAAAAGCACTCGCAGGAAAAAGAAAACCCGCTGAGTCTTAGGAGCCTGTCCTAGGACTAGATCTCGTTGCGCTTGGCGAATTGGCCGATGAAATCCGCGGCGCGGAACGCGAGCGCCTGGATGGTCATGGTGGGCTGACCTCTGCCGGAGGTGACGAAACTCGAGCCGTCGCAGAGGAACAAATTCGGCACATCGTGCGTGCGGTGATGCTTGTCGATCACCGAGGTTGCCGGATCATTGCCCATCCGCGCGGTTCCCAGTAAATGCACGCCGAAGTTGTTTTCCGCGATCTCGTTGCGCCAGATCTTTTGCGCCCCGGCTGCCTGCAGGATCTCGTAGGAGCGGTCTTGCAAAAACTTTGCCATGGCCAGATCGTCCGGATGATCCTTGTAAGTGACGCGGATGGCGGGAATACCCCAGGCATCCTTCAGCGTAGGGTCGATGCTGACGCTGTTCGATTCCAGCGCCAGCGATGTGGTGTGGCCGGTTGAAGCCATGCAGCGCGGAAATGCCTCCAGGCGCGCCTTGAA
>Ga0210400_10004631_pt1 | contig 11872 bp, 13 predicted proteins | sample IncBWH26MmetaG_FD_155456 | JGI IMG/M metagenome (GOLD analysis project Ga0210400, IMG submission 155456) | Forest soil microbial communities from Barre Woods Harvard Forest LTER site, Petersham, Massachusetts, United States - Inc-BW-H-26-M | ecosystem: Environmental > Terrestrial > Soil >...
TGACGACATCGGGCACGGTCAGATCGTGCAGCGAGGCCACATTCTGGAAGGTGCGGACAACACCGCGCCGAATAATTTCGTGCGGCCGCTTTCCGGACAGCGATTCGCCGTTCCATTCGGTGACGCCATCGTCCGCACGATAATTGCCGGATACACAATTGATAAAGGTCGTCTTGCCGGCGCCATTGGGACCGATCAGCCCAACGATCTCACCGGGCGAGATCTCGATCGACATGCGATCGACGGCAAGCACGCCGCCAAATCGAAGCGATAAATCCCGCACCCGAAGCGCCAACGATGTCCCCTCCCTGGTCGGCTTCTTTACAGGCCTACGGCTTGGCGCCGATGGGTTCGCAGCAGCAAACCACTGCTAACAGATTGTCCGCTACCCTGCAAAGCAGCATCCCGAATGGAACGCGCTTTATGGCAAGGAACCCTGAAGCATATCGAGTGCCGGTCGCGCATGGCTTTGAACCAGAGCCGGCTGGAGCAAAAGGCGCGACAGACCCTTAAATTTGCCGACAGAGCCTATGTGCTGAAGACCGGACGCATGGTGATGTCCGGGACCGCGAGCGAACTGGCCGGAAACGCCGCGGTGTCCGAAGCCTTCCTCGGCGGAGCCACGCCGCACAATCATGCGATCTAGCAATCGCGCAAACCGGGCCTATTTGGCCGAACGCGATGCGATCGGGGTGGTATACTCCAGCAGATTGATCGCCTTGTCGGCCGTCCCGACCAGGCGGGACATGATCTTGCGCAGCCGTTCGAAGTCCTTCGCGGAAAGACTGCTGAAAAGCAGATCATTGGCCGGCCGCTGCACGGGCGCCAACTCGTTGAGACGCGCGCGGGCCTTCGACGTAATCGTGAGCACGACGCGCCGGCGGTCCACGGAATCGGTTTCCTTTTCGACCAGCCCCGCCGCAACCAGCTTGTTGATTTCAATCGTAATGAAGGCTCCGCTGAAATGCAGGTGATCCGCGACAAGGTTGACGCCGACCTTTTCGTCCTCTGCCTGAAGATGAGCAATCGCAATCAGGACCGTATATTGCGTACCGGAAAGACCGATCACCTGCCCGAGTTGGCTGCGCACTTGCTGCAACCTGGCCGAGAAGGCGAGCGTGTCGTGGACGAATTGGCGGAAGGCATAATCGGAATTTCCGACCAGCAATTCGGGCCGGGAAACGGTTGGTTGGGTCGCGATCGATCGAGATCTGGTTTTCTCAGCCATTCGATTCCTGCCTGGCCGATTCCTGCTCGGCGTTTGCCGTCTTGCAGCGAGCGATCCGCAACAGAACAACTTGCGTCAGGCTCGGCATGGCGGACCGATATCCTTGACAGCAAACGGTACACAAATCAATATAGCTTTGTTATAAAGCTATCTGGCCACGGCCGGGGATGATGACGGGCGCCGCTTCGGATGTGTCGCAGCCTCAATCCTGCGTGGCCACTGCCGATGCCCTACTGAATATTTCGATAAACCAAGACAATCGAGGCCAACCATGATCAAGACCGGCGAACAGCACATCGCGAGCCTGCGCGACGGCCGCCAGATTTATCTCGATGGCGAGCGCGTTACGGACGTGACGGTTCATCCGGCCTATCGCGGAGCCGTCGCCTCCATCGGCCGCATGTTCGACTTCCAGAGCGCGCCTGAAAATCGCGAACTGATGACATTCGAAACCGAAACGGGAACACGGGCCAACAGGATCTGGCAGTTGCCCGCAAGCTATAACGACCTCGTCATGCGACGTAAGGGCCTCGAGGCCTGGACCGAACTGCATGCGGGATTCATGGGGCGCGCGCCTGACCATGTCGCATCCTGTATTTCGGGGATGTTCATGGGACTCGACGTCTTCGAGGCTTACGACCCTGCGCGCGCCAGCGCGCTCGCGGACTACTATCGCTACGCGCGCGACAACGATCTTTACCTCACCTACGTGATCATCAATCCCCAGGCCGACCGTTCCAAGAGCGCGGCGCAACAGGCTGATCCCCATCTGACGGCTGGCGTGGTCGACCGCGACGCGGCCGGCCTCACGGTACGAGGCGCCAAGATGCTGGCGACCGGCGGCATCATGGCCAACGAGGTCTTCGTGACCTGCATTCAGCCATTGCAGGCCGGCGATGAAAAATACGCCCTCTCCTTCGCGGTTCCGATGAACGCCGCGGGTCTGAAGATACTCTCCAGAAAATCATATGAAGCGGCGGCGCAATCGGTATTCGACAACCCGCTGGCAAGCCGTTTCGATGAAAATGACGCCGTGCTCTACTTCGATGATGTCAAGGTGCCCTGGGATCGCGTCTTCATCGCCGACAATATCGAGATGTGCCAGAAGCAGTTTCATGCGACGCCCGCCCATGTCTACCAGAACTACCAGGCGCAAATCCGCCTTTCCGTGAAGCTGCGCTTCCTGGTCGGAATCGCTCACCGAACCGCGGAAATCAACGGGATCGTCGGATTCCCACAGGTGCGTGAAATGCTCGGCCAGCTTTCCGCCGAGGCCAGCATGGTCGACGCATTTGTGGTCGCGATGGAGACCAAGGGACAGCAACGCGGCCGCTATTTCGTCCCCGACCGGCAAATGCTGTATGCCGCCCAGACCCTGACACAGCAACTTTACGCGAAAGTCATCAATACGCTGCGCGAGCTGGCGGGCGGCGGAATGATCATGCTGCCTTCCTCCGTGAAAGACTTTGGCAACCCGGAAATCGCAGGCCTGATCGGCAAAACCCAGCAATCGCCGGCCGGAAGCGCGGTCGACCGGGTCAAATTCTACAAAATGGCGTGGGATGCGGTCGGCTCCGAATTTGCTTCGCGCCACACCCAATATGAGATGTTTTATGCGGGCGCTACCTTTGTCACCAAGGGCCACGCGTTTCGTTCCTACGACTGGAAGGCGGCGACGGGATTGCTTGACCGGATGCTCTCCAGCTATGACCTTTCGGAGGAGCTTGCCTCGCAAACCAATCCGCCTAGCCGTGCCGTCGCCTGACCAACTCCGGAGTTTCCAATGGCTGTCAACAAAGCCCACGATGAATTTCACACACTCGACATGTCCAGCGGCTGGGAGACCCCGGCAGGTTATCCGACCGGTATTCAGCAAAAGATCCTGTCAGGCTCGCTCGATGAGGTGAAAAAGCGCGGCAGCCGGACCCGCCTGCTCCGCTTTGCACCGGGGGTTTACACCACCGCGCCCTTTGTCCACGAGTACTGGGAGGAAGTGTTCCTGTTCGCGGGCGATCTTACGGTCGGCAATGACAAGGAAGGCAATGGCGGCGAGGCTTTCAAGCCCAATACTTATGCATGCCGTCCACCCGGGGCCTTTCATGGTCCGTTCAAATCGGAAACCGGTTGTCTGCTGATGGAGATCCACTATTTCGATCCCGCGTGATGTTGCGGCCTTCTTGACCTAAAGCCGCGCGTGACACCCAAACCCGACGTGAAACCGGAACGATCATGACGGCTGCTGGAAACAATGAAGCCGCGGCGGCGCCGACGCACGTCGAGACCGATGTTCTTGTGATCGGTGCTGGCGGCGCCGGCATGTATGCGGCTCTTGAGGCCGCCCGTGCCGGTGCGACGGTTGTTCTGGCGGACCGCAGCCTGATCGGGCGTGGCGGCGCCACGGTCATGGCGCAAATGACGGTCGCGGCGGCGCTGGGCGAGCAGACGCCGGATCATTGGGAGCACCATCTGTCCGATACGCTCGCAGCCGGACGCGGGCTTTGCGACCAACGTCTCGCTGCATTGCTGTGCGAGGATGGGCCGCGGCGGCTGCGCGAGATGGACGGTTGGAAGGTCGGCTGGGTGCGCGAGGATGGTCATATCAAGCAGGCGCAGGCGCCCGGCCATGACCGCCCCCGCTGCGCCTATGTCGATTTTCTTTCCACCGGTCCCGCGGTATCGCGCACGCTTCGATCACAGCTAAACGCCGCGAACGGTGTCCGCCGCATCGGCGATCTGGTGATCGTTGATATCGCGGTTCGTGATGGCGAGGTCTGCGGCGCGACCGCGCTCCATCTGCCGACCGGACAAGCCGTTACGCTGGCGGCCAAGGCCGTGGTGATCGCCACCGGCGGACTGACGGGGCTTTATCGCCGTAACAGTGCATCTTCCAACATGGGCGGCGACGGGTATGCGCTGGCGCTGCGCGCCGGCGCCCAACTCATCGACATGGAGTTCGTGCAGTTCTTTCCCATCGGCCACCTCGCGCCACGACTTGTCGGCATGGACCCGATCATGTGGGACCCGTTCCGCTACAAGCTGGGCGGCAAACTGCTCAATGCCGAAATGCGCGAATTCGAGCAGGACTATGCGACACGGGACAACCGCAGCGACGGTCGTTACGTCCTGACGCGGGATCTGGCGACCTATGCGATTACCCGGGAAGTCGAGGCCGGACGAGGCAGTCCCGCCGGCGGCGCCTATTTGAGTTTCCAGCATCTGCCTCAGTCCGAGATCCGTAGCGCCTTCGGACCGGTGGTGGACCGACTGGCCGCCAACGGCATCGATCTTGCCAAGCATCCGGTGGAAGTCGCACCGATCGCGCACTACCACATGGGCGGCGTGCGGGCCGACGAGACGCTGCAAACGCGTGTCCCCGGCCTTTACGCGTGTGGCGAGGCGGTCGGCGGTGCGAACGGCGCCAACCGGCTCTCGGGCAACGCGATCACGGAGGCTCTTGTGTTCGGCGCCTGCGCCGGTCGCAATGCGGCGCGGCATGCTTCGCAACGTTCGACGCTGTGGTCGCCACAGACCTCCCGCCCGGCGCTCGATCTATTGCGCAGCGCGCAAAGGCGCGACGCCCCCAACCTGGCTGCGGTCGTTGCAGAATTGAAGGCCTTGATGGCCGACATGGTCGGGCCATTCCGCACCGAGAAGAAGCTGCGTTCGGCCCTTGAGGCCATTGCGCGGCTGAAGGGCGAAATCGGCGAAATTCCGTTTTCGTCCGCCGCGCCGTTCGATCCGGTACTGGTCGACTGGCTGGACCTGCGCAATATGTTGTTGGTTGCGCAATCCGTCACGGTGCCGGCGCTCACCCGCACCGAGAGTCGCGGCGCGCACCAACGAGAGGATCATCCCGGCCTCGATGACACGTGGTGCATCAATCAGATCGTAACCCTCTCGCGCGGCAGGATTGAGCTTAGCCGCAGCCCACCCTCGACAGGGAAGGCCGCGGCATGAAGGCAACACTCGCCATCCAACGTGGCGCGCCCGGCGAGCCGGCGCACATCGAAAGCTTCGAGGTCGCGTTCGAGCATGGCCAGTCCGTGCTCGACGGCCTGCGCGCGCTTCGGCGCGAGGCCGATCCATCGCTGGCGTTTCGGTTTTCCTGTATCAACGCCAACGCTTGCAAGGAATGCATGATGCTGATCGACGGCAAGGTCGATTACGCCTGTACCGTCCGATTGAAGGAAGGCGTGACTGCCCTTGCGCCGTTGCCGAAGAAAGCCTTGATCCGCGATCTCGTCACCGAGATCGCGCCACCGGACGAGCGACTGTTGCCGCGACCGTAGAACAATCGGATGAATCAGGTCCGTTTCGCTTGCCCTGTCGGTCCTGATTGAATCGGAACCACCGTTCTTTCGTTTTGGCGCGTTTTCTTCACGCGAACCGGCATCCACTTCGCTCGGAAAACGCTCTAACGAGGCGGACGCAATTCGCTGGCGAGCCAGCCCAAGGCATCGGTCTTCATGGGGTCTACAGGCAAGGTCGCTTTTTCAATGCGATGGCAAGTACCGCATTCAAACGTCCGCTCCTCGAAACCCCGTTCGCCGGAAGATATTCGAACCAACCCCATCCTGTGCTTGCAGGCCGCACACATCGGTCGTTCGATAATGGAAGCCAAGTTTCGCATCGCTTTCTGTCCCGAAAAACGATAGGTGCGCGCTGCCCGGCCCGTCTGTTCGGTAGACGACTCTCTCAGCGAATTTTGGCCGAGACCGCGGCTGTCCGGAACCAGATCAGAAAACATGAATTGATTTAACAAGCTACGCGCGAAAAAACGTGGCCCGCACGGCTCCGTTCTTTGAGAACCCCTAACCCCCCGGATGGGGCCGTGCTCGTTCCAGGGATTGCATGGGAAGCCAGACCGAAGAGCGTATCCGCATGCGCGCTTATGAACTCTGGGAGTTGGCCGGACGAGAAGACGAGTTCCGGTATCAGGCCGGAAAAGAGACACGCGAAACGACTGAACGCGACAATCGACAATATCGTGCACAGCCCGCCGCCAACTCTGTTGCCAACGTAGGGAATGGCATCCGGTCCGCAGCCAAACCGGTTCGTTTACGTACACTTCACCAGGACAACGTAGTCGGGTAGGCTACTCGTTATCCCCCAAATCTCGGTGATGACCTTGTCTTCTCCGACAACTCTTGCCGCGCGACACTGTCCTCTCAACGCTCTCAAGGCCATGCGGTCGCGATCCTCTCGTACCAGCGGATTATAGCCGATGCTGAAGGTATTTTGGACGTAAACGACGTAGTCGTAAGGGCGCCCCGAAGTGGCCCGCTCGATGCGGACGGTGTCGCGAGCGGAGGCAGACCCCACCAAGACCATGGAGCATGCCAAGGTTGCAACCGCAGTTTTTATCATGAACCTACCCGTTCGCTGATTTTGTTGTTTCAGAATCCCGGCGCGCAAACTTTACACCAGTTGCGGACGTGACCACCCATGTCGCCGCCGCGACTAACCCGCCGCTAAAGCGCTTTCCGGAACGTCACGACCTGGACCTGTTGGTTGACCGGCGCGGTCGGATGGGTCGCATCCTGCAATTGCTCCTCGCCGAGACCAACCGCCTGAATGCGTTTTGGCGATATCTTGAACGTCGTCACAAGCACGCCACGGATCGATTCGGCTCTTCTTTGACTCAAAGTCAGATTATACTCGCGCTTGCCCGTCGCCTCGGTATGACCGACAATCAAGAATCCGTAGGACGACAACGCCGGATCGTAGAGAGCATCGGCGATGCGACCGAGCATTCGATAGGATTCGGGTCTGATGATCGGAGAGTCGGGATTGAATTGAACCTCAACGTTGAAATGCGGAAGCTTGAGCAACTCCGCGGCGACAGGCGGCCGTTTTAGCGACGCGCCGTCCGCTTTCGACTTAACGCGATCGAGGGCCTGCTGGCGCAGCGCGACGACATCCAGGTCCGGAGTGGTCTCCAGCCCGCTGAGTTGACTGATCATACCTTCTGTCGTGATCACATCCTGGGGATACGCTGGGGTGGCAAGCACCGCGAGCATCCCGACAGAACCGGTCAATACACCAATGCCGCGCAGGCTTGTCCGTGGCCGCATCAGCGATATCCCGCCTCGCGAATAGCCTGGTTGCATTTGGCGCTTACTCCACGTGACTTCGTCAACAGGCATTCGACAACGTGGCTTGCTCCGTTTTGCCCGTCTTGACACAGCTTTTGTTTGTCGCGCTCACACATCTTGTAGACGGCCGCCCGCGCAGCCACACGTTTCTGGATCGCATCGAAGGCTCTGACATAGTCGGTCTTGCACTGAGGCGACACAACATCCTGATTGCGAGCCAGGCATTCCTTGAGGCGAACAGGGTCGAGGTTAACGCCGAGGCAATTTGCGTCGATATCCTTGCCACAGCTTGCGCCCAATATTGCCGTTGCGCTTTCAAAATTCATCGTCTCAGCCGACGCCGGTAAGGGCGCGACAATCGCAAAAAGAAGCAAAATCAATCGACCCCGGATCATGGTCTCATCTCATACGATGAGTTCGTCGACCGTCAAGGCCTCAAATACGGCCGCGGCCCAAACCGTAGCAGGATGAAGTCCGCCGTGGGTCAAAAACGCCGGTATCGCCATTTCCGGGTCGGTTTCGCCTCAGCCAAATGAGAGGAAATCCGCATTCTGAGCGCCAGAGCCCTGGTGCCGTCAACCGGCAAGCTGCCGTAGCTCGGCTAGATGCCGTCTGCCGCGACGGCTTCGCTGCGGCCTGATTTAGCAGCAAAAAATGAGCGAATTTGACTATGATCGCTTTGAGAAAACACGCCAGCGTGAACGACACTCATTGGCGCGTGGCTTAATTTGTTCGACTCCAGTACACAAATGCGCTCCAGCCCAGCATAGCCGCGCCGACAATCCAAATCGCAATGATCGCGGCCGCCGCAATCTTGCCGTGTGGACCCGTGACAGCCTCATCCGCACGGGCGCGACACGCGTTCATGACCTCTTCCGGGATCAATGACAGCACCAGCCAAATGCCCAGCGGCACGATGATTAAATCGTCCACATATCCCAGGACGGGGATGAAATCCGGAATCAGGTCGATAGGCGAAAGCGCATATCCGACGACGGCCATCGCGAGATACTTGGTGTACCAGGGCACACGCGGACTCTGGGCAGCAAGATAGATCGCATAAACCTCGCGCTTCAGCCTGCGCGCCCAGGTTTTTATGTCGCGGCGTGCCGAACGGCCCCATGCCAGGCTGATCGCGACCAGCCGGTCAATCCCCGTCACTTCAACTTGCACTTGGTTTCGGGGCGGTCGAGCCCGAGGGTATCCAACGCCGATACCTGATGAAGGAAACCCTCCTGGGGAGAAACGGACACGGTATTCCGGCCATCGAACAGCAGAATGGGCTGTCGAAGCTGCAGGTTCCAATCACGCAGGGTCAGTTTTTGACCCTTGAAAGCTGCGACCGAGAATTCCGGGCTTTTGATGTAGGCGAGCATCTTGCCGGTATCGGCCGAAGCGATTCGAACCGCCGCCTCGCCGATCATGCGAACGGCGGTCCAGGCCTGGATGTCCTGCGACGTCATCGAACGCTGAAAAGCCTTTGTGAAGCGGTTCTGCAATTGCACGGCGCCCCACTGATCGAACGCCGCATTCCAGGTTACGGGCACGAGCCCGGCCGAGCCCGCGACCGGTCGGGCATCCCATGTCCGAAACGGCAAATAGCCCGCAAAGACTTCGCTTTCATCCGCCGCAACCATGACGTCATGAGCGGGCAGTCCCTGCGTCACCACCGGCATCTGTCGCTGAATCTCGGCGACACCGCTATCGGTGCGTCGCGCTCCGCCAGTATCCTTGAACTCCCGTTCCTCGATGATCTTGGCGCCGAACCGGGTCGCGGCGTGCCGCAATGCTTCTGCGAACAGAGCATCCTTTTCGTGCGAACCTTTCAGCAGTACCCATTTGTCCCACTTCTTCCAGATCAAATATTGCGCGAGAGCGTCGGCGAGCATGGAGCGCGTCGGCGCAACATGTATGACGTTGGCGCGACAATCTTGCTCGCGCAGACGCTCGTCCAATGCCGATGCGTTGATCAGCGTCACGCCACGCGCCTGGCCAGCGTCCGCGACCTTCAGCAGCCGATCCGCATCAAGACTCGTCACGATAAAGGACGCTCCCTGGTCGGCGAGCGCATTCATTGCCGCGACCGGATCCTCGGCCTCGCCAAGCACTTTCTCGACCAGCGTAAAGCGCTGATTGAGAAAGCGACCGGTGGCATTGTCGTCTTCAGTGGCCAATTGGGCGCCTGCGAGACCATCGTTGGCCGCCGGCACATCAATCAGCGATATCCTGATTTTCGATGGTGCCTGGCGCAGATAACCGATCTTGATGTCCTGGTCGGCAGCAAGAGCCGCCCCGCATGAAATAGTCAGGACGCAGACAGCCAAGAAAATACGGAGCAAATTGCGCCTCCCATGCGATGTTTCAGACGGAACCGGCGGATCAGTGCATCGCAACATCTCGTTCATGCGGTGTACCCCGGCGGCTTCGCTATGTTTTTAGTTACATTTGCGCGCGCCGCGTCAAAGATACTCCATTGGCGATCGGGAGCAACGACGTGCTAAATGCCGTGCCTTTCAATTGTTGCCGTATCTGATGTCTGGAGAATGCCACATGTTCGATTTGCGATGGATCACGCTGCTCGTCTTTGCCCTGGCCGGGTTCGTTCTATCAGTTGATCCTGCTCGCGCCTTTCTCGCCTTCGTCTCCAACGAGAAAGGTAATACGGTTTCCGTCATCGACACCGACAAGATGGAAACAATCGCAACCATCAAGACCGGGCAAAGGCCGCGCGGCATCGAAGTCTCCCGCGACGGAAAATTGCTCTATGTCGCGCTCGGTGATGACGACACCATACAGATCATCGACACCAAAAGCCTGACCGTGGTCGGCGAATTGCCCTCGGGTCCGGATCCCGAGCAATTCACGATCGATCCGGCGGGCAAGATTCTTTACGTCGCCAATGAAAATGACGCGATGGTAACCGTCATCGACCTGGAGAAGCGCGCGTCCATCGGCGAAGTATCGGTCGGCATCGAACCCGAAGGCATGGCGGTCAGCCCGGATTCCAAGATCCTGATATGCACGTCCGAAACTACCAGCATGGTCCATTTCATCGACACCGCGAGCCGCCAGATCGCGGGTAATCTTTTGGTCGGGTCTCGCCCACGCTTTTCCGCATACAAGACTGACGGATCGGAGTTATGGGTGACCTCGGAAATCGGCGGCGGTCTCGCGATCATCGATCCGGCGACACGCCAGCTCAAGCAGACGGTCACGTTCGAGATTCCGGGCCTTCGATCCGAGGCGATCCAGCCCGTCGGCATCAATATCACCCGAGACGGCAAGCTCGGCTTCATCGATCTCGGTCCTGCCAATCGGGTGGCTGTCGTCGACGGCGTCACTCACGCCGTCTTGAAATACCTCTTGGTTGGCCAACGGGTTTGGCACGGCGCATTCACGCCAGATGAGAAATACCTGTTGGTCGCAAATGGCGTTTCCAATGACATTTCGGTCATCGACGTGCCGCGCTTGCGGGTCATCAAATCGATTCAGGTCGGCGAGTTACCCTGGGGGGTTGCCTTCGGTCCCAATTGAAGGGTCCAAAGCACCATTCCCAAGCCCCAATGCGTCGCGCTTGCCCAGCGGCCAAATCAAATCTTTCGCTGCTTGCTGCCCGGATAGTCACAGCTCCATTTCGTGGCGCGCCAGGCAGGGTGTTGACCAATCCATTCAGCGATATAGGGCTGCGCAGCCATCATGCACTGCTGAAGTGACCCTTCCCAGGCGAATTGGAGACTCTTTTCCTCACAATTGGCAGGATTAGCGATGGCACAGACAGTCAGTATGATTTCAATCAATCTGCCCTCCTCCATACAAAACACCGCTTGACGATATTACATCCGATTAGTCCCGCCGTTTCAAAATTTCGACGAAAACCGCGCGGCCGGGTTTACCGAATTGTGAAATGAGCCGCGCGACCTCCGCGCCCGGCGCATCGACATTTCCATTGCAAGCGAACAGGTGTGCCTGGCATGGCCCCGCCTCGATCAACTGTTCTGCCGCATCGCAACGAAAGCGGAGGTGGTTCCGACGAGGCCGCTGCGGTCGCCGGCCTTGACATTCGATGTCAGCGTGCAATCCTTCGAGAATACAAGATCCTTTCCAGAGGCGACTGCGCTGCTTGGCTTGCGTTTCGGACGTGGAGCGCTGTAAGCGCGTTATGCCGTCGACCATGGTCTACACGCGGACGAAGGATTTTAAAAAGCCAACAATACTCCAGGCACAAAAACTCTTGAGTGGAGGGACGACGAATGAAAACACGTGCCGCTGTCGCGTTCCAGGCCAAGAAACCGCTGGAGATCGTCGAGTTGGATCTGGAGGGTCCCAAGGCCGGTGAGGTCCTTGTCGAGATCAAGGCGACGGGGATTTGCCACACCGATGCCTATACGCTCGACGGATTCGACAGCGAGGGGATTTTCCCGTCCATTCTCGGACACGAAGGCGCGGGTATCGTCCGTGAAGTGGGACCGGGCGTCACCTCGGTGAAGCCGGGCGACCACGTGATCCCGCTCTACACGCCCGAATGCCGCCAGTGCAAAAGCTGCCTCAG
>Ga0210400_10004633_pt1 | contig 11870 bp, 11 predicted proteins | sample IncBWH26MmetaG_FD_155456 | JGI IMG/M metagenome (GOLD analysis project Ga0210400, IMG submission 155456) | Forest soil microbial communities from Barre Woods Harvard Forest LTER site, Petersham, Massachusetts, United States - Inc-BW-H-26-M | ecosystem: Environmental > Terrestrial > Soil >...
GCACGTTCCCGGTCACGACGCCGCTGTTTACGCTGCTGCTGATCAGCGTGATCCTGATTCTGGGGGCGCTCACCTTCTTCCCGGCACTGAGCCTGGGGCCGATTCTTGAGCACCTTCTCATGCACGTCGGAAAGACTTTTTAGGAGCTTATGGCAAGTCACCGCAAATCGGTTTGGGATGTGAATCTGGTTCGCAGCGCTGCCTGGAGTTCGCTGCTCAAGCTCAACCCACGGAATATGATGGGGAATCCGGTCATGTTCGTGGTCGAAATCGGGAGCGTGATCACGACCGTGCTTCTGATTTTGCGTCCGCATGAAGCGTTTCGCTTCAATCTGCAGATTACGTTATGGCTGTGGTTCACCGTGTTGTTCGCCAACTTTGCTGAGGCGATGGCCGAAGGCCGCGGCAAGGCGCAGGCCGAAACCTTGCGGCGGGCGCGCTCCGAAACCATCGCGAAACGCATTGACTGCAACGGGAAGGTCGAAGAGATTCCCAGCGCCAAGCTCCGCGCTGGGGATATGGTTTCGGTGGCCGCGGGTGAACTCATCCCTGGAGATGGTGAGATTGTGGAAGGCGTGGCGTCGGTGGACGAATCCGCCATCACCGGCGAGTCTGCACCGGTAATCCGCGAAGCGGGCGGCGATCGCTCGGCGGTTACTGGCGGCACGCGGGTGTTGAGCGATTTCATCAAGGTGAAGATCACGTCGAACCCGGGCGAGACTTTTCTTGACCGCATGATCGCGCTGGTGGAAGGAGCTTCGCGGCAGAAGACGCCGAACGAAATTGCGCTGAATATTTTGCTCGCCGGGCTGACGATTATTTTCCTGTTGGCCGTGGTGACGCTGCAGCCGTTTGCGATCTACTCCGGATCGCCGCAGACCGTGTTCGTGCTGGTGTCGCTGCTGGTCTGCCTGATTCCTACCACGATTGGCGGGCTGCTGTCGGCGATCGGCATTGCGGGCATGGACCGGCTGGTGCAGCACAACGTGCTGGCGATGTCCGGACGCGCGGTGGAGGCGGCCGGAGACGTGAACACGCTGCTGCTCGACAAGACGGGCACGATTACATTCGGCAACCGGCAGGCCACCGAATTTCTGCCCGCGCCCGGCGTGAGCGAAGCCGAGATGGCCGACGCCGCGCAACTTTCGTCGTTGGCTGACGAAACACCCGAGGGCCGATCAATCGTCGTGTTGGCCAAGGAAAAGTATGGACTGCGGGGGCGCGACTTCGCGGCACACGAAGCGGAATTCATCCCGTTCACCGCGCAGACGCGCATGTCGGGCGTGAACCTTGATGGGCGGCAAATCCGCAAAGGCGCGGCCGAATCGATTGCGACGTATCTCGAACAGAATAGTTCGGCGATGCCAACGGAAGTTCGCGCGTCCGTGGAGCGCATCGCATCTTCTGGCGGTACGCCGCTGGTCGTGTCAGAAAACCGTCGGGCTATGGGCGTGATTCATTTGAAGGACGTGGTCAAAGGTGGAATCCGCGACCGCTTCGCGCAGCTGCGGGCCATGGGCATTCGCACTGTGATGATTACCGGCGACAACCCGCTAACGGCCGCTGCCATTGCGCGCGAGGCGGGGGTCGACGATTTTCTGGCGCAGGCTACGCCTGAGGACAAACTGAAACTGATCCGCAGCGAGCAGGCGGGCGGGAAACTCGTCGCCATGACGGGCGACGGCACCAACGACGCGCCCGCGCTGGCGCAGGCCGACGTGGGCGTCGCCATGAATACCGGCACCCAGGCTGCCAAAGAAGCAGGAAACATGGTTGACCTCGACTCCAATCCCACGAAGCTGATTGAGGTCGTGGAAATCGGCAAGCAGTTGCTGATGACCCGCGGCGCGCTTACCACGTTTTCGATTGCCAACGATGTCGCCAAATATTTCGCCATCATCCCGGCCATGTTCGCGGTCACATTTCCGGTGCTGAACGCGCTGAACGTCATGCATCTCAAGACGCCGCAATCGGCGGTGCTCTCCGCGGTGATTTTTAATGCGCTGATCATTATTGCGCTGATTCCGCTGGCGCTGCGGGGCGTGAAATACCGGGCCATGAACGCCGAAGCCCTCCTGCGGCGCAACTTATTTATCTATGGAGTCGGCGGCTTGATCGCGCCCTTCGTAGGTATCAAACTGATCGACATGCTGATCACCGTAGCCGGACTGGCCTGAGGATTCTCATGAAAAAGCATCTCATCACCGCGTTCCTGATGACCATCGCGACCACGATTCTGCTGGGAGTAATTTATCCGCTGCTGATCACGGCGGTGGCGCAGGTCGTGTTCAAGGACAAGGCGAACGGCCAGATTCGTTATCGCAACGGGGAAGCCATCGGTTCGCGGATTATTGGGCAGCCGTTCATATCGGCGAAATATTTTCACTCGCGACCGTCCGCCGCGGGTAACGGATACGATGCGGCAAACTCCGGCGGCACCAATCTCGGCCCCACCAACCAGAAGCTCATCGACCGCATTCAGGCAGATGCCAAGAGCCTGCATGAGGAAAATCCCGGGCAGTTAATTCCCGTGGATCTGATCACGACTTCAGCGTCGGGGCTGGATCCGGAAATCTCTCCGGCTGCGGCGGAGTTTCAGGTGCCGCGCATCGCTCGCGAGCGTGGCCTGCCGGAATCGACGGTCCGCGATCTGGTCTTCAAACATACGGCGCAGCGGGATCTGGGTCTGCTGGGAGAAGCGCGGGTCAATGTGCTCGAACTCAATCTTGCTCTGGACGATGTGGCACCGAAGCCCTGAGTTGTTGAAATCACTCTGCCGTGGCGTCATCCTGAGCGTAGCCGTTCTTCAGGCGGAGCGAAGGATCTCGCGCGGACCACAGACAGTTGCGAGGGTTTGAGTGCGTAAATCGACGTGAGATAATGGGGCAAATCCTTGGCCCCGTAGCTCAGATGGATAGAGCAGCGGTTTCCTAAACCGAAGGTCGGCAGTTCGACTCTGCCCGGGGCCACCAGTCCAAGTGGAATCTTCCGGTTTCCTCTCCAAGCGGCGTTGTTGACCTTGCGCCGGGGCCCGTCAAGCGCAAGATTTTCTCTACCCCTTTGGGGGAGGCTCCCCGTCCTCCGCTTGATGGCTTTCCTGCGACAACTTGCGCAACGACAACCGTTCATGATGCGCCAGCACCAGCCCTGTTGGCACGACCGAGGCGAACGTCACGAGCCAGAGCAGAATCCCGCAACTGGCCGCGAGTTCCGGGGGCACATCGAACACGCTCGACAAGATCGCAATCGTCGCCATTTGCGATCCGCCGCCTACGGCCGGCAACTGCAGCAGCGAGCCCACCATGCTCGCGAAGATCAGGATCAGCAACTGCGAAACCGGAATCTCCAGCGCATCCATACCGTAGGCATGCGTCACTTCCTGGTAGGCCAGCGCAATGGTGTACCACATTCCCACCGAAACCAACGCCAGCCACAACAGCGACAAGGGCCCGTGAATCGTGTTCAGCCCGGCGCCAAATTCCCGCACTTTCTGGGCCAGCCTGGCGCCCAGGTTCCGCGGAAAATGCTGGCAAATCCCCTCGACAAAGAGCCCTGCTGCTTCTTCGTTGCGCCCAATCAGGATCGCGCTCAATGTCGTCACAACTACAATCGCAATGAGCACGAAACCGGCTTCGCGAAATTTCACGTAATACTCGGGATGCGGAATCGAAGGCAAAGCGCTCGGCAGAAAAATGGCCAGCGCCATTAGCACGGCGAACGCTCCTCCGTCAAAAATGCGTTCCACCGCCCACACTGCCAGCTGTGACGAGAACGAAAGCTCCGTCCGGCGCGCGATCAGATACGGACGAATGAACTCTCCCGCCCGCCCCAATAGCGCCAGTCCCGCAAACCCGACCAGGGTTGGCGATATCAGTTGGGCCACCGTGGTTTTGGGCCGCACCGGCTTTAGGAAAATCTTCCAGCGCAAGGCTCGCAGTCCGTACGCGAGGTAAATCAGGGCAATGCCGTGCAACACATGGATTTTCTTGATCCGGTGGGTCTGGCTCCAGAAAGTTGCCCAGTCAAACGTTCGCCAATGACGATATTGCAGATAAACCAGAACGGCCAGGATGAGCAACATGACGATGCTGCCCAGAATTCGCTTTTTGTCCATGAAGAGGGGAAGACGCTATGCCGCAAGCCTTCGCAACGCGAAGAAGAAACGACACTCACCAAGGTAAACGACCCAGCCCAAGGGGGTCAATGTAGGCCAGCTGTCCCCGGTGTCCACCGAGTTGTGAGGAATCTAAGGGTTCGTCGGAGCCGGGCTCTTGGCTTGGGCCATGCTTGAATTATGTTCTTTGCTCACGGGCCGTGGAGCCTTCGCGGTGCCAGCTTTCTTGGATGCGGTGGTCCTGGGAGACGAAGCGCCGCTCGCCTTCTGCTGCGCCTCCTTCTTCTTATTAAAATCCCGGACCACTCGCGCGACGTAGGCCCGCGTCTCGTAATAAGGTGGCACGCCGCCAAATTGCTCAACTCGCTGCGGCCCGGCGTTGTAGGCCGCCAGCGCCTTCACCAGATCAAAGTTGTAGCGCTCAAGCAGTTCCCGCAGATACTTGGTGCCACCCTCAACGTTAGCCTTCGGGTCGAACGCGTTCGGTACCCCCAGTTGCGATGCGGTTCCAGGCATCAACTGCATCAGCCCTTGCGCGCCCTTGGGCGAGACCGCCCGCACGTTGAAGCCGCTCTCTGCCTTGATCACACTGTTAACCAGATCCGGATCCAGCCGGTATCGGCCGCTCGCGGAATTGACCACGTCATTCAGATCCACCGCGCCAGTGGTGGGGAAGACCGAGGCAGCGGGAAATATCGACGGGCTGGGTGCCCCATTTCTCGCTTTCTTTGCGAGAAGTGGGGATTTTGAATCTGGCGAAACCGAACCCCGCCGATCGGAAGCCGGCACGTCCGGCGCAGCCTCAAAGTGTTCAATCTCCGCTGTGGGCACATCCACGAAACTCGAGCCATCCGCCGTCAGATACAACCGAGTCGTGTCCCCCACCACCTCGTGTCGCTCATGCCGAATCGAAAATCCATTCCGCAGCACCGCGACTTCGCCGGCAAAGCAGGGAAGCGCCGTGAGGAGCGTGACCAGGACGCCGAGACTGAGCCGAAATGAAGGCAGAAAACGCATCTGCTTTTACCAACGACCAACGACTAACGACTAACGACCAGCGACCGCCGATCCCAGCGCCCAATCAACCGCTCCCGCGATCCCGCAATCATCATTGCCGCGGGTCACCGTCCACCCGCGATTGCGCAATTCCTCGCAGGCATTCCCCATGATAACCGGATGCCCGGCAAACTCAAGCATTTCAATGTCATTGTGATTGTCACCGACGGCCATGACCTGTTCGCGGCGATGGCCGCGATGCGCCGCCCACCGCTTCAGCGCGTGTCCCTTGGAACAGCCGGCATTCAGCACGTCAATCATCGACAAATCGCGCTCCGGATACTCCGTGCGCAGCACCGTCACGGTCCTATTCATGCCCGCGCCATCGAGCGCCCGCAGCGCCTGGCGCATGCGCGCCATGGTCCCGCAAAACATGGCTTGCACGGGATCGCTGACCAGCGAACTCTCAATCGGCACGACAAACTCGATGTACTCCATGTTATTCTCCAGCCAGCGCCGGATGCTGGCTCCTAGTTCATCCATGTGTTCGAGGACGATCGCGCCCTTGGTTTCTTTATCAAAAGTCAGAACGGTATGCCCGCGGAATTCTTGCATGACGCCGCACAGCCGGCGGCAGGTTTCCGCCGGCATCAAGTCGCGATGAAACGTTTCTCCAGCCAGCGACCGCGTGACTGCGCCATTGGAACTGATCAGCCACAAGTCGAAACCAAGCTGCTGCGCGATGGGCAAGGCGAACGTATGCCGCCGCCCGGTCACCAGCACGATCTCGATGCCGGCGGAGTGCGCCCGGCGCAGCGCCTGCAGGTCGCCGTCAGAAATCTGAAATTGTGGATTGAGCAGCGTGCCGTCGATGTCGGTTGCCAGCAGCCGGATGGGAGGCTCGAAAATCGTCACTATCTATCTTAACATCCGGAGTCAGATGTTCCGAAGTCATCGACAACTTGTGCGGTGAGTGGGTCTGCCTCGCCCGCCGCAGCGTGGGCGAGACGCCCACGCGACTGCCGGCGGGACGCCGGCGCTACCAGTTCAAAGGCCATCCCTTGACACTTATCATGCATCAGGCAAAATAGAGATTGTCGCCGCGTCGCCGTCCGTTGAGGTCCGATCATGTTTCGTCGCAGTCCGCTTCTTGCCGCTCTCGGGGCCGCGTTCCTCGCGATCGCGATGACTTCCTGCGGATCGCCTACCATCCCCAATGCCGGCCGCGTTCTGCTGGCGATCGCGGTCACGCCGGCGCAGGCCGACGCGCAGAAGCTCGGCGGACAAGTTGTGTTCACCGCCAATGGTACGTTCAGCGTGGCTCCTTCTCCGGCGCCGGTCACGTTTGTTGCGCCCTACACGGGTGGGTTTGCCGTTGCAACCAACAGTTCCAATCAGGAGATCGCCACCATCGTTTCCACTGGCCCAGGAACGGCAACCGTGCAATGTGTTGCTGGCATGTCGGGGACGGTCGAAGTCGGGGCAACCGCTTCCGCCAATAACGGCACATCCACCTCCGTCAGCGGCTCCGCCCAGATCTCCTGCCCGTAAGCCTGTTCGGTAAGCGAAACAAGCTGGCAGTGCGTGGTGAAACTCCAGCGCCTAAAGGCGCATTCATGACAGCGCACCTGCGGTATGCCTAAAGGCATACCCTGATGCAAATCGCACTTTCGCCACGGGCTGCTAGAGCGAAACCAGCTAGGACTGCGCCGGCAATCTGGCCAGCAGGGCACTGGCTTTGCGGAACCATGGCCGTTCGCGGCGGCGAAGATATCCTGGCATGGTCGGCTTCTTGTCGAGAATCTTTTGCGACCACTGGCGGGCCTCGGCAGCGCGTCCCTGCGACTGCAGAAAGAGCGCGTAATAGTAGTACGTCTCCGAGATGGTAGAAATCCGGGTCGCCTCGCGAAACATCGCATCCGCTTTCTCGGGCTGGCCGGTCTGCGCGTAGGCCCAGGCCAACAGCCCTTTGGCGCGATGAAAGTCGTAGTCGGGATCGGACGTGACGGCGCGCTCCAGATCGGGCACGGCGGCGGCGAAGTCTCCGAGTTCGATCTCGGCAACGCCGCGCCGGTAAAACGGATCGGGATGGTCCGTCCTTGAGGAAATGGCCTTGTCATACGCGGCCCGGGCCTGCGCGTAGTTGCCGTCGTCGAGATACAACAGCCCGAGTTCTTCGTAGTTTCCCGCGGAAGGATTGTCGAGGATGATGCGCTCCAGTTCGTGAATCCGCCGCCGCCGCGGAAAGACTTGCAACGAACCTCGAAGCAGCCCCGCGTCCGGAATCACTTCGACGACGATATAAACGAGCGCGCCAATCCAGGAAAACAGGATCACCCAAAGCCAAAAGAAGTTCGGCCGCCGCCGGATGAAGTGGACAATAGCCACAATCCGCAGCGCGATCGACCACCACGAAAAAGCGAAGAAGAGGAACGATCCCATGGCGAAATCGCACTATAGCATGCGGGCTCTAGTTCAAGGTTGTTTGTCGCACGATGGGGGTATTTTTCTGTGCGGAGCCGTAGAAAAGCAGGGCTGTTGCATGACCCTAAAGGCTCCTAAATTCTGGGGCGGCGGGGCGGGATTGAACCGCCCTCTTCCGGCCGGCTTAGACCGGACGTTTCACCAGGACTACTTCCGCCGCGCCTCGGAACGTTCGCACACCTATTCGATGCCTGACTGGCGCGTTGGGATTTTTTACGAAATCAGGAATTCCAGCAACGCCGTGTCAGGCTGCCTCCGGGGCGGCGCCTTTCCCCAATCCTGGTAGAAGATTTGTGTTCTATCTTTCCTGGTGATTGTAGGGATGAGATATTCTCCTTACATTGTGACAAAGGAATGCACCGCCTGGAACGAACTCCAAGTCTGTTGATTGAGCACTGATGGCAACGGAGAGAAAGTGAAACCGACTGCGTCCTCGAGTTTGTGGCGACCACTGCGGGTAACGATTTTTCGCAATCTATTAATCGCCGACGTTATTTCAGACTGCGGAGCGTTCATGCAGAACGTGGGCGCCGCGTGGTTGATGGTGTCACTGGGCGCCGGGCCAGTTTATGTCGCGTTGACGCAGACGGCAGCTTCTTTGCCATACTTTCTGCTGGCCCTGCCCGCGGGGTCTGCGGGCGATATCGTCGACCGCCGCCGGCTGATTCTTTTCACCGAGTCGTGGATGATGGGCGTCGCGCTCTTGCTCGCGATTTTGACACTCGCCGGAGTGATGTCGCCCTGGCTGCTGCTGGTGCTGACGTTTGCCCTCTCCGCGGGAGATGCGTTTGAAACTCCGGCCTGGCGGGCAGTTCTTCCTGAGTTGGTGCCCAAAGAGGACCTGGCCGCGGCATCTGCGTTGAACGGGATCGAATTCAACCTGGCCCGAGCGGTGGGGCCTGCGCTGGCAGGCATGATCATCGCCGCGGCCGGCGTCGCCACTGCATTTGCGGCGAATTTCGTATCGTTTTTCGGCGTCATTCTCGTCGTCGCGCGGTGGAAAAGGCCGGTTCGCCGGAGGAGCGCGCCGCCGGAGTCGTTTTCGGGAGCCACCGCCGCGGCCATTCGCTATGTCGGCCACTCCCCCGCGATCCTGACGGTATTGCTCCGAGCCGGCGTCGTCATGTTCTTCTCCAGCGCACTGTTTGCCTTGCTGCCCACGGTGGCGCGAAGCGTGAATCAGCACGCGACCGGCTATGGGCTGTTGCTGGGATGCTTTGGGGCTGGAGCAATCATCGGTGCTTTGATCATGCAGGCGGCGCGCGCCCGGTGGTCCACGGAAGCTGTCGTGTCGACGGGTGTAGTCCTCATGGGAGTGGTGATTATCACGATGAGTGGCTTGCACCGGTTGAGTGCCTTGGCTGCAATCCTGTTGATTGGCGGCGCGGCTTGGGTGACCTTTATTTCTCTGATCAACGCACTGGTTCAGAACCTGGCGCCGGATTGGGTAAGAGCGCGAGTGCTGGCGATTTTCATCCTGGTTACGCAGGGAAGTTATGCGCTCGGGACCGCGGCCTGGGGTGCGGTCGCGCAACAATCCGGGGTTCGAGCCGCGCTGCTCTACGCTGGAATTGGGACCATCGCGACCGCATCATTGGCTATTTTTGCGCACCTTCCGGAATCGACCGCGGATCTGAGTCCCTGGAACCACTGGCGCATGCCGGTCGTCGTCGGGGAGGTTGCGGCTGACCTTGAACGAGGACCGGTGCTGGTTACGGTCGAATACACCGTCCCTTCGAAATGGACGGCGGAGTTTCTCGACGCGATGCACGAATACGGTCGGATCCGGCGCCGCGATGGCGCGTATCGCTGGGGAATTTTTCGCGACACCGAAGTCGCGGATCGCTATTTAGAAATGTTCCTGGTGCATTCCTGGGCCGAACATCTGCGTCAGCATGAACGGCAAACCCAGGCCGACAGCGAACTGGAACGGCGAATCTACAGCTATGTAACCGGGGAGCCGACGGTGCGTCACCTAATCGATCCGAGCGAAACACAGACATAGCTCGAGTTCACCGTAAGTTGGTTTTGCCACGCGAAACACCACGGTGCTAGACTGCGCCAATGGCTACTCGAAAGAAGAGCAAGAAGAAGTCAACCACCTCGAAGAAAAGTGCCGGCAGGAAAGCGTCGGCGAAGCCGCCAGCACGGAAGCAGAAAGCTGCTAAGAAGTTGGCCAGGCGGAAAACCGTGCCGAAGAAAGCCGCGAAGAAGAAGGCGGTGGCGGAAACATCGGCGAAGAAAACCCGGAGTGGAACCGGCAAGACGAGTCGGAACCGAAGCCTGGGAGCGCGATCATCGGCATTCTCCCCAGAGACCTCGGGATTGGAATCGGGAGATCTGCAGGGCTTGTCCAACGCAGAAAGCGCCGATTCGGAAAGTGTTGACGAGTTGTTGGAAGAAGGCAACGCGTTCGAAGCAGGGGTGGTAGCGGGAGTCGAAGACTCCAGAGGGCGCGAAGGGAAGGAAGTTCGCACTCGCGAAGTGCCGGAAGACGACGTGCCCGGCGAATATCTGGACGAAGAGTAGCCGGAGCCGCGCAACCCGATCCGCGGTCGAGCGCACTCAATCGCGCCGTCCGCGGCGTGGTATTCAGGAACGCATCGAAAAAATATCACGGCGGCGCAGGAACCGATAATTAATTGCGGTTACGAACCACACCGTTAGGCGGCCGCGATCATGTGCCGCTTGGCTAGAGCCTCAATTTCAGGTTCAGTCACCGCCGAGAGGTCCGCGTTTTCGGTAGCGATGACCCGTTCAGAAACGTCGGGATGATGGGTCTTCAAGTACTCTTTCAAGAAGTCGGCGGCGTTGCTTTTTCCCGTGGCGTGACCGATCAGGACGATCTCATGCGCCCGAGTGATATCTTTCGCGATCTCCTCATAAAACGAATCCTCTTCGGGTACGCGCTCGCCTCGGTAGTGCGCTTCCTTTCGATGAATCAGATGATGATGGAAATTGTAAGGATCGTAAGGTTGCACCTTCCGTTCGTCTGCTGGACGACTTCCACCGGCATCGTGGTAGACATGGGCGGCGTGGTGGTCGATGACGACAATCATCCGGCCGGGCTGGGCCGGTTCTTCTGCGTGTGAACCTGATTTATTCGCATCCCGTCCGGCTTCCTTCAAGAATTTACGCAGCCGGGAAACTTCCTCCACGCCAAGATCATGAGTATGCGGCTTCTTGAAAAAGACGCTTTGGCCGTTGACGCGGAACACAAATTCATCGTTGCCGTGCGGTTGGACCTTGCCCAGGTGCTCGACCAGTTCGACAGCCTCGCTCCAACTCAGGTTATGGGGTAGCTTGCCGTTGAGAAGATTCTGGTACAGCGATTCGAGGTGCTTGCTCATATTGTGTGCTCCTTCACAAAAAAGTTTCTAAGCTCGATCGCTGGATCAACGTGCATCTCGAACGATTGCGATCAAGCCAGAGGTAAAGCGAGTAAAGCGTCAAGCCTTCTTCGCCTTCACGGGAGGCACCAGCGCGACAGCGGCCTCGGTCGTGAGCAGAAGGAAAGTGAATGTCTCCTGCAGGTACAGACGGACCTCGGCATCGTTGTGATTAAGGTAGCCGATGGAGACGTCCTGGCCGACGTGCAGTTCGAAATCACCACCACGAGTGGTTAGCACGAAAGCGCCGGCGATGGCGGGCGCCCAGATGATTTCATCTTTGACCAGCCGCTTGACGTGCTCCAACACAGGGTATCCGTGGTCGCTGGTTTCGGCGAGTGCGGTGTAGGCGTCGGCGCCGAGGAGCACCGAGTAGGGGCCATTGACCCCGACGAGACGCAAGTGGTTCAAGCTTTGAGCGATGGCATCGGGGTACTCGCGAACGTCGGCGGGAAGCGTCTTGATGGGATTGCTGGTGCCCTGGCGGATGCCGCCAATGCCGGCGGCGGCATATCCTACGAATATGGCCGCGTCCTCGGCAAAGGCAATCTGTTGCGCGGCGTCCTTGGCCGGTTGCCAGTTGGAGTCGTTCGCGCCCCGATCGACATCGTCGATACTTTTGCGATCCAGTTCGAACGGAACACGTAGCTCGACTAACGCCTTCACCTCGCGCTGGTTCGCGACGATGCCTTTCGCCGGTGCGGCGATTGCCCTCAGGTGGCCGGTGCCGATCGCAGAAAGCGCGCTACCGGCTGGGCCTTTCAGGTCGACAACGCGCCGTCCGGCGAGATAGCGCTTGAGCGTCCGTGATGTTTCCTCTTCGATTTGAGCCCATGCCGAATCGGAAATGGGGGCAAGTTCACGATGGAGATTATTCATGTGGTACG
>Ga0210400_10004634_pt1 | contig 11869 bp, 7 predicted proteins | sample IncBWH26MmetaG_FD_155456 | JGI IMG/M metagenome (GOLD analysis project Ga0210400, IMG submission 155456) | Forest soil microbial communities from Barre Woods Harvard Forest LTER site, Petersham, Massachusetts, United States - Inc-BW-H-26-M | ecosystem: Environmental > Terrestrial > Soil >...
CTTGTCCCTTTTGTCCTGTTCTGGGGTTGGCTCCTTTTGTTCCTTCCCCCCCCCCCCCCCCCCCCCCCCAATTCCCGCTAAGCTATTCTAATTAAAGTACTTAGTTCCATCATCTACATGAATAAGGACTTAGCTGCGGTCACTGCGATTTGGCGTGCACTTTTCGGGGTGCGGAATCGCCACTTCTGCTGCTTTATTTGTGTACTTGTCATCCTCATTTTCAAAGAGCCGCCGAAATGATTTGCGGCGGATTATGGGTCCATCTCTGGAGACGGACGTAATTTTCGATGCTGTACTGTCGGTGAATTATTGCGCGATTGGGATTGCGTGTCTGTGATGAGGGTACAAGAAATGTGTGATGAAAAAGTAAGGTCATGAGGCTCGAAATAGGAGTTAGCGAAGAATTTCGAGCGGTAGGCGAATGTGAGCATACCACCCTTAGCAAACTGACAGCGCCGTCTGAACATCCCCGCCCTTCGCTTCGCGATGAAATGACTTGATGGAACCGGACCGATGGCAGATGTCTGACAAGGGCCCATGCTGGACGTGGCTGTGGAATCCCACCCTAACGTCGAAGAGCACGACGTTAGGATGGGGCACCCAGATTTCCCTTGGACGGGCGAGGGCGCCCGTCTCTCCACTACACCGGGAACTCGCGCCGCACATACTCCATTGCTGCTTCGCGCGACGCGAGTCGACCCTCCAGTTGAGCGTCTTCTACCGCCGTCAGCACCTCTTTGAAGCGTGGACCGGGCTCATAGCCTGCTTCAATCAGGTCGCGGCCGGTGATTAGCGGAGTGGGACGAATCGCCTCGGGCGGTATCGAACGCATCTGCTCGCGCGCGTATTCATAGGCGTCCAGTTGGCCATGGCTGGAGAGGCAGTCTATGCGATGCAACTCCAGATGCTCTTCGAAGGCGGGCAGGCGGAGAAACTTTTTTAGCGTGGATTGCTTCATGCGCTGCACAGCTCCGAAGCGCATGTGATTGTCTACCAGGGCCAGAATCTGATCGGTCTCGTGATTGGAGAAACGCAGACGGCGGAGGATTTCGGCAGCCATTTTTACTCCTACTTCTACGTGGCCATCGAAGCGGATGCGATCGGGCGCTATGCGGAAGGTTGCGGGCTTGCCTACGTCGTGGAGGAGCGCTCCCCAGGCTAGCGTCTTTGATATGGAACCGGATATGGAACCGGACACAGAACCAGACACGGAGCCGGGCGCGTTGGGCTGGAGTTTCTCCAGCAGTAGCAGCGTGTGGACGAAGACGTCGCCTTCGGGATGGTACTGCGGTGGCTGCTCTACTCCCTTCATGGCGGCGATTTCTGGCAGGACTTCTGGCAGGAGGCCGCTGGTATCCAGTAATTCAAACGCGCGGCGGGCTTGGCCTTCGGTTAGCATCTTTGTTAGTTCTTCGCGCACGCGCTCGCAGGAGACCTGGTGAATTCTCGGCGCTAACTTTTGGATCGCCGCCATGGTTGCCGGATCGATCTTGTAATCGAAGCGCGCGGCGAAACGCACGGCTCGGAGCATGCGCAGTTTGTCTTCAGTGAAGCGGCGCTCGGGATCACCTATGGCGCGGATGATTCCGGCTTTTAGATCGTCGCGGCCTCCGACGAAATCCAAGACCTCTTTGGTTGCGGGATCGAGCATCATGCCGTTGATGGTGAAGTCGCGGCGCTGTACGTCTTCGCGCGGGTCTTTGGTGAAGCGGACTTCGTCGGGATGCCGGCCATCTGAGTAGCCTACTTCGGAGCGGAAGGTCGCGACCTCTACGGTCGTGGCTCGGCGGGCGAGGGCGCCCGCCGCTCCACTGGATTCTGGGACTAGCACTACTCCGAATTGCTCGCCTACGGCGTAGGTCTCTGGGAAAATTTGCATGACCTGCTGCGGCGTTGCGTCGGTGGCTACGTCGTAGTCGGCGGGCTCGCGGCCTAGGAGGAGATCCCGGACGCAGCCTCCGGCCAGGTAGGCCTGGTGGCCTTGCTTGCGCAGGGTGCTCACGATTTCGGCGGCTCGTTTTTTGGCTTCCGGCACGGGCGCGGCTCCCCATTTAGACTAGCAGTTGCGGCAGAGTGCACGACGCGCGGGCGGAAATCTTTACCACAGGGGGCACGGGGGAACACAGGGAAACACAGGGGAAAGCGTTTCGGGATTTATTGATAGTCACTTTTTAATCGTCAGATGAAGAAGAAGTTCTCTGTGTTTCCCTGTGTCCTCTGCGCTCCCTGTGGTTAAGAACTTTGCCCGCGGCGACGACCGCCATCATTATGCCTGACGCGTACATACTCGGCATCGAGACCTCCTGTGATGAGACAGGCGCGGCGGTGGTGCGTTCGGGGCAGCAGATTTTGTCTAATGTGGTTGCCTCGCAGATTGCTACGCACCAGCCTTATGGCGGAGTGGTTCCGGAACTTGCCTCGCGCGAGCACTTGCGCGCCATCGTCCCGGTGGTACGCGGAGCGTTGTCAGAAGCGGGACAGACTTATTCGTCCGTCGATGCCATCGCGGTCACGCAAGGGCCGGGACTGGCGGGCGCCCTGTTAGTTGGCATCAGTTTCGCCAAAGCGCTTGCCTTCGCGCTGGAGAAGCCGCTGATTGCAGTGAATCATCTGGAGGGACACATCCACGCTGTGTTGCTCGAGCAGCGGCAGAGCGGAGATGCCGACCTGCATTTTCCTGTGCTTGCGCTGGTGGTGTCGGGCGGACACACGCATCTTTATCTTGCTCAGGTGAAGGAAAATCTCTGGACCTACCGGAATATCGGCCACACTCGCGACGATGCAGCCGGAGAAGCGTTCGATAAGGTCGCGAAGCTGTTGGGACTCGGCTATCCCGGAGGACCGATCATCGACCAGCTTGCACCACACGGCGATCCGCAGGCGGTCAAGTTTCAGGGTTCGCAGATCAAGCATCCGGACCGGCGCGATCAGAAACATGGCGATCACGCGCAAGTCCCCTCAGAAGGAAATGGGCCGCACTTTGATTTTTCTTACAGCGGAATTAAGACGGCGGTTTTGCGCTACGTCGAGACGCAGAATCTGAAACCTGCGATTGAGGGTCGCCGCCAGGCGCTCGCGGGCATCGAGAAAGAGAAAGACAAGCCGAAGCTGGAAGAGGTTCTCCGGCTCTGCGACCGGCAAACCCTCAACCTGGTGGCTTCTTTCCAGCGCTCCGTGGTCAACGATCTGGTGACGAAGACTTTGGCTGCGGCGCGCGAGTACGACGTTCGAACTCTATTCGTCAGCGGAGGCGTTGCCGCCAATCAGGAGTTGCGGGCAACGTTTGAGCGTGAAGCCGGAATGCAGGGACTTCCAGTGTTCTTTCCTTCGCGCGCGCTTTCGACGGACAATGCGGCCATGATCGCAGCGGCAGCCTTCCCGAAATTTCTGCGCGGGGAATTTGTGGCTATGGACTTCTGTGCTGAGGCCGGAATGTCGCTGCGCTAAACGGGTAGTAATAAAACTCCAGCCCGACGTGAGCCGCCAATCGTTACCTTCCCGGGTTTACTTCCAGCGGAGACGTGAGCCTAAAGCTGAGCGCCGACTCGGCGGGAAGAACGATCTCCTTGTTGCCGGTAAATGCCGCTCCTCCGGTACCTGCGCCAGCGCCGGCGACCGCGCCAATCGCGGCGCCCTTGCCGCCGCCGGCCAAGCCGCCAATGATTGCGCCGAGCGCAGTGCCGCCGCCCGCCATCACAGCTGTCCGCTTGCCTTTGCCCTTCAGCGTGCGGGTTACGGCTGAGGTTTTAATCCGCTGTTCACTCCCATTTACTGTGATTGAGTTCAGCCTGAGTTCCAGCAGAGCTCCGCCCTTGAACCTGCCCAAAGCTTTCGCGTCGACCACCGTACCACGCGCCAATGCGCCCGCCGGAATCACCGTATTGCCGTCCACGGTGATGGGGGACACCAGAGTGGCGCTGAAAGACTGACCGGGGGAGCTGAGCTTTGATCCCAGAGATTCTCCCAGCCTCACCGTCAGAGTTGTACCTGCGGGCACGACCAGAGGCTGCGGTGCAGGCGCCGGCGCTGGTGCCGCGGGCGCGGCTGGAGAACTCGCATTTCCGCTGGCATCGCTCGACGGCGCGGCCGTGTTTTGGCTGGCGGAGTTGGAAGCCGTATCGGCTGGCTTGCTCGAGCAGGCCGCGAGTGTAAACATCAGGAAAATGGACAGTACATACAGCGCACGAGAACGCATGATCTTTCCCTCCGGATAAATTGTTGAGGCCAAAACTGTAATCGAAGCAGGCGCGGCGCGCAAATGCAACTGGACGGATCAGGCGCGCATCCTATGCTCGCTCTTCACTCTTCGTTCTTCGTTTTATGCTTTCTGCTCACTGAATATGTCAAGCACCGGCGCCGCCGAAGCGGACTGCTCCCCCGCTGGGGAGGTGGCTGGCGGCGCGCTGGAATCTTCCACACTGGTTTTTGGAGCGGGCGCTTTTTCGCCTTGCATAAATTTCCGGGAATCGAGCAGCGGGCGTCCCAGCGATGCGTTGTAGCTGGTCCACGGCCCTTCGAGCAGAGCCTCGCGATCGAAATGGGCGCGCATAGCCTCCATCTTGGAATCCAGATCGTCGAGATAGTGCAGCATGATCGCTTCGGGAAACATTGGCAGCTTGGGCGACCCGAAATCGTACTGGCCGTGATGGCTGATGATCATATGTTCGAGCAGAGTTTTCAGTTCGTCGGGGAAGCCCGGCAGTTTTGCGAGCTTGGCCTGCAGCATCTCCAATTCGATGATCATGTGCCCGAGCAGCTGGCCGCGGGTGCTATAAGAAAACGCGCGGTTGTAAGTCAGTTCCTGGATCTTGCCGATGTCATGCAGGAACGCTCCCGTCAATAGCAGGTCGCGATTGACCTGAGGATAGTTGCCGCTGAGGAGATCGCAGGAGCGGAAGAGCGACACGACGTGATCAAGCAGACCGCCAATGTAAGCGTGATGAAGCGTCTTGGCCGCCGGAGCGTTGCGGTAGCGCTCGGCAATTTCCGAATCCGCCATGAACAGTTCCACCAGCGACTTCAGGTGCGGATTCTGGAACGTGGCCACAAACTCCGTTAGGGTCCTCCACAGTTCGCCGATATCCTTGGTGGTCTTGGGCAGGTAGTCGGTGAAGTCAATATCGGCTTCTTCCATGCGCCGCAGCTTGTGAATCGTGAGCTGAAAACGATTCTTGTACTTGTTGACTAGTCCTTTGACTTTGAGAAAATCGTCCTGCTCGAAGGCGAGGATGAATTCGTCGACGTTGTCCCACATCTTGGCTTCGATCTGGCCGCTGCGATCCGCCAGGATCAAGGCCAGATAAGGCTCGCCATTTTTTTTGGCCTTCACCTGCTTCGACGCCACCACGAAGCTGGAGGTGATGATCTTGTTTTCCTGCTGCGAACATTCGGAGATGAAGAACTCTTTCATGAGCCTCCGCGAAATCGGCTTCCCGCTGCGAGCACAGCCAAGAGTAGCCTAAAACACGCCTAGCTTCTTCTTCTTTTTCAGATTCTTGGCGGTGACGACTTTCGAGGTAGTCTCGACTGGCTTGGTTTGTTTTGCGCTCGCGCCCGAATCGATGTAGCCGGACTTGATGTCGATGAAGGCTTCTTCGCGAAGGGTGGTAAGAAAAGTACGCAGCGCGGGCTGAAGTTTCTGCATGTACAACGCGTCCTGGATGCGCGGCTCAACTTCCTTCATCGTGGGAATGCCCGCCGTCTGATGCTCGCTCACCTGCAGGATCACATATCCCTGCTTGGTGCGAATCACGTCCGTGACTTCACCGGCCTTGAGCGCGAAGACCTTGTCTTCCAGTTCTTTCGAGAGCGTGCCGCGCTTGAATAAACTCAGGTCGCCGCCGTCTTTCGCCGACGGTCCATCGGAGTACTTTTTCGCCAGGTCGGCAAACTTTGCGCCTTTGTGAATCTGGTCGAGCACGTCCTGCGCCCTGGTCTGGGCGGCGGCTAGGGCTGCTTCCGTCTCCGCCTCGGAGGGCGGCTCGGGCTTGGCATCGGCGTTGGCGCCGGCAACGGGCTTAACAGGCGTTTTGGGCGCAATCAGAATCTCGCTCAGGCGAACCTGCTCCGGCCGCTCCATCTCCGCCTTGTGCTGATCGTAAAACTTCTTCACGTCGTCTTTGTTCATGGCCAGGTGCGAACCTACTTCCTGTCCAATCACGCGCTGTGTGACGATCTGGTTGCGCAGGTTCTGCTTGAAGTCTTCATAGGAAGCTCCCTGCGCTTCGGCCGCCTTCTCCAGTTCTTCCATGGTTTCGAGGTTCATCTGCTTGCGCATCTCATCGAGGCGCTTGACGAGTTCAGTGTCGCCCGTGATGCCGAGGTCTTTGCCTTTTTGCAACAGGAGTTGCTGGTCAATCAGATCGCGCAAAACGTCGCGTTGCTTCTCGGCAAAAGTGCGATCGGCGTTGGCCGCATCCTGCTGCTGCACTTCCTGCTTAAGCTGGTCGCGGCTGCGGACGTATTCCGTGCGCGTGATGATTTCGCTGTTCACCCGGGCGATGATCTCCTCGACCACGGTATCGGCCGGCGAAAGCGATGGGAGCAGCAGGGCGTAGCCAACCGCCAACAGCAGGGGAAGTCCGGACTTGTTCATTAAGGGCTCTCTAGAAACCTGGGGTAAACCCGGGAAAATTTGTTTACCTATTTTACGCCGCAAGCAGCGTGGAGGCCAAGCGTGGAGTCCGGTCAAAACTCACGTAGGGACGGCCGCCCTCGGCCGTCCAGCAAGCGAAGCTCGAAGCTCGCCAATATTAGCTTCCGCGCGTCAGCGTCAGCGCGGTGACGTCGTTGTGTTTGGGAGCCATGTGCATGAAGTCCTGCACGCCTTGGAGGATGCGCTGGGAAAGATCTTTCGCCGAAATACGTCCGGTCTGCAAGACGCGCTTGACCCCGTCCAAACCAAATTCCATCTTCTTCGACTCGGCCTCCACCACTCCGCGTGAGACTACCGCGAGCGACCCGTTTGGTCCGAGGCCAACGATGCGGGCATCGGTGGGGGCGAGCGAGAACAACCCGAGCGGCAGGCCGGTGGCGGGCAGTTCGACAACGCTCGCGTCATCGCGCAGCAGGCCGGGTGTGTGGCCTGCATTGACGTAGCAAACCGTGCCCAGTTCTTCGTTGTAGCAGCCAGCGAAGGCCGGACAACTGCACACGCCTCGAGCGGCGCGCATGATCTCAAGATTCAAACGGCGCGACAGTTCGATCATCGCTTCCGATTCGTTCAATTCGGACGCTGCGAAAATCTCCTCGCCCGACGCGCGGAAACAAGCTTGCGCGGCTTCCAGCACGGGGCCGCTGGTTTCGCGTTTGCCGGCGACGTCGAGCAATCCGAAAAGAAAACGCTGCGGGCTCACCCGCAGGAAATCGTGAAGATCGCCTCCGGCCCGTGACGAAAAATAAGCGACTGCCAAGTCAGCGCCCTGGAGCGCGGGCGCGTCCCCCTGGAGGATCTCCGGAACTTCCTCCACCGTTGCGCCGAACCCGAGTCGTGAAAGCAGGCCTGCCATGACCGGCGAAATTTAGCACAAAGTCTGGGGTGGGGCAATGAGCAGGATGTGCCAGCCGAACGGGAAGGGTATGGCTTCACAATTTGCTGAAAAACCCGAATTTTGCGTAGAGACGGGGGCTTGCCCCGTCTGGCCCTGTCGAGAATCTATGGTTTGAGAGACGGCGTGGAATCTCCATTATTCCATATCTATTAACCGGTTAGTACCCCCACCCCCCTCCCGCCTGGTCTCCTGGAATCATAGAGTTAGCGGGGCAATAGGCTAACCCGGATTCCGCCCTCTGTCCGGTTAAGATTTCCGTGCCTGAAGATTTCTTACCTCTTCGCAAGAGGCGGGTCGTACTATTCCCTACGGCGGCGAGATCCGCTGCTGGAAACGGACCTGTCGGTGAACGCGACGGAAGAGTATGTTTTCCTCAACGGAGATCTTCAGCGCTGTTTTGCGAAGTGACGCATGAGAAAAGTTAGCTGCAGTCGGCAACGTTTCGTCGGGGCGGCAGCGTTGTTCATCTCCGTCCTGCTAACCGGTTGCGGCGGTGGTTCCTCAACTCCGCCTCCGCCGCCTCCCACCATCACTTTCGTTTCAATCAATACAAATTCGACATTGCTGCGAGCCGGGCAGCAACTTCAATTCACGGCGGTTGTGCGGGGCACCGGAAATTTCAGCACAGCACTTACGTGGTCAGTGAACGGGATTAACGGCGGAGATGCCGTTAATGGGACGATTTCGTCCAGCGGTGCCTACACCGCACCTGCCGCGCTGCCGCCCATAAATCCAGCCAAAATAACAGCCACCAGTGTAGAAGACCCCACTAAATCCGACAGCGCGACATTGACCATCTTTACGCTTACGATCAGCCCCGCCAGCGCGACAGTTATTTATACTCACACTCAGCAGTTCACGGCGACAGCAACGGGGGTCACGAATCCGGTTTTGGTTTGGTCGGCGGATCACGGCACGGTGGACGCTAATGGTCTGTATACTCCGCCGTCGGACACGAGTCAGACAACCGATACTGTCCATCTCAACGTGCAGAATGCTGGAAGTCCCCCTGTGAACGCGGCGATCACGTTGCAAGTTCCGACCCCTGTGCTCACTTCCATTACGCCGAACGGAGCAAGCGCATTCGAAGCTGTGGCCATTAACGGGCAGGACCTCGTGGGAGTGCAGAAAGTCTTCTTTCCTGGACCCCTCGGCACGACACTCGCTGCCGATTTTCAAGCTGTCTCGACATCTCAGGTCAATGCGACCGTTCCGTTTGCGACAGGGAGCGGCCCTGTGTACATGACTTCGGAGCCGACGCCGGGCGTTAAAAAAACATCAAACAGCATAGACTTCACGCGTCTGCCGAACGTGCGCATCCGGGCGAGCGAGAAAGACTTGACTCCGGGCGAGGCCGTACAGTTCGAATACCGACTGCTGGGCGCAACCAGCCCCAGCGTGGTGATTTGGACGACTGATCACGGTAGCCTGAATGCGAACGGGCTTTACCACGCGCCAGTCGTTACGCATGAGCTCTTCGCCACGGTAACGGGATGCCTGCAGAATACCCGTTCGTGCGACGCTACGATGCTGCGAATCGCTCCCTTGCGAATCGCACCAGCGACACCGATTGTAGACATGGGGCAAGCCTTGCAACTGAACGCCTTAGAAGGTTCCCCCGTTTCGGCAGATTGGTCGGTGCTGACGGGCGGGGGTAGTGTGACTTCAGGCGGCCTGTTTACGGCCGCGACGGATCCGTCGCAGGCCGGTGGAGTGCCTGTTTCAGCAACGGCGGCAGACGGTAATAGTGCGATCTCATCCATTGCCGTCACCGGTGCCTTCCCAGGACTCGTCAACCGCACAAACGACTATCTGAATTTCGCTTACGATCCTAAGAAGCAGCAATACTTGCAGCACCTGGAAGGTACTTCTGTTCAAAATGCGGCAGTGAGCGGGAACCGTGCTTATTCGCTGGACCTGGGAGTTCGGTTCAATGCATCGTCTACGCCTCCGTTTTCGGCCTTGGAGGTTTACGACATCACTGATCCGACCAATCCAGTATGGCTTGACGCAACCGAGAGTGCGATTAACCTGACAACGTTGTTTTCCGTCTATAGCCACTATTTATTTGAAGTTGCCACGAGCTCATTCACACCGCCGAGTCGTGTGGCGCTGTACGACGTGCAGGCAAACCCGCCGACGCTGGTCTCCTATGCTTACACACCGGACCTGGCGACAGCATTCACGAACAATGGTGTGATCTACGGCGTGCCACTCAATCCAAACATCGTGTCTACTGCTCCGATCTATGTTGTTGATATAACGAGTGGAACGATCCAGCAACATGAAGTTGACGTTACGCTTCCGGCGGACGCCAATCCAGGTTTCGCACCCGTTGAGGCGATTGGAACGGGGAATGTGATTTACGCAGGTTTTGGAATGAAATCCGGCACTGGGCTTACGATTACCACCTACGACGTTTCAGTGTCTCCTCCGAAGCTCCTGGGCTCAACGCCCCTGACCGGAACGTTTCTCAATCCTTTAAATATGTTGATCCGGGGGGACTTGCTCATCGTGGGCAATGTGATGCTGGACATTTCCAACCAGATTCCTGTGCAAGTCGGAGTGGTCCCAGCACAAAGCGTGCAAGATTTGCAAGGCACGACCTTGCTCGGGCGTGGCACCCTGCCTCTCTATATTGGTCCGGGGGAAAATTACATACTCGTGGACGTGACGAACCCGTCGAGCCCAGTTACGAAGACTACCTTTTACGATCCCCCCAGTGGTGCTTCAGGAGTGCTCTTTGGGAACGGAAACTATGCTCTGGTGCCCGATTTTTTAGGGGGACTCGCGACAATCGATCTCAGCATGCCCGGAGGTCTGATTGACAAGTCTAGGAACGGCGTGTTTCCGAACGGATATATATTCGACCACATAATCAGTCAGCGAATCATGTACGTCGCTGGCGGGAGCGCTCTAGGTTCTGGAGGACTGGCTACCTTTGATCTCAGCAGTGGAACGCCAGTGTTCTCTGGAATTCTCCTGTACGGTCAAAACGTAGGCGTTGCTGTGCAGGTGACGGGCAATACGGCTTTCTTTGGGTTGCTGGATAGCTTAAAGACAGTAAATGTGAGCGATCCCACCAATCCTGCCGAAACTGGATCTTTGGCGCTTCCGACGAACTCGCTTCTGCTCGCCGGGAATACTCTGTTCGACGGCACCGGCGACGGCAGGCTCGTCACCTTGGATGTGACGAATCCGAACAGCCTTTCCATTCTGGGCAGTGTCCCGCTTCCCGCGCCCGCCGTGAACTTGCGATTGGCCGGAACCACCCTCTTTGTGGCGGATGGCCCGGCAGGCCTTCTGATTTTTGATGTTTCCAATCCAGCCGCGCCGATGCAACTGTCACAGCTAGCTCTCAGTACGCCAGTCTGGGATGTAGCAATCTCGGGAACGTTGGCGTTCCTGGCCGCAGACGCGTCTGGCTTGGTGATCGGGGATATCTCAAACCTGTCGCAACCCAAGCAGATCAGTCAGACCGTACTGGAATCCTGGAATCCATTTCCAGGCCAATTCGACTCAGGTCCTCGCAGTGTGGCGCTCTCAATTACGGTGCAAAATGGCCTCGTTGATGTTGGAACAGCAAACTCGGCAGCACTCGTTTTCTCTTACGACTGTTCGCAGGCCACATACCCGCGACTGGTTTCAATGAATGCCTTCGGTGAATTTATCGATAGCCTGATTTCCGGATTCGGCTTCGTGGGCAATGACATTTACATTTTCGGCGCTATCGGAGTGGAAACTGGAATCGTGCAGGCAGACAATTCGTTGCCACGAAACGCGATTAATCTCTACTACCCGCCATTGACCCTGCGCGGTCCTGCCTTCCTTGCCCAGCCTGTATTAAACAAGGCTAAGGCTTTCGTCCATCCGAAATTCGACCGCAAGCTATTCCAGAGGCAACATCGGTACTTCGAAACGGAAAAAGTACAGTAGAACTCGTGACAGTGACTCGTTTGCAATCCATTAGCAATCCGTTTGTCGGGCGGGTCGGCCACCTTAACGGCGAAGTAATAACGCGGATTTGTTTTTTTTGACATCGAGCGAAACAACTGGGGGTGCGCCATTTCTCGCGCTTTTCGAGAAATGGCCTCCAGAACCGCCGACACAGTTTCACTCCCCTTTAAGTGAAGGGAACAGGAAACGTCCCGTCCCAGAAATTCGCCTCTCCGAGCCGCCTTTTTTCATCACCAACAAGAGTGACGGCCAGCACAGACACGCAATCAGCCATGCGCGACAATGGTGACGGCCTCGGTGCGGGAGCGCGTTATGAGGAAGCGAATCCAAGGTTGGGATTTTGGAGCTAAGTCCTTAGTTTT
>Ga0210400_10004636_pt1 | contig 11869 bp, 10 predicted proteins | sample IncBWH26MmetaG_FD_155456 | JGI IMG/M metagenome (GOLD analysis project Ga0210400, IMG submission 155456) | Forest soil microbial communities from Barre Woods Harvard Forest LTER site, Petersham, Massachusetts, United States - Inc-BW-H-26-M | ecosystem: Environmental > Terrestrial > Soil >...
CGCTGTCAGGCAATCGGCTTATCGTAGATACGATAGGTCTTGTAGGCGACCCCACCAATCTTCTCGATCGACTGCCGCATGAGCGCGTTGTCCTCGAGAATCCACGACGACTCGCCATACGTCATGCCGCGCTTCAACCCGTTCCTGATAATCGCCAGGTACATGAGCTCAGCCACCCCGGTCAACCGGTGCTTGGGCAACACGCCAAGCGTGAGCACACGCAACCCAGGCACCGCGCCATCACGCCCGTACCAGAGCGCCTTGACCCACCCAAACGGCAACAACCGCCCACCCATCCGCTTGAGCGCCACGTTGAGATCCGGCAACGCCAACGCAAACCCCGCCAGCTCGCCGTCGACCTCCCCAAACGCCACGAGCTCGGGCACAACCACGGGCTTGAGCTGCTTGGCCAGATCGGCGAACTCGGCGTCGGTCATCGCCACCGCCCCCCAGTTCGCCTCCCAACACGTGTTGTACAACATCCGCACCCGATCGACTTCTTTGTCGAACTGCTTCACGTCGAGCGGCCGCACGACAATCTTGTGCCGCTTGGCCAGCGCCTCACTCAGCCGCACCACCCGCTCCGGCACCCCCTCGGCGGACGTGTGCCGATACGCGATCACGTCTTTGGCTTTGACAAACCCCGCCCGCTCGATCAACTCGGCGTAGTACGGCGGATTGTACGGCATCATGACGACCGGCGCCCACTGGAACCCGTCGATCAGTAGCCCAACCTCGTCATTGATCGACGGACTGACCGGCCCCCGCATGACCGTCAACCCACGCCCGGCCAGCCACCCCGCCGCAGCCTGGAACAACGCGTTCGCAACCGCCTGATCGCGCACGGACTCGAAGAATCCAAAGAACCCCGTCCGATCGTGGTGCTGCGCCGTATGCGCGTCGTTCTTGATCGCCGCGATCCGCCCCACGACCGTACCCGCCGCATCGTACGCCAGAAACAGCTCACGCTCGGCGTGCTGATAAAACGGATGCGACAACTCGAGCATGTGGGCCACGTCACGCCGGAGGGGCGGCACCCACGTCTGGTTGCCCGTATACAGCCGGTACGGCAGCTCGATAAAGGCCGCGAAATCGGCGCGCGAGCCAACCGGCCCGACGCGCACGGTCGCCGGGCGCTCGTCGGTAATCACTTGTCAGTTATCAAATGACGCCGAACTTCCGCCCGACGTTGCCAAAAACGTCGAGCACGAAGTCGAGTTGCTCTCTCGTATGCGTCGCCGAATACGACGTCCGAATACGCGATTCCCGCTCGGGCACGGCCGGCGGGACGACCGGGTTCGCAAACACACCAGCGTCGAAGAGCGCTCTCCAGAACATGAAGGTTTTGTCGTCCTGCCCAATGAGCACGGGAATGATCGGCGTCTCGCTCACGCCCGTGTCGTACCCAAGCGATTGGAGGCCGTTACGCATGTAGTCGGCGTTCTCCCACACCTTGAGCCGCCGCTCCGGCTCCTGCTCCAGAATATCGAGACAGGTCAGCACGGCCGCGCACGCCGACGGTGGCATCGACGCCGAAAAGATGAGGCTCCGCGCCTGATGCTTGAGGTAATCGATCACTTGCCGCTCGCCCGACACGAATCCGCCGATCGACGCGAACGATTTGCTGAACGTCCCGATGATCAGGTCGACCTGATCCGTCAGGTTGAAGTGCTCGGCTGTCCCGGCACCCGTCGCGCCCAGCACCCCGACCGAGTGCGCATCGTCGACCGCGAGGCGCGCGTCGTACTTCGCGCACAGCTGGACGAGGTTCGGCAGATCGACAATGTCCCCTTCCATGCTGAACACACCATCGACGACCACCAGCTTGCCCCCGCGCGTCGTGCGGCGGAGCTTGGTCTCCAACTCGGCAAAATCCCCATGCCGGAATCGCACCGTCTCGCCGCCCGACAGATGGCACCCGTCGACGATGCTGGCATGATCCAGCTTGTCGATGTAGACCGTGTCGTTGCGGTGCACGAGTGTCGCGATCACGCCGAGGTTGGTCTGAAATCCAGTCGAGAAGACGAGCGCCGCCTCCTTGCCCGTCAACACTGCCAGTCGCTCCTCAATCCGGTCGTGCAGATCCGTGTTCCCGTTCAGGAACCGGCTCCCGGTGCACGCCGTCCCATATTTCGAGATCGCCTGCTGCGCCGCCGTGACGACCCGCGGATCGTGCGTCAGGCCCAGGTAGTTGTTGGAGCCCACCATCACCCGTTTCGCACCTTGGATCACGACCTCGGTGCCACCCGACGATTCGACCGGGATGAAGTACGGGTACAGTCCCTTTTCTTTGGCCTCTGACAGTCGCGCGAATTGACGCGTCTTGGCGAAGATGTCGGGAGGCGCCGTCAGCGGCGGGGTCCGCGGCGCATCATCCGCCGGCAGATCGACCCGACCATTCGTCTCGATGCTCGATTTCACGGGCTCTGGGTCACGAGGATCAGGATGGCTTCAACAAAAAGGATCAACGACGGTAACCTCGACCGGCAGGCTCAACTTGGGGGCTGTGACGTCAGCGTAACATAAGTGTAGCCGGCGATTCCGGCCAGCTTGGATTGATCCATCCAACTGCACCTGTTGCAACGAGATAGCAACATGTTCCGTGATGTGTTACGCGTGATCTTACCGGTCGTTGGACAGCGCTGCTCTCACCGTCTCGTCGCCAGCACGCGCAACCCAACTGCCGAACCGCTCTGACTCCTGCCTATCGTTCAGGAATACGCGGAACATTCGCTCGAGCGCCACGGGCACCTCGGGTGCCGGAAGCCGCACCCCGATGCGACGCGCCAGCCTCGGCGCCGCACCCACTGCGCCTCCGATGAAGAAGTCGAACCCGTCCACACTGGTTCCGTCGAGTTCGATCTGGACCCCCTGCAAGCCGACGTCGGCGATCCAGTGTTGCCCGCAGGCGTTTGGGCACCCGGTCACGTGCACCTTCACCTGGTCCCGGAATCCTGGCATGCGCCGTTCCAACTCCCCCATGACACCGCGACTGAACGCCTTGGTCTCGACGATCGCCAGCTTGCAGTACTGCGAGCCCGTGCATGATATCACGCCCCGCCGAAACGGCGTCGCATCGAGCGTGATGCCGTCGGGTAACGCCGCCGCGCCCCGGCGGAGCGCCGCGACCTGATCCACGCCGATATCGAGCGCCACGATGTTCTGCATGATCGTCGTACGCAGTGTCCCGCTGCCGTGTTTCTCGGCGAGGTCTGCAATGCGGCGCAACGCGTCCGGACTGATCCGTCCCGCCGGCACCGCGAACCCCGCGTACACCAACCCCGGCTGCTTCTGCGCGTGCACGCCCACATGGTCGCGATAGGCGTCGGCCGGCGGATGCTCCTCCGCCGCCGGCGCCAGCCGCTCGCCGATGCGCTGCTCGATCTCCGCGAGAAAACTCTCCGCCGTCCACCCGTGCGTGAGAAATAAGAACTTCATGCGCGCCTTCGTGCGATTGTGGCGCAACTCATCGCTGTCGCGGAACAGGCCCGTGATCGCCTCGACGACCGCCGTCACCTGATCGGCCCGCACAAACGCATCGAGCCGCTCCCCCAGGTGCGGACGCGTCGAAAGGCCACCGCCAACACGCAGACTGTAGCCGATCTCGCCACCGCGCCGCACAGCGGTCAGGCCGATGTCGTTGATCTCGGGATAGCTGCACCAATGTGCGCACCCCGTGATCGTGATCTTGAACTTGCGCGGGAGATTCGCATAGGCGTCATGCCCATTGAGATGCCGGTCGACCGCGATCGCCACGGGCGAGGCATCGATCACCTCATCGGCGTCGACGCCGGCCAAAGGGCAGCCGGTGACCGTACGCGTGTCGTCACCGCACGCCCCCATGCTCGTCCACCCCACCGCCGCCAACCTCTCCCACACGGCCGGGATGTCCTCGATGCGCAGCCAGTGGAGCTGAAAGTTCTGCCGGTTGGTGATGTCGAGCGAGCCGCGCGCGTAGCGGTCCGACAGGTCGGCGATGGCGCGCACCATGGGCGCGGTCAACGCGCCGTTTGGCGTCCGCACGCGCATCATGAAGTAGCGCACGGCATCGCCGCGCACCCCCTCGCCGTCGCCCTGGGTATAGAGCCCCCAGTGCCGAAAGCGAATGTTCAAGTCCTCATCCGGGATGGAGTCGAACCCGTCACGCGCGTAGCGCCTGATGTCATCCATGATCGACCAGGGCGCGCGCTCACGCTTGACACGTTCCACCCGCTGGGCTGCTGTTTCCGTCATCGGTACTTGAGGCCCGTTCCGGTATTGAAGACCACGACCCGCTCGCCTTCACGTATCCATCCGCGCGCTCGCAGTTCCGACGTCGCGGCCCAGGCCGCGCCCCCCTCGGGGCACACATCCACCCCCGTCATCGACGCCAGCGCGCGCGTGGCGGGCCCGATCGCGGACTCGGCGACGGCCACGGCGGTCCCTTCCGTCTCGCGGATCGCCCGCAAACAGAGGAACCCGCCGATCGGCGCCGGCACGCGAAGTCCGTACGCCCGCGTCGTCGCCCCCTCCCACGGCGCTGTCGCGTCCGCGTGCGTCTCATATCCGCGGACCACCGGCGCACACCCCTCCGCCTGCACGGACACGAGACGCGGCAGTCGCCCATCGCTCGGCAGCCACCCCATGGCGCGCATCTCGCCAAACGCCTTCCACATCCCCACGAGCCCCGTGCCGCCGCCGGTCGGATACACGATCACGTCGGGGAGCTGTCCCGCGAACTGCTCATAGAGCTCGTACGCCATGGTCTTCTTTCCCTCGAGACGATACGGCTCGCGCAGCGTCGAGACGTCGGTCGCGCCCGGCGGGCCGTTCGTCTTGAGCCACTTCCCCGCATCGGCAATCGTGCCCGGCACGAGGTGCACCTCGGCGCCGTACAGCTGGCATTCGTCGATGAACGCGCGCGGCGTATCGTCGGGAATGGCCACGGTCACCGGGATCCCCGCCGCCGCGCCGTACGCCGCGAGCGCGCCCGCCGCGTTGCCCGCAGACGGCGCCGCGAGCGCCCGCGCGCCGAGTTGGCGGGCGACCGACACGGCGACAGCCATGCCGCGGGCCTTGAAGGAGCCCGTGGGATTTCTGGCCTCGTCCTTGATCCACGTCCTCTCGCCGGCGGCGACGAGCGGGGTCCACCCCTCGGTGAGGGTGACGGCTACCGAATTACCGACAGGGAGGACATCGGCGTAACGCCAGAGCGATGCCGCGGCCGTCGAGCGCGGCGCAGTCATCGTCGTGTCGAGCGCGTAGTCGACGCGGAGCGGCATGCCGCATCGCGTGCACACCGTCTGTGGCACGCGGTGATCGTGTTCGGCGTTGCACGCGAAGCATGCGAGTGCCGAGAGTCTGGGGTTGAACACCAATCAGCGTCAGGTCGTCGCGGGCGTCGACGGCGCGCATTGCTTGACGATCGTCTGCACATCCTGGTTGACGCGGAGCGAGGCCGGCTCGGCTTCTTCGATGCGCCCTTCTTTGGTCTCGTGGAGCGAGACCGTCTCGGCTTGGATGTCCAGCGTCGACACGGCGCCGGTCGGTGGGGCGAGGACCTTGATCTTCAGCTTGTCGGCGGCACCCACCTGATCGAATTCCACGAAACTCGTTTGCTTGGAGTCGCGCCGTCCCTCGTACGTGCGGTGGAGCGTGTCGGAGAGGAACGAGTGGTAGCCGAGGTTCGTGGCGGACGCCTGCACGCACGCGAACACGTCGGGGGCGTACGACTTGATCTCCGTCTTGGTGGTCGGCCACAGCGTGGAGGCGCAGGCAGACATGGCAACGACCAACGACACGGCAGAAGCGATCACGACGGTAGGGCGCATCGGGACGGGGTGGAGGGTGGAAACGTGGACCTTCCGTCAATCTACACCCCGCACCCCGAAATTAGTTGTACGCCTTAGTGGCGCCTCACTGCGTGAAGATCAGACGAAAGTCGTGCGTGCTGCCGAGTGAGGCCGCTGGAAAGAGCCAACTCTTGACGCGGTTCTTGACGCAGGACTCGACGGCCGGGACTGCCGTCGGGCTCGACCAGTGGCGTTGCGGGATTTCGACGGCCGCCACTTCGCCGGTGCTGCGGATCGCGACGCGGACGGTGACGGTGCCGGCCAGGTCGTGGTTCTGCTTGAGACCGTAGTCCGTGTAGCAGAGCTGGAGCTGGGGCTCCCACTGGCGCACGAGGTTGCCGATCGTGGATTCGTTTACGCGGTCGGTGCCCGTAGTGGCGACGGTACCAGCTGCGGCTTCGGTCGTGAGCGTCGGCTGGGCGGCAGGCGGCGACGTGCGGCTCGCCACCGGAACGACGGGCACCGTCGGCGGCGTGACGCGCCGCATCGACGTCGCCCCGCTGCCCGCGGCCGGGGCCGGGGTCGGTGCTGCCGCGGGCGCTGCCGGGGTGGTGGCCGCCGGAGCGGCACGGGGCGCGCGATGCTTGGTGCCAGCCGAGGCTGGGTTGGCCGTGGTCTTGGCCGCCGCAGCCGCCGGTGCTGGAGCCGTCGGTGCCGGCGCCGGGGTCGCTGGAGCTGCCGGAGCAACCGGCGTCGACACCGCCGCCAACATCGGAGCGCTCGCCGGCGCCGGGGCAACAGCCGCCGCCTGAACCGCTGCGGGCACCTGGGCTACGGTCGAGGGCTGACTCGCCACCGGTGCAGGTGCCGGGGTAGGTGCCTGGGCCGCGGCCTGCGCCGCCGCTGCCACTGCCGCGGTATGGGCGGCCTGCTCACGCGCCACGCTCAGGGTTTCATGCAGCGCCGAGACCAGCTGGGGCATGGCCCCGGCAAAAACGGTCGCGTTTACCCCATCAGGCCGCGTCCCACCCACCCGGAGCACCAACCCGGTGGAGTCCCCCTGCGGAAACACCTGAACCACCACATCCCCACCCGCCATCGTGAGGCGCGCCGTCGTATCCGGGGCGTGAGGCGCCGCCACCAGACGTTCTACGAGCGCTGACCACCGCTCGACCTCATCGGCCGTCAACACGGCCGGATGCACGAACGGCGTCCGATAGCCATTTGCGGCATAGAGATTGACCGCCCCGGTCGAAGCCACGCGAATCCAGGCCACGGTCGTCCCCCACTGGAGCGACGCGGTCTCTTGGGGTGGCGCCACCTGGGCGCCCACCGGGGCACCCGCCACGCACGCGGCGATCGCGATGGCGACCGTCAATACAGCGAAACTGAGCCGAGTAGGCCGAGTGGACACGGGGTCCCCTCCGGGTGTGATGGTCCGTTCGGCGGCCGGACTGGCATGGTGTCAGGCATGCGGGGTTAACCCCCGCGTCCCTGACGCCGTAGCCTCCAGAGCTTTGCGTCCCCGGCTTTCGCCGGGTTTGCCATTATCGCGGGCCTCGCCCCCTACCCGAGGGTCGCTGCCTGCGGATTACACATGAGTACGATACAGAAACGGTGACCGGACACAAGACGCAACATGTCCGATCGACTAGCGCCTCGATCGCGGACGCGCCGCGTTGCTAGACAGCGCGGCCGACACGTCGGGCACGACGATCCCGGGCGGACATCCGTGCCTCCAGAGCGGGGTCGCGACCCGCGTGAGCAGGTCCTCCGGTTCGAGCTCGGTCTTGAGCGACGACGGCAGAAACCCCGTGACCAGGTACACCTCGCTCGTCAACGCCCGGGGCGTCCCGTATCCGAGCTTGATGGCGATGTCCTTGAGCCGCGTCTCGGTCGACCGCATGTAGTGATACGCGCGCACGACGCGCGCCGTACGGTACAACATGTCGGCCGGCGCGAACCCCGCCCGCTCCAACGCCCGGTCAAACGTGCGGCGCGGCATCCCGGCGGCGCGCGCTACGGCGTTGATATCGCTCATGATGTGGGGCGCCCGGAACAGCTCCTGCAGTGCGCGGGCCAGCGGCGCGCTTACCTGCGAGAGCAGCGGCTCGAGCATCATGAGAAGAATCCCACTTAGCGTGTCGGCCGGCAGCGCCTCGAGGACATCGCGAAACTGCTCCGGGAAGTCATCGACCCCGCGCACGACGAGGTGGCGCACGCCGGCGGCAGCGAGCAGGCCATAGCCACGCATGGCGAGCGGGGTCACCGTGGTATACACGACGACCTGCACCGAGGCGTGGCGCTCGAAGATCGGCAGGAGCAGGCGTGGATCGTCTAGGCCGGGCGCGAGCGGATCGACAACCGCGGCGGACGCTGGGCGGAGCGTTAGAAAGGTGTCGAGCTCCTGAACGGTGCGGGCGACATGGAGCGTGTGTCGAGTCCCTGTGACCGATCGGAACACGTGGAGGAGCGGCTCGGAGAGATAGGCGACGACATCCACTGGGAGTATTGGCTAGCGAGTCGACGCCGTGGGCCGAGAGTGGCCATTTCCCGCGAGGGCTGGCGGACGGACCTTCGGGCACCAACTCGAAATCGTGAAGTCTCTCACTCCGAGGTTCTAATGGCTCGTCGTGTCGCCCTGATCATTACTACGTTCGCTGCTATCGCCCTCACCGCCTGCGCCAACCCGACCGCGCCGACCGCGGCGAGCTCACTATGCGGCGGTGGCGTTATTAACGGCGGCACCTGCAGCTAAGCTGACCCAACGCCCGCCATTTCGCGCAATTGCCGGACCGCGGTCACGACGTGAGTGATCGCGGTCGGCACTTCCAACACCTCTGGCGACGCTGCCGGCGCCGATTCCCGGCGGGCGATCGCCGCGAGCGCCACGTCGGCACGGTGCACAAGAGCGTGTAGTTTTACTCGCTCGGCGATTTCCAATGCCCGCTCAAGCTCGGCACTGGCATCCTCGAGGTGATTGAATCGGTAGAGACCTTCACCGGCGATCACGTGGTATTGCGCCTCGACCTCTGGCGAAAATTCCTGGCGCGCCAGCGCGCGCCGGTGCTGTTCGAACACCAACTCCTGCCCTTCCTCGTGCGCCAGCATCATGAGATTGCAGCCCGCCGCTAAACGCGTCGACAACTCCTGGGCCGTTTTGTACAGCACGGTGTTCGCATCCCGCGCTGCGTCGCGGAGCCCGAGCTCGGCGAGTGTGGTCGCGACGTCGCCAAGTGCACGTTCCCGGCTGCCCTCATCCTCGTAGCGCTGCAGCGCATCGTAGAAGCAGGTAAGGGCGAGGGTGTGGTCGTTCATCTCGTACGCCACTGCGCCTCGATCATGCCTGGCCCGCGCGAGTGCGTCGGACAGCGCCGCATTCGGTGTAAGGGCGACGAGCGCCGTGGCATCCGCGATCACGGCATCGAGCGCCGCCGCCGCCGCGGGCAGATTCCCACGGTGCTTGGTGACGCGTGCCGAACCAATGCGCGCCAGCAGACCGGCCCGCACGTTCCCCTCTGACAGCGCCAACGCGCCCGCCGCATCGAACGCCGCTTGTGCCTCGTCGACCCGACCCGCTCGGCGATGCGTATGGGCGAGCCGCAGATAGGCATCCGGCACCAACTCATGGTCCGAATCCGTCGCAGCGTGGCGCAAGAACGTCTCGAACGCGTCAGCCGCCATCCCCCACGCCTGCTCGACCTCGAGATGGTGCCCATACGCCAACAGCGTGGTCGACACCGTGATATCTCGCCGCCCCCACGACTCGAGGAGCGCGGCATACAGCCGATCCAGCACACGCCGCGTCGGCCCGACCGGAACCAGGTTGACCGCCTCGTGAATCGCGTGCACCTCACGCAGCCAGGGCACCGTTCCCTCATGCCCGATCGCCTCGGCCCACTTGTCGACAAACCGCACGACAAGCCACCCTGCCTTGACGGCCGCCCACGCGGGCGTCCCCTCGTCGACGGCGGTCAGCCCGTCGACGAACGGCAGATGCAGCCCTGGCGCGGCGCCGGGATGGCGGACGTTGGAATCGGGTATCATGGGAACTGGGGCCAACATAGCCTCATCGTCGGACTCCATCCTTACCTACCACTGTCGTACGCGTCAATGCTCCACTCGACGACTGCTTCCGTCAATAGGTAAGCACTCCACTCCGGCGTCCGGGACGGCAGGACGTCACGAACCGTGCGCTTGATATGCACCATCACCGCCTCCGGAGGCACGCCATGGGCGCGCAGCCGGACGACATACCGACGCAGCGCGTGCTGCAGCTGATCCAGCGGACCCAACCCCGGTAGCGGCGTCCGATAGCCCGCCCGCACGTCCAACGGCCCCGGCTCCGTGCCGACGACGTCAGCCAGCGCCCGGACGATCTCGTCCGGTGCCACCGTGTCCAGCTCCACCAGCCCCTGCACGCCCAACGCGACCATCAACTGCTCCGGTTATCGACACCGACAACTTACGCATCGGGCAACCCGGACGAGGTGACCGAAGTCACTAGAGGATAGTGATCGTTACCGGTCGTTCTTGCACTCTAAGCCATATGTTACAAGATTGGCTTCGCCCGTTCCGGAGCCCAGCGCGATGTACTCGGTACCGCACAACCGGCACAATGACCGGCCCGCGGCAACATACGATCAAGCGATACAGGACCGGCGCTGGCTCGATGCCATCGCCGCCGGGAACGACGTCGCATTCGAGGCGGCGTTTCTCCACTACCATAGCTGGCTGTTGCGCGTCGCATACGGCCTCCTGGGCTCCGAGCACGATGCCCAGGAAGTCGTCCAGGACGTGATGCTCAGCTTCTGGACCCGGCGACACGTGATCCAGGTGCGGGGGTCGCTCATGAGCTACCTCTATGTGGCGGTCAAGAAGCGGGCGATCTCGTTCAGCCGGAAGCGGCGCGTAGCCGAGCGATTCTCGCTATTGGTGGCGACGCGGCCGGCCACGCCGTCGTTGGAGTCGACCGACGCGTTGGCGGCGACGAGCGAGTTGACGGTCGCAATTGCCCAGGCGGTGGGGCGGCTTCCCCTCAAGCGACGGGAGATCTTTGTGTTGCACCGATTCGGGTTGATGGGGAACACGGAGATTGCCACACTGCTCAACGTGTCGATCCGCACGGTCGATACGCAGCTGCACCGCGCCTACAACGGGTTACGGCGGTCGTTGGCGCCATGGATGCCGGATGGCCGCTAGGCGTACGTAGTCGCACGACCTGCGGCGTCTTTTATCTATGGATCCCGAGCGGCGGCGGCTCGTGCACCGGTATATCGACGGGTTGGCGTCGTTACCGGAGCGGAGAGCGGTGGAGCGGGACATCGCGTCCGACCCGGCGCTTGCCGCCTACGTGCGTGAGCACGCGGCCGTCTGGGCCCGCGTGGGGGCCATGCCCGACTCGATCGCCGATGCGGACTCGGTTGCGGCCATCGAGTCGTTGGCGGCTCGCATCACCGGCGGCCACCCGGCCTACCCGCCCGACGGATCGCACCGGCTGCGCGTTGTCCGCACCCCCGTGGCGCCGCCCCGACGTCGTGCCATCGATTGGTCGACGATCATGGCGTTTGGCGTCACAGCGGCGGCCGTCATCGTCATCGCGATCGGCGGGCGCGGGGGGCGGCTGGGCGGCGCGGCCACCGGGCGCGGGGTCACGGCGGCGGGACGGAGCGCGCGCGTCGAGGGCACCGCTGGCGAGGCTCCGGTCACCGCGACGGTGGCGCGTGGAGTGCGTCGGACGCTGCGGCTGCCCGATGGGACCGACGTCGTGCTCGGACCGGCATCGCGTCTCCGGTATGTGCCAGGGGCCGACGGGAGCCGGACCGTCAGTCTCGCGGGCGAGGCGATGTTTCACGTGGTCCATCGCGCGGATCGGCCGTTCGTCGTGCGGGTCGGGGGGGCGACCCTGCAGGATCTCGGCACGGTGTTCGTCGTGCAGGCGTACACCGATGCGCCGACGCGGGTGACGGTGGCATCCGGTAAGGTCAGTCTCCGGTTGGCCGACGCCGGTCAGGAGACGCCGTCCACGGTGCTCGAGCCCGGGGCGTCGGCGACCCTCGGGCCGGGTGGGCATCCGTCGATCGGGAGTGATGCGCAGG
>Ga0210400_10004637_pt1 | contig 11867 bp, 6 predicted proteins | sample IncBWH26MmetaG_FD_155456 | JGI IMG/M metagenome (GOLD analysis project Ga0210400, IMG submission 155456) | Forest soil microbial communities from Barre Woods Harvard Forest LTER site, Petersham, Massachusetts, United States - Inc-BW-H-26-M | ecosystem: Environmental > Terrestrial > Soil >...
TGTCGTCGGGCAATAAGAGGGCGCGCATGCCGGCGAAGCTGTCCGAGGTGACGAGGCCGAGCGCGACCAATTCGCCGAGCGCCTCCTCGACCTGCGGCCGGAGGAGGCCGCTGCCCTCGGCCAGCTCGTCGAAGAACGAGGCGCCGTGCTCGTGGATGACGGCGATGACCGCCTGGGCGCGCGGGCTGGCCTGGGCCGGATCGGGGGCCGGCGACAGCGCGCTCCACAAGGGGGCGTGGCGGCGCGCCAGGAAGGTGATCGGGGTGGTGCGCACCGGGGAAATGCCACGCTCGCCGTCGGGGCGCGGGTTGCGCGGCCGGAGCCGCGCCCAGGCGGTGCGGCCGGCGAGGCAATGATCGTCGAGCCAGGCCGGGTCGTATTCGGCGACGCGCGCCGGCAGGATCTCGGTCTCCCAGCCGCCGGCCGGCGCCTCGAAGCCTTCGAGCTGGCCGAGGACGGCGGCGAGCGCGTCCGGGCCTTCCATGCGGGTCTGCTGCGTGACGCGCTGCCACTCGAACAGGAAGCGCAGGAAATCGCGCGCCGCGACCGGCTCGATCTCGGCGCGCAGGCGCCTCAAGGTGTAGCGGTGGACGCGGGCCAAGAGGCGGCGCTCGCACCATTCGTCCTGGTCGATCCCGGGGGCGATGCCGGGGGTGAAACGGCCGCGCAGGGCAAAGCCTTCAGTCTGCAAGGCGGCGAGGGCGGCGGCGATGTCGGCGGGGGCCAGGCCTAGCGGTGCGGCGAGTGCTGCTTCGGTGACCGGGCCGAGGCCTTCGAGGCGGCCGCGCAGGATCTCGACCAGGGCTTCGTCGGGCGACCAGTTCTTCTCGGCGTAGCCGGCGGGCGCGGCGATCCGCGGGTCGAGGGTTGCGTTCGGGTACAGCGCGAGAAATTGCGGCAGCCGCTCGGCTGAAACCCACAGCTCAACATCCGCGTCCCGGCGAAAGCCGGGACCCATGCTGGCTAACGCAGGATCGGTTGATGGGTGGGTCCCGGCTTTCGCCGGGACGCGAAGTTGAAGGAGCGTTGCGCGCTTTTCGGCGCTGAGCTGTTTGAGCCAGTCGGGCCAGCCCGCGCCCGACTTGACCTCTTCCGGCGTCAGGAAGCCGAGCCAGACCAGGGCGTCGTGCAATTCGTCGGGGTTGGCGGCGTCGGGCCAGGCTTCACCGCGCACGCGCGCGATCGCTTCGGGATCGAGGCGGCCGAGTTCGGCGGCGTCCTCCGGGGCGAGCCAGCGCCGGCCCATCACCGCCTGGGTGCGGCGCTCCTCCAACGGCGCATCGTCGAGGTAGGCGTAGGGGCGCGCCGACAGGACTTCGAGCGCCAGCGGCGAAGGCTCGGCGAGATCGCGCGCGACGACGCCGATCTCGCCGGACTGCAGCTGCGCCAGCAGCCGCTCCAAGCCGTCGACATCCATCGCCTCGTTCAGGCAATCGTCGATCGTCTGACGGACTAGCGGGTGATCGGGGATCTCGCGGGCGCCGACGATGTTTTCGCCGCAAGCCATCTGGTCGGGGAAGATCGCGGTGATCAGATCCTCGGCGTCCATGCGCGCCAGGGGCGGCGGCACCTTCTTGCCGCCGCGGAAGCGCGGCAGGGCAAGCGCGACGCCGGCGACCCAGCGCCAGCGGGTCATGAACATCGGCGCATCGAGCAAGGCCTGGATCAGCAGGTCGCGGACCGAGGCCGGATGCAGGTAATGGCGAACGTCGTCGAGGTCAAAGCTGTGCGCCGTGGTCAATGACAGGACGATGTTGTCTTCGGTGGCGGCGGCCTGCAGCTCGAAATTGAACTTGGTGCAGAAACGCTTGCGCAACGCCAGTCCCCAGGCGCGGTTGAGGCGGCTGCCATAGGGCGAGTGGATGACCAGCTGCATGCCGCCGACTTCGTCGAAGAACCGCTCGAAGACGATCGTGTCGAGGGTCGGCAAGACGCCGAGCGCGGCGCGGGCGGCGGCGAGGTATTCGACGATCTGGCGCGCCGCGCCGTCGTCGATGCCAGCTTCCTGCGTCAGCCAGGCGAGGGCGGATTGCTGATCCGAAGCCGGAGCAGCTGCCAGCCCCCACCCTCCCGCGCCTTCGGCGCGGGTCCCTCGCTCCCCCGCTTGCGGGGGAGGGTTATCGGAACCGGCGGCCCCATACGCTCCCTCTCCCCCACCGGGGGAGAGGGTTGGGGTGAGGGGGCGAGCGGTCGCGCCGGCGTCGACACCCTCACCCGCCCTCCGCTCCGCGTCGGCCACCCTCTCCCGCGGTGCGGGAGAGGGGCTTGAAGGAAGCCGGGTGGCGATTTCCTCGCGGAGGCGGGAGACGGCGGCGGACAGTTCGTCGGTGCGGCCGGGGGCTTCGCCGAGCCAGAAAGGCACGTTGGGCGGCTGGCCCTCGGCGTCCTCGACCCGCACCGTGCCGCGCTCGACGCGGCGGATCCGGTAGGCGGTATTGCCGAGCTGAAACACGTCGCCAGCCAGGCTTTCGACCGCAAAATCCTCGTTGACCGTGCCGATGACCTGGTTTTCCGGTTCGAGCAATACCTGGTAATCGGCGGTGTCGGGGATCGTGCCGCCCGAGGTCAGCGCGGTCAGCCGCGCGCCGCGCCGACCGCGGATCATATGGTTGACCGCGTCGTAATGAATGAGGGCGCCGCGACGGCCGCGGCGGGTGCTGAAGCCGTCGGCCAGCATGTGGACAAGGGCGAGAAAATCCTCGCGCGGCAGATCGCGGTACGGCCAGGCGCGGCGGAACAGAGCGAAGAGCGCGTCCTCGCTCCATTCCTGCGTCGCGACCTCGGCGACGATCTGCTGCGCCACGACGTCGAGCGCGTTTTCCGGGACTGACAGATGGTCGAGCTCGCCGCGCCGGACGCTGTCGAGCAGGGCGGCGCATTCCACAAGCTCGTCGCGCGACAACGGGAAGAGGCGGCCCTTCGGCGTGCCCGCCACGGCATGACCCGAGCGGCCCACCCGCTGCAAGAACGTGGCGATCGCCCGCGGCGAGCCGAGCTGGCAGACCAGATCGACCTCGCCGATATCGATGCCGAGCTCGAGCGAGGCGGTGGCGACCAGCGCCTTGAGCTTGCCGGCCTTCAGCCGCTGCTCGGCGTCGAGGCGGCGTTCCTTGGCGAGGCTGCCGTGATGCGCCGCGACATGCTCTTCGCCGAGGCGCTCGGACAAGGCGCGGGTGGCGCGCTCGGCCATGCGGCGGGTGTTGACGAAAACCAGGGTGGTGCGGTGCGCCGCGATGAGCTGCGCGATGCGGTCGTAGACCTCCTGCCAGACATCGCCGGACATCACCGCTTCGAGCGGCGAGGACGGAATTTCGAGCTGGAGGTCGCGGGCGCGGCGGTGGCCGGTGTCGATGATCGTGCAGTCGGAGGCCCCCACCGGTAGCCCCCACCCGTCCGCTGCTTGCGCAGCGGACTCCCTCCCCCGCTTGCGGGGGAGGGTTGGGGTGGGGGCTTGCGGGGGAGGGCTGGAATGCCGGCCGACCCCGACGAGGAAGTTGGCGACGGCTTCGATCGGTTTCTGGGTCGCCGAGAGACCGACGCGCTGCAAACGGTTGCCGCACAGCGCGGCCAGCCGTTCGAGCGACAAGGCGAGATGCGAGCCGCGCTTGTTTGGCGCCACCGCGTGGATCTCGTCGACGATGACGCTGCGCGCCCGGGACAGGATCTGCCGGCCGGATTCCGAGCCGAGCAGGATGTAGAGCGATTCCGGCGTCGTCACCAGGATGTGCGGCGGCGAGCGGCGCATCTGGGCGCGCTCGCTTTGCGGCGTGTCGCCGGTGCGCACCAGCGTGCGGATCGCGACATCGGGCAGGCCGCGCGCCTCCAGTTCCTCGCGGATGCCGGCGAGCGGCGCTTCGAGGTTCTTCTTGATGTCGTTCGACAATGCCTTCAGCGGCGACACGTAGACGATCTGCGTTTCGTCGGGGAGCGTGCCCGCGACGCCCTGCTTCACCAGATCGTCGATCGCGGCGAGAAACGCGGCGAGCGTCTTGCCGGAGCCGGTCGGGGCGGCGATCAGGACATGCCGGCCGGCCTGGATCGCCGGCCAGGCCTCCGCCTGCGCCGTGGTCGGCGCCGCGAAATTGCGCTCGAACCAGGCGGCGATTGCGGGATGAAACAGAGATGTGAGGGTCACGACGCTAACCTAATTTCGGCGAATGCCGGCGCAGAGGCCGGCGCGATCGGGCCGTTGGCTGCTTTTGCAGCGGAATTTGCAGCCAGCATCGCTGTCCGCTGTAGCGCGACCGCAGCCTGCATGTGCAGGGTTTTTGCAGGTAGCCGCGCTTCCACCCGTGCCGCCTCGCCGCGTTTTGCTGCTTCTGCAGGAAATCAGCAGCAAATCTCCCATACCCACGCCTCCCAGCTCGGAAGCCGGTTCGCCCCAACGGACCCCAGAACTTAGGAACGAACCAAGAACATATCAAGGGCCGGGTGGCGAAATTTTCTCATCATACGCCCCGTGCCCGGGCTTGGCCCGGGCATCCACGTCTTCGAGATCGGAGGACCTGGTAAGCAAAGACGTGGGTGGCCGGAACGAGTCCGGCCACGGGGTCCGTGAATTGCGAGAGATCAGTCGGGGGTGCGGGTCGACTGCCAAGCGACCATCTGCCACTGGCCGCCCTTGTTGACGTAGACGTCGGTGAAGCGGACGCCGAAATTCATCGCGTTGCCGCCGGAGTTGACGCTAATGCGGGCATTGCCGGTCAACACGACCGTGTCGCCCAAATCCTGCGCCTTCACATCCGAGGGCACGACCGCGGTGTAGACGGTCTTGCCCGACTCCATCGCCCCGATCAGGCTTTCCTTGGTGTCGAGCCGGGCCGAGGAATGGGTGTAGACGAGATCGTTCGAGATCAGCTTGTTCAGCGTCGCGAGGTCTTTTTTCGCCATCGCATCCATGCGCTGGCGGTCGAGCTCGATGATCTTTTCTGCATTGCCTGCCATCTGGGTCTCCTCACTCTGGGGGTAAGAACGCGGGGTCGGCGGACCGTCGGCGGACCGCTCGCCTCAGGTACGACGTTTCGCCGCATCTTCGCCGCGAAAACAAAACATGCAAGCCCGATAACCAGAGCGCGTTCCAGGAAAATCCGCCATCAACGTCGGCGCTTCGCGGCAAGCTACAGGAATGGCACCGGCGCCGGAGCGTTGTTTAAGCAGGTGCCGCCCCCGCCGGACATCGGCGGAGATCGGTGCGGCATTAAAATCGGAGACTGAAATGGCGTTTGTGGAATTTGCCAAGAAGGCGGACTTTGCCAAAAAGCTGGGGCGCGCGGTGGGTCTGACGGCCGCGATTGTCGCCGCGGTGTCGTTTTCCGTCGCTCCGGGCACGGCTTATTCCCAGCGTGGGCATGGCGGCGGCGGCCACGGTGGCGGTGGCCACGGTGGCGGCGGCTGGCATGGTGGTGGCGGCGGTGGCTGGCATGGTGGCGGCCACCGGGGCGGTGGCGGTGGCTGGGGTTGGGGCGCCGCCGGGATCGGACTCGGCATTCTGGGCGGCGCCGCGATCGCCAACTCCTATTACGGCTATCCGTACTCGTACGGCTATGGATACCCGTACGATTACTACGGTGGCGGATATGGCTATGGCGGCGGGTATGCGCCGTATTACGGCTACGGATACGGCTACTAGCACAACCCGCCGCGCGCGGAGCCCCGGCTAGCAGCCGGGGCCTCCGCCCGACAGCATGCCTAGCGGACCATCAGCACCAGCTTGCCCTGCAGGTGGCGGCCTTCGCTGATGCGGTGCGCCTCGGCCGCCTCGGCGAGCGGGTAGCGGGTGATTGCCGGCGGCCAGACGGCGCCGGCCTCGAGCAATTCGATCATCCGTTCGAGATGGGCGCGGTCGCGCGCGACGCGCGGGCGCAACACCTCGACATCCGAGCGCGACGGCTTGAAGCCGGCCGGCGCCGCGGCGATCCATACCAGGCGCCCGCCCGGCTTCAGCACCTGGTAGGAGCGCACCTGCACCTCGCCGCCGACCGTGTCGAACACAACGTCGCAATCGGACACCGCCGAGGCGAAATCCTCTTTCTGGTAATCGATGACGCGGTCGGCGCCGAGACCGCGGACGTAATCGTGGTTGCGGGCGCTGGCGGTCGTGACGACCGTCGCGCCGAGGTGCCTGGCGAGCTGGATCGCGAAGCCGGCGACGCCGCCGGCGCCGCCCTGGATCAGGATCGTCTCGCCGCGCCTCAGGCGGGCGGTGTCTTCCAAGGCCCAGATCGCGGTCAGGCTGGTCAGCGCCATCGCGGCGGCCTCGGCATGGCCGAGCTTCGCCGGCTTCTTGGCGACCAGGGCGGCTTTGATCGCGACCTTTTCGGCGTAGCAGCCCTCGATGCCGGCATCCATGACCCCGAACACCGCATCGCCGACTGCGAGATCGGTGACGCCGGGGCCGATGGCGCTGACCAGGCCGGAAAAATCGCGCCCCAGGATGTAGGGGAATTTCAGCTTCGAATCGTAGCTGCCGAGCCGCACCTTGTAGTCGGCGGCGTTGACGCTCGCGGCATGGACATCGACGACGATCTCGCCCGGCCCGGCGGCCGGGTCCGGGGCATCGCCATAGCGCAGCATCTCGGGGCCGCCATGGCCGACCAGCAACACCGCCTTCATGGCCCCTCCTCCGCGATTTCTTTACAGCACGGCCCATGATGGGCCGTTTCGGAAGGCTTGTCAGTACCGCAGAAGGACGGCCGACAATCGTGGCAGACGCTGGTGCTAGCAGGCCTGCCGCGTGCTTTGCCGCAACGCCATCCCCCTTTTGCACGCTTGGGGCTGCGTGCTACAAGCGCGTCGTATTTTCCGCAGCTCTTGGCATACCGAGGCACTCACGTAAAACACCGGTACACGCCAAGCTGGAGCGTGGGAACCCAGGGCGGGTGAGACAGAACGTGATTCTTTATCCTAGTGTCGCCTTTGCCGATGAGTACCCTGGCTACCGCCCGCCGCCGGTCGAGATCAGCGGTGACGCCGAGGGCCCACGGTTTCGTCAGCAAGCTGAATTGTCGGTACCCAATCTGCTTTATCTGCTTGAGCATCCGGGTGGGGAAGGCGCGTTCACCCATCTAGCGGTCGATGTCATGTCCACATACTTCGCGGCGCATCACGATCGCGAATTTGAGGTTGCCCTTCGGATCGATGGTGCGGCCTTCGATACGCGGCTATTTCACAAGTGGTATCATCGACATCAATTTTTGATCCCGCTGCCCTCGCTTCGTCGCGATCGGCTCCGCATCACGCTGACCGCCGAGGCCACGACTCAGGACCGCAGCGCCGGCGAAGCCCCGGTTTTTGAGCTTTCGCTGCTGTTGGTATCAAAGCAACGGATCTGGGCGCGGTGCGAACAGACGGCGATCTGGGTCTTCTCGACAGCGCGTTCGGGCAGCACTTGGCTGGCGGTCGACATTCTGTGCGCCGATGGCCGCGCCCGCCCGGTCGACGAGCCCGGAACGGGGCGAATGTTCGCGCCGCTGCAGTGGGACGCCGAACGATTCTACGAAACAGGCAGCCGCGAATTTTATATCGAGAGCGGCTTCCCTTTTGAGACTGGCGAGAAATCGCGGCATCCCGATCTGCTGCCGGTTTTCGAGCGTGCCTTCGGTGTCCTCAATAAAGAAAATCAGATTTTAAGCCGCCACAACTTCGCGTTTTATCATCAAGCGCTGCGCGACGTCGCGATCGGCCATGTGCTGAACGAATGGGGCATCCTGGGATACTCACGACTAGTATACAAAATGCCGAATGACTCGCACTGTGCCGATTTCATTATGCGAGCGTTTCCGCAATCCCACATGGTTTTTATGATGCGCGACGGCCGTGATGTGATGCGTTCGCGCTTTTCACCTTTCGCGTCGCCCGACCTCGCCAACGCGAGCGACAAGCAATTGCGCAGGTACGCCATTTTCTTCTATTCGCACTTTTGGAACTTTCAAGTGGACATTATCGCCGCGGCATTCGACGCCCATCCACACGAGCGACGCATACTCGTCAAATATGAGGATTTGCGCACTCATCCCGATCATTACATAGCCAAGATTTACGACCATCTCGGTATGTCCGCGACCGACGAAGAAATTGCTGGCCTGGCAGATCAGACACGGCTCGAAAATCTGCCCGCATCCGAACGTGGTCCGGAAAAGCCGCGGCAGAGCGGCTTGGTCGGCGGGTTTTACAGCGTCTTCGACGAGGAAGAGATAGCCCTGATGAACGCCATCATGGGCCAGAACCTGCTCCGTTATGGCTATGAACTATAACCCGAAACCGTCGCCCGAGCACACACCGAGCAGCCACCCGCTACGGCGAAACTGAACCGCGTACTGGTTGCCGAGAAACGGCCGCAGCGCCTGCCCGCGGTTTTCGGCAGCTGCAAGCAAAACAGGCGGGACGGGACGGCGCCCACACTGCACGAGGTTCCCCAAAACGGTGCCCTTGTCTGCTCCGGCGGGACGGCAATAACCGCGAACCGGGGGGCTTGTTCTACGCCGCTTCCCGCCTGTCGGCTCGCCCATCGCGTTCGGAACCAGACTGACTCGCCCGGGCCACCAGCGCAACCGGCCTTCAGAGCCGTCGAGAGCGGCCGCTTTCGGCTTCGTTTAAATCGCCTAAAAATGTATCAGCGCACCATGGCGCAAATCACCGCCAATTCCGGGGAGGAACCATAAAATATCCGTGACTGGCGGCCGAGAGCTCAATGCGCCGCTGCTCGATACACATTCCCGGCAACGACTTGCGCTCGCCTTCCCTGTCTTTAACTTAAGTGCAAGAGATTATCCGCATAGTAGTAGTCCCGAGGCCTCAGCGGAACCAACAGGGTCGCCGCGAAGGAGGCGCAGGTTGTCCCGTCTTGCAGCAGGTAAGCGCTGCGCCGGGTTTGGCCGATCAGGAGTGTCGGTGAGATGAGCACATTGAGAATCCCCGTCCGCAGCAATCGCTCTATTCGGTCATGGCAGCGGGTCGGCTGTCATGGGAGCGCGCTGCGCTGGCGCGTCGAGAGCCCGGTCGAGACATGGCCCTCGGAGACAATCCAGGGAATTGCGAGCCAGGGAATTGCAAGCCAGGGCATTGCGAGCAGGGACCCGCTCCGGCAAGCGGCCGACGACGAGGCTCCCGTTGCCGCTCTTCTGGACCCGGAGAGCTCGGTCATGATGATCGGAGAGCCGACCGGCCTGTTCGACGATCTCTGGGTGCGGCAGCACGCCGCTTTCAGTTTTCGGGCGCAAGCCGCGATCGCCTCGATGTCGATCGAGGTGTGGACGCCGCCGGAGGCGGATCCGTTCGTGTTGGCGATGAAGGTTGGACATGAGCCCGAGGTCACGATGGCCGCGCCAGGCGGGCATGTGGCGGTCCTGCAGTACCCGCTTTACGCGGCGCCGTTCAGCGAGTTTACGGTAGAACTCATTGCCGCTAGCGAACGGCAGCTCGACGCCCCCGATCAGCGGCGCGCCGCCTACAAGATACGGTGCATCGGTCTTTATTGAGCGCCTCCGGGGATTGCTGCCCGGTCCGTGGCGGAGCAATTCCTGACGCGTCCGAGGGCCGGCGCGCTCCTATGCGCGCGCGCCGGTTACAAATCACCACGAATTCAGATTACGCATTGTAAACGCGCGTCCTCGACTTCACAGGACGAGCGGCGCTTTGACGCATCCGAATGTATTAAATGAAAACGACGGCGTGGATCGCGTTTTATTATTATAGGGCGCGCCGGCGGCTTGGACCCGCTTACACCTTTGGTGTATATCTCTGCCTACGATAGTACGGGGGGCTCACGTAAAAATCGCGCGGTTTTCCTCGCGCCGACGGTTTCGCAGCAAAAAACACAAAATACGTCGGGTATTAACCGGATTTAAAGCCGGCCCCGGTAATTGAAGGGGACCCGGCCAGCCTACTGAAGCGATCCCATCGGAAAGCGGTCGGTGGGATTGCGCGAGATAAAGGCGGCCTCCGGCCGGAGCACCAGCCCGCCATCGTCCGTCTGGACAATGGCGGGTCGATGATTTCGACGAACTTTTGCGGGCAGTTGAGATGGTAGACGGTCCCGATTTTCTCGCAGCACCGGATGGCTCGCCCCATCCGGCGCGTTTCGATCCGGAAAGCCGGATCATGCCGCTCGGCGAGCCGGTGGGATTTTTCCCGGATGGCTGGGTGCGGGCGCACGCCGTCTTCAGCGTCCGGGCGTTGGATAGGATCACCTCGATGTCGCTCGAAATGTGGTCGCCGCCCGATATAGAACCGCTGTCGATCACGATGAAGCTGTCGGATTCGACCGGGGTCACCCTGACCGCACCCGCCGGGCGCATCGCAGTTCTCCAATTTCCGCTCGATATCCCCGCCGCGGCGGAGCGGACAATCGAGCTGATCGCCGATCAGGAGCGGCAGCTTTCCGACCGCGACCGGCGCCGTGCCGCCTACAAGCTGCGCTGCATCGGGCTTTATTGATCGTCACCCGGCCGCGTTCATCAAGATGATCGCTTTCCGTGTCAGAGGACGGACGGTTTCGGTCCTGTGCTCCGGGTTGGATCCGGCAGCCGCCGACATCCAGCTCAACGTCGTGCTCGATCAGCGCAGCAACCTGGATGCCGGGCATGTCGTCAGCGTCGAGGCAGGGCCGGCGCGCCAGCGGTGGCGCGTGCACCTGCCGGCCGAATTGTACGAAGGCCAGGCGCATCACATCGGCCTGCAGGTCAAAACCGGCAGCAGAGTGCTCGAATCAGCCAGTTTCGTGTTCACCGGCGCGGCGCAAATTCTGCAGCCGCCGGCGCGCGCGCCCGATGCCGATGTCGGCGCCGGTAACGCACGTTCCGAACCGAACCGAACAGCCTCCAGACATGTGCCCGGGCACGCGCCCCGGCACGACAACACCGCTCGCCGTCCGGCGAGCACCGAACCGCCGCGCGACAAGGGGCGCGGCCGATTGGCCGCCTTTCTGAAGGACGAGTTCAACGCCGATACGGCCAAACGCGTGCTCGGCTATTTCGACATCATCGAGGGGCTCGAGGCCGAGACCGATCCGGCATCGCGGCGAGATCGCCTCGCCGACCTGGCCGCCCGGATGCGGCGCATGTCGGAAGCGGGCGATGACGGACGGCCGATCGAAGCATCGGTCATCATTCCGGCATTCGAGCACGTCGAGTACACGATTGCAGCGGTCATCTCATTGCTCGAGCACGGCTCGAGCACGCGTTATGAGATTGTCATCGGCAACAATGTGTCATCGGACGAGACGGCCGACGTGTTCAGTGCCGTCGGCGGGTTGGTGCGCTGCATCACGCACGAGCTGAATGAGGGCTTTATCCGCAATTGCAACCTGTCGGCGCGGCATGCCTCCGGCAGGTACGTCGTATTACTGAACAACGACACCATCATCCTCGACGGCTGGCTCGACGAGCTGCTCGCCCCGTTCAAGCGATTTGTCGATGTCGGGCTGACCGGGTCAAAGCTGCTGATGCCGGACGGATCGCTGCAGGAAGCCGGCGGGATCGTCTGGCAGGACGCATCGGCATGGAATTTCGGCCGCGGGCAGGACCCCACCCTGCCGGAATTCAACTACGTCAAAGATGTCGATTATGTCTCGGGCGCTGCGATCGCGATTCCCAAGCAGGTATGGGATGACATCGGCGGCTTCGACGAGCGCTATGTCCCGGCCTATTTCGACGATTCCGACCTGGCGTTCGCGCTGCGGGCCAAAGGGTTGCGGACGCTCTACGCGCCGGGGTCGCAGCTGATCCACCATGAGGGGATCACGCACGGCACGGATGTGACGACCAGCACAAAGGCCTACCAGGAAGCCAATCGCAGCAAATTCATCGAGAAATGGGCGAGCGAACTGGCCGCCGGGCAATACCCCAACGCCGAGCACGTCGCGCTTGCCC
>Ga0210400_10004638_pt1 | contig 11865 bp, 13 predicted proteins | sample IncBWH26MmetaG_FD_155456 | JGI IMG/M metagenome (GOLD analysis project Ga0210400, IMG submission 155456) | Forest soil microbial communities from Barre Woods Harvard Forest LTER site, Petersham, Massachusetts, United States - Inc-BW-H-26-M | ecosystem: Environmental > Terrestrial > Soil >...
GGCTGTGGATCTTCTCGCGGCTGGCAGCGACGGGAATTCCATGCTGCTCGGCATAATCAAGGCAATCCTCTCGAGACTTAAGCGACCACTCGCGCCAGGGCGCAATCACGCGGAGCTCAGGCGCAAGCGCCTGGTAAGCCAATTCGAATCGCACCTGATCGTTGCCTTTACCCGTGCATCCATGAGCGACAGCCGTGGCTCCCTCTCGCAATGCCACCTCGACCTGGTGTTTCGCGATTACCGGACGTGCGAGTGATGTACCCAACAAATATTTATGTTCGTACACTGCCCCGGCCTTCAACGCAGGGAATACATACCCGGTGAGAAATTCCTCACGAAGGTCTTCCACGACCACCTGGGATGCGCCTGTGGCATAGGCCTTTGCGACCACGGCCTCAATGTCGTCTCCCTGGCCAACGTCGCCCACCATGGCAATCACATCGTAGGCATAATTTTCCTTCAGCCAAGGAATAATGATTGAGGTGTCGAGACCTCCAGAGTAGGCAAGTACAACTTTCTCAGGCATGAACGCTCCTCGCTGGCAGGCGAGTTTCTCCGCCAAGCAATAAATACAAGATGGCTTTCTGAACGTGCAGACGGCTTTCTGCTTGATCGAATACCACCGATCTTTCCGAATCCATTACCGCGTCAGTGATTTCTTCTCCGCGATGAGCGGGCAAGCAGTGCATGAATACGGCGTGCGAAGCGGCGCGCGACGCAAGTTCTTCGTTCAGTTGATAAGGCGGAAAGCTTTTGGCTCGCTTCTCAGCTTCGTGCTCCTGGCCCATGCTGGCCCACGCGTCGGTGTAAACCGCATCGACGCCTTCCACAGCCGCCTGCGGATCGGTGAGTATCTCGATGACGGCGCCAGTCTCTTCAGCTATCTCCTGAGCGTCAGCAACGATCTCCTCGTTGGGACCGTAACCTGCGGGCGTGGCTACGCGGATCCTTGACCCAAGGCAAGCGCATGTGAGCAGCAGCGAATGAGCCACATTATTTCCATCGCCCACGTAGGCCAAGCGAATATTTGTGAGATTGCCGAAGCGTTCTCGCAGAGTGAAATAGTCGGCCAACGCCTGGCAGGGATGCTCCAAATCACTAAGTGCGTTAATGACTGGGACGGAAGCATACTCGGCCATTCCCTCAATCGTCTGCTGGGCGAAGGTGCGCAACACGATGGCATCCACCCAGCGTTCGAGATTGTGCGCGATGTCACTCAGTTTCTCTCTCGCGTCGAGGCGCCCCTGAGTCTGATCGACAAAGAACGTGGTCCCGCCCAAGCTCGCCATTCCCGCTTCGAACGTCAATCGCGTCCGCAGCGAAGGCTTCTCAAAGAACATGACCATCTTCTTGCCGGCGAGTGAACTGCGAAAATCCGCAGGACGCGTTTTCATTATTCCCGCGAGGTGGAGCACCGCCTGAACGCCGCTAGGGCCCAAATCGCGGGTCGAAACCAGATCAGGCCCCCAGAACGTATTCGGAACGCGTGCGGGGATGACGGGCGTTCTGTTCAATGGCTGGCTACTCATTTTGACTCCTTCTTTTGGTTTTATGGGCAAGTCTTACAGCCGGACTTGCGACCCGTTGCCCTTTCACAGCACTGAAGCTAAAAGCCGAATCGAGGGCTTTAATCACTTCATCGACATGTTTTTCCCGAATGATGTACGGCGGCAAAAAACGCAGCACCGTCTCGTGAGTTCGGTTGATCAGAATGTTGTTTTGCATCAGGATAGAGACAACGGCCTTGGCCGTGTCGGCGGAGTCCAATTCCACACCCAGCATGAGACCCATCCCACGAACCTCACGGATAGAGGCATGCCTGGCTTTCAGTTGTTGAAGTTGGTCATGGAAGTATCTTCCGATCTCGCTTACCTGATCCAACAGTTTGTCCAACACGCGCAGAAACTCGATCGCGACCGCGCAAGCCAGCGGGCCTCCACCGAACGTTGTGCCGTGCATGCCAGGGTGCATGCTTCCAGCTACGCGATTACTCATGAGAATCGCTCCCAGCGGCAATCCCCCGGCGAGAGGCTTCGCAATCGTCACGATGTCAGGTTGGACACCATAGTGCTGGTAGGCGAAATAACGTCCGGTTCGCCCCAGTCCAGATTGAATCTCGTCAAGAATCAGCAAAGCGTCGCTGCCTTCCGTCAGTTTTCTTGCGAGCTGCAGAAACTCTGGACTGATTGGACGAATTCCACCTTCGCCCTGAATCGTCTCCAGGCAGATGGCGCACACGCCCGTGTCGAATTGATGTTTGAGGTCTTCCACATCATTGAACCGGACAAAGCCAACTCCAGGCAGCAGAGGCACGAAAGGATCCCTGTATTTCGCCTGACCGGTGGTTGCCAGCGATCCAAACGTGCGTCCGTGAAACGAATTGTCGAGAGCGAGGATGCGCCAATTTGGTTTGTGGCCATTGCTGCTCTTAGTTCGCGCATACACGCGAGCGAGTTTCAGCGCGCCTTCCCACGCCTCGGTTCCGCTGTTGCAGAAGAAAGCCCGATCCAAACCGGAAATCCTGGTTAGCCCCTTGGCCAGTTCTGCCTGGAACTCGTGGAAGAACAGATTGGAAACATGAATCAGCCGGCCCGCCTGGCGGTTTAATGTTTTCTGGATCGCCGGATGCGCGTGTCCAAGAGCGTTCACTCCGATCCCACTCAAGAAATCGAGGTAACGATTCCCGCGCGAGTCCCACAAATAGACACCGCGGCCCCGCTCGAAAAGGATTTTGTGGCGATCGTAAGTCGGGAGCAGCAATTTCTCTTCGGAACGAATGACGGAAGCGAGACTCATGCGCCAATCACCTCCGTGCCGCAGTCCAGCTTCGTAAAATAGAACTGCGACAGAATCTCGACTTGCGCCGCAGGCAGAATTCGCACGCGTCCCACGCCCTTGTGGAGCGCATTGCTGCAGGCTTCGAGCTTGGGCAACATGCCGCCGCCGATCACGGAAGCGGCAATCAAAGCGGCTACGTCTTTCGTGTTCAGCCACGGAATGACCACACCGTCGGCATTCTTCACTCCGTCCACATCGGTGAGAAAAATCAGAGTGTCGGCATGGCAAGCTACGGCGCAGGCGGACGCCATTTGGTCTGCATTGATGTTGTAGTACTCTCCATCGGAGCCCAGCGCTACTGAAGACAAAACTGGAATACCTCCCGCACCCCAAATGGCTTCGATCCAACGAGGCTCGGCATAGCATATTTCTCCGACAAAGCCCAGGTCGCAGCTTGAATTTTGTTTTTTGCGCGCGCGGAAGGCCATGCCATCGGCCCCGCACAGACCCACCGCCGCGCTTCCCGCTGCGACGATTGCCGCTACCAGACTCTTATTTACGATGCCGGACAAAACCATGAGAGCGACGTCGCGGGTCTCGGCATCGGTGATGCGCAATCCGTTTACGAAGTCACTCTCTTTGCCCAGCAGCTTGAGAGTGCGAGTGAGCGCGCTTCCTCCGCCGTGCACCACGGCGACCTGATGCCCGTCCTCTGCCAACTCAACAATTGCCCGGGCACACTTGCGCAATCTGGATTTGTCCTCCAGTGCGGCGCCTCCGATTTTGACTACGATTTTCACTGCAAGCCTTCCTCTTCTTTCCACCCGTACATCAAATTCATGTTCTGCACTGCTTGTCCGGCCGCACCTTTGAGCAGGTTGTCTACGCAGGAAACCAGAACCAACCGGCGGCCATCGTAGGCAAGACAGAAGCCAAGATCGCAATAGTTCGTGTGCAGAGAGAACTGGATTTGCGGCAGCTTCGGCGTCGCAAAAACCCGTACCCAGTGCCTGCCGGCATAAAAGTCGCGGAAACACGATTCGACTTCGACTGGCTTCATCTCACTGCTCAAATGCACGTAGATAGTCGAGAGAATTCCTCGGGGAATCGGAAGCAGGTGGGGCGTGAAAATCAATTCCTCCGCGTCCAGGTTCAATTGTTCCAGCATCTCTCCGACATGCCGATGTCCGAAGACCGAATAGGCGGAAAGGTTGTCAGCGACAGAAACAAAGTGCGTGCGCGAATTCGGCTCCTTGCCCGCGCCGGAGACGCCAGACTTCGAATCAGAAATGATTCCATGCCCGCGATCCACAACGCCAGCCTTCAGTAACGGCGCTAAAGCCAGGATTACCGAAGTCGCGTAGCACCCTGGATTCGCAACTAAGGCAGCATCCGGGATTCGATCGCCACTCAACTCCGGCAATCCGTAGACCGCCTTCTCTGTGAGTTCCGCGGCGGTCACCGAATCTGCATCCGTGAAGCCGTACACCGCGCGATTCTCTGCCTGCTTAAGACGCCACGCGCCACTCAAATCAATTACGCGCAGGCCCTGCGCAATCGCTTCGGGCACGAGCGACCGCGATGCCTCGTGAGGCGTAGCCAGAAAAAGCAACTCGACGCCCTGTTGCTTAAGAGCCGGCCACGAAAGCGGTTCCAGCGGATAGCTTCCGTTGCCCGAAAGCGAAGGAAATATCTCCGCCAGGTTAGGAGTGGTGTCCGTGTCAGTCTGTCGCCGGAGCAGCGCGGGCGGCTCCAGTCGAGGATGGCGCAGCAGAAGCCGCGTAAGCTCCAAACCCGAATATCCGGTCGCACCCAGTACTGCGGTCTTGAGTTTGAACGGCATCAGACAAGCATCTCCTCAATGCGGGCAGCCAACTTCGCCGCGCTCTCCTTATCGGGACACACAATCAGAATGGTGTCATCGCCGGCGATCGTGCCGATGGCTTCCGGCCAACCCTCCTCGTCAAGGGCAGCTGCTACGGGCTGCGCGCTGCCAATGCTTGTCTTGACCACGAGCAGGTTCTGGGCGGGGCGCACCTCCAGCACGAATTCCCGGACCAGTCTGGAGACGGATGGCAAAGCCGCCGGCGACGAACCGTCACTCTGAGACAGAGCGTAACCGTCTGCAGTCTTTGCCAAACGTAAATCGCGTATATCCCGCGAGAGCGTCGCCTGGCCCACCCTGACACCGCGTTTGCGCAGCGCCCGCTGCAGATCTTCCTGGCTGGCGACCGGGCCATGCTTCAGCAACTCAAGAATCCCTCGCTGTCTTAAAGATTTATTCACAATGAATACTTATGCATACTGATGCATAAACATTCACTTATACTAAACGCTTGATCGCAGGTGTCAAGCGGAAACTTAGGAGCAATGTTTCATCAGCAACGTGACAGGCTCTTAGGTGAATGCGCGGGCGTTATTCGCGGAGGATTGACCAGAAGAGGAAGAGCCCGAAACTGGAATTAACCTATATGCAGCGCGAGCATTGAACTCGAGCGGCCGTCCACGCCGCCGCGCCCGCCAAATCTCGCATGAGTTTCTGAGAGATGATAATCTAGGTTTGCGGTTTCCGCAGTGGGCGCGTAGCTCAGTTGGCAGAGCAATGCCCTTTTAAGGCATGGGTCGATGGTTCGAATCCATCCGCGCTCACCATAAATCTCTCGGATTATTGGACTTGCTCCCTCAACGCTTTTTCAGTCAAGAGATTCTGACCCACACCCAACCCACAACTGGCGAACCAGCGCACCTGAACGTCGTGCATCTCGCCCGTCACCACCTGAGCGTACTTGCTCAGCATGATCTCCGGGTTAGCGTGCCGCATATTGCCTTGGGCAGTCTTCACGTCTGTTTTGTCGATGGACACCATCCAGGTAGCCATGCTGGAACGCAGAGAATGCAGCCCGAAGCGTTGCCCGTCCGCGATTGTAATTCCTGCGGTTAGCGCGGCCGGGCGCAAGTGGTCGGTGACGAATATTCCCGCGCACATCGGGATTGATCCGCTCATCTTGTACGATGGGAAAATCCAGTCATCGTCTCCACTGTACGGTGTGACATTTCGCCACTGGTGCAGGAACCACGCCAGCGCCGGGGACATAGCTACCGGAGCCTTCGACGCCTTGGTTTTGGGCTTATCAAGGCAGGCGGCAGTCCAACGGCGCTCAATCATGATCCAGTTTTCATCCCAGTTGACATCACGCCATTTCAAGCCGCACGCCTCGGATGCCCGAACCGCTGTTGACGCGCAGACCAGCACCAGCATCCTGTGGCGCGGGTCTGAGAGCAGCGTGATGATCTTTCTTGCCTGCTCAGGTTTGACGATCACGGGCGTGTAGTTCGATGCTACGTCCTCCAGTTTCCATCCACCTGCCGGATTGGTAGTCACCAAACTCTCGAATCCCGCCCAGTTGTAGATTGTGCCGATGATCGATTTGATCTTGGACACCGTTGGCCCTGCAAGCTCTTCGTCATCACGCAGCGTGTATAGCCAATCTCGGAGATCGCTTTTTTTGATCTTGTCCGCCATGTGGCCACTCCACTGCGGCATGACGTAGTTCCTCACATAGCACTTCACGCCATCCGTAGTGGTTTTCGCTCGACGGGAATCCTTGACGGGTTTCCAATCCTTGGCGGACATGTCGTATTCAAGACCATGTACCTTGTGCATGTACTCGGTGACGATCCTCGCCACTGTTACTCGCGGTGCGTCGTCCTTGTTGATGAGGGCACGCACGTGCAACCTATCTACCTCCTTCCAAGCGTACTCCTTGGTTGGAAAATCCGTGATGCTGCCAATGATGACGCCGTTCTCCACGCGCCTACCATTCTTCGCGACACGGAATCGTAATAGCCACATCCGGCATCTACTTCCGTCCATCCTGCGCCAGACTTTCTTCAAACTCCCACTCTGATAAGCCATCTCATTGGCCTCCTTTACGGGAGCCGCCTGCCGGTGATCTTACGGCCGATGGGTTGTCTGGGCCAAGCTGGGAGGGGGCGGAGCTTACCATCCAATCGTGAAGTTCGGTGAGGAGGTAGCGCCACGTCCGGCGCTGTGTTGATCCAGGCAGCGGATGGGCTGGGATTTTTCCGAGAACCGAGAGTTTCAGGAGATGCTTGCGTGAGCAATGCAAGTACGCTGCCGCGACCGCTGCATCCACAAATAATTCTTCCTGATTTGGCACAAATCACCCTCCGCCATCACACTACATTCAGACAGTCGCCGCGTCTCGGACTGCAGGACGCCGCGAAAGGCAATACTGTCTTAGCGCATTACCTAAGACAGAAAATCGTGAAAACACGCGGTTTTGTCTCAGCCGAAAACACACAGGTTGCGTAGAATTACGGAATGAGCATCACCGTGGCGGAGTTTAATGAGTTGGTGGGTTGGATGAAAGCTGCCTTTGAACGTTATGCTGAGCAGTTTGCCCATAGCGCTTTTGTATGTGAGCCCAACGAAACTCCTGAGCAGTGTCGGGCTCGAATCCTCCATTACGGAGCCGAGTTTAGTCGAATTCTTCGCGGATCAGCGGACTACCACGTTAAACCTCCGAAGCTTCTGGACGATCTCTTTGATTTGAAAAAACGTGCTTGTCCCCCCCAGAATATTGTGGAATTCATGCTAGCGTGCACAAACTGGTTTGGCGCGGACCTTTCCAAATTTGAGGAGGCATTTGAGATTCCTGAAAGACTGGATAGTGTCAGTATGAATTGTCGCCAGATGGCAGAGGACATCGAAACGTTGAGTCTACCTCTGTTTTACAGGAGCCCCTACAACTTTCTGCGGGAACAATTCCCCAACAGGCGTGAAAGATGCAGGGTGCGTCGCTTGATTGACAGTCTACCGGAGGCTCTCCGCTGTATGGAAAAGCTGCTTGAGAAATGTGCGCCCGCGCCAGTATCAAAGCCTGTGTTGAGAAGTGCCGTGGAAGCGTATTCTTACGGGCTGCTGTACTTTTTCCATCACGACCACCATACACTTAGCGATCTATTGGAGGCCATGCGTGCAATCCGCAGTACCGTTTCGCCTGATACCGTCTACGTGCGCAACATAGAACCAATTCGCATACGTTCTGGCAAATACAAAGGCGAAGAGAAGGACCCTCTCAGCGCCGATGCTATTCTGAAACGTGTAACTCGGTTGTTCGAAAAGGATTCGGGGTTCATGGAAGGAATTATGCTTGATGTCTCCCAATATATGGGTGACGCATACGCGGAGCACCGAAGTCGCGGAGACACACTGATGAGCCTTCTGCTTGAACTAGAAAAAGACCGAGAGCAAGAGGCGACCCCTCCCCTCGCAACTCGCCAAGAAACCTGAGACCACGAATCGAAAGCCTTCTGATGCCGCGGCGTCCACACGATCTTCAAGCAGCTAATATCTAGTCCATTCCAATAAAGACAGAAGTGACGAGATATTTCTGGTTTTGTCTGAGACAAGTATCGAGCGCTTCATCTAATCTCCCCACAGAAGGCGGACACATAAGCAGGGTCAGACCGCCTGCCGCGAGTCAATGGAGCTGATAAGACATCCAGAACAATACCCGCTAATGGCAAAGGCGCAAGATGAGCAGATCAATCAAAGCGTGCATGAACTGCGGTGAAACACGGGAGATCGCCGCGCATGGGCTGTGTTTCCGTTGCTACCGCCAGGAAGAACGGAAGATTGCTGATGACCTCTGGGCAAAACCTGATCCAACTGCGAAAGAGCTTGCCAAGACCCAACGCAAAACACGAAAAGCTTTGATGAAAATGATGGACGCGCTCGAAGAAATTGAAAGCGGGAAACTGGTACCCGAACCGACTACGGAACAGTGGCGGGCGCTCTTGCGTCCAGAGATTGAACGAATTGCCCTATCTCTAGGTGAAGCGCAGGTGAACGGTGAACACGAAAACATTGGTGAACCGTTCACGGAGTCGGCTGATGAGCCAGGTGAACAAGTGAACAGTGAACAAGAAAGAGTCAATGAACAGTTCACTGACCCCACTAGTCAGGGTAGTGAGCCAGTGAACAGAAAATTGCGAGTGAACCCTTCACACCGCCAGCGGAATCTGTGGATCAAACAATTCAGAGTGATCAGCTCGCATCGGAGCCCACCGGAACGCTGCAACCATCCTCGTTGCCCCCAATCGTGCCACAGCGAATAACAAAGATAAAGAAAGAGAGGAGGAACTTGCATGCAGCTTGAAATTATCAAATTATCCGAGGGGTTAGAGCTGCATTACTATCCTCATTTTCTGGATGATCCGGACCACCTCTTTCTACAGGCCGAACGGATGTCGTTCAGCGACGAAATCGTCACGATGTACGCGAAGCGGAATGTGATCCGGCGACGTACCGTCGATTACGGCCTCAGCTACACCTACAACCCCACTGCCAAGCCAAGTATTGAATGGGAGCCGCTCCCTTGGGCCTTGAAACAGACGTTGGAGGAGCAATTTGGGGTGGACTTCCCGCAGTGCGCGTGCAACGAATTCGTCGATCACGACGCCTACATTGGCCCACACCATGACAAAGGAACGATTATCGGTGATGAAAAGCGGGAGCCGTTGTACGTCGCCAGTATTTCCTTGGGGGCGATGCGCCGCATGGTGCTGACCCCGCCCGACGCAAAGCTTAAGGGGGTTCCCATCACGGTCAATGGACTTGCGAAAGTGCCGGGATCGAGAGTAGTTGAACTAGCGCCCGGCAGCTTGATCCTATTTACAAACGCCTTCAACCGCGTCTGGAAACATTCAATCCCGAAAGACCTGAAACATCTGGTGAGTGGCAAACGGATCAGTTTGACGTACCGCCATTTCTGAATATGAAGAACCGATTTTACTATCCGACTTTTCCATATCCGGGCGGCAAAGCAAAACAGGCGCTAGACATTTGCTCCTGTGCGCCAAACTCGGGAAACGTCTTCGCGGATGTATTCTGCGGTCTCGGAAATGTCTTTTGGCCAGCACCATCGCTACTGAATTATCAACATTGGTGGCTGAATGACATTCGCACGAGCGAGTTTTTCCACGCCATCGCCAGAATCGGGAACACGGTGACGGTTCCTGACCGCGCAGCCACAGCCAGCTTCTACTGTTTTTATAAAAGTGAGTGTCGGCGGCTGTATGGGAATAGTTATAGCGACGAGGCCGAAGTACTCAATCCCTACCTCTCGCGAAACGGAGGCGGATATTTTGTCGTCGGCGCTCGCACTTCGGGAGGCGGCCCGGGCGCAACAGGATATGCACGAAGCTTGCGCGAAGCGCATCGGATCATGTCTTTGGTAAATCCTCGTGTCACCGATTGGGATTATGAGCCAGTCTTCGAGTGTTTGGGTCCAACCGACTTTGCCTTTATTGATCCGCCTTACCTCGGGGCCAGTGTCGGCTCATATAGCACAAGCGATCTAGATCACAAGCGACTCATCATCTGGCTGAAGAATGCAAAGTTTCGCTGGCTTCTTTGTGAGTACAGGCACCCGGCTTACGTTCGAATGTTTGGAGAGCCGTTTTGGACTCGTAATGTGCATCGCTTCGCTCACCAAAATGGCGGACGCAGAACAGAGTGCATGTGGAAGAACTACTGATGGGCTACGAATCGCAAGGGATAGCAACCCGATCCCGCACCAGAGGCGAAAGAACGTTTACCAAAGGAGGAATTATGGCTATCAGAGAACGACCTTGTCCGCAGCCAGCCCAGGCCAAGATTGTTTACACCCCAGCTGATGTGAACTTCTCCCGATACCCACCCGTTACCATCGATCTTAACCACGATGGAATAGGCGATTTCGTGTTGGCCTTAGGTGGGCGCGCTGACAGCATGGATGTCTGGTCGTATGCGTTTGCTTATGCCCCGCGCTCCAATAACATGAACGAAGTCATTGCGACCTCCAAGAAGGGCTACGCTCCGGCAGTCGCGCTCCGAGCTGGTTCAGAAATCGGACCCGGCAGGCTATTCGGGGACGCAGACATTGTGGTGGAACACTTATCTCACTTCAGTAAGCATTCCGGTTACAGCAAATGGTTTGACCAATGGGGTAACGGAGGCAAGGGCCTCAAGAACCGCTATCTCGGCCTGAAATTTTTCATAAACGGGAAGGTTCACTTCGGCTGGGCGAGGGTTACGGTCGCGACGAGCGGTAAGTCCTTCACCGCTACTCTGACCGGCTACGCCTACGAGACGATTGCGAACAAGCCGATCATCGCGGGCAAGACACACGGCAAGGACGAAGCAACCCTCGGACGGTTGGCTCAAGGTGCATCCGGTGTGTCGAATGGGAGAAAACCATGAAACAGCGTGCCAGAATACCCGCCCAACTTTCCGAGCCTCTGCATAAACGGCTCAGTGCTTACGCCCTTGGTGCGAGTGCGGCAGGAGTGGGCGTGTTGGCATTGGCGCAGCCCGCCGAGGCGAGGATTGTGTACACGCCAGCCCATGTGAGGATCGGTCCCGGCGGAGACGTGGGCTCCTACACCCTGAGGTTTAATGGACAGAGAGCTTTTTCGATCAGCTTTTTTTCCGACGCTGCTTCGAGCCACAGCTTCTGGTCACAGGTCACCATCGCCTCCGCCGCTTCGAACTTTACCAGCAACCAAATCATGGGATACCCCCACAAGAATGGCTTCGGTTGGGCCTCTGCCCTCCGCAACGGGGTCAAGATTGGAAGCAAGGACGAGGGAAGAAATGTACAGATGGCGTTTCATAAGACTTACGGAAACCACACCACGCTTTCCGGGCCGTGGGCCAATGGCGGCAAGGGCGTCACCGGGAGATATGCCGGTCTCAAGTTCTTTCTGAACGGCAAGATTCATTATGGATGGGCACGTATGAACGTCGAGGTCAAAGGACGTAGGATTTCCACAACAACGCTGACCGGCTACGCTTACGAAACCATCCCCAACAAACCAATTATTGCAGGTAAGACCAGAGGACCGGACTCGGCCACCGACCAGCCCACCACACTCGGCCATCTGGCAGCAGGGGCATCAGCTGTTCCAGTATGGCGAAGGCGTGAATTGGGTGCACCCAATCACTAGCGCATTCTAAGGAGCAGTCTATGAAAAGGCCCCGCAACACAATTACTCTTTCCGATTCAGTCCATCATCAGC
>Ga0210400_10004639_pt1 | contig 11865 bp, 12 predicted proteins | sample IncBWH26MmetaG_FD_155456 | JGI IMG/M metagenome (GOLD analysis project Ga0210400, IMG submission 155456) | Forest soil microbial communities from Barre Woods Harvard Forest LTER site, Petersham, Massachusetts, United States - Inc-BW-H-26-M | ecosystem: Environmental > Terrestrial > Soil >...
GTCGAGTTGGTCGCCGCACCTGGAAATCCAGGGATCGCCACGCTGGCGCGGTGCGTCTCGATCCCTGTGACCGACTTGGACGCCCTGGTCGGGTTGGCTGAGGCCGAGCGGCCCGCGTTCACCATCGTGGGCCCGGAGGCGCCACTGGCCGCCGGGATCGTCGACCGCTTTCGCGCGCGCGGGCTGCCGATCTTTGGTCCGACGCAAGGGGCGGCCGAGATCGAGACCTCCAAGACATTCGCCAAACAGGTCATGGCCGATGCGGGCGTGCCAACGGCGCGCGCCGAGTCGCACACCGATGCGGCGGCGGCCAAGCGGGCGGCGCGTGCGTTTGGCGCGCCTGTCGTCATCAAGGCGTCCGGGCTGGCGGCGGGCAAAGGGGTCGTCGTGTGCGAGACGGTGGCCGACGCCGATGCGGCGATCGACCGGATGTTGACCGAGGGGGTCTTTGGCGCCGCAGGACGGGAGATTCTCGTCGAGGAGTTCATGCAGGGCGAGGAGGTCTCCGTCTTTGGCATCACGGATGGCGAGCGGATCGTGCCGCTGCTTCCGGCTCAGGATCACAAGCGGCTCCTGGATGGCGATAAGGGGCCCAACACCGGCGGCATGGGCGCGTTCGCGCCATACGCCGTTGAGGGCTGCGGCGCGTGGGCGGGGTTCGAGCTCGTCGAGCCGTGCGATGGGCCGCTCGGCTTTGCCGGCATCATCGCCGACACGATCATGGCGCCGACGCTCGAGGCGCTGCGCGCGCGGGGGCGCCCGTTCACGGGATTGCTCTATGCGGGGCTCATGCTCACGCGCAGCGGGCCGATGGTGGTGGAATTCAACTGCCGGTTTGGCGATCCCGAGACCGAGGCCATCATGCCGTTGACGGCTCCTGGGATCGGCGCCCTGCTGCATACTGTGGCGGTCGGGGACAGGCTCCCGGAGCGCGACGACGTGGAGCTCAGGCTGCAGCACGCCGTGACGACGGTTGTCGCCGCGGCGGGCTATCCCGAGTCGCCACGGACCGGCGACGTGATCCACCTTCCTGACGTTCCCGATGGGGTGCACGTGTTCCACGCCGGCACCGCCCGGCGGGCCGACGGTGCGCTGGTGAGCGCCGGCGGCCGCGTCCTGGCAGTCACCGCGGTTGCGCCATCCCTGGCGGCGGCCCAGCACCGGAGCGTCGTCGCGGCCAGTCGCGTGGAGCTTGCCGGGAAACAGTTCCGGACCGACATCGGATGGCGGGAGCTCTCGCGTGCCCGAGCTACCTGAGACCGAGACGATCGCGCGCGATTTGGACCGCGCCATCACCAACACTGTCATTACCGATGTCGTAGTCCGCCACGCAGACGTACTGCGACTCGTCGATCCCGTCACGCTCCGCGACCGCGTACGCGGCGCGACGATTGTCCGGTCCTGGCGTCGGGCCAAGCTCGTCGTCCTCGACCTCTCCACAGGCGACCGTCTGGTGGTCCAGCCCCGATTCACCGGCGCCCTGCTCGTCGACGCCGGATCGCTCCCCGAGCACGAGCGCCGCTACGCAACGGTGACCTTCACGCTCTCCGATGGCCGGGCCCTCCACTACCGCGACATTCGCCGACTCGGTACCGTATCCCTCATGGATCCGGCGGCGTTCGAGACCTACACGAGTGCGCTCGGCATCGAGCCGCTGGATGCCGCCTTTACAGCGACTCGCCTAGCCTCAATGCTTGACCGATCCCGGCGGGCTGTGAAGACTGTGCTCATGGACCAACGCTACCTGGCGGGGGTTGGCAACATCTACGCGAACGAAGCGCTCTGGCGTTCGGGCATCGATCCCTCCCGCGAGGCGCGGTTGGTCAATCCCCTTCAAACGGCCCAACTCCGCGATGCACTAGTCGCCGTGCTGGGCGAGTCGATCGCCGCCCGCGGCACGAGCTTCCGCGACTACCGCGACGCCAACGGCGGTCGCGGCGCGTTCGCCGAGCAGCTTGACGTATACGGCCGCGCTGGCCACCCATGCCGCCGGTGTGGCCGCCGTTTGATCGGCACGCACGCCGTCGATGGCCGGTCCACCGTGTTCTGCGCCGGCTGCCAGCGGTGAAGAAAAAGCCGCCTCCGGAATCGCTCGCCCGCATGCGCGCCTTCGTGCGCGAGCAGGCGACCGATCGCCCGGGCGTCTATCGCATGATCTCCGCCGGGGGCGAGATCCTCTACGTCGGCAAATCCAAGCAGCTCCGCTCGCGCCTCCTGAGCTACTTCCGCGCCGAGTACCCTGCGGATAAAGGCGCGCGCATCCTGTACGAAGCCGACACGATCGACTGGGAGCACACTCCGAGCGAATTCGCCGCGCTCCTCGTTGAGCTCCGCCTGATCAAACGCTTCCGCCCCCGCTTCAACGTCGCCATGAAACGCGACGCCCGGCATTACGCCTTCATCAAGATCACCCGACCTCCCGCGCCCAAGCTCGTCGTCGTCCGCGGCACCGGCGCCAGCGGCAGCGACGACGGCGTCTACTACGGCCCCTTCCTGGGCGCGCAGCGCCTGACCGATGCCGTTCGCGAGCTGAGCGACGCCCTGGGCCTCCGCGACTGCGCCCTCGACACGCCGATGCATCCGAGCGACCAGGTCGAGCTCTTCGATGCCCCGCCGTTGCCACCGCGCACCCCCGGCTGCATCCGCTACGAGGTCCAGAAGTGCCTCGGCCCCTGCGTCGGCGGCTGCTCCCTCGCCCAGTACGCCCAACGCATCGCCCTCGCCACGGCGTTCCTCGAGGGCACCGACGACGGCCCTGTCACGGCTCTCCGCCGCGAGATGGACGACGCCAGCGCCCGCCTCGCCTTCGAGCGCGCCGCCTCCCTTCGCGACAAAGCCCAGCGCCTGGTCGACCTCCGCGAACAATTCGGCCGCCTCCGCTTCGCCGTCGAAACGCTGTCCTTCGTCTACACCGTGCCCGGCTACGACGGCGACACCCGCGCCTACGTGATCCGCCGCGGCTGCGTCCGCGCCGAGTCCCCCGTGCCGCGCACGCCCACCGAGCGCCGCCAATGGCGCGACACGATCGAGTCGATCCTCACCCCCTGTGACCGCCCGCCCCCGGCCGTGCCGGCGCACGAGGTCGACGAGTTGATGCTGCTGTCGTCCTGGTTTCGCCGTTTCCCGAAAGAGTTGAAGCGCACGAAAGGAGGTGCCGCATGAATAACCGATCTGCACCCGTCGCGACGGTCCTTCCGCACATCTGCTATCGCGACGTGGCACAGGCGAGCGATTGGCTCACGAGAGTCTTTGGGTTCACGGAGCACTATCGCTACGGCAAGCCCGACGGGGTCCAGATGTATCTGGGCGGCACCGTCATCATGCTCAACGGCCCTCGTGAGGGACGGGACATCCCGGCGACACTGGGATGCGGCACACAGATGCTCACAGTCTTTGTCCCGGACGTCGACGCGCACTACAGGCACAGCCAGCGAGAGGGCGCCAAGATCTTGGAAGAGCTGAACGAGACGATGTACGGCGAACGACAGTACGGCGTCGCCGATCTCGACGGGCATCGCTGGCTTTTCTCCCAGCACGCGCGCGACGTGAGCCCTGAAGAGTGGGGGGCTACAGTTGCAACGCCACCAACTCAACCTCAGCCCGCCCGTCCTCGATAGTCAGTCGCGCCACGCTCGGCTGCAGATCAAACCGCCGCGGCCCCGCGGCGCCGGGGTTCACGATCAGTTGGTCGCCAATGCGCGTGACCAGCTGCCGATGCGTGTGCCCATAGACGATCACCGCGTGGCGGTACCGTTCGATCAACCGGTCCGGCTTGGGCGACCCCACCTCGTGGCCATGGCTCACGTGGATCGCCACCCCATCGACCTCGCACACGAGCGCCTCGACCAATCGCGGATCGTCCACCGGATCCGTGTTGCCATAGACCGCCCGCACCGGCGCGATCAGCGCGAGCTCGTCGAGAATCTCCCGCCCGCCGACATCGCCGGCGTGGAGAATGACCTCGACCCCCGCCAACGCGGTATGCACATCAGGCCGAACCAATCCATGCGTATCGGCAATCAGCCCGATCAGCCGCGCCACCGCTCGACCAACGACTGAGGCACGTCAAACTGATCCAGCGCCCGCGCCACAATGAAGTCGACCAGCCCATCGATCGTCGCCGGCCGATGGTAGAACCCCGGCGCCGCCGGCATGACGACCGCCCCGGCACGCGTGACGCGCAGCATGTTCTCGAGATGAATCTCACTGAGCGGCGTCTCCCGCGGCACGAGTACCAACTTGCGCCGTTCTTTAAGCGTGACGTCGGCGGCCCGCTCGATGAGCGACCGCGACGTCCCGCCGGCGATCGCCGCCAACGTCCCCATCGAGCACGGGCAGATGATCATCCCCGCCGTCCGCGCCGACCCCGACGCCGGCGCCGCCCCCCGATCGCGATCCTCGTAGACCGTGACCGTCGCATCCCACGCCCGCCCACCAACCGCCTCGCGCAACGCGTCGACGGAGTGAATCCCCGTCTCGGTATGCAACAACCGAAACCCATGACCCGACACAATGAGCCAGACCGCCCGCTCCGCCCCCGTCAACGCCTGCAGCAACCGCACGGCATACGGCGCTCCCGACGCCCCCGTGATGGCGACGACGAGCGGGAGCGGCTCCCCCGTCATCGACCCATCGCCGCGATCAACCGCAGCAACCGCTCGGTCGCGACCGCCCCAAAGAACGTCAGACTAATGACCCCATTCATGGTAAAGAACGCCGCATCGAGCCGCGACAGATCCCCCACCCGCACGAGCGAATGCTCGTACCCGAGCATCACCGCCACGACCACGACCCCAGCCGCATAGAGCCAGCCACCCCCCGCCCCGATGCCGGCGGCCGCCAATCCGACGACCGTCAACACCTGGAGGACCCGCGCGATCCGCAACGCCGCGCCTTCGCCGAGCGTGGCTGGAATCGAGTACAGCCCATGCGCCCGGTCAAACGCCATGTCCTGCAGCGCATAGAAGATGTCGAACCCCCCCGACCAACACGCCACGGCCACCGCCAGCGCCACCAGCGTCCACCACGGACTGCTCCACTTCCCAGCGACCGCCAGATACCCACCCACCGGGGCAATCGCCAGCCCGAGCCCGAGCACCAGGTGCGACCACTGCGTGAACCGTTTGGTGTAGCTGTAAAAGAACACCCACGCCAACGCCGCCGGCGCGAGAAACCCACACGTCGGATTCAACGCCACGGCCGCCAACACAAACACGACGGACGCCACCGCGACCGCCAACCGCGCCTCGGCGAGCGACATGACCCCCCGCGGCAACTCGCGCCCGGCCGTCCGCGGATTCCGCGCATCGATCTTCCGATCGACGATCCGGTTGAACCCCATGGCCGCGAACCGCGCGCTCGTGAACGCCACCACGATCCACAGCACCGTCGTCCCGCGCAGCCGCCCGACGTAGCTCCCGAGCGTCATCCCCACCAGCGCAAACGGCAACAAGAACACCGTATGCGGCAACTTCACAAAGTTCGCGTACGTCACGAGCCGCGATCGCCCGTCAAACGTCTGTCCCTCGCGCACGGCCATGATCAGCGCCCTCCGTTCAAGCCGAGCAACGGCCACAGCGCGTCGACCCTCGACTTCGTCGCGGCGTCCATGGTGATGAGCTTGGGCCAGTTCCGCGTGAACCCCTCCTCGGGCCACTTCCGCGTGGCATCGAGGCCGAGCTTGGAACCGTAGGTGAACGCCCGGCTCGAATGATCGAGCACATCGACCGGGCCCATCGTGAACCGCGCGTCGCGCTCGGGATCGATGTTATTGAGCGCCACCCACCAGGCCTCCCGCGGGTCGCGCACGTTGACGTCCTTGTCCAGCACCACCAGCACCTTGGCGAGTGACATGAGCCCCTGTCCCCACAGCGCGTTCATGACCTTGTACGCCTGCCCGGGATACTGCTTGTCGATCGACACGAACACCAGGTTATGAAAGATCCCCTCGGCTGGCATATGCATGTCGACAATCTCGGGCACCGTCAACTTGAGCAACGGAAGAAAGATGCGCTCCGTCGCGTGCCCGAGGTAAAAATCCTCCATGGGCGGCCGCCCCACAATCGTCGTCGCATACACCGGACTGCGCCGCATCGTCACGGCGGTCACATGCACGGCCGGGTATAGATCAGCCTCGGAGTAGAACCCCGTATGGTCGCCAAACGGCCCTTCGGTGACCAACGGCTCACGCGGGTCGATATAGCCCTCGATGACGAACTCGGCGTCCGCCGGCACGTCGAGATCGCACGTGATCGCCTTGGCCAACCGCACTGGAGCGCGCCGCAGGAACCCGGCGAACAGAAACTCATCGACCGTCGGTGGCAGCGGCGCCGACGCCGCGTAGACCGACGCCGGATCCGCGCCGATGGCGATGCACACGGGCATCGTCTCCCCACGCTCCGCCATTTCCCGCCAGTGCGCCGCGCCCACCTTGTGGCGCTGCCAATGCATGGCGATCGTGCGGGGCCCGAGGACCTGAATCCGATACATGCCCACGTTCCGGATCCCACGCACCGGATCGCGCGAGATCACCATCGGCAGCGTGATGTACGGCCCGCCATCTTCGGGCCAGCACGTGATGATCGGTAGCGCCGAGAGGTCGATCTCGTCCCCGCGCCAGACGATCTCTTGAGCAGGCGGCCGCCCCCCATGCACGCGCGGCGGGAACTTGGCGACCTCCAGGAGTCGCGGCAGGAGCGACAACTTGGCCAGCACGCCGGCCGGCACCTGAAGCGCCAGCAACTCCGTGATGCGCGCGGCAATGTCGTCCAGATCCTCGACGCCGAGCGCCAACGACATGCGTCGCATCGACCCAAAGAGATTGATGGCCGCCGGATACGGCGAGCGGCTCCCGTCGTCCCGGACGACGTGCTCGAACAGCAGGGCCTCACCCCCGCCAGAACTCTTCATGACGCGGTCGGCGATCTCGCACAGCTCGAGACGCGCCGCCACCGGCTGCGTGATCCGGCGCAGCTCACCAATGCCGTCGATCGCCGCGATGAATTCGCCGAGCGTATCGAGGGGCTTTTCGGAAGGCATTTACCGCTCACCCACGTGCAGGGCGGCGATGCCGAGGGTCAGAGGGCGCCAGGTAACATTGGTAAATCCCGCCTCGCGCATGCGGTCGGCGAGCGTGGCGCCATCGGGAAAATGCGCCACCGAGAGCGGCAAATATCGGTATGCCGTGCGGTGGCCGCTCACGGCGCCGCCGATCGCTGGCACGACATGATGGAAATACGCATGGTACGCAGCACGCACGAGAGCCGAGGTCGGAGTGGTGAATTCAAGGATCACGAACCGCGCGCCGGGCGCGAGCACCCGGTGCGCCTCACGCAGGCACGCCGTCAGGTCGGCCACGTTCCGGATGCCAAATGCCACGATCGCGCCGGCCATGCTGGCCCTGGCCAACGGCAGTTGGAGCGCGTCGGCCGTAACCGGAGATACCGCCATCCCCGGCGCCTTGGCCGCGCCCGCCCGCAGCATCGGCTCGGCGAAATCCGCGCCGACCACCCTCCCGCGAAACCCAGGCTCCCGCGCTAACGCCGCCGCCACGTCGAGCGTCCCCGCGCAGAGGTCCAGATAGACGCCGGCGGGCCGCCATCCCCAGTCGAGCGCCGCGATCGCCCGGCGCCGCCACACACGGTCGACGTTGAGACTCAGGAGATGGTTCAGCAAGTCATAGCGGGGCGCGATCTCCGAGAAGATCCGCCGCACGTACTGACGCTTATCGACTCCCGACGCCGCGTCTTCAGCGACAGCCATGCCTAAAGCTACTGTGCGCTTGTAACTTCACGCCCGTGCCCGCCTTGTTCGATCTTGCGAACCTGCCCGATGCCGACGTGGTCGCGCTTGCGCAGGCGGGACGGGACGCGGCATTTCGGGAAATCATCCGGCGCTACGAGCGCCCCGTCTTCTCGCTCGTGTACCGCATGGTGCGCGACCGGGAGTCCGCCGAGGAGCTCGCACAGGACACGTTTCTCAAGGCGCTGAACCATATCGACCGCTATCGACCGGAGTTCAAGCTGTCGAGCTGGCTCTTCAAGATCGCCAACAATGTGGCCATCGACTACCTCCGCAAGCGGCGCCTAGCGACGGTCTCCGTCTCGGGCGCGCCAAACGCCGCTACCGCGTCGGAAATAGAAGCAACATCGTTCGAGATCGCCTCCCGCGAGCCGACGGCGCTCGACGCCATCGAGTCCCGGGAGTTGGGCTCCGCCATCGAGCGGGCGATCGCCGGCCTCCGCCCGGAGTACCGCTCGTGCATTCTCATGCGCCACGTCGAGGGTCGGTCCTATGAGGAGATCGCCACGACCCTCGACCTCCCCCTCGGGACGGTCAAGACCTATATCCATCGGGCGCGCCACGAGCTCCGGCGCGCATTATCCGATGTGAAGGACGAGACCTGAAACCCTCCGCACCGTTGTTTCGTACGCATTTCATAGAACCCTTATGACACATCGCCACCTCCTCCCCGACGAAATCGACCAGCTGCTGGACGGCGAGGTCGGATTTGGCGTGGCCCCCCTCGTGGCCCACGTCCGTGAGTGCCCCGACTGCCGCGCGGCCCTGGACGACGCCCGGGTGGTCGTCGAGGCCCTGGAGCGGCTCCCCCGGCTGGCACCGGCGTCGACATTCGCCGACCGGGTCATGGCCGACGTCCACGTCTACGTGCCCTGGCACGTGGCGGCCCGCGACTCGGCCCTGGCGGCGGTCAAGCCGTTCGCTCCCAGGACCAGACCGGTTCGGGTTTTGCTCGGGACCATGACCCTGTCGGTCGCGGCCCTGCTCACCGCGGCCTCCATCTGGCTCTTGGGGCACCTGGACGGCGCCCTGTTCTTTGCCGGCGTCGTCCGGGAGCGGGTGCTGCAGGCCGGCGCGTCGATCGGCGAGGTGGTCGCCACCACGCTCTTTGGCGCCCCGACGGCCACCGCCCTGGCGCGCGGGAGCTCTCTCGTCCTCCTGGCCACGGTCGTCATGTACGCCCTGGCGCTGCTCGCCGCGGCGCTCCTGCTGCGGACCGTGGCTGTGAGCCGCCGGCGGCGCGACTAGCATGGCCCGCCCCCTCCTCGGTCGGCTCACCCCGCTCCTGGCCCTGGTGACGGTCCTGGGCGCCCGCATGGACGCCCAGATACCCAACGTCGACTCGATCGTGGAAGGGGCCCTGAGTCACAACGCCCACGGGCGCGGCGGGATGTATGTCGCACGGGTGATGACCGACACCGGCGTCCAGAATGCGATGGAACGCGATCCCCGGGTCGGACGTGAGGTCAATGCGGCGGTCCGTGACTATGCGCACAGCCTTCGTCACGGCAATGCCGACGACACCCAGGCAAAACAAGCGTTTCGGCAGGCCATTCAAAAGGCGACCGGCCGCGACATCCCGGACTCACCGTCCTACACGACGGTGGAGGTGCCGGGGGTCGATGTAGACGTCCCAGGCACGCACGTCCACACCAAGCCAATGCACATCCAAGTGCCCGTAGCACCGGGGGCACCGCCAGCACCCGGGGCACCACCGGCACCACCGGCGCCGCCCGCGCCACCGGCACTACCGGCCGCACCCAGCTCGTCGACCCTCTCCGACTCGCAAAAGTCCCTCGTCGAGCGCGCCCGACAGGACCCCGGAGCGGCATCGCTCCCCAGTCTCGATGCCTTTACCGCAGGCCCACGGACCGTCACCGGCGAGATCCACGGCAGCGCCGCCACGGTCAGCGGGACGCTCCAGGTTCAGGGGATCGTCGATGGCGACGTCGCCGCCGTTGCCGGCGACGTGGTCCTCCTCCCCGGGTCCATGGTGCACGGCAATGTCACCGCGATCGGCGGCGAGGTCCGCCAGTCCGGCGGCATGGTCACCGGCGAGATTCGCTCCACCAGCGGCAAGATCGGACCAATCGCCAAGACAGCGGCCGCCAGGGCCCGTCAGAGCCCCCACCATGAGTTGCGCCTTTCCTTGGCGTTCATGGCGCTCATGCTCATCATCGGCTTGGGCGTCCTGACCTTCGCCAGCGACCCACTCGACGCGGCCGTCCAAGCGGTCTCCGAGCAGTTCGGCCGCGCACTCGGCTACGGATTCGTGGGCGCCATCGCGGTGGTGCCCCTCCTCGTCGTCGTCCTCATCGCCGTCTGCCTCACCGTCATCGGCATTTTCCTGACGCCGGTCGTGGCCCTCGTCTACGCCCTGGCCGTCCTGGGGATCGCCCTCGTCGGATTCTTCGCGGTCGCCGAGGCGACGGGAAAGGCGGTATACCGCCGCCGTCAGGCCATGGATCCCCTGTCGGAGCGCGGCGCCAAGCTCCGGGCTCTCACCACTGGCATCGCGATCTACGCCGGCCTGTGGGTGGTCGCGGCGATCCTCGGCGGACTCCCCGTGATCGGCGTCGTCCTGCACGTCCTGGCCTCGGCGGTCACGACGATCGTCCTCCTCGTCGGATGCGGCGCCGTGCTCGTGTCGCGACGCGACGCGCGGCCAGGTCCGCTCAGGGGACGGCCAATCCGCGAGACGGCCGCCGACTTCCTCTGGCAAACGCCGACGCCCGTCGGTGGCGTGGCCGCGGCGCGGCGCCCGACACCGCCACCCTCGTCGTCGGGGCCCGCGCAATGATGCGCCACGTCATCGCCGCGTGGGCGTTTGGCCTGTCGCTCGCCTATCCCCTCGGCGCGCAGGAGATGGACATCCGGAGCCTCCGCGTGAGCCGCGCGGTGTCCGGGTCCGACACCTCGCTCATGCACGTCAATATCACATACGGCGTCGGCACGCTCACCGTGGAGCCATCCGCGACACCCGTGCTCTACGACGCCCGCCTCGTCTATCCGGCCGATCGCGCGACACCGGTCGCTACGTTCGATCAGGCGTCGCGCACGTTGGCGCTGGGCATCAAAAAGCGGAACTTCGACGTCCCCGGCAAGGATTCCGAGGGCGTGCTGCACGTGCAGGTCGCGCGGGGCGTGCCCCTCGACCTGTCACTTCAGATCGGCGCCACCGACGCCACGCTGAATCTCGGCGGGCTGGCCGTGCACAGCCTCACGCTCAAAGGCGGCGCAACCGAGGCAACGCTCCGATTCGATTCCGCGAATACCATCCGCATGGAGTCGATGGACCTGAAAGTCGGCGCGGCCGATTTTCACGCGCGCGGCCTCGCCAACGCCCGCGCCAAGCACATCGCCATCAAGGGCGCGGCCGGCGACATCGACCTCTCGTTCGATGGGACGTGGTCCAACGATGTGACGCTCGACAGCCGGGTGTATTTCGGCCACATGCGCATCCACGTTCCGCCCAACATCCAGGTCTACTCGACCGCCAAGGCGATACTCGGCGAGGTCAGCGACGCAGGTGACCATCTGGCGGCCGCGGCCGCCGACACGAGCGACGACAGCGATAACAGTGACAGTAGCGACATGCAGGATATGGGGGATATGGGGGATTCGAGCAAGATGGTGAAGGCCCACCCACACCCCCACCCAGCCCCGATGCCCGTTGTCCACCAGGGTCCGACCTACACCCTCCGGATCAGCGGCTCAGCCACGATCGGGTCGCTCGAGATCATGCACGACGCGCCTTTACAAACCAGCTCACACTGACCGGCGTTTCCACCGGCCCCACCGCCAGAGCCCCATCATCCCGAGCCCGCGCACCGCGGCCGTGACGGAGATGATCGTCCAGATCCCACCCGTGCCAAACCGCGGCGCCACCCACGCCGCCAACGGCACCCGCGATACCGTGCAACTCGTCGACCAGAGCATGGGCGGGACGGTATCGCCCGCACCACCCATGGCCCCCTCGAACACCATCTCCGCCCCCACAAACAACTGCGACACGGCCGCGATCCGGAGATAGTGCGCGGTTTCGGCGACCACCGACGCGTCGTG
>Ga0210400_10004640_pt1 | contig 11863 bp, 9 predicted proteins | sample IncBWH26MmetaG_FD_155456 | JGI IMG/M metagenome (GOLD analysis project Ga0210400, IMG submission 155456) | Forest soil microbial communities from Barre Woods Harvard Forest LTER site, Petersham, Massachusetts, United States - Inc-BW-H-26-M | ecosystem: Environmental > Terrestrial > Soil >...
CGCATTTTAACGCGTGCCGCTTCCGGCGACGCTATCTGCGGCTGCGGTAACTTCAGGCTGGATCACCACACCGTCAAAAGCCGTTGTTCCGACCAGGCGGCCGTGGGCAACGCGCAGATTTTTGACGCGCCATCCCGCGCTGATGGCATTCCAGGTCCGGCCATTGTCCACGGATTCGAAGATGTTGATGGAAACGCCGCTCGTCACCAGCACGCGATGAGTATCATCGTCGAAGCGGACCGTCTGAATATCAGCCAGACGGAGCGAAGAAACTTTTTTCCAGGAATCGCCTGCATCGGTGCTGCGGAACAGTCCGGTGCGTGCCGCCAGCCAGACATCCCCGCTGTTGTCAACGGCCACGGAGGTGATGGAAAAATCGGCATCCAGCGTCTTCGTCGGCAGCCAGCTTTCACCTCCGTTGACGGAGACGGCCACGGCGTTTCGGCCTGCAATTGCCACCACTTTGCCGGCAATGCTGATGCTCAGCGGGACGCCAATGCCCGGTAGCGATTCCGCTTGCCATGTCTCACCGGAGTTTGAACTTACAAACAGCGCGGTCGCTGTGGCGGCAAACCACTTGTCAGCGCCCAATTCCAGAACGGTAACGCGCGGAGCAAGCTCACTGGCAATGGACATGCGCGTTGAAGTTTTTCTGAACGCTGTGGCCTGGACTTTACTCAGAGGTAGATCGCGCGGTACCCAGCGAGACGAGTTCGGCTTGAGCGCGAAGATGCCGTGGTCAGTGCCGGCGACCAGCGAGTTGTCTGCGGCCTGTCGAAGCACGAATACGTCGCGGCCATCCAGGCCGTCGCTGGTCTGCTTCCATGTCTGCCCTGCATCGCGTGAAACAAAGACGCCGCCAAACTCCTTATCGTTGAGAACTCCAGCGTAAAGGATAGCGTTGTTAGTGCGGTCCACCAGCAAAGCTGCCGCCTGCCGATGGGTAAATCCGCGGTTCGAAGCTGTGAACGTCACGCCGCCATCGTCGCTGGAGAGCACTCCGCCGCGGTCCGTTGCCAGCAGCACGCGCGAGGGCTGCCGGGGATCAATCAGCACATCATTAATGATGATGTTAGAACCCGTCATGTGTTTCCATGTCGTGCCCGCGTCGGTGGTTTTCCAAAGACCCTCGGTGGTTCCGGCATAAACGGTGTTGTGGTCGGTGGGGTCCATTCTGAGCATGCGGGTGCGCCGCGCGGAGTAAGGAATGCCCTGGATCTTGCGGAAGAGTTCTCCGGCGGAGTCGCTGCGATAGATCCCAGAGCAGGCGCTAATAAAAAGATTCGCAGGCTGCGAAGGATCAATCACAATGGAAAAAACATCAGAGTCGTCAATCACGCCCTTCTTAATACTGTGCCAGGTCTTGCCGCCATCTTCGGTCTTCCATGGCAGATGCCAGGTACCGGCGTAAATCACGTCGGGATTCACCGGATCGATGGCGATGGATTCAACGTTCTTGATTTCAGCGTGGTTGGGCGGCGAGATCCTTTCAAAATCGTGGCCGCCATTGCGGCTGCGGTAGATTCCGTCCAGCGCGCCAACCACCAGGATTTTTGGATTCGAAGCCGCGATGCTGAGCGCACGCAGGGATTTGCCGTGCAGATCGGCAACGATTTCCCAGCTCTTTCCCGCGTCATTGCTGCGGTACAGATCGCCATCGCTGTTGGGTAATTGCGCGTTCCAGGCGGCCGCGAAAATATTCCGTGAATCGGAGGGATCAATGACGATGTGGTCCAGCACCATCTCCGCCGAGTTGCCGGGCCGGGCAAAGCGCGACCAGCTTGCGCCCCTATCAATGGAAAGGTAAAGATTGCCGGCGCTGGTGCCGAGAAAAATTCGATCAGGATTTTTGGGATCGATGGCCAGGCTGCGGACATTGCCGCCATCAGGACCCACCGGCTGCCATGGTTGCTCCGCCGCGAGCGCGGCAGACAGCCACAGCATGATCCCTAGAGCCCGAATGACTCGTTTCGTCGTACCCATGAGATGGAACAGTCTTTTCCCCGCAAATTAACGTAGTGAGATTGACATGAGGATTGTGCTTCAACAAGTTACCGAAGGGCAACTGATTAAAAAGGTACAAGCTGAGCGTACGACGTGGGACTGCTGGGCATCAACGAGCGGTGAGACGGAGAGGTCTGACAGCCGGGAGCGCGATTTCTTGCCAGTCGCGATCTGTGCCATGAAGTTGGCGTTCCGCCTATTTCACCGGCTTCGACTTCACGTTTGCGGGTATTTCCACTTTGAGTACGTGCAGAAGGATCTGCGTTCCCGAATCGAGTTTGACATTGTCAGTATTCGAGACGATCACGGGTCCGGGCGTACTGGGACTTGGTCCGGTACTCAAGCTGAGGCCTTTCAGCCCAATAACACCCTGCGGCATGCCAACGCTCATAGGCTTACCGTTTGAAACGACTTCCAGCAAGGCGCCGGAGGCGTTTACATGGGTAGAAGGCGATTGTTTAACAGTGATGGGGGCCTGGACTGTCGCCGAAGATACGCCGGCAGCGCCGCCCGAGCTGCCACCCCCGCTATTGCCGCGGGTCGACGTTGAGCCCCGGGATCCGGGAATGGCGGACGTATCGCGCGAGGGGCCTCCCATCATGGAGGGCGGGAGCATCTGCGATGGTTCGTCGACGCGAGATCTTCTGATCACGGGCTGGGATACGGCCTGAACCACGGCCTGAAAATCAATGTCGTGATAGTGTTTCAACAAAATGCGGTCGAACACGATTCCAAGGCGGGATTCTGGATGTCCGCTGTCCTTCGTGCTTACTTCCGTGACATGTCCAACCAATTTGGTTTCGACCGGGATGATGACCTTGCCATGGGATACAACATCCTGCGTAACTTCCGCCTTTACCTTATCGCCGACTTTGAGTTTCTTGGCTTTGAGAGGCTTGCTCAACTCCACAAGCATGTACGAGCCTTTTGGCTTGACCGTTTCCGCTGTGGCGTTGGGTGTGGTTGTCGCGGCGACAGGCGGTTTTACCGTAACCGCATAAACTGAATCTTCTAAACCCGCAAGTGAGGAAGAAGCTTGGGCTTGTTGGACAGGCTTGCCATCTGCCGGAGACTGTTGCGAGCAAGCTGGGAACGCTTTCGAGCCAGGCCATGCGGTAACCGATAAAAGCGCGGCTGCAATCCAGGAGCTTTTCATTTGGCACCTCGCGGGGGGGGACGAAGTACGGAGCCCACAATCTGGCTACCATTGTGCAATTAAGTTTCCACAATGTCCAATAAGTAAAGCTGATGAAAGAAAGGCGGATCGGGGTTGTCATCGGACAGCGACTCTGCATGTTTATTCACCATGACAAAAAGAAACAGCGGCCAAGTTTCGGACTTGACCGCTGAAAAAGTGGGCGAGCTACCTGGCGGCAGCAGAACCCGTCACCTGCAGGATCATTTGCGTTCCACTATCCAGTTTTACGTTGCGGCTGGCCGAGCTAATCACGGAGCCTTGTGCATTGCCTGCAGCTGCGGTGTTCAACGCCAGACCCTGCATTCCAACCACGCCTCGGGTTGCTGAGTTGAAAGTCCCATTCGCTGCCGCGCCAGCCGTTTGGTTAACCGACCCGTTTACTGCACCGGTGGCCGAATTTGTAACCGAGCCGGCAGTATTGCCCGCAGCGCTCGTGGTGGAACCGAGCGTTGAGTTCGCAGCGGCTGCAACGCCACCGATGGGAGCCAGACCACCGCCACTACGCCCTCCACCCATGGAACTGCCGCCACCGCTGCCCGATCCCAGATTGCCACCCTCATCGCCGGTGGCAGCAAGAGTACCCTGGACGGGTGGCGCGAGGGCCTGAATCATGCCGCTGAAAGCCATCTCCTGCCCACCCTTTAAGACTGCTTTATCAAAAACCACGCCCAATTTGGATTCGGCGTTTTCTTTGCTCTTGGCCTGGGCCTCAGTTACGTGACCCACCAGCTTTGTGCCTTTGTGCATTACGACTTTGCCATCAGCTTTTACGTCTTGCGTCAGTTTGGCCGTGACTTCATCACCGGATTTTGCTTTTTTAGCATCCACCGATTTTGTCAGCTCGGCTTGCAGCGTGGATCCGCTGCTGAGAGCGCCAGAAGCGCCGTTTACGCCGGCCGCGCTGTTACCGCTGGCAGCGGCGGAGCCGGCTGAACGCTTCTCAGTTCCTTTGTTTTCATTTGACTGCCCCGCTTTAGCGTTCGCCGAACCGTTTACATTGGTTGACGTGCCTGTAGTCTGCGTGCTTTGGCTGGCATTGGCTCCCGCGCCGGCCTGACCAGGGGTGACTGAAGCGTTGCCGGAGGCAGAGGCGCCGGCCGAGGTCTGGGCGGTCGCACTCATGGCGAATAAACCCGCAGTCATTGCGGCAATACAAAACATCCTCATGTTGAATCCTTTGTCCTTTCTCTCGTTGGATGGGTTTCCTGTCCCAATTCAGATGCAGGTTTCATGAAAAGCGTCTACTCTGGATTTAAATTCATTCCCTTCAATCAGTTAGATGCCTGATAGACTTTTTTACATGGTTCGTCATCTAAGCCAGAGTTGCTGCCCCAGGCCCAGTGGTAATCTCTAAATAAGGGGAACGGTTTGAGCATACAAGAGAAAGTCCTGATTGTGGAAGACGAAGAAAACGAACGCTCAGGTTTGGCCGAGCTCGTCTCTGCGTGGGGCTACAGAACAGATACGGCCAAAGACGGCTTGGAAGGGCTGGAAAAAGTGGCCACCTGGTCACCCGGCATCGTGGTCACCGACTTCAGAATGCCACGCATGGACGGCATGGAGTTGCTGCAGCGTCTTTCAGATCAACCACAGCAGATCGCTGTGGTCTTGCTAACTGCCCAGGGCAGCATTGATGTTGCCGTCGATGCCATGAAGGCCGGCGCTTATGACTTTATTCAGAAGCCGGTGGATCCAGCACGGCTTAAACAAATACTGCAAAATGCGTCCCGCCAGCGCGGTACCACGGTGGAACTGGAAGTCACCAAGAGAAAGCTGCGCGATACCGGTCTCTTCGGCCAGATGGTCGGCTCGTCACGCCCCATGCAGGAGGTTTTCCACCTGATTGAGATGGTGGCGCCGAGCACAGCTTCTGTCCTGATCACCGGAGAAAGCGGTACCGGAAAAGAAATGGTGGCGCGCACGATTCACGATCTGAGCCCGCGAAAAAACAAGCCATTCGTGGCCATCAATTGCTCGGCCATTCCGGAAACGCTGATCGAAAGCGAAATCTTCGGGCATGAGAAAGGCGCATTTACCGGCGCCATGGAGCGTCGCGCCGGGTGCTTTGAGCTGGCCGAAGAAGGCACGCTGTTGCTGGATGAAATCGGAGAGATGCCTGCGGCTACACAAGCCAAGCTGCTGCGCGTGCTGGAAGACCGCAAGCTTCGCCGCCTCGGCAGCAAGGTGGAAACGCCGGTCGATGTGCGAGTGCTGGCGGCCACCAATAAAGTTCCCGAAGACGCTGTTGCCAAAGGCGAGCTGCGCGGCGATCTCTATTATCGGCTCAACGTTTTTAATATCCACCTGCCGCCGTTGCGCGACCACAAAGAAGACATTCCACAGCTGGTAGACGCGCTGCTGGCCGACATGAACGCCAAGCACAGCCGCAAAGTGGCAGGCGTGGCTGACAATGTCCTGCAAATGTTCCAGAACCACAACTGGCCGGGCAATGTGCGCGAACTCCGCAATAGCATGGAGAGAGGCGTCATCGTGTGTGATGGTTCGCTGGTGGAACAGCGGCATCTGCCGCCGAACTTTGGCAACATGGGCGTGAGGGTACCGGCCAGCGACGGTGAAGGGATCCGTTTGGAAGTGGGAACAACGGTGGGAGAGGCGGAGAAAATGCTGATACTGAAAACGCTGGCGGCCAACAATAATAATAAGACGCGCGCCGCGGAGGTTCTGGGAATCAGCCTGAAGACCTTGCACAATAAACTGAAGGAATACGGAAGCGCTTCCGCCGTGGCCGGTGAAGGCGCCAATTAGTCGCCGGCGCGGCGCCAAGTAAAAGACCTTTGCAATTGCCAGGACGATAGCTGAAGATGGCAAAGAAACGTAGCAAGCACGTGCCCTAAAAGTGACTCATGCCTGCCTTGAGCCTGAAAACCAAGCTGGTCTTCGCCATCACCGCCATGGTGGTGGCGATCGTGGCGACGCTCGCGACGCTTTACATCTCTGAGGTCGTCCATCAGCGAATTCATGAGATTTACCAGGTAGCCGACGTCATCAAGCTGCACGTATTCGCCGTGTCAAAACCGGCCCTAGGCGTGGACCTTAGCAGTTCCAAGGTTGACCTCAACGATCCCAAACAGGTTGAAGCAGCGGTGCAGGAGTTGCTGCAATACGATACCGGCATCACCGCGCTGCTGGAATCAGTGACCGGTGATTCACCCAACATTCTTGACGTGAGCATCGTTGACGCCAACGGTCTGGCGCTGTTGCACACGAACCCCGCGCTGCAAGGGACCGTTGTTCCGGCGCGCGAAGATTTCAACACCGTGCTCCAGAGCGGCATTCGCCAGCAACTCAGGCTGATTTATGGTCCGGCGCGCGCCTTTGACGTTCGCTTGCCCTTGATCCATACCGCTACCGGCAAGCCGTTTGGTGAAGTGCGTGTGGGCGTTTATACCGCATTCCTGAAACAGGAGATTCAGCCGCTGATCCGCCGTGCGCTGATTTTTTCCGGCACTGCAATCCTTCTCAGCATGATTCTAGCCGCGGGACTTTCCAATCTCGCCCTGCAACCGCTGGCTGCCATCAGCCGGCGACTGGACTTGATCAGTTCCGGCAAGGCTGACCTGGTCGCAACTCCGCAAAAGCGTTCCGATGAGTACGGCACGGTTTCCACCAAGATTGAACGACTGGGCCGGCAGATGCGTGACGTAAAAGAGGTCTTCTCTGCCCTGAAGGAAAACCTGGACCAGATGATGGCCAACCTGCAGGATGGCGTCATGCTGTTTACCAGCGACTCCAATGCAGTGCTGGTCAGCGCTTCTGCGGAACGCTTTATCGGCAAGCCCCGCGGTGAAATGCTGGGACGCCAGCCGGAGGAGATTTTCTCGCGCGAATCGATTCTCGGGCGGAAAATCCTGGACGCATTTGCCTCCCGCGAGGCTGTAGGTCAGGAAGAAATAGAAGATGCCCAAGGGCGTCACATCCAGGTTTCGCTCGATTTCATTGAGGAGCACGGTGAACGCATTGGCGCGCTGCTGACGTTGCGCGATGCCGAGTCAGTCCATCGCATCGAGGATGAAATCGAACTTTCGCGGCGGCTCTCCGCCATTGGACGACTTACCTCTGGCGTCGCCCATGAAGTAAAGAATCCCATCAACGCCATCGTGGTTCATCTGGAAGTGCTGCGCCAGAAAATGAAAGAGATTGATCCGGACACGCGCCGCCATGTGGACGTAATCAGCAGCGAAATCCAGCGGCTGGACCGCGTGGTGCAAACACTGGTGGACTTTACGCGTCCGGTGGAGCTGCGGCTCAATGAAATGGATTTGCGCAAGATGGTGGAAGATGTCGTGAGTCTGGCTTCTCCGGCAGCGGAGAAACATAATGTTCTGATTGAACGCGAAGCGGGCCCTGATCAGCTGCCCGTGCGTATTGACGCTGACCTGGTCAAGCAGGCGCTCCTAAACATCGTACTCAACGGCGTGCAGGCCATGCCGGATGGCGGCACCTTGCGCCTGACGGTGAAACGAGATGGCGATGGCGCGCTGATTAGCATTCGCGACCAGGGAGCAGGCATTCCCGAGAATATCCGCGACAAGATTTTTAATTTATACTTCACGACAAAGGCCGGTGGAAGCGGGATAGGCCTGGCCATGGCGTATCGCGTGGTGCAACTGCACCATGGATCGGTGGAGTTTACTTCGATCATCGATCATGGAACCACGTTTTACCTGCGCTTCCCCCTTACGGAGGTCCCTGCCACGGGCGACGCGCCGGCCGTGGCAAAAGAGGATTCAGTCAGTAAAGCATGAAACCACTTCGTCTAAATCCGGCTGTCGCTGGCTTTGTATTGCTCGTGGTGATTACGTCAGGCTGCGAGCATAAGAAGCCTGTGCTGGTGATGCCGCAGCAGCAGCCGCCCACAGCTGCTCCCCAACCAACGCCCGAGCCCGCAGCCCAAGCAGCCGATCAACCGCTAGTGCCGGCCGCAGCTCCCTCGCCCACGCCCGTAGAAGAACCGAAGACCGCGGAAACGACCAAGCCGAAACGCGGGCGCCATGCGAACAATAAGCCTGCAGCGCCGGCAGGCGGCAACAAGCCGGGCACTGAGGTAGCGCGCAACATCCCGGGGAAGAAAATAATACCGGCTGAGCCCTCACCCACACCCCCGCCATCAGGCCAGATTTCGCCCGGGCCCTCGCCGGCTGATTCCACGCACAGCCAAATTTCGACGGACCAGTTGCTTCAGGGCGCGGAAGCAAACCTGAACGGGATCACGCGCCAGCTATCGAGAGATGAAGAGGCCATGAGGGCGCAGAGCCGGGAATTCATAAAACAGAGTCGCGCCGCTATCACGGAAAATGATCTGGCGCGCGCGCACACTCTTGCCGTAAAGGCGCGCCTGCTGTCGGATGAACTGGTCAGGCAAAGATAGCTGCCACACCGCGTGGCGGAATGCTGCCCTCAATTCCCGGCGCGATATCCGGCTTGATTATGGGCAGCGACAAGGTTGCAACTAGCGTAGTTGCGCAACGGGAACGGAGTGAGTTTGCGCCGGCGCGCGGAAGACGAATTTTTCTTCTTTGCGAAAAGGCAGGCGCAGCATCAGGTTGCGCTCGTCCACCAGCCCCTTGCCGCTCATGTAATGAAGCACATTGAGGTTGTGGTTGAGGTGCATTGGGTGCGCTTTGGTGGAACCAGCCGGTACATCGAACACAAATACGCCGCCGGGATTGAGCAGCGACGAGAGGAAAGTGAGTTCGCCGGCGAGATCTGGCAGGTGCTCCAGAACGTCGAAGGAAAAGACGGTATCAAAGCCATTTTCGCGGGCGTATTGAGCCAGAGCGTCTTTGGAATGGAAGAAGTCGATCGACAAGCCCTGTTGCGCGGCGCGCTGGCGGGCGAAGCGCATAGTGACACCCTCAACGTCGTAATAAGCTGCGCGATGGCCACGTCGCGCCAGTTCCAGAAGGATTTCTCCGTTACCCGCGCCGTAATCGAGCGTGGCTCCGCGGGCGAGGCGCATCACCTTCATGTTGGAGCGGATACGTTTGTACTCCAGGTTATAAGCGGAGATGGCAAACAGATAAAGCTCTGAGTTTTGCCGGTACCACTCCGCCATCTGCTCGGGTTTGTCTTCGGCCGGCTTTGCCGTCTGCCAGTTGGCCGCGAGCTGCTGATTGCTGGTGGCCCAAAGCTCCTGAATGCGGTCGGCGGGATAGCCGGTGAACTCGATGAGTTCGGCCATTGCAGAGGCAATGTTCTTTGCGTTCTGCTCTCGTGCGCGATGGACTAGCCAGGCGGTTCCTGCAATCGCCACCACCAGCAGCAACGAGCCGGCGAGAAACGCGCTGCGGCCCATCGGACCGGTGGCGAATGAAACTACGACCATTCCGGAGAGGAAAGTAATCCACGTCCAGCGAAGATGCCGGTCTTCCCTTCTCACAATCGCCATGTGGACCGCTGCCGCCAGCACTAGAAGAATGATGGCTGCGGTGCCCGCGTCCGCTCGCACCAGAGACAGGAAAAGCAAAACAAGGTCTGTGCTCCAGAAAAAGACGCCGAGTTTTCGCGCAGGAATTTTCTTGAGCGCAATCCAATTCAAGCCGGCCAGCAAAGCGCCGCCAAACACGGCGAAAAGCCGTCCGCTATTGGAAGATGCCAGCAACAGGCCCAACAGCATAATGGCCGCGATGATGCGCCATCGAAGACTGATTTCCCAGCGGCGTTTTTTCTCCGGAGCGACGCTCAGATGAAGGTAGTCCGGCGTGTAATACATCAGGACAGCAACGGCGATCGCGGCGAGAAAAAAAACAATTGTCTGATTTGAATGCCATCTTCCGGCGGCAGCCAGACGGAGTATTGCCGATACCAGGAGAAACGCAATGGCCACAGCGCCGCCCCAGATTCGACTGCCTCGAAGAAATTTTTCCTGGTCACGATAGTTCATGAGTCGTGGGAGAACGCCCTGCCATTTTACAAGACAGCAGCTACGGCGGCGTGACCGGCGCTTCGCACTCCTGCTATCCTTCGGCGCATGAGCCTTTCTGTCTGCATCATTACCCTCAATGAAGAGGCGAACATCGGCCGCACGCTGAAGAGCGTAAAAGAAATTGCCGACGAAATTATTGTGGTGGATTCTGGCAGCACGGATGCAACCGTGAGCGTGGCGCGGCAATTTGGGGCGAAGGTTTTTGTGGAACCGTGGAAAGGGTTTGCCCGGCAGAAGAACTCGGCGCTGGAGAAAGCCACGTGCGACTGGATTCTCTCGCTCGATGCCGACGAAGAGGTCAGCCCGGAGCTGGCCGCCAGCGTCAAGGCGCTGCTGACGTCAGGCACGCCACAGTTTGCAGGGTATCTGATGAACCGCCGCAATATGTATTTCGGCAAATGGATCAAGCGGAGCGGCTATTATCCTGACCCCAAGCTGCGGCTGATCAAGCGCGGCGCAGCGCAGTTTGAACTGCGCGACGTGCATGAAGACATGAAGATGGCAGGCGAACTGGGCCACCTGCGGGGTGACATGATCCATCACGCCTATCCGACGCTGGAGAGTTTTATCGAGCATGCAAACCGCTATTCGTCACTGGGCGCGGACATGGTGGCGCGAGAACGCAAGGTTGGGTTCAGCGTGGGGAACATCGTTTTTCGTCCGCTGGTCCGATTCATCTGGGCGTATTTTTTTCGCGGCGGATTTCTGGACGGCCGCGAAGGCCTGCTGGTGCTGATGAACCACGCGGCGTATGTGAGCTGGAAGTACGCCAAGGCGTGGGAAAAATCTAGGAAGAAGTTGGTAAATGAGTAATTTTGTAATTTGGTAAATGTAAACGGGCGGTACTGGGATACAAGCTGTTACGCTATCAGGATTTCAGTGAAAAGGAAGGCACGTCAATGATCGATAAGACGAATCGGGGGCCCCTACGCACGCAGAAATATTCAGCTTGGTTTGGTTCCAGCTTGAGGACAATGACTCTCATCGGCCTGACGCTCATTGGGATTACGGTGGGCGGTCTGGGCATGGTCCGGCAAAATCTTGAGACAAAATCCGCCCACCCTCCAGAGGCAAAAGCAAAGCCCGGAGCCGCCGAGATGAAGCGGCTTGACTTTTACATTGGCCAGTGGACGTACACCGAAACCTACCCAAACGGCGGCGTGAATCATGGCGTTTATACCAGCAAGCCGGGACCGGGAGCCAACTCGCTGCTCAATACTTTCCACTCGCAAGGCCCGGTCGGCGATTTCGAAGGCATGCTCGTCTATACGTGGGACCTGACTGACGGGAAATACAAGGCCTATGTGTTTGGCAATGATTTCCCTGGAGCGCTGGTCGAGACAGGCGAGTTTGAAGGAGAGAAGCTGGTGTTTCACGGAGAGATCGGCGCCGGCGGCACAAAAATCCAACTGCGCAACGTCACGTGGATGGCATCCCCCGAAAAGCTGATCAGCGAAGCGTACATGAGCAGGGCTGGCGCGCCGGAAAAGTTGCTGGTTCGGGTGGAGGCGACTAAGCAGTAGCTGTTTTCAGGGGTCATTTTGTCAAGGCGTGTCCTGATTCGCAATTGATTCGGCGCTAGAAAGTGGCTATAGTGTGTGAGCACCTCAGGGTGTGAGCGGAAAGATATTTGAAAACCAGCGATGGCAATTAGTACCTGAGTCGCCAAACCAGCCCCCAACCTGCGTCCCCTATCCCGTGATGACTGATTTGCA
>Ga0210400_10004642_pt1 | contig 11858 bp, 12 predicted proteins | sample IncBWH26MmetaG_FD_155456 | JGI IMG/M metagenome (GOLD analysis project Ga0210400, IMG submission 155456) | Forest soil microbial communities from Barre Woods Harvard Forest LTER site, Petersham, Massachusetts, United States - Inc-BW-H-26-M | ecosystem: Environmental > Terrestrial > Soil >...
TCCTGGCGGGTCAGAGACACAGTAAAACCGCGTGAGATCCGCGGCTGATGCACCCGGTCGAGAACGAACGCGAGCGGCATCAAGAAGATTACAAAAAATTAAACTACCGGACAAGAGCAGGACAAGTGGTCGGGCACAAGGTGCGCGGGTCCGATTGAAATCCTTGGGAGGGAGGAGATGGGAAGGCTGAACCGATGGGTTCGCGTCGCGGCGCTTTGCCCGTTCCTCGCCGGATTGCCCCTGACGGCCTTTGCTTACACCGGCGATGAGCTGGGACCCCGCGCCCAGGTCAGCATTGCCCAGGCGCGCTCGATCGCAGTGCGCACCGTCCCAGGGGAAATTACCGACGAGGAACTTGAAACCGAGGACGGTGGCAGCGGGCTGCGATATACGTTCAACATCAAGCGCGGCGCCGAGACATACGAGGTCGGCATCGACGCCAGGACGGGCACGGTGCTGGAGAACACCGTCGAGGGGCAAGGACAACATTGAGGCTGATTGAGGCGCAGTTGCCCGGGATCGGCGGCCGGACGCGAAATCTTGTCCATCTATGAGATTGTGCGAAGCGACCGTAATCCTAGGCTGGATTTCGCGGGGCAAGCACAGCGGAAAGATTCAACCCAATGCTGAACAAGGTACCGCAAGTCACTCTCCTCTTCTGGATCATCAAGGTTATGTCGACGACCGTCGGCGAAACCGGCGCGGATTATCTGGCGGTGCATATCGGGCTCGGCATAGCGATCACGAACGGCGTCATGGTGGTCCTCCTCCTAGCGGCGCTGTTGTTGCAGTTGCGCATCCGGCGGTATGTCCCTTGGCGCTATTGGGTAACGGTGGTTCTGGTCAGCGTCGTCGGCACGCAAATAACCGATTTCCTGTCCGACAAACTGGAGATCAGCCTTTATTTCAGCACCACCGTTTTCACGGTGATCCTCGCCTCCATTTTCGCGATTTGGTACGGCGTCGAGCGGACGCTCTCGATCCATACGATCGTCACGACGCGGCGCGAGCTCTTCTATTGGGCCGCCATCCTGTTCACCTTCGCGCTCGGCACGGCGGCGGGCGATTTGGCGACCGAGGCCTTGATGATGGGCTTCAATCTCGGCGTACTCGCCTTCGGCGCGCTGATCGCGCTGATCGCTATCGCCTATTATCTCGGCGCCCACGCGGTTCTGACGTTCTGGGTCGCATACATCTTGACGCGCCCGCTGGGCGCTTCGCTTGGCGACCTGCTCTCCCAGTCGCGGCCAAACGGCGGGCTGGGGCTTGGTACCATCAACACAAGCGCCGCGTTTCTCGTCGTGATCGCAACCCTGGTAACGATTCTCAGCATCGGCCTGAAAACCGAAGCCAAGGCCATCGAGGAAGCCTAACGGCAACCGCGGCAGATTCTGGCTGCCGTGGCCGCCGAGATGCTTCGAGCGAGGAACCTGCGGTTTCGGACCTCACGAAAGGAGCAATCATGACAAATCTGAAGGCCGCGCAAATCCTTGCGGTGCTCATGGCAATCGGCAGCTTCGGGGCCGATCCCGTGCCGGGGGCAAGCCGGATCGTCATGCCAGCCGAAGCGGCAACGGCCTCGAAGCTCGGCGATCTCTCCGCCTATCGGGCTATCGTTGTCGACACCGCATCGCTCGTTGACAAGGGCGACCTGACAGGTGCGAAGGCGCGCATCAAGGATCTGGAGGTGACCTGGGATGACGCGGAAGCCTCGCTGAAGCCGCGCTCGCCGGCGGAGTGGCACGTTGTCGACAAGGCTATTGATCGCGCGCTCGCCGCGCTGCGCGCCAGTACGCCCGAGGCGACGGCCTGCAAGCAGGCCCTTGCCGACCTGCTTACGATGATCGACGGGAATAAGGAAAAGCCGTGATCATGCCCGCGGCTGAGGATGAAGATCCTGTTGACCGAAGACGACGCGGTAACTCTGGATGATAGCTCCCGATCGCCCTCAGGCGTCCCGCTCGCGATTGGCGCTACGCTCTTGTGGCGCGGGATGCAGGGGCTTAGGAGGCGTTGTGCGCTGAAGGATGCGAGAGGATGAAGATCCTCGTGATCGAGGACGACAACGACACCGCGAATTACGTCGTGAGAGGGCTTACTCAGCAGGGTCATGTGGTTGATCGCGCACCGGACGGCCGCGACGGTCTGTTCCTGGCGGCGGGCGAGAAATACGACGTGCTCATCATCGATCGAATGCTCCCTGGCGTCGGTGGCTTGGCGATCGTGAAGACAATCCGAGCTGCCGACGTCAATACGCCGGTGCTATTCCTGACCGCGGTCGATGGCATCGGGGACCGGGTCGAGGGACTGGAGGCCGGCGGCGACGACTACCTTGTGAAGCCTTTCGCGTTTGCCGAGCTCGCGGCCCGCGTCAACGCACTCGGCCGCCGGCCCGCGCTCGTGGAAGCGGGCGCCGCGCTGTGCGTCGGCGATCTTCAGATGGACTTGTTGCGGCGCACCGTGCGGCGCGGCGGACAAGCGATCGAGCTGCAGCCGCGCGAGTTCCGTCTGCTCGAATACTTGATGCGCCATCCGGGACAGCTCGTCACGCGGACGATGCTGCTCGAACATGTCTGGGATTTTCACTTCGACCCGCACACAACCGTCGTCGAGACACACATCAGTCGCCTCCGCAACAAGCTCGATCAAAAACAAGACGACCGGAGTCTAATCGAGACGGTGCGCGGCGCCGGATACCGCTTGCGTGACACGCCATCCTTGGCCTGATCTCGTCCGCACGACGAGCTTCCGGCTCGCGCTGCTGTATGCCCTGCTATTTGGTAGCTCCGCCGTCGTCGTATTTGCGGTCATCTACTGGGCCGCCACCAGCGCGATGTCTGACCAGCTCGATGCCGGGCTCGATGCAGAGCGCGCGGCACTCGACAAACGTTACCGGGCGGGTGGTATCGATGCGCTCTCTTCGGCAATCGCCGAGCGCATGGGGCAACCCGCGCACCCCTTCCGGTATTTGCTGGAAGACGGATCGGGCCGGGCGCTGATCGGCGATTTTCCTAATACGCCATCGCCGCATATGGGAAGATCCGAATTTGCGGTGCCAGACACCGCCGCAGACGCCGACGTCGATCAGCATCGGCACTTCTATCGCGCGCTTCGGACCGCCCTCGACGAGGGTGGCGGCTTTCTTCTCTTGGGCGAGGACGCGCATCCGCTTGAGGAACTCCGGGAATTCCTGCTCGGCGCCTTCGGGTGGGGCGCAGGCGCTACGCTCGTCCTGGCGGTGCTCGGCAGCATCGGCATGAGCACCGGGGTGCTGCGGCGGGTCGAAGCGATCAATCGGGCGAGCGAGCGGATCATGGCTGGCGAGCTCGACCGACGGTTGCCAACGACCACCGGCGACCGGAGCAGGAGCGGTGACGAGTTCGACCGGCTGGGCGCAAACCTGAACGTCATGCTCGACCGCATCGAAGTTCTGGTCCAAGGGCTGCGCCAAGTCTCTACCGACATCGCCCACGACCTGCGCACGCCGCTCGGGCGACTCAGACGCACGTTGGAATCAGCGCGCGAGAATGCTCTTCTCGGTCCCGGTTTTACTGTGGTGCCGGTAATCGACCAGGCTATCGAGGAGGCCGACGCACTATTAAACACCTTCGGGGCATTGCTGCGCATCGGGCAGATCGAGGCGGGCGCCTTCCGACGCGGCTTCGGCCCCGTTGACCTGTCGACCGTACTCGAGGACGTGCTCGAAGTTTATGCTCCGGCCGCCGAAGAGAAGAACCAGGCCCTGACCAGGCAAATCCCTCCCGGAATTGCAATTCTTGGCGACCGCGCTTTGCTGACCCAAATGCTCGCCAATCTGGTCGAGAACGCGATCCAGCACTCACCGCCGGGCGCAGTTATTGACGTCGCGCTGAGCGCGGCAGGCAACCGAAGAGGGCCGCGGGTCACAATCAGCGACAATGGCCCCGGTATTCCCGAGGCAGAGCGGGACAAGGTTTTCCGCCGCTTCTACCGCCTCGACGCGAGCCGTTCGACACCAGGCAACGGGCTGGGGCTGGCCTTGGTCGCCGCGGTCGCCGATTTGCACGCCGCCAGCATCCGGCTCTCTGACAATCGCCCCGGTGGTTTACGCGTGGTCCTAACCTTTACTGAAACGATCACTGCGGCGGTAGCGGCAGAGCAACCGAAAGGAGGCGCGCATTGCGCTGGACTTCGCGAATTTTAATCGCAGCATTGGTCATCGCCGGGGCGGCAGGCCTCTGGATCGGCGTTGGACGCGATAACTTAGCTCCGGCTGCTTCAGCCGTGGCGCCGGCCGTTCCTGTCACGGGGGGCTGACCGAGACGCGAGATGTCCCGATCTGGATTTCGGGAATCGGGTCGGTGCAGGCGCTGAACGCGGTCACCGTGAAGGTGCGGGTCGACGGCCAACTGGACCGCGTCGCGTTCACCGGGGGCCAGGATGTTCACAAGGGTGACGCCCTCGCGCAAATCCACCCGAGGCCATTTCTCGCACAGCTAAAGCAGGCGCAGGCCAACAAGGCCAAGGACGAGGCCCAAATCGCCAACGCCCGCCTCGACCTGGAACGCTCAATGCGGCTTGAAGCAAAAGGTGTGGCCACCAAGCAGACCCTTGACACCCAGCGCTCGCAAGTCGCAGCGCCTGAGGCCACTCTCGAAGCCGATCAAGCGGCGATCGAGATGGCGCAGCTGCAGCTCGAGTTCTCGACCATAACCGCGCCCCTCGATGGCCGGACCGGACTTCGGTTCGTCGATCCGGGCACGGTGGTTCATGCCTCCGACGCAAACGAGCTCGTTACGATCATCCAAATGCGGCCGATCGCGGGGCTGTTTACAATTTCGCAAGACGAGCTTCCGGATGTTGGCGGCAAGGGACCGAGGCGATCCCACGGTCGTTGCCTACACCAGAGGTGGCGATCGGCCGCTCGCAAGCGGCAAGCTGGTCTTTGTTGACAGCCAGGTCGACCAGTCGACGAGCCATATCAAGCTGAAGGCGCTGTTCGACAACGCGGACCGTGCGTGGTGGCCAGGCGAATTCGTCGATGCACGTGTGCAGGTCGCGACGGTGAAGGCCGCTACCGTCGTGCCCGCCAACGCGGTCGAGCGCGGCCAGAACGGCACCTACGTCTATCGTATCAAGCCCGACGATACGGTCGAGGTCAGCCCAGTGACCGCGCGGCACCTCGCCAAGGGTATAGCAATCATCGCGGATGGCTTGGCGCCGGGCGACCGGGTCCTTGTCGACGGTCAATACCGCCTGCAGCCGGGCGCACGTGTCGAGCCTCGCCAGGCGCCGGCCAACGGTTCGTGACGGATTGCGCGCTCCCCCGGGTGTCATGAACCTCTCGAAGCCCTTCATAAACCGGCCGGTCGCAACTTCGTTGTTGATGCTCGGCCTGGTCCTGGTCGGAGCCTTCGCCTTCACGCTGCTGCCCGTCGCGCCGTTGCCGCAGGTCGATTTTCCGACGATCCGGATCGATGCCGATCTGCCCGGCGCCAGCGCCGAAACGATGGCGCCGACGGTTGCTACCCCGCTCGAGCGTGCCCTTTCCGACATCTCGGGCATCTCGTCGATGACCTCGCCGAGTTCGCTTGGGACGACCAGCATCACGATCCAGTTCGATCTGAGCCGCAATATCGATGCGGCCGCCCAGGATGTCCAGACGGCGATAAACGCTGCCGGCGGCAAGTTACCAAAAGCTTTGCCTAGCCCGCCGACCTACTACAAAGTCAATCCGGCCGATTTCACGATCCTGTCTTTAGCGCTGACCTCGGACACCTTGGCGCTGCCCGAAATCGACCGCTATGCCGACGACCTGATCGCTACGCAGATCTTGCAGATTAGTGGCGTCGGGCTCGTCGACTTCCCACGGCGAGCAGAAGCCGGCAGTCCGCGTGCAGATCAATCTGGACAAGATCGCCCAGCTGGGCTTGAGCCTCGAAGACGTGCGGGAGACACAATCCGTGCGAACGTGCTCCATGGCAGAAAGTCCATGAGCTGGGCGAAAAGCGTCTTGCCACTGTTCACCGGCACCTTCTCGGAAACCTTCCGAAAAGTGCCAGATCGAGTTCAAATCGACACCACGCTAGTTCGCCAAAATCGCGTTCAAAATCATGCCCTTATCCGCAGACACCGCTTGCTTAACCGGGCGGCAGTGACCCGATAACTATTCTTTCGACTTTGCCGTCGGTGGGCATTGGTGCGTTGCTGGCGCTAACGCTGTTTCACTACGACCTCTCGATCATTGGATTTATCGGGATCATCCTGTTGATTGGCATCGTCAAGAAAAACGCGATCATGATGGTTGACTTTGCGCTCGACGCCGAACGGCGGCAGGAGCTGCAACCCGAGCAGTCGATTTATCAAGCGGTGCTGCTGCGGTTTCGGCCCATTATGATGACGACGATGGCAGCGTTGCTCGGTCCGCTGCCGCTCGCCTTCGGCACGGGCGCCGGCGCCGAGCTTCGTGAACCGCTCGGCATCACAATTGCCGGGGGTTTGATGTTCTCACAGGTGCTGACGCTGTATTCCACCCCGGTCGTCTATCTGCATCTTGTCCGGATCAGTCGGGTGTTCCAGCGTCGGGGAGTGCAGCAGGAATCCAGATGCGGTCCCGTTACCGCGTCGATTAGCTGGCCGGTGATGTGCACCCGCTGACCGGCCTTCCGCACGGAGCCTTCGAGCACATAGCGCACGCCCATTTCGCGGACGACCTGCTTCACGTCCGCGGCGCGTCCCTTGTAGGTGAAGGTCGAATTGCGAGCGATGACGAGTAGCCGGCGGATGCGGGACGGGCGGTGATGATCTCCCCGACCATGCCGTCCCGAAGTATTCCCGCTCGGGGTCGCCGCTCATATTGGCGAACGGCAGCACCGCAATCGACGGCTTGTCGGGGAGTGAGAGTACCGGTGGCGCTCGCGCGAACGCTAAGCCTCCAGCCGCCACCACGCGGTATGTCCGGACTGTCCGCGCGATATTCTTGAGCGCCTGCTCGCCCAGGTCCTCGAAGGCGAGGTCAAGGCGGCTCGCCGCGTCCTCCCGAACGCGAGCCGCATGAAGCCCTCGGATTTAAGCAGAGATTTCCCAGATCCGCCGAGGGGATGAAGCGATATCATTCCCTTTCGGACTCCGCGTTCGGCGGCGCAACCCGGCGCTTTCGTTTCGGGCGGAGGACAGCCATCGGTTGCCTATTGCGGGTTATCACAATGGTCAGAAACGAGCTTCGTTTATTGCTTTCCGCGATGCCGCGCTTCACGAACGGATTGGCGCGGATTGACATAAAAGCGTCATAATGTGTTAGTTTCTCCGAGGGAAGACCGGACTTAGGGATGTACGCGTTCCGACCCTACGCCTCAGTTCAACTCCTTCTGTGTGCTCAATATTGCAGACCAGCGCGTGCTTTGGAAGAACAACAGTCGCTAGCGCCATGACCATCATGCGAGAGCGCGAACTCAAACTCGCGTCAACGCCGAACGAGATGCCGCACCTGAAACAAGCTTTGCTTGAAATGGCCATTGATGGACACGTGAACTGCAGCAAGTCATTCGATACCTATTACGACACCGCGAATGACAAGTTGAGACGGGAAGGTGTCGTCCTCCTCGTGGGCGAACGAGATCACGATCGCATTCAAAAGGTTAGCGCGACGGAAGTTGGGGGAATGACGCCTCCCGCGGCCGGCCAATGGGAGGATGTCATCGAAGGTGATTGGCCAAATCCGCGGGCGCCCAACAGCGGTACACACTTGCCAATGGGACTCGACCACGCGGAGCTTCACGCGCGGTTCACAACTCGGGTTCGGCGCACCCTTTTTACGCTCCAACCCGACTCATCGACCCAGATCGAAGGTGCGTTGGACGAAGGGGAGATCCGAACCGCGGATGGGAACAGCGTCGAGCCAATCAGCGAGGTCGAACTGGTTCTCAAGGATGGCGATCCCGGGGCGCTCTACAGAACGGCGCTGCGTCTTCTTGAGATTGCCCCGTTCCGACTCGAGATACGCAGCAAAGCAGAACGTGGCTATCACCTCCTCGACGGAGGGACGGAGGCACGGCAGAGTCGAGCCTCCCCAGTGTCCCACCTCACACCCGACCTGACGGTTGAGGAAAGCTTACGGCGGATCGGTCAGAACAGCCTGTCGACACTCCTTCTCTGTGAGGCCGCGGCAGCCGCCGACATGCCGGAGGGCGTGCACCAGATGCGTGTTGCTGTCCGACGCCTTCGTTCGGCTGTCGCGACGATGAGGCGGATGTTGCCATCCGAGCAGTACCAGTGGGTCATCCAGACATTGAAATGGATGGCCGGTGTTCTCGGTCCCACCCGCAACTGGGACGTCTTTTCGATCAGCCTTCTCGCGCCAATGAGGAGCGTGTTGCTAAGGGGACAGGAGCTGGACGAATTTTGCCGCGTCTGCGAGCACGAGCGCCGATCCGCGCATGAAAGCGCCAATGCCGCGCTTCGGTCACTCCAATACACCGCTGCACTGCTGAAGCTATCTCAGTGGTTCGCTTCGCGCAGCTGGAGAAATCAGCCTGTGTCAGAACAGTCGGCCTTGCTAATGGCACCGATCGAGACGGTGGCGCCGACCCTGATCGGCCGTCGGTACAAAAAAGTTAAGAATTCAGCTGACGGTTTTACCGAGCTTTCGCCGGAGCAGCGCCACGAATTTCGAATCTCTGTCAAAAAATTGCGCTACACAATCGAGGTTTTTAGAGACCTGTTCGATAGTCAGAAAGTTTTGGAGTTCGTCCAACTCCTCAAACCGCTGCAGGACGACCTGGGCTACATAAACGACGTCAGAGTAGCGAGTGCGCTATTGACCGATCTGCAAATATCAAATGCGGCGATTGCTCGCGCTGCCGGTATCGTGCTCGGGTGGCACGATCGCGGCTTGGCGGACATTGATCGCAAGCTGCGCAAGCATGTGCGCAGGTTCCGTGAGGCGCGGCCGTTTTGGTGAGGCGGGACCCCACCACATTGGAACAAAGCCCTGAGAAACGGCTGGAATATAAGGGCGGACACGACGGGAGGATCCGATGACCGATGTCAAGAATATTGATGCGAAGAATGACGAGTCGGAAGGCGGCGGCAAGCTGAAACGAAAAGAATACGAGCGCGAGCTTGCGCGGCTGCATGTCGAGTTCGTCAAGCTTCAGCAGTGGGTCGTGCACAAGGGGCTGAAGGTCTGCATTCTTTTCGAGGGACGCGACGGCGCCGGGAAGGGCGGCACGATCAAGGCGATGACCGAGCGGGTGAGCCCACGCGTTTTCCGGGTAGTCGCGCTTCCCGCGCCGACAGAGCGCGAAAAGTCTCAGATGTACGCCCAACGCTACGTTCCGCATCTGCCCTCCGCCGGGGAGGTCATGATCTTCGACCGCAGCTGGTACAACCGGGCCGGCGTCGAGCGCGTCATGGGGTTTTGCAGTGAGGAAGAGGTTAAGCGGTTTCTGGGGATGGCGCCCGCGTTTGAAAAGGTCGTCGTCGATGGCGGGATCATTCTGCTGAAGTATTGGCTGGAGGTCAGCTCCGAGGAGCAGACGCGACGGCTCGAAGCGCGGATCGATGACGGGCGCAAGACTTGGAAGCTCTCCGACATGGATCTCAAATCCTATTCCCGCTGGTACGATTACTCGCGGGCCCGCGACGAGATGTTTCTCGCCACCGACACCTCCTGGGCGCCATGGTACGTCGTCCATTCCGACAATAAGAGGCGGGCTCGGCTAAACATCCTCACTCACATCCTGAGCAAGATCCCCTACGAGGAATTGCCGCGCGCGAAGGTCGAGTTGCCGAAACGGCAGCATCGCGGCGACTACGAAGATCCGGACTACCCCTTTAGGCGCATCCCCGAGGTCTTCTGAGGGCGCCGTTTCGGCAAGCCGACCGCGGGGCTGGAGCTCGACGGCTCGTCCGAAAGGTGGCGCGGCCCAGCGAAGGGCAGGGAAGTCCAGAACCCTGCGAATCGACGAGAAACCCGTCGTAACCGGGATCTGGGGGTACTGCCAGGTCCCACCGTGGTAATCCGGGAGAATCCGGCTATGTCTATCGCGGCTCGTCCTGCCTTCGTAGCGCAGCGGCTGCTCCCTGTGCTCGGCTGGCTGCCGACTTATCGGCGCGACTGGCTGTTGCCGGATGCCCTGGCAGGGTTGGCTGTTTGGGCGGTCATGGTGCCGGAGGGCATGGCGTATGCCAGCATAGTGGGCGTGCCGCCGATCATGGGCCTCTATACGATTGTCCCGCCGTTGATCGCTTACGCGCTGCTCGGCACCTCGCGTTTGCTGGTCGTTGGGCCGGATACCGCGACCGGGCTGATCTCCGCTTTAACAGTGGGCACCATCGCGGGGCAGGGAACCGGCGAGTTTGATACGCTCACCTCCACCCTTGCCATCCTGATCGGCGCCTTCTTCCTGCTCTTTGGCGTGGTGCGCATGGGCTGGGTGGCCGCCTTCATCCCGACCCCGGTGATGCGCGGGTTCATCGAGGGGCTCGTATGCGTCACCATCATCGGCCAAGTGCCGCATCTGCTGGGTATCGAGGGGACGCCCGGCAACTTTTTCACCAAACTCTGGCTCGTGCTGCAGCATCTACCGGACGCACCGCTTCCCGCAGTGCTGACCGGGTTACTCAGTCTCGCAGCCATGCTGTTGCTGCGTCGTCTGGTGCCCCGCGTACCGGCGGCGCTGGTCGTCGCGATCGTGGCCACAACTCTAATTAGTCTGTTCGATGGCGAGGCCGCCGGCGTGAGCGTAGTCGGCGAGCTTCCGTCGGGTCTGCCTCACCTCGCGCTCCCTAAGCTTGACCCTGCAATATTGAAGGAGCTCGTGCCCGGCGCGCTCGCCATCGTATTGGTCGGCTATGCCGAGGCGATCGGCGGCGCTAAGGCCGCGGGACTGGAAGGCGGCGGCGACATCGACCCGAACCAGGAACTGATCGCGCACGGGCCGGCAAATATTCTGAGCGGTCTTTTCGGCGGTTTCCTCGTTGTCGGCAGTCTGTCGAAAACGTCCGTGGCGATGGCCGCCGGGGCGCGCACCCAGCTCGCCAATCTCGTCGCGGCGGCTTTTTGCTTTCTCACTTTGGTGATGTTGACGCCAATGTTCCGTGGCATGCCGCACCCGGCCCTTGCCGCCATTGTGATCGCGGCAATGCTCCATCTCTCCAAACCCGCCTATTTGCGCGACCTGCTCGCCCGCACCCGTTGGGAGTTCGCACTCGCCGCGATCGTCATCGCCGGAGAGCTGACGTTGGGGGTCCCGCACGGAATCGTGCTCGGCGTGGCGCTATCCCTGCTGATGTTGATCTACCGAACCAGCCATCCGGATGGTGCAGTGCTCGGTCAGCTGCCGGGTACGGAAGCGTATCGCGACATTCGACGCCACCCCGAGGCGCTCACCTTCTCAGGTCTGCTGATCTGGCGCGCGGGCGGCGACCTGTTCTTTGCGAGCATCGGTCACTTGGAGGAGGAACTAAAGGCTGCGCTGGCGGCTATCCGCCCGCCGGCCAAGCATGTGCTTGTGGATGCGGATTCCGTGAATTTTATCGACGCCAGCGCCTGCGACGCGCTGTTGAACTCCATCAAGCAGTTGCAAGGCCAGGGCCTGACTATCGCCTTCGCCCGAGTGCGCGACGAAGTACGAGAGCGGATGCGGCTCGGAGGTGTAGAAGCTCTTGTGGGTTCGACCAACTTCTACGAGCGTGTGACCGACGGGGTGCGCGCATGGCAACAGCGAGAGGAGTACGGCGTTGTAGGCCGCGGGACTGCGTAGGTAATGAACGCTTCATCGAGGACGCGGTGTCTTACAGAGATCGGTCGCTGACATCGTTTTTCTCCGTGCGCATGAGATGTTGGCGGAATGATCAGCGCTGCGGAATGGGGACTA
>Ga0210400_10004643_pt1 | contig 11854 bp, 8 predicted proteins | sample IncBWH26MmetaG_FD_155456 | JGI IMG/M metagenome (GOLD analysis project Ga0210400, IMG submission 155456) | Forest soil microbial communities from Barre Woods Harvard Forest LTER site, Petersham, Massachusetts, United States - Inc-BW-H-26-M | ecosystem: Environmental > Terrestrial > Soil >...
AGACGTTGATTTCGACGTGGTCATAAACTTTGTGACCAATTTGATCAGTTAAACGAACCAGGGTATGAGCCAGACGTGGGGAGGCCGTTTCAGTGGCTATCTCACAAAAGCGTCGTTCTAGCTCATCCAGACGCCGTGCAAGGATGCGCTGTACATTGCTTTGAAGGATTGGAAAGCGTTCTAAGGCTCCATCGAAGCTCTCTGCGCCCCAGACTAACACCTTGCTATCCTGGAGTGCTTGTGCTGAAGAAGAGTGGGTACTGCCAGGCGCCAAACCAAGCTCGCCAATCACTTCACCAGGGACCGTAAATCGAAGAATAACTTCACTGCCACTCTCAGCAAGCTGAATTGTCTTCGCACGTCCGTCAGTCAACAAGAGTATTTCCTTTATGGTGTCGCCCGCAAGAAACATCACCTGGCGGCATGCGTAGTCCCGAGGACGAGCCGTGGCCACGATTTCCGCACAGATAGAACTTGGAAGATCCGCAAATAGTTCGGACATTTCCAAGGACGGACTCTTCTCGATCGCTTCAGCCAAAGTCGATCTCCAAGCACTGGGTGGAATATTTCGTTTGGAACTCCCCCCAATGCTTATTTAGTCTTCGGCACCGTGAAAAGAGAATGCTCCAGTTTGGGGTTCACCACAACATTCTCTGTGGCCATCTTATGCGATTGCTTGGCCGCTTGCACGCTAGTTTCGAGATTGCAGGGAACCATCCCCGGTACCCAAGTTGCCGGTAATCAAACTTACCCGGACGTTTCACTACTCGCTTTGTTTATCGACCTTTTCTTCTTGCGTGGAGTGTCCCAAAGTGGGCAGACGGGGATCAACCCTAACAGCCATTATCAAACAGCGGCTCAATTAACTGCTCGTGGCAATTTGCAGGACCTCGGTGTAGTATGCAAGCTCTTTTGCAGTGATTCCATTCTAGAGGTGTGCAATGAAACGTTTAGTTCCGATTCCGAGTGGATGTGTCGATCACCTGGATCGAGTTACGGAGACAGGGATCGGTTATCACGTTGTCTCGGTGGAACTCAAGGACGGTAGATTTTTCGACCAGGTCGTCGCGAGCGAGGGCTGCATCATTGAGGTCCGCGGGTATAGGGAAATTCCATTTACGCCTGACGACGTGGCGTCAGTAAGGGTCAATCACAAGCGTTGGAATTTCAGGGATGGTTCGGACGCACGTGCCAAAAGTAGGGCTGCGACAGCTTAAGACTCTTCGGTCGATGATTGCTTTTGCTGCAGAATCAATTCCGCTCACTTCGTCAACGCCCTTCTCGGTGCGTGGACCTCGTCCAGTTCCTCTTTGACTTCAAGTGCACTATTCGGACATGTCCACTCTCATGGAAGCGCTCAGGCACATTCTAGTGTCACGAAGCGCTCAATCTGATTGACGGGACGTCCCGGCCAGGCACCACATCGACTTGCAAACTTGGATCGGCGGCCGGCACATATGTCACAGGCAGGCCAAGCTCTCGCCGAATGATATTACAGCCCTGCGCGATCGCACTCGCCTTGTAGAAGGCGATCTCTCGGTTGCACCCCTGACGGCCAAAGCCGCAGTCGCTCGATACAATCAAACGCTCCGCCGGAATGTACTTGAGCGCCTTGCGGATCTCGGCGGCCACGTCTTCCGGTCGGTCCGCCTGCAGCGTGCGATGGCTGACCGCGCCCACAGCAATTTTCTTTTTCAGGTTTTGCTTGAATGGCTCAAATAGTTCGAGATCTTTCTGATTACGATCTCTCATTTCAAGCGTCCACACATCGCCCCGGCACCGCTCCAAATAGATCTCGATGGACTTCGCGTAACTCGTATCTTCCATCACGCGCTGCATATTCGGATTGCCCCAACATGTGTGGATCCACAACTCGACGTCATCCAGCCCTTGGACCTCGCGGTTGAACGCGTCAACCATGAACTTTACCTCTTCGTGGTCTTTGCCGTAGGTGTTCGCCATGAAGTGGAACGTCGGCTCCTCGACCTGGATGCACCGGCAACCCGCATCACGCAGCGCGAGCAATTCCTTATTCATCGCTTCTGCCATATCCCAGATCACTTGGCGCTTGTCCTTGTACTTGGGCGTGTGGATGTCCAGGAAGAGCGCCATCACCTGCGAGCAGCATGTGCCGAACTTTACCGGCTTGCGAGTCTTCCCCTGCGCCATCCGCCACAATTTTGGATAGTCGAGCGGCCTGTGCTCGATCTTGTCGACAACGTGCGGCCATCTCCAGCCAGTGTAGATCTCGTTCAGCAGCGTGCCGGGTGGATAGTGGAGCCAAGGCGCCGTCGTCTGCTCCGGCTGCAGATAGTCCCCTTCAAAGCCGGCCCAACGCTGCAGGGGGTAGTGGTGCCATGCGCGGCCTGCCATGTCCTCATCGAGGTGAAAGTCGCCGTGCGTGAGGATGTCGAGCCCAGCCCGCCCCTGATCACTTATCACGACCGCCAGCGCGTCTTGAAATTTCTCGCGAAAGCGGATATCGAGCATGCAGGTGTCGAGCGGGCGGCCCCACATGCTCACGTCGAACCAGCGTGGCCGCGGAAACGAACCCGTAACAGTGCTTGGAAGAATCAGGTTGGCGGTGGCGGTAAACATGGGTTCCTCCGATCGGCATTGTACATCCTCTTATGTTCAGTCGGGAGTCAGCCCAGCTGCGGGCGGTTCACGGTAAGCCTCTCTGGTAGTTCTGCGCCCTCGTCCTAAGCGTCCGCCAGGAAGATCTGACTGTTGCTTCAGTGGCTGGCGCCAAGAGCGAACGCAAACAGTGAGTCGCCCGCTCCCACAACCACGTACTGTTTGCCGTCGAGTTCGTAGGTGATCGCGCCGTTTGCTTGATTGGCTGCGACGGTAGTGTGCCAAAGGGTTTTTCCAGTCGTTGAATCGATGGCCAGGATATGCCCCGAGAAGTCGCCGGCAAAGAGCAAATTCCCCGCCGTGGTCAGCAGGCCACTACCCATGCCGCCCAGGTCATGCGTCCAACGAATCTCTCCCGTTTTGTAGTCGATCGCCTTAATGACCCCCGGATAATTCAGAGAATCATCGCGCCCGGCGAATCCTTCGGCTTTTCCCTCCGCCGTCAAATAAAACACGCTGTAACTCTGTGATGCCACCACATAGAAAAGACCGGCAACCGGATTGAAACTGGGAGCAAACCAATTCGACGCGCCATTCGAGCTGGGCGAGACGAGCGTACCATCGCGCGCAGGTTCTTTCTTCGGATTGGGAATGGGTTGCCCCTTCGCGTTGATCCCCAGAGTCCAATTGCTGTTAATGAATGGCGCCGTCAGCAGATGCTCGCCGTTGCTTCGGTCCAGCACAAAGAAAAATCCATTTCGGCTCGCCTGTGCCAGAAGTTTGCGCCGCTTTCCCTTGAACTCCCCATCAAACAAAATCGGTGTCTGTGTAGCATCCCAGTCGTGCGTATCGTGCGGCGAGACCTGATAGCCCCATACCAGCTTTCCCGTGTCTACTTTCAACGCGACGATCGAGCAGGTCCACAAATTGTCGCCCTTCCTCCCTGCCCCAGAGTGCACAGGATTAGGATTGCCGATCCCCCAGTAGATCAAGCGTAAGTCCGGATCGTAAGTGCCGGTCATCCACGTCATACCGCCACCGTGGCTTCGAGCTTCCGCATCGGGCCAACTCTCGGAACCAGGTTCGCCTGGATTGGGTTCAGTATTCCAATGCCACTGAACCTCGCCGGTTTCAGGGTCGCGTGATTCCAAATATCCGGGATTATCCAGCGAATCGCCGCCTACACCGGTGATGATGTGGTTGCCCACCACCAAGGGCGACATCGTGCAGAAATACTCGAGCTTTACGTCTGCGATCTGCTTTCGCCAGCGCTCCTTGCCATCTTTGGCGTTCAGCGAAACGAGATTGCAGTCCGGTGTTTCGGTGTAGATTGAACTGCCCAGCATGGCCACGCCACGGTGGCCAATGTGCAGGCCTTCGTTAGGTGGATACTTGTAATGCCAAATTTCCCGCCCGTTGCGCGCATCAACGGCCCACACGTTATCCGGCATGGTGAAGTAAAGCACGCCGTTCACTTCAATCGGTGTCGACTTGATGACTGAACCGAACCCAGCCGCACCGTAATTGCTGGCACGATACATCCAGGCCAACGACAAAGATGCCACATTCGAGCGGTTGATCTGATCCAACGGACTGTGACGCTGCCCCGAATATTCGCCGTTGTAGGTAGGCCAACTATCAGTCCCCGGCTTCACGAGCGCCTCTGGAGTCAATTCCTGCCCACAAAGAACGACCGGGGCTAGCGACAGCACGATGGTGGAGGCCCAAACTCTCATTTCAAAGTCTCCAGATAGGCGAAAACATCGTGCATTTCTTGATCGCTGTACTTCGGCAGCAGCCCTTCATGCGCGGCCCGAGGATCCTGTACATCCACAGTCACGCTCTCACGCGGGAAGGAGCGGTACCAACCGGCAAAATCGTGCAGTGACACCGTAAATTCATCCAAATGATCAAGCGTCCCCGAAACCCGCTCACCGGAGGCCAACTGAACAGTAACTTTGGCGGGTGCCGGCGGCACCACCGCTCGTCCCAAAAACACATCAATTAGGTTCGGAGTGGGATACAACATCCGCCGCTGCAACTCGACAGGTTCATACTTGGTTGCTACATGCGCGAGATCACCGCTCGCGGAGTGACAGCTCCCGCAATGCCCGTCACCATTGAAGAACGCCGCGCCTTTCTGCGCGTCACCCGTAATCAAATCGCCGATCTTGTAAGCAAACCGGTTCGAAACGTCAGCCGCTCGCGAATGTAAAAAGGCCGAGATATCGGCAATCTGCTCCGCCGAAATCGCCGAGAAAGCCGGCATCCCGCGCTCTGGCCGCCCATTCTGGATAACAGGACCGATCACATCACCCTTGTTGTCGTGCAGCACTAAAGCCGACCGCACAAGATCAGGACCGCTCTTTCCATGGGCATCATTGCCGTGACAAAATCCGCACGCAGGCACAAAAATTGTCCGCCCGCGTTCCGCCGCTTCTTTGTCGATATGCACGCCGCCCATCAACGCGGCAATCGCATCCTCTCCATCCCGCTTCTGCGGAGCGTCTTTCTGTTGCTCATTCGCCGTCTTCTGCTTCTCCGCCTTGGCCGCCTGGTCGGCCTGCCCCGAACTCCTCGACGCAAACAGAAGCAAGACGGCGACAGCACCGAAGTAATGACTGGACATTCTGTCTCTCCCGGGCTTCACGATTTCAGATTCTTCATGTACTCGTAATCTACTTTGATCGCTTCGAAAGCCGGCATATCCGTGAAAGGCGGTTCTTGTTCGACAAACAGCGCACGAATCCGCGCCTTCCTAGCCGCGGTGAAAATTCGGCGATAATCGATCGCGCCCCGCCCCAATTCGGTTGGTACCGGCGCCCCAGGATCTTTGTCCATCAATGTCGTTCGCGGTGTAAATCCTCTTCTGTAGTCTTTAATGTGCAGCAAGCTGTAGCGCTCCGGGTATTTCGCCAGGTAGACCACCGGATCCTGGCCCGCCACAATCGCCCACCCGCAGTCCAGCTCTAGTTTGACCAACTCTGAATCGGTCAACCGAACAAATTCATCGTAACCTGTCACGCCGCCGAACGACTTCCATTCAAAGTTGTGGTTGTGATAGGCGAGCTGTAGCCCAGCTTTCTTAATCTGCCCTCCAACTTTATTGAGCTGCTCAGCATTCCACCTCCAGTCATCCAGCGTAAGCCCCTTAATGATCTCAATAAAAAGTCCCATCTGCCCCAACTGCGGATCGGGCTTGAACCGCGACGGATCGGGAACCCAAGGCACGGCGACTACCATAAACTCTTGCCCAAACTGATGGGCATAATCAATTTTTTCCTGAAGATTGCTAAGCAAATCGGGAAGTAGGTAGTGTCCCGAAGGATTCTTTAGGCCCGCATCATCGAGCGCCTTCTTGAGATCTTTTGCCGGTGTTTTAGTAAGTGGAGAAAGCTCCACTTGTTTGTACCCGGCGGCCGCCACGGCCCTCAATGTTCCAGCCGGATCGGTATCCATTTCGTCGCCGACGGTGTACAACTGCAGCCCGATCGGCAGATCCAAAGGGCTGGCATTCATAGATGGGATCTCCAGAAAGGAAGCAGCGAGACCAGAAGCCGCTGTTTTCACAAATGCTCTGCGGGAAGTAGTTTTGATCATAGGCCGCACCGCGCGTATCCATTCCGCCCTGTCGGGCTACTGAGTCTGTGCCAACTATCCTTCACATATTGCGGGTAGCGTTTTTTCACCAGCGCGAAGAAATAATTGGAATTCATCGCTATCAAAGTCCACCTCCACAAATCCATTGCGATCACGCTTCCTTCCTCTGCTTCACCGCAAGCCTGCGGCGAACAAATCGAGGAACAAGTTGAACGGAGATTTCATGGAGGGGATGAGTATACGACCCCGAAACCCGTATGGCGATAGGGTCCGACGGTCTTATCGCCAGAGACACCCGCTTGCCGAACAAGTTCCGGAAGCACTGAACTCGATCTCGTAACTATCGAATCTCCTAACGTCCGACACCACTTCATCAGCGAGAAGTCCGTCGAACGCATGCGGTTATGGCAATTCTGGCAATCATTCTGACTTTCCCCGGCTGGCTGGCGGCACAATTCCATTCATTCGCAAATACTCCACCATCTGTCCGTAACGATTATAGTGGGCGACAGCGAATGTGGCCAGGTACAGGCGATTTGCTGCGCACTGCGGTCTGCAACATGTTCTGAGTAGCGAACGTGGCCACGGCCTTGTGACCCAGTGGAAAAAATTCCTTCAGGAACTTGATGATGTCGGCTTTGGTCTTCAAGCTCTCAGGTAATCGATTGGAGGGTCGCTCCCCGCGTCATTTCACCTCTGCTATGCCGGAAGGAGACCTCGCTTGGTACGTGAGATGCCAAGCTTTTGCATCTTGAAGTAAAGTGTAGACCTCTTGATTCCCAAACGGGCAGCCGCCCCGTTACGACCAGCGACCACCCAGCCGGTGTGCTCGAGAGCCTTAAGTATATGCTCTCTCTCCGCGTCCTCCAGGGTAATTGCCTCAAGGAATTCCGCTTCGGGAGCACTCTTCAGGCTCGCGAGAGGCGGGTACAGGACGCTGCCCGAAGTGAGTATTACGCTCCGCTCGATGAAATTCTGGAGCTCACGAATGTTCCCCGGCCACTGGTACGAGATTAGCGCAGACATCGTTTCAGGAGAAATGTGTTCGATTTGCTTATCCATCCGTCGAGCATAAATCTCGACAAAATGTTCCACCAGGGCTGTAATGTCTTGGCGGCGCGCCCGCAACGGCGGCAGCGGGATCGGAAACACATTCAGGCGGTAGTAGAGGTCGCTGCGAAATTCATTGCGCTTCACCATGTCCGCCAAATTTCGGTTGGTCGCAGCCACCAGCCGAACGTCCACCTGGTGGGTCCGATTGCTGCCCAAGCGCTCGAACTCCTGTTCCTGCAGGACACGCAGCAGTTTGGGCTGTAAGGCGGGCGGGATATCGCCCACTTCGTCCAGGAAAAGCGTGCCTTTGTCTGCCAGCTCGAAACGGCCAATCTTTTGCGCTATGGCTCCAGTGAACGCGCCTCGCTCATGGCCAAAAAGCTCACTTTCCAGCAGATCGAACGGAATGGCGGCGCAATTCAATTTTACGAATGGGCATCCGCACCGCACGCTGAGATTGTGAATCGCGCGCGCGATCAGTTCCTTGCCGGTGCCTGTTTCACCCTGGATTAGAACGGTGGAATCCGTCGGCGCGACGCGTTCGACTTGTTCGAGCACCGCTTCAAGAGCAGGACTGTTACCTATGATCTGCTCGAATCTACGCGGATTGCGGTCCTGGTCACCGGCCCCGAATCTTGCGACAGCAGCCACGGAGGACCTCCTTGCGCACCCCAATGCACGCTTCTATTAGCGGGTTCAACTTTCCAGAGCCGCCCGAACACTCTCGAGCAGTACTTCGTCGTTGAACGGTTTCGCCATAAACTCCACCGCGCCTGCTCGCAACGCCTGCATCCGCATTTTCTCGTCGCCATGTGCTGTGATGAAGATGGTCGGAATCCTGCAATGCTCAGCGTTCAGCTTGGCCTGTAGTTCGAGACCGGACATTCCCGGCATACGGATGTCGGCGATTAAACATCCAGCTTGGCGCTGTTGGCCGGATTTCAGGAATTCCTCTGCCGACGCAAATGCTTGTGCCGGCAAGCCAACCGCTTTCAACAGGCCCTCTAGCGCGCTGCGCATTAAATCATCATCATCGACAATCGCAACCATTTTGGTCTTCCCCGGAGCGGCCATAGCAAAAATGTAGCAGCGGCCCCCAAAGCACGCAATTATACTTTGGTATGAGAGCCCGAACGCAGCCGCGATCAGAAACGTGGCCAAAATCTACAGCGGCTTGAGAAAGTGGCAGTAAAGGGTCAGACTGCGAACTGGCTTGTGTACAGCCGCGCGGGTTGGCATTTCACTACTTTTTGCCGGTTGGAAGTTCTAGTTTCGATGCCATTCTAACCAATTCTGCCAGCGACTCGGCCTGCATTTTGCGCATCACGTGGCCGCGATGGATCTTCACCGTGATTTCGCTGATTCCCAGCGCAAATGCTATCTGCTTATTGAGCATTCCCGAGGCCACCAGGCCCATGACCTGTCGCTCGCGTTCGCTCAGGGCCTCGTAACATTTTCGCAGCTGGGAGACGTTACTCTGCTGGCGTCGCGCCACACGGTCGCGATCCAGAGCCTGGCGGATTGCATCCAGCAAGTCCTGGTCGTGGAAAGGCTTGGTCAGAAACTCCACTGCACCGGATTTCATGGCCTTTACTGTCATCGGGATATCTCCGTAACCGGTGATGAAGATGATGGGAATTTGGATACCGGCGTCACCCAACTGGCGCTGAAAGTCAAGACCGTTGACGCCAGGAAGGCTCACGTCCAGGACAAGACAGCTTGGCCCGCCCGGTGGCTTGTTGCGTAGGAATTCTTCGGCTGTCCCAAAGGATGCGCATCGTAACCTCGCCGATTTCAGCAGTCCTTGGATGGACGCGCGGACACCGGCATCGTCATCTACGACGAACACCGTGGGAGCGTCGGCGGCCGTCATTCGGGCGCCTCGGCTTTGGCAGGTAAGGTGACGTAAAAACTCGCGCCGCGCGGAGAGTTCTCCGCGGCCCACAGGCGACCGCCATGCGATTCCACGATGGAGTGGCTGATCCGAAGTCCCATGCCGGTGCCATAAGATTTGGTAGTAAAGAACGCATCGAAGATTTGGTCCGCCTGCTGCTGCGGCAGCCCCACGCCAGTATCGCTGACGGACACCAGAACTTGCTCTTTCCCCCGCTCCGATTTGACGATTAGCTCGCGCGTCTCATCGACATCCTTCATCGCATCGATGCCATTGATCATGAGGTTCATCACCACCTGCTGCAGTTGCACGCGGTCTCCCATGACTCGGGGAAGATCCGCCGCCAGGTTCGTCCGCACGGATATGGAGTATCGCGTTGCCTCGCTGCACAGAAGGACGATCATGTCTCGAACGACTTCGTTCAAATCAACCAACTCCCGTTCTGGACTACCCTTCTTGAAGAGCAACCGGACCCGCTTGATGATTTCCGCCGCGCGAGTTCCGTCATTTACGATTCTCATGGCAGCCGCACGCGCCTCTTCGAGATTTGGTGTGTCGGCGGCAAGCCAGCGCATGCAGGTATTGGCGTTGGTGATGGCGGCGGCAATCGGTTGATTCACTTCGTGCGCCAGAGAAACAGTCAGCTCTCCCATGGTGGTCACCCGGTTTACGTGCGCGAGGTCCGCCTGCGCCTGACGCAATCTCTCGCGCTCCTCGTCCGCCCGCTTGCGCTCGGTCACGTCTATCGATGTACCGACATATTCCAGGAGATCGCCGGATGTGTTACGAACGGGATGCCCTGTGGAGCGCACGTATTTAATTGCTCCGTCCGGAAGAACGATTCGAAATTCGACGTCAAAGTGGGAGCCTTCGTCCGGCCTTTCAAGAAAAACTTCCCTGCGCACCCTGTCTCGATCCTCCGGATGAATGCGCTGGTAAAACGCTTCGTCTGACGGTATACCCCCTTCCGGATCGAAGCCAAACAAGCGATAATTTTCCTGTGACCAGTAGACACTATGTCTGGTGGCCGCGTTCCATGCCCAACTCCCCGTACGCGTCAACCTCTGTGCTTCCGCTAAGTAACCCTCGCTCCGCCGCAACGCTTCTTCTGCCCGCTTACGGTCCTCGATATCAAAGGCGGATGCATACCATTTGACTGGTTTCCCGGTTTGGTCATAAAGAGGCACAACGCGAAACAAGTGCCAGCGATACACTCCGTCGAAGCGGCGCACGCGTGCTTCGCGCTCGCCCGGTTTACCGGACACCAGCATCGATTTCCAGTGATCCGTAAACCCCGGAAGATCTTCGGGATGGATTACCGGCTGCCAGTCCGAACCGTACATATCGGCTTTCGAAGGCGGGGACATTTTCATCACGTCCGCACGGTCCAGTGCCGTCTCCAAAGAAAACCCGAAATAATCCAGCCAACCTTTATTCACGTAATCAAGGTAACCGTCAGGACGACAACTGTTTAGCATCGCGGGAGTTGTGTCCACCACAAGCCGAAGACGCTGTTCCGCAAGAGCTTCACTTCGCCGGACTTCCTCTTCCGCGCGCTTACGATCGCTGACGTCCATTACCGCTCCGACAAACTCCACGCCGCCCGATTCATGGGTTAAGGCATGAGCCATAACATGGACATATTTGACGGAACTATCCGGCATCACCAAGCGATATTCATGCTCAAAATCCTTCCCATCCTGCGCCGCGCGCTCGATGGTCTGCTTCACGAACGCCGTATCTTCCGGATGAACCCGTTGGAGAATAAGTTCCACGGTCGGTTTCGTCGCTCGGTCATATTGGAAGATTCGAAAGGTCTCCTCAGAGCAGAGGATCTCGCCGGTGGAGGGCCGCCAGCCGAAGCTCCCCGTATGACTGAGCCTTTGAGCTTCCGCCAAGTACGCCTCGCTCCGCTGCAGCTTCTCTTCCTGGACTTCCAAAGCCTCGGTTGCGAATTGCCTATCAACCCAGGACGTCAGCAGAGCCAGCCCGAGGACGATAAAGGTGGCGGCGGCAATTCCGGCAGTGCCAAGTGTGGAGATGCTTACGGCATGAGACAGGTTCGCCGGCGCGCCGGAGGGCGTGAAACTGGCGGCGGCCATGCCGGTGTAATGCATGACGGGGATGGCGGCACCCATCACGACTGCCCCGGTTAACTTTTGCCAGCCAATCCCCGTTTTCCTATCTCGCAAGTGAAAGGTAATCCAAAGGGCGGCGAGAGAAATCAGAACCGCGAACACGACGGACAGGACGGCGAGAAAGGAATTAAACTGGCATACGGCAGGTAGACGCATGGCGGCCATGCCGATGTAATGCATGCTTGCAATACCCGCGCCCATCAGGACACTTCCGCCGAGCGCCCGGAACCAACCCATTTTCTGACGGCTCACCACACCCAGCGCAACGACCGATGCGAGAATGGCCGCAAAGAGTGACAGCAGAACGGTCGGCCAATGGTAGGCCACGGGAATTGGCAGGATGAACGCCAGCATCCCAATGTAGTGCATGGACCAAATGCCCGTCCCCATTGCACCGGCCCCGCCTAGCAGCCAGATCGCGCGAGTCCAACCGCCCGCGGCCGTTACGCGACCTGCAAGATCCAGAGCAGCGTACGACGCAAAGATGGCGATCAACACCGAAAGCGCCACGAGCGCGTAATTGTATGAGCCAATCAAGTTCACGGCAGCCATGTGACTCCGTCCAGTTGCCACGCGGAACAGTCGCGCCGCG
>Ga0210400_10004645_pt1 | contig 11852 bp, 9 predicted proteins | sample IncBWH26MmetaG_FD_155456 | JGI IMG/M metagenome (GOLD analysis project Ga0210400, IMG submission 155456) | Forest soil microbial communities from Barre Woods Harvard Forest LTER site, Petersham, Massachusetts, United States - Inc-BW-H-26-M | ecosystem: Environmental > Terrestrial > Soil >...
AGCGGTCCCAGGGGTTAAGGAGTTTGCGCTGTTGCGCATCGTTATTAAACTCGTTCGCTTTGTTTTCGTCTGTCTTGTCCTGCTGGCCATCGCCGGTGGCGGGGTCGTGGGCTTGACGATCTGGTATTTCGGGCGTGACCTGCCCAATTACCAGCAGTTGGCGCATTACGAGCCGCCGATTACGACGCGGGTCCATGCCGGCGACGGCCGGCTGTTGGCCGAATATGCCACCGAGCGCCGGGTTTTCGTGCCGATCGGAGTGATCCCGAAGCGCGTCGTCGCCGCTTTCCTGTCGGCCGAGGACAAGAATTTCTACAGCCATCACGGGGTCGACCCCGTCTCGATGTTCCGCGCCGCGCTGACCGATGTCGGGCGCTGGCACAGCAAGCGCCGCCCGGTCGGCGCCTCGACGATCACGCAGCAGGTCGCCAAGAACATGCTGCTGACCAACGAATTGACGATGTCTCGCAAGATCAAGGAGATCCTGCTGGCCACCCGTCTCGACGAGGCGTTGTCCAAGGACCGCGTTCTCGAGCTCTACCTGAACGAGATCTACCTCGGTTCGGGCGCTTATGGCGTCGAGGCGGCGGCGCTGATTTATTTTAATAAATCGCTCGACGAGCTGACCCTCAGCGAAGCGGCCTTCCTCGCCGGGCTGCCGAAGGCGCCGAACAATTACAACCCGGCGCGCTACCCGCAGCAGGCCAAGACCCGCCGCGACTGGGTGCTCGACCGCATGGCCGAGGACGGCAGCGCCCCCGAAAAGGAGATCGTCGCGGCTCGCGCCGAACCGATCGTGCTGCGCCGGCGCGAGGAAGCGGAAATCGTCAACGGCCCGTATTTCGCCGAAGAGGTACGGCGCGACCTGCTCGCCCGCTATGGCGAAAAAGGGCTTTACCAGTCCGGCCTGTCGGTGCGCACCAGCCTCGACGCCAAGCTGCAACCGGCCGCCGACAAGGCCTTGCGCGACGGGCTGATCGCCTATGACCGCGGCCATGGCGGCTGGCGCGGCGCGGTCGGGCATATCGATCCCGGCCCGGACTGGCCGGCCCGGCTGGCCGCCGAGCCGCCGACTCCGGGAGCGGCGACGGCCGGCTGGCAGCTCGCAGTGGTGCTGCGCACCGAAAATGACGGCGCGGCGATCGGGCTCAAGGACGGGGAGACCGGCCGTATCCCGTTCGCGCAGATGCGCTGGGCCCGGCCGTTGAATGACGACGGCACGCTCGGCGCGTTTCCGCGCAGTCCCGCCGATGTCGCCAAGCCGGGCGATCTGGTGCTGGTCGAGCGGCTGGCCGAGACCGCCAAAGGCGCTCCGGGCGCGGTAAAGCCGCAACCCGCAACGCCGCGGCCGAACGGCCTCTACAATCTGTGCCAGATCCCCGAGATCGGCGGTGCTCTGGTCGCGATGGATCCGCATACCGGGCGGGTGCTGGCGATGAGCGGCGGGTTCAGCTTCGAGATCAGCCAGTTCAACCGGGCGACCCAGGCAAAGCGGCAACCGGGCTCCTCGATCAAGCCGTTTGTCTACCTGACCGCGCTCGAGCACGGCTTCACCCCGTCGACGCTGGTCGATGACGGGCCGGTCGCGATCAGCCAGGGCGAGGGCATGCCGCTGTGGACGCCGGGCAATTACAACAGCAACAAATTCCGCGGTCCGACCCCGCTGCGGGTCGCGATCGAATTGTCGCTCAACACGGTGACCGCCCGCCTCGCCGAGATGGTCGGCATGGAGGCGATCGGCGAGACGATCGAGAAGTTCGGCATCATGGATCACATGCCGCGGCTGTACGCGATGTCGCTCGGCGCCGGCGAGACGACGCCGCTCCGGCATACCGCGGCCTATGCCATGCTGGACAATGGCGGAAAGCGCATCACCCCGACACTGATCGACCGCGTCCAGGGCCGGGACGGCAAGACGATCTTCAGCGCCGATCAGCGGCCCTGCGAGGGCTGCGCCAATGTCGAATGGAACCGCCAGGACGTGCCGGTGATCCCCGACACCCGCGAGCAGATCGCCGACCCGGTCTCGACGTTTCAGATCGTCGAGATGCTGGAAGGCGTTGTGCAGCGCGGCACCGGCACCGCGGTCAAGGCGGTCGGCAAGCCGATCGCCGGCAAGACCGGCACGACCAATGATTGGCAGGACGCCTGGTTTGTCGGCTTCACCCCGGATATCGCCGCCGGCGTGTTTGTCGGCTATGACGACCCTGCCTTTCTCGGCTCCGATGAGACCGGCGGCCATCTCGCCGCGCCGATCTTCCGCGATTTCATGATGGTCGCGCTGAAGGACGCGCCGCCGACCGAGTTCCGCACCCCGCCGGGGCTGCGGATGTATCGCGTCAACCCGGAGACCGGGGAGCCGGCGGGGGCTGGCGGACCGGGGATCTGGGAGGGCTACAAGCCCGGCACCGAGCCCGGCAAGGATCGCGAGCGTCCGGCTCCTGCCGACCAGATCGTGCAGGGCGTCACGGCGCGCGTGCCGGTCCGCGCGACACCGGCCAGCGGAACCGGCGGGCTCTACTGAAGTTAGTTGGTTTTGCGAGGACAGCTGCATGCGCGCCGAGACACAGGCGGTTGCCGACGACATCAGAAAGTCGTTGGCGCTGCTGAGGAGGCATCTTTGACTGGGAGCCGGCCAACCGCCGCCTCGCCGAGCTGAACGCCAAGGCGGAAGACCCGAAGCTGTGGGACGATCCGGCCGCGGCGCAATCCCTGTTGCGCGAGCGCACCCGCCTGGACCGCGCGATCGACAGCTATCGCCGCATCGAGCGCGAAGTCGATGACGCGATCGAGCTGATCGAGCTCGGCGATGCCGAGGGCGATGCGGCGATCGTCACGGAAGCCGAGAAAAACCTCGAAAAGCTGCGGGAAGAGGCGCGCAAGCGCGAGGTCGAGAGCCTGCTGTCGGGCGAGGCCGACGCCAATGACTGCTACCTCGAGGTCCATGCCGGGGCCGGCGGCACCGAAGCGCAGGACTGGGCCGAGATGCTGCTGCGCATGTATGTGCGCTGGGCCGAGGACCACGACTACAAGGTCGAATGGCTCGAGGAGAGCGCCGGCGAGGGCGCCGGGATCAAATCGGCGACAGTCAAGGTCAGCGGCCTCGACGCCTATGGCTGGCTGAAGACCGAAAGCGGCGTGCACCGGCTCGTCCGCATCTCGCCGTTCGATTCCAATGCGCGGCGCCACACCAGCTTTGCCTCGGCGTGGGTCTATCCGGTGATCGACGAGAAGATCGAGATCGACATCCTCGACAAGGATCTGCGCATCGACACCTATCGCGCCTCGGGGGCCGGCGGCCAGCACGTCAACAAGACCGACAGCGCGATCCGCATCACCCACATGCCGAGCGGCATCGTGGTTCAATGTCAAAGCGAGCGCTCGCAGCACCAGAACCGGGCGCACGCCTTCGCGATGCTGCGCGCCCGCCTCTATGAGCGCGAATTGCAGAAGCGCGAGGCGGTCACCGATGCGATGAACGCCACCAAGACCGATATCGGCTGGGGCCACCAGATCCGCTCTTATGTGCTGCAGCCCTACCAGATGGTGAAGGATCTGCGGACCGGCGTCGAAACCGGCAATACCGGGGCGGTGCTCGGCGGCGACATCGACCGCTTCCTCGCCGCCGCCTTGGCCCAGCGCATCGAGGGCGCCGACGCGCTCACGAGCGGTGGGTAGGCATAACCGTCGGTTGAACCCGGCTCCTCCCCCGCCTGGCGGGGGAGGTGGCGAGCGACGCGAGCCAGAGGGGGCAGAACCGGCGCTCGCTGCATCCACGCCAGCTCGTGCCAATTCCTGGCGCTCGCATGCCCCCTCCACCATGCTGCGCATGGTCCCCCTCCCCCGCTTCGCGGGGGAGGAACCGGCGTGTCAGCGTCGTCCTTCATCTTTGTGTAATCGACCACGCTGCCGATCGTCTCCGAATCGGCGTCGGGTTGCTGACCGGCCACCCGACAGAAGAAAGCTGCGTTCCGTCCGATAGAAGCGGGCTTTTCCGAGAGATTTTGCGCGTTAGCGCGGGCCGAGGGACGCCTATCCCTCGCCAAGCCGGCGCCGTCCCCGTAAACTGGCCGCCTCCTGTTGAGTGAAGCCGCGCATGCCTGAAGAGTTCTACCGCATCAAGCGCCTGCCGCCCTACGTCTTCGCCGAGGTCAACGCGCTGAAGGCGCAGGCCCGCGGCGAGCGGCGCGACGTCATCGATCTCGGGATGGGCAATCCCGACGGCCCGACGCCGCCGCACATCGTCGCCAAGCTGATCGAGGCGGTGCAGAACCCGAAGACGCATGGCTATTCGACGTCGCGCGGGATTCCCGGGCTGCGCCGCGCCTATGCCGCCTATTACGCGCGCCGCTTCAATGTCGAGCTCGATCCCGAGCGCGAGATCATCGTCACGCTGGGCTCGAAGGAGGGCTTCGCCAACCTCGCCCAGGCGATCACCGCGCCCGGCGACACGATCCTGGTGCCGAACCCGTGCTATCCGATCCACTCTTTCGGCTTCATCATGGCCGGCGCTTCGGTGCGGCACGTGCCGGTCGGGCCGAATGTCGATTTTCTCGCCGAATTGAAAAAGGCGGTGCAGCACAGCATTCCGGCGCCGCTGGCGGTCGTGCTGAACTTTCCGGCCAACCCGACGGCGCAATCGGTGGATCTCGATTTTTACGGCGAAGTCGTCGATTTCTGCCGGCACCACGGCATCTTCGTGTTGTCTGACCTCGCCTATGCCGAGATCTATTTCGACGGGAAGCCGCCGCCCTCGATCCTCGAAGTGCCCGGTGCGCGCGACATCGCGATCGAGTTCTCCTCGCTCAGCAAGACCTATTCGATGGCCGGCTGGCGGATCGGCTTCGCGGTCGGCAATGCGCGGCTGATCGGGGCGCTCGGGCGCGTCAAATCCTATCTCGATTACGGCGCCTTCACGCCGATCCAGGTGGCCGCGACGGCCGCCCTCAACGGGCCGCAGGATTGCATCGCGGAGATCCGTGAGCGCTACAAGGCGCGGCGCGACGTGCTGATCGACGGGCTGCATCAGGCCGGCTGGGATGTGCCGCCGCCGGCCGGCACGATGTTCGCCTGGGCGCCGATCCCGGAGGAGTTCCGCGGCCTCGGCAGCCTCGCCTTTTCGAAGCTGCTGCTGGAGCGCGCCAATGTCGCGGTGTCGCCCGGCGCCGGGTTCGGCGAATACGGCGAGGGGTTCGTGCGCATCGCGCTGGTCGAGAACCGCCAGCGGCTGCGCCAGGCGACCCGCAACATCAAGGCCTTCCTGTCGGGCCGCAACGACAGCCCGGAATTGCGCCGCGCCGCCGCCCGCACCGTCGCCGCGGCGCAATAAACCGGTGCGGTAAATCCGCACCGGTCGCTGTTTTTCTCGGCCGAAATCCGCAAGGCTTTGATCCGGCTGGCGTTTGGCGCGAAAAACAGCGGCGGATAACAGCGGAAACACAGCGAGATAACAGCGGCGGAACAGCGGCGGGAGCAGCGACAAAATAGCAACATAACAGCAAATTATCAGCGATATTTCTGCAACAGCGTTGGGCATCTGGTTTCGGCTTTCGCGGCGCATTCGTCCATCCCTGACGATGCGCATAGCGCCATATAGGCGCTCTTGCTCGTCCGTCAAGAACATACCATGAACATAATTCGGCGATAAATCAGATCCCGCCGAAGGCCGGAATTATGCCGGCGGGCGCGGCAGCCACTGACGGGTGGGTCCTGGCCTGCGCCGGGACCTGTTTGGGTGGGCGGCGGAGCGCAGAGCGGCTCCTCCCCCGCCGAGCGGGGGAGGTGGCGAGCGGAGCGAGCCGGAGGGGGCGGGGCGGTGGCGGTGCATTGCATGCCGTGCAGAGAACCGCCTCCAATTGCTCAGGCTGTTCGTCAGAGCGCTAGCCTGCCCCCTCCACCATGCTTCGCATGGTCCCCCTCCCCCGCGCTGCGGGGGAGGAACTTCCCGATGCGGGGGAGGAGCTTCCCGATGCGGGTTACCACGCCAGGGCCCAGCCGTCGCGGCGGGGGTCGGAGCCGGCCAGCAGCATGCCGGTCGCCGTATCGCGCTGGATGATCTCGACGCTGCACGGGCCTTCGAGATCGCCGACCGGGTTGACCGGGTGGCCGCGGCGCGCCAGCTCGCGGCGCGTCTTCTCCGGGAAGCGGCGCTCCGTCGTCAGGACGTCGGGACCGTCATGCGGGTAGTTGGCGTATTGCCCGGGCACGTTCGAGGTCCAGCGCGGCATCTCGGCCGCCTGCTGCGGGTCGAGGCCGAAATCGGCCAGCGCGGTCAGCACCTGCAGATTGATCTGCACCTGATTGTCGGCGCCGGGGGTGCCGAACACCGCCCACAGCTTGCCGTCCTTCAGCACCAAGGGCGGGTTCATCGTGTGGCGCACGCGGCGGCCGGGGCGCAGATGGTTCGGATGATCCGGGTCGAGATGCCAATAGGCCATGCGGTTGTTCAAGAGGATGCCGGTGTCGCCGGCGGTCACCCCGGAGCCCCAGCCGCTGTTGATGCTCTGGATGCCGGAGACCGCATTGCCCTCGCCGTCGGCGGTGCAAAAATAGGTCGTGTCGCCGGCGGCATCGGCGAATGCCCGGGTCGGCGCGGCCCGCTGCATGTCGATGCGCGCGGCCAGCCGGGCGGTGTATTCGTCGGACAGCAGCTCGGCCAAGGGCGCATTGATGGTACGCGGGTCGGAGCCCCAGCGCTCGCGGTCGGCGAAGGCGAGCTTCTTGGCCTCGACCAGGACATGCACCAGATCGGCCGAGCCGAGCCCCATCGCCTTCAGGTCGAAATTCTCGACGATCTTGAGTTCTTCGAGCAGCACGAAGCCGGTCGAGTTGGGCGGCGCTTCGAGCACCGTCAGGCCGCGATAGTCGATCGCGATCGGCTGCTGGATCTCGGCGTGGAATTCGGCGAGATCGGCTCCGCCGATCAGCGTGCCGGCTTCCGCACACCCGGCGGCAAGCCGGCGCGCCAGGGCGCCGCGATAGAGGCACTCCGCCCCCTCGGCGGCGATCTCCTCCAGGGCGCGCGCCAGCTCCGGCTGCACGATCGGCCGTCCGACGGGCGGCGCGTTGCCTTCGGCGAGAAGGGTCGCGGCGCTGCGCCGGTCGGCGCGCAAGGTGGCGAGGTGCTCGCCGGCGAAATGCCGGTAATGCGGCGTCGCGCCAAACCCCTCGCGGGCAAGGCGGATCGCTTCCGCGCAAAGCTCGGCCCAGGGCAGCCGGCCATAGTCCCGATGCATCGCTCCGAGCCCACCCAGCATGCCCGGCACCGACACCGACAGCGGTCCGGTCCGGGGAATGCCGGCGGCATAGCGCTCCGGGGTGGCGGCCCGCGGCGCCGGGCCGGTGCCGTTGAACACGATCGCCCGGCCGCTCGCCTGGTCGAACACATGGTAGAACGCGTCGCCGCCCAGCCCCGACATCATCGGCTCGACAACGGAGAGCGCCAGCGCCGTCGCGACCGCGGCGTCCGCCGCATTGCCGCCGGCCCGGAGCGCCAGCAGCCCGGCCTGCGCCGCCAAGGGATGGTTCGCCGCGACGGCCCCATGCCGCCCGATGATCAACGGCCGATAGCAGCGGATTTCCTCAGTCATGCCGGCTCCGTGGCTCAATTCAAAGGAACGCAAAGGACGCGAAGGACGACGGCGTATCAGCGGCGGGGAGATTGCTTCGTCGCTGCCCTCCCCGCAATGACAGACTTTGTCGTAGGGCTGGTATGATCGGCCGCGGCGGTTGCGACGAGGCGTCGGTGAAAGCGGTTCGGGTCAGCGGTACCGAAAACTATGCCGAAGAGGCGCCGGAGCTTCTGAAGCGGTACGAAAGCATCTCGTTCGCCGACACGCATCGTGCGGTCATGCACCTGATCCCGACGGAGGCGTGCCGGGTCCTCGACATCGGCGCGGGGACTGGCCGCGACGCGGCGGGCTTTGCGGCAAGGGGGCATCGAGTGTTCGCCGTCGAGCCGACCGGAGAGATGCGCCGCGGCGCAATGGCGCTGCATCCGAGCCCCTTGATCGAATGGCTGGATGACAGCCTGCCGGATCTCGCGGGCGTGCGGGCCCGCGGTGAGCAATTCGACGTCGTCATGCTGACGGCGGTCTGGATGCACCTCGACGAGCAGCAGCGCCGGCGGGCGATTCCCAATCTCGCAGCGCTGGTGCGACGCGGCGGGGTCATGATCATGACATTGCGGCACGGGCCGGTGCCGCCGGGGAGACGCATGTTCGAGGTTTCGGCCGAAGAGACGATCGCGCTGGCGGCGCCGCTCGGCCTTGATTGTGTTCTGAACCGGCCGGCGCAATCGTCGCTGCGTCAGCCCGGCGTCAGTTGGACGCGTCTTGCCTTCCGCAAGTCGATATCGTAGGGCGGAAAAGCGAAGCGCATTCCGCCGCTTCGGTCGGCCATTGTTGGCGGAATACGCTGCGCTATTCCGCCCTACGGGGCTTTGCTATTTTGGTTGCATGGGAAAGCAGCTGAATCACGAGCAGGTCGCGCGGTACGAGCGCCACGAGGACCGGCAATTCACCAATCAGTTGGCGTCCCGGCGGAAGCCGGCACCCACTTACCAGCCTGCGAGTCGGTCGAACGGCGGGTCCCGGCTTTCGCCTCTCGCACAAGCTCTGCTTGCGCTGACGGCGTCAGGCGAAGCTTTGCTTCGCCGAGAGCGGGGACGCCGGATTGGGTTAGCCGTACTGACAATCGGCCTTCTGTTGACGGGGTGCGCGAGCGGGGACAGCAGCTCTTCGGAGCAGGAGCGGCGGGGTGGGTTTTACGGCGGCGTTTCCGGCGGCATGGGCAGCCACCCATAGCGATGGCCGCCAAATCGACCAGTTGCGGCGTCATCGTGACCGACGGGCAACGTCTGCTGCTCGGGCATGCGACCGGCTCGCCGCGCTGGGACATCCCGAAAGGCATCGCCGAGCCGGGCGAGAGCTTCGCGGCGGCGGCCGTCCGCGAGCTGCTGGAGGAAACCGGGCTCACCGTTCCCGAAACCGCGTTGCGGCCGCTCGGCGTGCATCCCTATCGCCGCGGCAAGGATTTGGCGCTGTTCTGTTGGGCCTCGCCCGCCATGCCCGATCCGAAAAAGCTGGTCTGCACCTCGCATTTTCCGCTGGGTGGCCGGATGGTGCCGGAATTCGACCGTTTCGGGCTGTTCTCGCGGGACGAAGCGGTGACCCGGGTCGGCAAGGACATGGCCCGGCTGCTCGCCGGGATTTCGCTGGAAGCCCTATGCGGCGCTTCGGATTGAACCGCCGGTCGTGCTAAACATAGAAATCCGCAACGCGAGGGAGGCTCTGATGCCCAAGCTCCGCCACATCGCGATCGCCGCCGAGGACCCGGAGGCGATGGCCGAATTCTACAAGAAGGCGTTCGATTTCAAGGAGGTCGGCCGGCCGAACGGCTATCTCGCCGACGGCGTCTTCCTCAGCGACGGCACGCTGAACATGGCGATCCTCAAATTCAAGACCGACCAGCTCGGCAAGGGCATGGATTTCCGCGGCATCCATCATTTCGGCGTCTTGGTCGAGGATGTCGACGAATTCTCGAAGAAGCTCGAGAGCCTCGGCGCCAGCCACTACATCGATCAGGGGCAGGACGGGCATCAGGCCGGCTATTTCGAGAAGAAGTTCTTCGGGCCGGAAGGCGTCCTGTTCGACATCGCCGAGCATGGCTGGGCCGGCGCCGAGCCGCTCCCCGTGCCGACCAAAGCCGCCGCCGAATAGGAGAGCATTCATGGCCAAATTGCGCCACATCGCCATCGCCTGCAAAGACCCGGACGCGATGGCCGAGTTCTACTGCAAGGCGTTCGATTTCGAGATCGTGCGCACGAGTGACGGTCCGCTTGCCTACGGCCATCACGTCAGCGACGGCACGATCGACCTCGCGATCCTGCGGTTCAAGACCGACCAGATCGGCAAGGGCATGGACTACACCGGGCTGCACCATTTCGGCATCCTGGTCGAGGATGTCGACAAGGCGGCCAAGAAGGTCGAGGCGCTCGGCGGCACGCACTACATGGACCAGTCCGACGCCGAGCGGGTCGGCGGCTTCGAGGTCAAGCTCTACGGCCCCGAGGGCGTGCTGTTCGACGTCGCCGAACACCCCTGGACCGGCACCGAGCCGCTCCCGGCGCGGGTGAAGGAAGCGGCGGAGTAGCAAGCGGGACGGCGGCTCCTCCCCCGCTCTGCGGGGGAGGTGGCGAGCGAAGCGAGCCGGAGGGGGCAGAGCCGGCGCCGCTTGCGTATCGCGCAGAATCCTGGCGGTCTTTTTCGTCTGATTGGGGTACCCATGCCCCCTCCACCATGCGTTGCATGGTCCCCCTCCCCCGCCTGCGGGGGAGGATCGGGTGGTTTACCACTCCACTTCGCGACCGCGGTAGTCGACAAAGCCGTGCCGGAAGGTGCCGGCGCGGCTTTCCAGCATGTCGACGATGCCGCGCACGCTTTCCTCGACGCTGAGCGACGCGCCGCGCCCGCCCATATCGGTGCGCACCCAGCCCGGCGCCACCGCCAGCACCGTGACCCGCCGGCCGCCGAGTGAGGCGGCGAAGCTGCGCGACAATGAATTGAGTGCCGCCTTGCTGGCGCTGTAGAGCTCGCTGTAGCTGTCGGTCTTGTTGGCGACGCTGCCGAGCCCCGAGCTCATGAAGGCGATGATGCCGGGCCCGTCGCGCACCCGGTCGAGAAAGGCGCGCGCCACCCGCATCGGCGCCACCGCATTGGTCATGAAGACGGCGGCGGCTTCTTCGCGGCTGGCGCCCGCAGCGTCGGCGCGGCCCTGCGGCGCGACCCCGGCATTGACGAAAACCAGATCGAAGACTGTGTCGTCGAGCCGACGGCGCAACGCCGCGATCTGCGCGTCGTCATTGATGTCGAGACGCTCGACCCGCAGCTCGCCGCCGGGCTTGTCCGCGAGATTCTGCAGCCGGCGCTCGCCGGCCGCGTCGCGCACCGTGCCGACCACATTCCAGCCGCGGCGCTGCAATTCCGCCGCCAGCCCAAGCCCTAGCCCGCGCGACGCGCCAACGACAAGCGCGCAGCGGTTACTCATGTTTACTGGCCTTCCAACTTGTCCAACACAGTTGTACGATTAGATGAGTCGGTAGAGGTGGACTTCAAGAGGCGCAGCAATGACTGACAACTGGCAGGCAGCGCAGGCGCGGGCTCATTTTGCGGAGGTCGTTGACGCTGCGGTGGAGGGAAAGCCGCAGTTCATCCGGCGTCGTGACGGCAATGAGGTCGTGCTCGTGTCGCGAGCCTATTTCGACCGGACGAAAGTGAACCTCAAGGATTACTTGCTAAGCGCCGGCTATGCCGGAGACGCACCGGACGCTTTCGACGAAGCGATGCGCGAGGCGCGGATCGGCCCGCTCCTTGGGCCGAGGGCCGTGCGCCTGAAGAGGTGAGCGGCTTCATCCTCGATACCGATGTCCTCAGTGAACTACGTAGGCGCACGCCGAATCCCGCGCTTCTCCGGTGGTTGACGAAGGTCAGCAGCGAAGAAGTGGCGTCCACCGCGATCACCGTGATGGAAATACGACGGGGTATCGAGACGGCCCGTCGCGCAAATCCGGGCGTGGCCGAAGCGGTCGAGGAATGGCTCTCAGGCATCCTCGACTCAGGCGCCCCAGAGATCCTGCCGTTGGATGTGCCGGCAGCCCAGATACTCGGTCGAATGTATGCGGTCCCGGCGCTACGAACTTTCTTCACGACGAGCCCGGCCGCGCGGCAGCCAAAAACTGGGGCCGATCTGGCGATCGCGGCCATCGCGATCTCGCGGCAGGCCGTTGTGGTGACCAACAATGTCGCGGATTTTCTTGCCATCCAGCGTCATTTCCCGCTGCCTGGTCTGCTCAA
>Ga0210400_10004646_pt1 | contig 11851 bp, 8 predicted proteins | sample IncBWH26MmetaG_FD_155456 | JGI IMG/M metagenome (GOLD analysis project Ga0210400, IMG submission 155456) | Forest soil microbial communities from Barre Woods Harvard Forest LTER site, Petersham, Massachusetts, United States - Inc-BW-H-26-M | ecosystem: Environmental > Terrestrial > Soil >...
CGATCGCGCTGGTGCTCTGCGCGGTATTCGTGCCGATGGCCTTCCTCACCGGCGTCACCGGGACTTTCTACAAACAGTTTGCGGTCACGATCGCGATCTCCACCGTGATCTCGGCGATCAATTCGCTCACCCTCTCGCCCGCTCTCGCGGCGAAACTGCTGAAGTCGCACGAGGCGCCGAAGGACAGGCTGTCGCGGCTGATCGAGCGCGCATTCGGCTGGGTGTTCGGTCCGTTCAATCGCTTCTTCAAGGCGAGCTCGGATCGCTACCAAGGTTCAGTCTCGCGCATTCTGAGGCGTCGCGGTGTGGTTTTCGCTGTCTATGCCGTGCTCCTGGCGGGAACGGCTTTCATGTTCAATTCCGTGCCGCGCGGCTTCATCCCGACCCAAGATAAGCTCTACCTCATCGGCGTGGTGAAACTGCCGGAAGGCGCCTCAATCGAGCGGACCTATGCCGTGGTGCAGAAGGTCAAAGACATCACGCTGCAGACGGACGGCGTCGCCCATGTGATCTCTTTCGCCGGATTCAACCCGAGTCAGTACAGCAACACCCCAAACTACGGCGTGGCCTTCGCGATCCTGAAGCCGTTCCGCGAGCGCTCTCGCAGCGCCAAACAGATCGTCGACGACATCCAATCGAAGGTTTCGGGCATCAAGGAAGGGTTTGTTTTTGTGCTGAACCCACCGCCGATCCTCGGGCTCGGAAACGGCGCGGGTTATTCGGCGTTCGTCGAGGACCGCGGGGGCGCGGGCTACGGCGCGTTGCAGGAGGCAGTGGGCACACTGCAGGGCGCTGTGATGAAGGCACCGGGCATGGGTTTCCCGTTCAGCAGTTATCAGTCCAACGTGCCGCAGCTCGATGTCAGGGTTGACCGTCTCAAGGCCAAGAAGCAGGGCGTGGCGTTGAGTGACCTGTTTGAGACCCTCCAGGTCTATCTCGGTTCGTCCTACGTCAACGACTTCAATCTGTTCGGCCGCACCTGGCGTGTGTATGCGCAGGCCGACGGCGACTTTCGCAAACACTTGGAGGACATCACCAACCTGAAGACGCGCAACGATCATGGCGAAATGGTGCCGATCGGTTCGATGGTGGAGGTCAGTTCGACCTATGGCCCCGATCCCGTGCTGCGTTACAACGGTTATCCGGCCGCCGATTTCCTGGGCGAGTCCGATCCCAGGCTCATGTCCTCATCGCAGGCGATGGACAACATCAACGGGATCGCGGAGAAGGTGCTGCCGAATGGCATGAACATCGAATGGAGCGACCTGAGCTTCCAGGAGGCTACGCAGGGCAGGGCCGCCCTGCTCGTGTTCCCGGTCTCGATTCTACTCGCCTTCCTGGTTCTGGCTGCGCTGTACGAGAGCTGGGTGCTGCCACTCGCGGTGATCCTGATTGTGCCGATGTGCATGTTGTCGGCGCTGGCCGGCGTGAAGCTGTTCGGCGGCGACAACAACACCTTCGTCCAAGTCGGGCTGGTCGTGCTGATGGGGTTGGCCTGCAAGAACGCGATCCTGATCGTGGAGTTCGCACGCGAGCTCGAATTCCAGGGTAAAGACATCGTCGAGGCGGCGCTCGAAGCCTGCCGGCTGCGCTTGCGCCCGATCGTGATGACCTCCGTTGCGTTCATCGCCGGCACGGTGCCCTTGGTGCTCTCGCACGGTGCCGGCGCCGAGGTGCGTTCGGCGACCGGCATCACGGTATTCGCCGGCATGATCGGCGTGACGCTGTTCGGTCTGTTTCTGACCCCTGTGTTCTATGTCGGCTTGCGTAAGCTGTCCGGGCTCAAGCTGGTCCAGCACGGCGACGCGAGTCTGGCGCATGGTTGAAGCTGAGCGGGTGCCGTTAGGTCCCACAACTGACGAACACGAATGCCGACATGAAATGACTCTCCGTTGCTCCGCGTTTCATGGGGGTGGTTCCGATCTGCTACCCTAGGCCTAGAAATCGAGTCCGTTGATCCGGACTTGTCACAAGTTGGGGGTGTCGATCCATGGAACTCAGCCGCCGTGACCTCTTGACCGCATCGGCGATCATGCTGATGCGTCCTATGAGCAGCATGTCCGCACCACTGGGTGCGCGCCTCGCCGCGGCTCCGTTAGCCGGCGGCACCGAGCCCATGTTGTTGTGTTGGAATGAGAACCCCTATGGTCCGTCGCCCGCTGCCCGCGCTGCGATCGCCCAGTCGATAGCGGACGCTTGTCGTTATCCGGACGATGAGAATCCAAGGCTTGTCAACCTACTCGCAGAAAAAGAGGGATTCGGGCCGGATCACATCGTGACCGGCACCGGCTCCGGGGAGTTGCTGCGCGCCCTCGGGATGCTCGCCGCGCGTCAGCACGGCGAGATCGTGGCTGCCGAGCCTACCTACTCCGAGTTGAGCGAGTACGCTCAGCACGCAGGGGCGACCCTGAAGTTGGTGCCCGTCGATAAGCAGCTGCGCCACGATTTGAGCGCGATGCACGCGGCGGTCTCCGCCCGGACGCGAGCCGTGTATATCTGCAATCCCAACAACCCGACGGGCACGATGGTCGATTCCGCGACAATCGCAGCATTCGTCGCCGCGCTTCCGGATCATGTGACCACCATCATCGATGAGGCCTATATGGAATTCGTCGAGGGCACACCCTCGTCGGCCCGCCTGGTCGCGGGGCCAAAGCGTGTCGTCGTGTTGCGGACATTCTCCAAGCTCCACGGCATGGCCGGGATTCGGTACGGCTACGGGATCGCCCGACCCGAGCTCATCGAGGAAATCTCCGCTGCCCGCATGACGACGCCCAACATATTCGCTGTGCGCGGCGCCCTTGCGAGCCTCGGTGACAGGGAGTTCCTGGCAGACTGCCGACGGCGGATCGTGGCGAGCCGCTCTCGCTTGACCGCCGAGCTGGCGCGACTGCACTTTCCGTATGCCGAGCCTCATGGCAACTTTGTATTCTTCGACACGGGCGTGCCGATCAAGCAGTTCACCGAGTTCATGCGGCATCGGAATATTGCCGTCGGACGGCGTTTTCCACCTTACGAAAACTGGTGCCGCGTCACGATCGGGACCGATCCGCAGATGGACGCCTTCATCGAGGGAGTGCGAGCCTTCCGAGCGAGTCCCGCCAAGGCAGCCTGATTCAGGCGCTGGGGCGCCAACGACATGGCGCAGCCGCTCTATCGAAATGACCTCAAGTTCTGACGAATTCGCGCGGCGTGTGATGCCATGGGTGATACCGGCCTTCTCTAGCGAAGGCCGGTCACCGCGAACCTAGAAACCCTCTGGCTCAATGGGTCCTATTCGTGATCCTCCGCATTTAGCTGTGCGGCTACGGGCGTGAGAGTCCCGAACAGACCGTGCGCATAGCTATCGATGCCTGCCGCGAAGAAAAGAGCAGGACCCGTCGAAGGAGTTGCGGTCGTGCCGGCTTCGTTGGTACCTCGATTGTCGAACTCGAGCCCCCACAGCCCGTCGATCGCAATGGGTGCGTCGTTCGCATCAAGCAAGTTCCCCAAAAACTTCCCGCTCACGACGTCGAATGCGGCGATTGTTCCACCGAACCGATTGCCGATCAACAGATCATGGCTGAAGAATCCGAAATCCTGAGGTGCCAATGCGACTCCCCAGGGAGCTCTCAGCCACGGACCGTTCTCCAAGCGCTGGAGCAATTTTCCCTTCGCTGTGAAGATATCCACAAAACCACAGTTGTCGCCGCAATTGTCATCGGCACCGGTCTTGGCGGAGTTCTGCTTGGCGTACGTCACGACGATATTGGCGCCCACCGCTTGCACGTTGTAGGGTGCAAATTCACGTGGTATCCGGTCGTCGTCGAACGCTTCTCGGCTGAGCTGCACGCGCTTGAAGTTCCCATCGAACATCTCGATTTTGTTTCCGCTGAAATTGGCGGCAAGGAGAAAGTGGTTGCCTTCGGACTCCATCCACGTCAGTCCGACGAAGTTGGCGCCTTGTTTCGATTCATCCACCTCTTGGATAGCGGTTGACGCGCCGTTCGCTGCAACGGGTGTTGCCGGCGGCCCCCAGGCCGAAATCGTGCCGTTATTGGTGGCGAAGATGAACGCCGCGGGATTCTTCGCGGCGGGATTGCTGGCAGGCGCAATTTCAAATTCCGTACTGCCATTGAATATCTGCCCGGTCGGTCTCGAGGGAGCGTTAACACCCATGGCATTGGGGACCGTGACGACCAACGGTGTGATCACGCCGGCGCCTGAATATAGAGTGGACGTGCCCGTGCCGTTATTGCTCACCCACCATGGGCTTGCTCTGCCGCGCGACATTCCCCACACATTCCTCAGATGTGCGTCGATGGTGACGCTCGTCCCATCGGCATTGGGCACTTGCGGAATATCCGACACCAAGTTGGTTTGCACGTAGTTCTGCGCAAACGAGGCCAACGGTAAAATAGATAATGCACAACTCGCTGCAAGCCATTTCACTGCTCCTGAATACCTGTTCATATTGCGTATGTCCTTAAAAAAATTGAAAAGTGGATTGCGCTAACTGTTAATCGCGCATGAGGACTATATGCAGACAAACGGCGCGCGGCCATTCGATTAATTTTCATCGTGGCCCAGAACTTTCTTTTACGAATCGCGCACGTACCATCGAATAGTCGCCTGGAATTTTGCGAGCGGAACAAGACCGCGCAATGAACGCAAACTTAGAAAGCGGCATTGTCCTATAGACAGATATTGCTGGCGCGTCGCGTCAACTTGTGGAGTTGATCATGCCTGTGGGCTTAAATGATTGACCGCGCCTCCCCTATTTGTAGCGGCGTATCTTTGTGCGCGAGGCCGAGCGGCGCTTGAAAGGTATGCGGCGATACTCCGCTACAAATAGGGGTGACACAGTCAATCACCGAACGGGCAGGCATGTTCAACTGAAAATTATTGTGGATCCGGGTGTGTACCGATCCCTCGCGGCCGATCGATCAATTGAGGAGAACGTCATGCAAGCTGACTACTTTGGCGTGTATCGCCATTTGAGACTGTCACGTGATGATAACGGCGTGATGATTGCCGAGATCCATAGCAACGGTGGCGCATTTATCATGAACGCCCACGCACACACGGAGTTTGTCGATGCCTTTTACAGAATCGGCCAAGACCGCGCGAACAAAATTGTGATCGTTACCGGAGCGGGCGGCAGTTTCATTGGGGACGTAGACTGGTCCTCCTTCGGAGATGTCGCTGACCCCGGTGTCTTTAGCAGAATTCACGATGAAGGCGTTCAGGTTTTAGAGAATATCGCGAACATCCGCGTTCCGGTGATCGCGGCCATCGAGGGGCGAGCCCATATCCACTCGGACTACGCGCTCCTCGCCAGCGTCATCGTGGCGGCTGAAGGCGCGACATTCCAAGACGTCGGCCATTATGCCGTGGGAGTCACGCCGGGCGACGGGGTCTTTACAACCTGGAGTTATCGGGCGGGACCGGGGCGAGCCGAGGCATTCCTGCTCAATCCGCAGCCGCTGCCGGCGCGTACCGCACACGAATGGGGAGTCGTGGCGGAGGTAGTACCGAACGGCAAGGCAGTGGCACGCGCGCGGGAACTGGCCGATTTGTACCTGCTGGCTCCGGAAGTGACGCGTCGGAATACGCGCATTCACTTCATTCAGCCGCTGAAGGAGCGAGTCGTGCGGGAAGTCGGTTATGGACTGTCCCTCGAAGGAGCGTCCTCGGCCGCGTTGGTAAAATCAAAGCAATCGAAGAGTGAGTCTCTTACTCAGAGAAAATCAGCGTAAAGGTGCTTGCACGGGCGGATCGCGATCGATGCGGTCTGGAGAAAATCATGTCGAAAGTTCTAGTGCTTTACTATTCGTCATATGGCCATATCGAAGCCATGGCGGCGGCCGTCGCCGAAGGGGCTCGAGAAGCCGGCGCGCAGGTCGACATCAAACGCGTTTCCGAGCTGGTATCCGACAAGGTCGCACGCGACTCGCACTACAAGATTAATCAGGCCGCGCCGGTCGCGAAGATCGACGACCTTGCCGCCTACGACGCAATCATCATTGGCGCCGGCACCCGGTTCGGACGACTGTCGTCGCAAATGGCTAATTTCTTGGACCAGGCCGGCGGCCTTTGGATGCGCGGAGCGTTGCACGGAAAGGTCGGCGGGGCATTCACCTCAAGCGCCACGCAACATGGTGGGCAGGAAACGACGCTGTTCTCGATCATCACGAATCTCTTGCACTTCGGCATGGTGATCGTCGGCCTCGACTACGGTCATGCCGGTCAAATGACCCTTGACGAAATTACGGGTGGGTCTCCGTACGGTGCCACGACGATCACCGGCGGTGATGGCTCGCGTATGCCGAGCGCGAACGAGCTGGTGGGAGCGCGCTACCAGGGCCGCAAGATTGCCGAGATCGCGAACAAGCTGCACGGCTGATACCGCACGAAAGGCCACATTTCAGAACTCGAGTACGTCAGGGCGGAGTTTGCACGACTATTCGGCGGCCGAACCGGCGGGAGTCAAATGAATAGGCACCCGGTCCAATTAAGGCCAGTGCGATGGCATCGACACAAATGATCGCAGCGGTTCCCAGGGTATCAACGTTCAGGGACGACCAGATCAGCACGTGTAAGCCGAGCGCGATGGCGGCGGCAACAGGCGTAAGGAATCCCGCGGTTAACGCGGCACAAACGACGAGCGAGAGGCCAATAATCCAGTGCGATAGGCTGTGCCGGTGCGCTACGTTTTCAAGAAGCAGCGCCATGGCTACGGATGCCCGCAACAGCAGCAACGCAAAGCCGGGCCAACCGGCGGGAAACATGGAAAAGAGCCGCTGCACTTGGGTAGGGTGCTCCCTGAAAGGGTCACGGTGTACCCTATATGTCGGTAGCGGAGGGTGCCTCTTTTGGGAGACCCGCACTCGCTCGGAGCGTGGTACGCAGACAGGTTTGTTTGCCGGAGGTACATCGTTTGAGGCGCATCGTTCCGTGGCTGCTCGCGATTCTGTGCGGACCTGTGTGGTCGCAGGAATCGGCTTATACGCTCGAGCAATTGAACCACCGAGCATTCCATGTGTCCGACGGCGCTCCTGCTCCGGTGCAAGCGCTGGCGCAAACGCGCGACGGGACATTGTGGCTGGGGAGTGGCACAGGGCTGTACCGCTTCGACGGTACACGCTTCGTGCGCTATCCGGGGCCATCAGACGACCCCTTACCGTCGGTGGATGTTAGTGCCCTTATCTCGGCTCCCGACGGCGGATTGTGGATTGGCTTCCGGTTCGGCGGCATCTGTCTGCTCCGCGATGGTCAGCAGAGTCGCTATGCGGTGCGCGACGGGATACCCCGCGGGACGGTTAAGAGATTTGCCTGGGACCGAGAGGGGGTACTGTGGGTGGCGACAACCGGCGGCCTCGCGCGGATTAGGGGCGCACACGCGGAGAAAGTTTCCGGCGACCTGTTCGGCGCGGCGAATGGCGCGATCCGTAGCATCGTCATAGACCGAACCGGCAACATCTGGGTCGCAACCGACAGTGCAGTCATGGTGCGCAAGGCGCAAGAATCGACGTTCCAGATCGTATCTGCAATAGCAGCATTCGAAAGCGGGCAAAGTGGAAATGCCCATGAACTTGCAGAGTCCCCGGACGGTCACGTCTGGTTCATAGGGAATAGTTCCTTGACTCGGTTCGATCTGTCGACCGATCCGCCGCGTCGCCGATCCTTCCGGTTGCCCGCGACACACGCCCGGCTGGTGTTCTTCGATAGTGAGGGTAATGCTTGGTTTGCGACGGAGGTCGCGCTGGGTCGCTGGCAAACTCTCCAGCTTCAGGCGGACATGCAGGCGGATGCAACCGCTGCCCAAGTCGAGACCATGCCAACTGATTTGGCGCCCGCTGTGTTCCTGGAGGATCGCGAACGAAACATATGGATCGGCAACGTACTCGGTGTGGATCAATTCAGCCGCGGCATCGTCGTACACAATTTGAAAGCGTGTGACGGCGACGGGAATACCCTTGTCCCAGGGGATGAGGGCACTCTCTGGGCATCCTGCAGCCAATATCATCCGGCAATCGGACATCTGTTCAAGCTTCGAGACGGACACATCGTGAGCGATCGCCCAGTCCCGGACTTCACGGCGGGTTATCGTGATCAAACCGGTACCGTCTGGTTTGCTGGGCGAACGACCCTAGCCCATCTCGAGGGAGATTCGATCGTCACCAGTGCAATCCCGGAGCAGGCTCGCGGGCCCGCAATTCAGGCACTCGCCCGCGACGCGCACGGCGCTCTCTGGGTCTCGGTGATTCAGCGTGCGGTGTATAAAGTCACTGAGGGTGAGTGGCTCGCATACGGCGGCCTTGATGCAATGCCACGAGGGGTGCCGATCGCGGAAACCGTCGACGGTCGAGGAGGCATATGGTTTGGCTTCCCTGACAATCAAATCGCCCATCTTGGAGACAGAGGTGTCGAGGTGTATGGCCCGGGAGAAGGGGTGGACGTCGGCAACATTACCGCTTTCTCCGTGACCGGCGACCAGTTGTGGGCGGGCGGTGACTTCGGTCTCGCGCGCTTTTCCGGCGGTCGATTCGTCAGGATGGTGAGCGACCCAGGGTGTCGGTTGGGCGGCGCCTCGGGGATCGTGGGGTCGGACAACGGGGACCTCTGGTTGAACGCCGTCAATGGCATCGCCCACCTTTCGCATCAGGAAGTCGAGCGCGCAATTCGTGAACCAGCGCATGTCGTGCGCTGCGAAGTTTTTGACCATTCGGATGGTATTCCTGCGGCGCCCCCTTCACTACGCCCATCGCCCTCTGCGGTCGCGACGAGTGACGGTCGTGTGTGGTTCGAAACACAGCAGGGCGCGATTTCCATCGACACGGCGCACCTTGTCCGCAACACCTTGGCACCGCCCGTTACGATTTGGTCGATCAATAGCGCGGCTCGGCGATATCCCAACAAGGGCGTGGCCCTTCGCTTGCCCGAACACACCACGAATGTGCAGATCGACTACAGCGCGGGCAGCTACAGGGTCCCCGAGCGCGTGCGATTTCGTTACAAACTCGAGGGATCCGATCCCGACTGGCAGGATGTTGGCGGCCGTCGGGACGCGATCTACACCAACCTCGGTCCTGGCGACTATCGATTCCGTGTGATGGCATCCAACAACGACGGGATATGGAATACCACGGGCGCGGCGCTTGACTTTGAAATCGCGCCGGCTTTCTACCAGACCAGATGGTTCCATGCGTTGTGCGCCCTCCTGGGCTTCGGATTACTCGCCAGTCTGTACCGTTTGCGAATCGCGCAGGTCCGCCTGCAAACGAGCCGGTTGCTCGCGGCCCGGCTCGGCGAGCGCGAGCGCATCGCACGCGAGCTGCACGACACGCTGTTGCAGAGCATGCAGGGATTGATCTGGAGGTTTCAGGCGGCAACCGACAGCATTCCCCACGGCGAGCCGGCGCGCAACTTGATGGAGCAATCGCTCGAGCGCGCGGATAAACTGCTCGGTGAAGGACGCGACAGGGTCAAGGATCTTCGCGCCGCCGGAAGGGATGGCTCCGACCTGATTCAGGCGCTGGCAGCTGAGGGTGAGCAACTCGCTGTCGCACAGCCGGCGGAGTTTCGGGTGAGCGTCGAGGGTGAACCCTGCAATCTGCATCCGATCGTACGCGAGGAAGCATTTCTAATCGCCCGCGAGGCGATCGGGAACGCTTTCAGGCACGCTGGCGCAAAACACATCGAGGTGGACGTTTCCTATTGTGAGTCGTCGCTCCATGTCAGAGTGCGCGACGACGGGCGAGGGATCAGCGCTGAAGTACTCACAGATGGCAAGCCGAATCGCTTTGGTCTTGTCGGGATGCGGGAGCGGGCGAAGAAGCTTGGCGCTCAACTCGACATCTGGAGCAGGCCGGGCGCCGGCACCGAGGTGGATTTGAACATCCCCGCAAAGGTGGCTTTCCGGGGTACAACCGGTTTGCTCGAATCCGCTTGGTGGCATCGTGGCAAAAGGGATGCGTGAGATCATTCTGGCAGTGAGGTGACGCCATGATAGAACACAGCGGTCATACCATTCGAATCCTTACGGTCGACGATCACCTGTTGTTGCGCGAGGGAATCGCCGCGGTCCTTGAAGCCCAGTCCGACATGGTTTTGGTCGGAGAGGCCAGCAATGGCCGGGAGGCCATCGATCGTTTTCGGCAGCTGCGGCCGGACGTAACGCTCATGGATCTGCGGATGCCCGACATGAACGGCATTGACGCGATCACAGCAATCTGCCGCGAGTTTCGGAACGCGCGCATCATCGTGCTCTCGACCTATGCGGGCGACGTCCAGGCTGCGGCGGCACTCAGAGCGGGCGCATCGGGCTATTTGCTCAAGAACCTGGTGCGGACCGAGCTTTTGGATACCATTCGAGCCATTCATGCCGGCAAGCGGCGGGTGCCGCCAGAGATTGCGACGGAAATCGCTGAGCATGTCGCCGACGACTCGCTGACCGAGCGCGAGACCGAGATCCTGAAGGGCGTCGCCGCGGGAAAATCAAACAAGCGAATTGCCGCCGAACTCGACATCTCCGAGGGCACCGTGAAGACCCACATGAAGAGCATCTTGCCAAAACTCGATGCCAGCGACCGCACCCACGCCGTAATGATCGCACTCAAGCGGGGCATACTCGACCTCTAGTCCACCGGCAGCCCCTGCGTATCTCCCAAAAGGGGCATACGGTGCCACCCGGTTAGTATGATGCTAGATGAGTCGCGGGCGCGGAATAATCAAATCCGAACGATCCCCCTTCCCGCACTCAGGCTAGTCTCGACATGAACTCAAACGAGAACGCCCCTCCACAATCGCGGCCGTCCACGTCCTACGTCAGACGGTGTTCAATGGACCTATCAATGATCGTGTCGGCTCCGACGTGTGGAGCTCGAACAGAGAGGCTGGGCGCGCAAGAATCCGGTTCATGCGGCAGCAACCACGCGCTCGCCAGCCTTCTGGCTACCGCAAGCGCCGCACTGGACACCGACCCTCGCGCGGCGAAGAGCTGCATCCAGCGCGCGGCGGCACTGCTGGGAATCGACCTGAGCCCTGGAGGGGATGGGGCCGCGGAGCACTCGTGTCTCCGGGGCGGACTCGCACCGTGGCAAGCCAAGCGACTCAGATCTCACATCGAGGACAAACTGGACTCGCGTATCCGAGCCACTGACCTCGCAGACCTCGTTCAGCTCAGCGGGAGCCATTTCTTTCGAGCCTTTCGCAAGACCTTTGGAGCGGCCCCTCTTTGCTACATCAAGAAGCGGCGTATCCGGCGAGCCCAGCAATTGATGTTGACATCGCGGCTACCGCTGTCGCAGGTGGCGCTGGAGTGTGGCATGTGCGATCAGGCTCATTTATCACGCACCTTTCGCCGGATGGTCGGAACCAATCCCAACGCCTGGCGGCGTCAATTCCTCGTAGGTCCGGCACTCGACAGCGCCGTTGTCCTGAGATCTCAATCCGCACAGCTCGATGAGCCCGGATGCTCGACGTTGTCAAATGCGTCGAGGTGCTTGGTGAAGCGTCAGTCGGCAAGTTCGTAGCATGCACCGCGGCCGCCGCCTTGCTCGTACGTTTCATTTGTAGAGCCAAGGCTTATAGGCAAGCTCGATGTTGTATCCGTCCGGGTCGCCGATGTTTGCCGCGAAGTAGTCGGCACGCCATTCGGGCCGAAGGCTCGGTTCTTTGTTTGAGGTAGCTCCCGCGTCCATCGCCGCCTTGTAGCCGGCCCTGACGGCGTCCGCGCTCTTTGCGGTGAATGCGACGTAAAGGTTTTTGGCGACTTCGCCATTCTTCAGCCAGAAACCCGGCTCGCCATTGATGGCGAAACCGCGCATGGGAGGTTGATCGAACTTGTAGGGCATGTCGATGCCAAGCG
>Ga0210400_10004647_pt1 | contig 11851 bp, 7 predicted proteins | sample IncBWH26MmetaG_FD_155456 | JGI IMG/M metagenome (GOLD analysis project Ga0210400, IMG submission 155456) | Forest soil microbial communities from Barre Woods Harvard Forest LTER site, Petersham, Massachusetts, United States - Inc-BW-H-26-M | ecosystem: Environmental > Terrestrial > Soil >...
GCACCCGACGGGGCTGCCTCTACCGATTGGAACGCCCGCCCAAGGCGGCCCGATTTCGACGGCCGGAGGCGTGACATTTATCGCAGCGACCACGGACAACTACCTCCGCGCCTTCAACACTCAAACCGGAGAGGAATTGTGGCGCGGCCGGCTGCCGGCCGGCGGTCAGGCTACGCCAATGACGTACCTGTCGGCTCGAAGCGGCCGACAATTCGTCGTCGTGTCCGCCGGCGGACATCCGGCACTGCGAACCACCCGCGGCGACTATTTGGTAGCCTTCGCACTTCCAGCCACCCACTAGGGCGTGAACCGCCGGTGATGTCGAGGATGGCACCTATACGCGATTATCGAGTAATGGCGTACTAACGCGTCGAGGCAATCAAGAGCCGAGAGCTCGCGGTGAAACAAATGGAAATTGATGTTGACGCCAAGAGCGGACATTTGCGCAGCTACCCTGACGATGCTGGGTACTATGGAAGGTTTGGCGGCGTTCACTATCCGCCTGAGTTAAAGCCCCACCTCGCGGAACTTGCTCGCGTATACAAGCAAGCATGCCGGACGCCTGAATTCCAGAGCGTGCTTCGCTACGTCCGAAAGCACTTTCAAGGCCGGCCCACGCCTGTGCACCCTCTGAAAAACCTATCAGCGCAGTTGGGCGGCGCCAGCATTTTTGCGAAGCGTGAAGATTTGAACCATACGGGTGCACACAAACTAAACCACTGTGTCGGCTTCGCATTGCTTGCCAAACATATCGGCAAGACCAAATTGATTGCCGAGACCGGTGCTGGACAGCACGGTGTCGCATTGGCAACGGCTGCTGCGTATTTCGGCCTCGAGTGCGAGGTCCACATGGGACAAGTGGACATCTCAAAGGCCCGCTCCAACGTCAGCCGCATGAAGATATTAGGCGCCCACGTGATCGCTGCGGATCGCGGACAGGCGGCACTGAAGGAGGCGAGCGACTCCGCATTCAACGCATATCTGAATCAACATCAGACCTCTCTTTACGCGATCGGATCTGCGATCGGCCCCCACCCTTTTCCACTCATCGTGCGCGATTTCCAGTCCATTGTCGGACACGAAGCGCGCGAGCAATTCATGGAGATGACAGATGGCAGAATGCCCGATCATGTCGTTGCCTGTGTGGCCGGCGGATCAAATGCGCTCGGGATATTTGCGGGGTTCTTGGACCATACAAATGTCGCACTGCATGGAGTGGAGCCGTTGGGCAAGTCCAGCAGACTCGGCGAGCATGCTGCTACGTTAAGCTTTGGCAGAGAGGGCACGATTCACGGCGCGAAATGCATCGTTCTTCAAAATGAGGATGGTAGTCCAGCTAAGGTGTCTTCCATCGCATCCGGGCTCGTCTACCCTGGCGTCGGGCCGGAAGTCTGTATGCTCCACGACAGCGGCCGCGCCTCCTTTTCCACCATAGACGATGAGCAGGCGCTTGCTGCGTTCTATCGGCTCTCGCGATCCGAGGGAATCATTCCGGCACTCGAGAGCGCCCACGCCGTTGCGTTCTCCATGCAGTTGGCCGCGCGTCGTCCTGTTACGGAGTCAATCCTCGTCAACCTGTCAGGGCGTGGTGACAAGGATGTTGATTTTGTGATTGAGAATTACGGAACCCACGACGGCTTTCAGCAGCTAACAGTTTCTTCCTGAGAGTGGTCCTTTGTCTCCATCAATTGAGAGTTTAAACGCATGAAGCGTAGGCATTTCTGTTTTGATTATTTCATCGCCCTGATGGTTGCGGTAGTTGCCACAAGCAGTACGAGCCCGTCGCAGAGTACGACCGGAAGGGCAGCGGATGCGGAGTCTTCTAGATCTGTGCCAAAGGTTGCGTCGGCGGATTCTGCCAGCAGCCCGGAGATGCAAAGGCTCGAGCGTGCCTTTGGAGGTGCATGGAGCACTTCCGAAAGCTTCGCACGCAATGAGTTTTATCCAGACGGCGCAGATACAAGGGCACCGGGAGATTACACTTTGTCGGCAATAGCCTTCCTAGTGGACTGTAGCAGCTGATGTGCGAGTCAATAGTCAATCGGCGTGTTGGATCGAAGTACTTCCACTTCACGGGTTTGGGTTCTTTGTTGTACTAGCGGATATAGCGCATGACCTTCTCTAACTCAGGACACTAGCGAGTCTCAATGACTTCTCCAGGCTATTCGACGCTTCCTGCGCTCGAGGTGCGGGGTCTGCTCAGTTCCAGGCGCGTCCTTTGATTTCGGCGAGGTCGAGATTTCCGCCGCTGAGCACGCACGCAACCTTCTCTCCCGCACGAAAGCGAACGAGGTTTCCCATCAGGGCGGCGACTGGAGCCGCCGCGGCGCCTTCGGCTACCAGTTTGCAGCGCTCCATGAGCCACACCACGGCGTCGAAAATAGCCGTTTCTTCGACAAGGACGATGTCGTCGACGAAGTGACGACAAACGTGCAGTGGATACTCGCCCACGCGGCGCACCACCAGGCCGTCGATCATCGGGCCCACTTTCTCGAGCGTGACAACATGGCCAGCTTCCACGCTCCGCTTCATTCCGGGGGCGCCCGCCGCCTCAACGCCGATTATCCTTACCCGCGGATTGATCGATTTGATTGCCATGGCGCAGCCCGATATTAGCCCGCCGCCGCCGATTGGAACGAGGACCACATCAAGATCGGGAGCGTCTTCGATTAGTTCAAGCCCCACGCCGCCCTGACCTGCGATGAGCACCGGATCATCGAATGGGTGCACGTAGGTGAGATTGCGTTCGCGCATGATTTCCAGCGACTTTGCGTGCGCGTCGTCCCAAATCTCACCGTGCAGTATCACCTCCGCTCCGTAGGCCCGTGTGGCCTCGATCTTGGCTTTCCTCGCGCGAGTCGACATCACGACGACAGCGGGCACGTTGTACACACGCGCCGCGTGCGCAACGCCTTGCGCGTGGTTGCCGGCCGAGGAGCAAATCAGACCGCGGTTCCTGGCTGCGGGATCCATTTGGGCGAGAACATTAAGCGGTCCGCGCACCTTGTAGGATCCGGCCTTCTGGAATATCTCCGCCTTGAGAACTACATTTGCTCCGCTCAGATCGCTCAAGGTTGCCGACGTGAGTACGGGCGTGCGGCGAATGTGCGGCTGTGCGCGCTGTCGCGCCAGCTCGAAATGTTGACGCGTAAGAAACTCACTCATTGTCACTCCCTGGGTCTCGAAACAGTGCCGGCTCGGATCTGTGCAACCAGCTGTTGTACGGCCTTGGCGTGCCCCCCTTCCAGATTCTCGGCGGGGAAGATCTCGAGAGACTGGTGCGGAGGCACGCCCGTTCCTTCGAAGAGAACCCCATGAGGGTCCAAATAGATCTCATTGGAGATGCTGAAATCCGAGCCGTCAGGCAGAACTTTCGTGAGCCGATCAGACAATGCGCCGCGCGTTGCCGTCCCGACCTGGGTTACGTTTGGCAGCACTCGCATGGTCATGGTCAATATCTCTCCACCGCTGACGGTTACATCACTCGTTAGAAGATAGGTAGGACCCGTGAAGCGACGGCCGACACTCGGCTCCGCGTAGAATGCGTCTGGCGAAACGTCCTGCGCTCCGTATGCTTGCTTGGAGTACGCCGGAACTCTCGCCGCGGCGAAGTGACCGGCTATTTCGCGAGCCAATCGATCGTAGCCGCCGGAGTTATTGGTCACATCGAGGATCATTGACTTGACCCCGCCCAGCTCCGTCAAAATCCGATCCAACAGTGCGTTGATGAATCGAATGTTGTCTTCGAGGGACCCGGCGGTAAAATTCTCGACGCTCGAGACGTTTATGTAACCGATATCGGCTCCAATCGACCCCCAAACCACCTTGCCGCCCGAGGCCTGGTGCCACTGTAAGTGGAGCACGTCCTCCCGGACACCCTGCTGATAGGCGGCGAGCCAGTGAGCTTTCATATCGGCGGGTGACTGCCGCGATGTAAGCGCCTGTTCGTTGAGGCGGTCCAGCGTCCTGCCACGGCCGGTACGGAACACGACGGGTTCGCCGCGGAACGTCGCGTCCAAGCCGACGTGCACATCGCCCAAGCTATCCAGCATGTCGGAGAAGATGGCGAACAGAATGCGCGGAGAGGTTCGATCGGTGACCAGCGCACGGGCGCTTTTGACGCGCTCTTTCCAGTCGAAGTTACGCACCTTGAAAAAGGCGTATTGCTCTTGATAGCTAGCGGCGAAATGTTCGAACAGACGTTTTGCACCCCAATTGCCGCGCGTACAGGCTTCCGGCAGCCGATTGATACGATCGAAGACATAACGATTCTCGCCCGGATATTGCACAATGATCAGCTGGTTCTGCGGCGCGTTCTTTTGCCGATATAGGAATTGCTTGATAAAGGCGTCGGTGCGTGGATCCATTGAGCAATCCGCTTTCGATGCCTGGTACACCGTCATCCCGCTGGAATCAAGGGCGATCATCCAACCATATCCCCTGGATTGCCACACGCCGCGTGCCTCCGGAACGGCTGCACCGCCGTTCATGAGCGGTTCGTACACCGCTGCGGCATCTTGCGCTTTGCACGTGGTTACCGCCGCCGCGACGAGCCAGCAAAGCGCTGCCGCTTGGTGGGTAAGTCTCATGCCCGCCTGCCGCGGCCGACTAAAGATCATAAAGTTGCCTTTGCGCCATATCACCCTGATTCGCCCAGTTGCACGTGACGAGCGTTTCACGCGCTCCTGTTCCCGTGGCTCTGAACCGCCCTGACTATCTCGAATACCACATTGCGTGAGAGCTCACCTCAGGTATCGCTCTGCTGCAACTGCCTGCCAATCGGCAACCGGCGGATGCGCACGCCGCAGGCGGCAAAGATGGCGTTTGCAAGCGCCGGCGCAACGGTCGGAACGCCCATCTCACCCGCGCCGGATGGCGGGAATCCGGAATCCAGGATATGGACTTCGACGTCGGGCGCTGCAGCCATTGGCAACAGGGGATAGTCAGGGAAATTGGATTGTTCAATGCACCCGTCCTTCACGGTGATTTGCAGACGCAGAGCAGTCGACAGTCCGTCGATGCTTGCACCCATAATCTGCGCCTCCACGCCTAGAGGGTTGACAACCTCACCCACATCCACCGCGCAGGCGCAACGCACAACACTAAGTTCTCCTTGCTCCGACACAGCCACTTCAATCGCATGCGCGGCGTAGCCGCCGAATGTAAAGTGATGAGCGAGCCCAATGCCGTGGCGAGGCGGCAAGCTCCGACCGTAGTCAATCTCCCTTGCCGCGCGACGCAACACGTTGGCCAAGCGACCGGTGTGCAACTTCGGGCCGCCGTGGTCGCGGTAATCCAACTCTCGCGCATTACCCAGCATCTCCAGTCGCAAAGTGAGCGGATCCTTTCCGGTCGCGGTGGCGATCTCGTCCACAAAGCTTTGAACCGGGAATGCGCTGAAGGTGGGCAGAGGCGCGCGCCACCAGCCACGTGGTCGCGTGAAATCAACCGGCAGGAATTCCGACAGATACGCCGGCACGCAGCCTGCCGGGAAACCATCCGGATCGACACAGCCAATCCAATCAGGATCGTCCTCCATCCCCGCGGCTCGATACTTTCGTGGTGTCGCGGCCACTCTGTGCGCCCATCCCGTGATGCTGCCGCGAGAATCGAGCGTTGCTGTCAGCGCATGGATACCAAACGGTCGGTAGAAGTCGTTCTTAAGATCGTCTTCGCGGGTCCAGTACACCTTTACCGGTGCTTGAACGGCCTGCGCCACCAGCACCGCCTCCGCGACAAAATCGTTCGCGAGCCTGCGACCGAAGCCACCTCCGGCGCGCGGCAGGCGGATCTCGATATCCGGCCGCGGAATGCCCGTCATCGCGCTGATCATGCGCGAGGCTCCGTCCGGGCTCTGCAAGGAAGCCATGAGCAGCGCACGGCGCGCTCGAAGGTCGATCAAAGCATTTGGCGGCTCCATGGTCGCGTGCGCGAGCAACGGTTCGATATACTGTGCCTCAACCACCCTCGTCGCCGATCTTCGCGCTGATTCAACGCTCGCGTCCTGGCGAGCGATTTTGCCCGGCTGCGTCAGAGCCGCAAGTGCCCGCGCCTCCAGCGCGTCGGTTGAATCCTGGGCAGCAGGCCCTCTGTCCCAGGTAACGCGTAGTGCCGCCCGCCCCTTGTGGGCGGACCAGAAATCATCGGCAACAACCGCCACGCCCGCGGCTAGATTGCGATCCAGGTTGGCACCCGCGCGCGGTCCGGAAATCGGAACAACGTGGCGCACACCGGGAATCTGGCGCGCCTGCGTATCGTCGATGTGTATAACCAAACCGTCAAAGTAGGGGCAGCGCGCGATGACTGCAGCCAGTGCTCCCGGAGCAGTCGAATCGACCCCATACATGGCTGCGCCTGTGACAATCTCGCGAGCGTCGACCACGCGTGTCTGTTGACCGATCACGCGGTAGCTGCCTTTGCTCTTGAGCGGCACTTCCTCCTTGGGCAAGGGAATACTAGCCGCACGCTTCGCAAGCTCTCCGTAAGTCAGGATGCGCCCATCAGGGTGCACTACTGTGGCGTCACGAGCTAGCAGCCGATCCGGATTTTCGTGCCATGTTTGCGCCGCTGCCTGAATAAGCAACCATTTGATCTGCGCACCGGCCTGTCGAAGATCCCTCCAGCCCTGTGGCACGCTGGTGCTGCCACCCGCGCCCTGTGGACCGTACTTGGATGCGAATCCCGCCGGCTCAGAGCTCGAAACGAGGCCATACGAAAGCTGCTCCACCGTCACGGCCGACCAAGGAACATCGAGTTCCTCGGCTATCAGCATCGGCAACGAGGTCTTCACACCCTGTCCGATCTCGCAACCACGTGCCCCAATCACGATGTGGCCATCCGCTCCGATCCGCACGAACGCCCCCAGTGATGCCACATACTCTTGGTGGCTTGCTTTGCGTGAAGACGCCGCAGCCCAGCTGAGCTCCGCGATGAGACCGCCGGCGGCACTTACGGAGACTTTCAGAAAGGTCCGCCGTGACCATTGCACCGCCGTAGAAAGTGTCGCCATACTGCCTTCGCCCCTAACCGTTCGTCCTAGATGAGGCAGCTTGCGAACGGCGCAAGCGCACCGCTGCACGGATCGCCTTGCGAATGCGTGGATAGGTTCCGCACCGACAGAGGTTAGTGAGCGTCGCAATGTCAGCATCACTGGGATCGGGCTTACGCTGCAGGAGATCGACCGCCGCCATGATTTGACCCGCCTGACAATAGCCGCATTGCGGCACGTCTTCCTCGATCCACGCCTGCTGCACGACATGGAGCGTGCCTGTGCGCCCCAGCCCTTCGATGGTGGTCACCGAGCGGCCTGCCACCGCGGATACCGGCGTAATGCAGGAACGCACGGCGGCGCCGTCTAGATGAACGGTACATGCTCCGCAATAGCCAATCCCGCAACCAAATTTCGTACCGGTCAGCTTTGCATGCTCTCGTAGGTACCACAGTAGAGGCATCTGCGGATCGCCGCCGAAACTGACCCCCCGCCGTCCGTTCAAGGTAAGCTCAATCGTCATGGCCACATCCTCTGCACAGTGCCAGCCTGGGGCGCGCGCCCGATGAGCCGGCCCACTCCGAACGCAGCCGACCGCATCGCAACTAAGTCATCCCCAGTATTATTGTCGGACCGATCAAGCGTTGGAATCACCCGTTTCGCGGGCGCGTTTCGGCGGTTTCTGCGGCGATTGGCACTGAAGGCGTGAAACATCGTCAGATCACCTGCTTACACTCCTCGGTAGCTATGCAACGCGCGCACGCGAATTGGTTCTTGAACGCGCTCTCACGAAGCGGCCGGCAGTTTGTCGTGTCTGCCGGCGGCATCCGGCACTGCGGGACCACCCGCGGCGATTTTTGGGTGGCCGTTCGCACTTCGCCCAACTCCCCTATTCGAGTGAGCAATCCATGGCCGCGGCGCGCTGTGTAACGGTCGTTCTCTTGTCTCTCGTTGCCGCAGGACGTGGACTTGCGTTTGAGCACGAGTATGTTCCAAGTGTCGCGACCACCCAGTTGACCGACAAGAACTCGATTGTATTGGCGGATCTTGCCAACCGTACGGGCGACGACGTTCTCAATGACACCTTTCAGCCAGTGCTGCGAGGGGCGCTTGAGGAGTCCCCCTTTCTGAACGTTGCTTCTCCAGCGGAAGTCAGCCTCGCACTCAAAGCCTTGGCCTACCCCTCGAATGCGCCCCTTACACCTGAGTTGGCTCGCGCAGCGTGTCTGCACGGTGAGCACAAGGCATACATAGCCGGCTCGATGAGCCGCAGCGGTACACAATTCGTGATCGATCTTAAGGCTGTAGACTGTGAAAGCGGCGCGATCTTGGCAGACGCACATTCGACGGCCCGGCGCGAGGAAACGATTCTGGATGCGCTCGGCGACGCTGTTATTAAAGTTCGAACGCGCCTCGGTGAGCCTCCCGAGAGCGTGCGCAAATTTCATACGCCCCTGGCGCGTGCGACCAGTGGTTCATTCGATGCCTTGCGAGCCTGGAGTGCCGGTATCAAAGCGCAGCAAGAGACAGGCTATGCGGCGGCGATTCCGCTCTATGAGCGTGCCATTAAGCTAGATCCGCACTTCGCGCGCGCGCTGTACAGCATCGGCTTGTATTACCGCGACGCGCAGCAGGAGGGTCGTGCCCGAGACCTGCTCAGCAAGGCTTTCGCGCAACTGGAGCGGGCCAGCGCACGCGAACGGTTCCGAATCGCCGGCCTCTACTATAGTTTTGTGACGGTGGAATACACCAAGGCTGTGGAGACACATCAGGAGTGGATGCAGGCCTATCCGCGCGACGAGAAAGCGGTTGCGAGTCTGGCTTCCTTTTACGGGGACGTGTGTGAGTATGAAAAATCGATTGAACTGTTCAAGCAAGCGCGCCGGATGGACCCCAATAATTTCATTATCCACGAGGACCTGGTCGAGCTTCTAGCTGCAAGCGGGCAGTTCGACAACGCGCGCGAGGCTTATCAAGACATGCGGCGTCGGGGACTGGATGATGATGCGCCGCACGTCTATATGTTTTCCGTGGACTTCCTGCAACACGACACAACCGAGATGGCCCAAGAGGCTGCTTGGTTTGACGGAAAGCCGCTGTTCCAGCACGAGATACTTTCCGAGCAGGCAGACGCGGAAGCGTACATGGGCCACTTGGTCCAAGCGCGAGAACTCACAAAGCAGGCGGTACAGTCCGCGCTGGCCGCCGACAACAGGGAGCAAGCGGCCGCGTGGCAGTTAAACTCGGCGTGGCGAGAGGAGGTATTTGGGAACCGGCGAGAGGCAGGCGAGCAGGCCATCCGTGCCCTCTCAATTGCGCCCGAGAGCCGCGAGGGGGCAGCGATCGCCGCCATCATTCTGGCTCGAACTGGAGATACCGCCAGGGCAGGAGCTCTCGCTAAGGACCTCGAATCGCGCTATCCGCATCACGCGGTGGTGCAATCCTACTGGTTGCCATCCATTCGGGCGCAGATTGATTTTGCCAAGGGACGCCTTGCCCCGGCACTACGGGAACTGGAGACGGCCAAGCGCTACGATCCATTGCTCCCACAGGTAGCCTATTACTCGCATATGCCTTCAGTCGTGCTGCGCGCACAAATCTACCTCGCTCTCCATCAGCCTGAAGAGGCTGTCAAACAATGGGAGACGATTCTTCGGTGGCCTGGGATCGTTCAGCTGAGTGCCACGGCGCCGATCGCTAAACTAAAACTGGCCCGTGCGTTGGCCTTGCACGCCGGAACTGGCGAGTCTGCCGCTCGCGCGAAGGCCCGCGCGACATACCAGGAGTTCCTATCACTCTGGAAAGATGCCGATGTCGACATCCCTGTGCTCAAGGAAGCCCGGGTTGAGTTTGCCAAGCTGCAGTAAAGTTGAATGCGTGCTTAACCCCAGGCTAGGGCATGAAGTAGCCGCCAGTGACGTCGAGGATGGCACCCGTCACGAAGCTTGCATCTTCGGATAAAAAATAGCCGACGGCCGCCGCGACGTCCTCTGGGCGCCCGATGCGCCCCATGGGAGTCTTCTCGACGTATTGTTGGTCGACGGCCGCGGTATTCGTCAGGGTCCTCGCCATCGCGGTGTCCACGCGCGACGGCGCGACGCAATTGACGGTAATTCCGTATCGCCCGACTTCTGCAGCGAGCACCCGCGAGAACCCGAGTACGCCGCTCTTCGAGGCCGCGTAGTAGCTGCTGGTCGCCTCGCCGATGGTGCGCCCGGCCATCGATGCGATATTGACGATTCTGCCCCCCTTGTTCTTGCGCATTCGAGGCACGGCCGCACGGCAGGTGAGAAACGTGCCCGTGAGATTGATGGCAAGCGTGCGCTGCCAAACGTCCAGCGGTGTCTCATCAACGGACGGCCGCCGGCCCATAATCCTGGGCGAGACGCCGGCGCAGTTCACCAGCATATCGAGCCGCGAATAGCGGCTGTCGAACTCGGCAAAGAACTCACTCACGGATGACTCGTCGGTTACATCTACCCGCATCGCCGCCATATCCGCGCCGGTACTTGCGCCCTGACGTGCTGCGGCGCTGTCGAGATCGGCGATGACGACGCGAACGCCGAGCCGCATCAGCTTATGTGCGACAGCACTACCGATGCCGCCAGCACCGCCAACCACGACTGCGACGCGCCCGTCCGTCATTGAATTGCTCCGGTAGTTTCGTATCTTCGTATTGCGAAAATCAGGCGGGCACCGGGGTGCGCTTTACCGCGTGCAGCATACGCTCGACGATTTCATCAATGTCGCGATGGTTGACGATCAAGGGCGGAGCGAGTCCCAATGTGTCGCCATGGGGCATGGCGCGGGAGATCACCCCGTTCTCAAGACAGGCCGCCGATAGCTTCGCGCCAAATTGCGCCGCAGCGGGGAAGGCACGACGCGCCGTCGGATCCAGCGCGAATTCGATCGCGGCCAATAGCCCAACCCCTCGAACCTCAGCAACATGGGGCAAGTTCGAAAAGGCGTCTTTCAGGCACTGCTGTAAATATGCACCTGTCACTCTGGCATTCTCCACCAGATTCTCCCGCTCCAGGATGCCCAAATTTGCTAGCGCCGCCGTCGCGCATAGCGGATGAGCCGAATAGGTATAGCCATGCGGAAAGGGGCCGAATTTGTCGCTCCCCTGTTCCAGCACCTGCCATATCTTATGGCTGACTATCGACGCTGACAGCGGCAGATAGGCGCTCGTCAGGCCCTTGGCCACCGTGATCAAATCGGGCTTGATCCCATAGAGCATACTGCCGAACGCAACGCCCGTCCGACCGAAGCCGCACACGACTTCGTCGGCGATCAGCAAAATGTCGTATCGCTCGAGCACCGGTTGAATGGCATCCCAGTAGCCTGCGGGCGGCGGAATCAACCCGCCGGTCCCGAGCACCGGCTCCCCGATGAATGCGGCTATCGTCTCGGGCCCTTCGGCGAGAATCAGCTGCTCCAGATCGACCGCGCAGCGCAGGGAAAAATCGCGTTCGTCGACGCTCGGATCGCTTTGCCAATATGCGTGCGGCGCGGTTGTATGCAGCACCAGCGCTACCGGCAGATCGAAAGCGGTGTGATAGAACGGCAGGCCGGTCAGACTGCCGGCCATGATCGTGGCGCCGTGATAGCCACGATGACGCGAAATGATTTTTTTCTTTTCAGGCCGGCCGAGCACATTATTGTAGTACCAGGCTATCTTTACTTGCGTTTCATTCGCGTCGGAGCCGGATAGCCCATAAAATACCTTGCTCATGTGCGGTGGACACATGGACAAGATTTTCTCGGACAGGCGGATGGCCGGCTCGCTGGAGTGCCCCGCATAGCTGTGATAGTAAGCGAGCCGCTTGGCCTGCTCGTGAATGGCATCGGCGATCTCCTGCC
>Ga0210400_10004649_pt1 | contig 11847 bp, 8 predicted proteins | sample IncBWH26MmetaG_FD_155456 | JGI IMG/M metagenome (GOLD analysis project Ga0210400, IMG submission 155456) | Forest soil microbial communities from Barre Woods Harvard Forest LTER site, Petersham, Massachusetts, United States - Inc-BW-H-26-M | ecosystem: Environmental > Terrestrial > Soil >...
GACCACGGGGAGGCCTGGAACCACAAGCAAAACCGGGACGGTGGGTAAGACGGGAGCGATGGGACGAACCGGGACCACAGGGAGGCCTGGAACTACGGCGAAAACCGGGACCACGGGGAAACCTGGAACGACGGGGAAAACCGGGACGACCGGAAGACCTGGAACAACCGGAAGGCCTGCGATGGCAGGCAAGTCTGCCGCCGGTCGAACGCTTCCCGGCAGGACGGTTTCTCTTAAGGGCGGCGGCAGAGCAAGCATCCGTCCGAATGGGCAAATCCGTTCGATCGACAGGAACGGCATGCACATTGAGCATGGTTTACACGGCGGACGCACGGTCGTAAGCGAGCACAACGGTGCGCGCGTGGTGACTACAGGAAAACGCGGCGGTTACGTGCAGCGTCCGTACGCGGTTCGCAACGGGCACACATACGTTTCTAGAACCTACGTCGTCAACGGCCGCTCGTATTCGCACGTCTATCGCTCTTACTACTATGGAGGAAGGGCCTACTACGGATACTACCCCGGCTATTACTACCATCCCGGATTTTACGGGTGGGCCTATAATCCGTGGCCCGCACCGGTTGCCTGGGGATGGGGATGGGGAGGCGCTCCGTGGTATGGCTACTACGGCGGGTATTTCGCGCCCTACCCCGTATATCCGACCGCAGCCTTCTGGTTGACGGACTATTTGCTGTCTGCAAGTCTGCAAGCAGCCTACGCGGCTCGAGCCGAAGCTAACGCGGGAGGCGCCAACGCCGGCGACGCCAACGCCGGCGCGGGCGAGGCGAATGCTTCGGCCCCGGCGGATGGGGGAGACCAGGTTCCAGCCGCCGACAACTCCAACACCGTGGCTTTGACCCCTGAGGTCAAGCAGGCGATCGCCGATGAGGTGAAGGCGCAACTGGCCGCCGAGCAGGCGGCCGCTGGACAAGGCGCGGCGCCGGGCGGGCAGCCAGCGGCAGCGAGCAGCGGAGAAGTACCGGCCGCGCTCGATCCCGCGCACACCACTTTCGTGGTTTTCAGCGATCTCGCAGTCACGGCCGACGGCGATGAATGCGGGCTGACGGCGGGGGACGTAGTTGCGCGGATCGACAACACTCCGGACGCGGATCAAAAGGTAACCGTACTTGTCATGAGCAGCAAGAAAACGGATTGCGCCTCCGGCAAGAAAGTGGCGGTTTCCGTCGACGACCTGCAAGAGATGTACAACCATTTCCAGGAGCAGATTGATGAGGGCATGAAGACGCTGGCCGAAAAGCAGGGCACGGGCGGCCTACCCAAAGCTCCAGACACCGCTACCACCGGCGGAGAAGTTCCACTACCGCCGCCGGATACAAGCGCGGCAGCCGCTCTGCAGGATCAGCAAGCAAAGGCTGACGCGACCGAGGCTGCGGTCGTGAAGGAGGCCTTTAGTCAAGGTTCGTGAAGGAACCCGGGAGCCAGGGGTCACCGCCGACTCTTAAGCAATTCCTCTTCAGTCTGTTGGGCTCGTTGCGCCCGATCCAGCAGTTCTTGTGCCCCTTTGTTGTTGGGGTCAGCCAGAGCTTTGCGGAAGCAATCGATGGCGGAAGGATAATCCCCCGCGTCCAGGAATGTGATCCCTTTGTTGATCAGCGATTCGGACGAATCGCGGGGTGTCACGATAAGACGATTGTTCACGTGAATCACGCCTGGGACCGAGACGGCTAGCGACTCGGCCAACGCCGAGTCCTCTGGGCCGCGCACCTTGCCATCGAGTGTCACCTCACGCTGATCCGACACGAACACTCGAATGCCCGCTTGGCGCAGGGTCTGGGATGGAGCGGCCTGCAACTTCTCGGCCACTGCGCTCTCTATTTTGACACGACGGACGGACCGGTACTTTAAGTATCCTGCGCCTGCGACCAGGACTGCGGCCAAACCTACCACTGCCAGACGAAGGAATAACTTCGCGTTAAGACTTCGCGGCGGGAGAAACACGTGCTGGGCTGCGCTGTTCAATACCTGCGCATCGGCGGTCGAACCGGACAGCACGTTGGAGGGCGCAACGGTCGCCGAAACGGGCTCGGGCGTGGCGACGGTCCGGTGTGCCGGCAGGGGCTCGGCGGGGGCCGCCGGAGCCGGCAAGACTTGCATGGCAGGCTCTGGCATTGGATGGAGAACGGTTCCGATGGCTGCGTCCAAGGCCGGCACGGATTTGGTCGTCGTCGGGGCAGGCAGAGGTGCGGCCGCGGTCGTCGAGGCTGGCGACGCTTGCGTGGAAGGCTCGGGAGTTCGGCTTCCAACGGCTGCGTCGGCCGCAGTGGGGTTCGCTACCTGATCCAGTGCCGCGATGAAGTCTTCCGCGGTCTGAAATCGCTGTTCCCGCGATTTCTCCATCGCCTTGAGGATCACCTGCGAGAGCGCCTCCGGGATATGCAACTCCGGTTTCAGTTCGTGCGGAGGACGCACAGTCCCTTGCAGATGCTGCAGCATCAATGCGTATGGAGTGTCCGCTTCAAATGGCACTTGGGCTGTGATCATTTGATACAGCACGACCCCGAGGGCATAGATATCGGCGCGACCGTCAACCTCTCCCGCAGCCTTTTTCCCCATGAATTGTTCGGGCGACATGTATAAGGGAGTGCCCACGACCATGCCGGTCATGGTCATTTCCGGACGATCCTCTCCGGCAGCCTCGCGCAGCTTCGCAATGCCAAAGTCGAGGACCTTGGCGATTTCCTGACCGTGCTCGTCGGTGGCCAGGATTACGTTGCCCGGCTTAAGATCCCGGTGCACGATGCCGAGCTTGTGGGCCACGCCAATCGCCTGGGCTACTTGCCGCGCAATGCGAATGGCGCGCGGTGCCGCCAACGCACCTTCTTTATTGATGACTTCGCTTATGTTCTTGCCTTCGACCAGTTCCATCACGATGAAAGGTCGGCCGTCCTCGGTGTAGTCGAAGTCGTCGACTCTTACCGCGTTGGGGTGCCGCAGCTTTCGCATCACGATGGCTTCGGTCTGGAAGCGTGTGAGGAAGCTCGCATTCCCCGCAATATCGTCGTTAACAATCTTGATGGCGCAGAGCTCGTTGAACGTGAGATGCCGGCCGCGATAAACCAGGCCCATGCCGCCAATCCCAATCCGATCCATGATCTGGTACTTGTTTCGAATGATCATGCCAGGCTGAAGTTCGTGGGCCACCTGCAGTCGAGTTTGATCCGCCGGGCACACATCCTGGCTGGTGGGATAAGTCTTCTGGCATGAGGTGCAGTATTTCATGCGTTACGCGGGGCAGCCGCGAAGGTGCGGCGCGGTACCAGGAAAGGCGTAGAGTAGCACGGAATCCCGATGCAGAGGTACCTTGCGGTACATGCCTCTGCCGCCGGGTCCGGTGGAGGAGCTTCGGACGGCGCGAACGCCGGTCTGGCGATTGACTTGGGCTTGGAGCAGCTTTAATATCGGCGTCGAGTGAACCCAACGAACAACTCTCGCGAAGTACTGTCCATGAATTTTCGGTCTTTCCTGGTGGGCATGATTCTGATTTGCGCTGTTAGCGCGGGCGGGTCCCTCGGGGCAGGGCGCGCGCAGGCTCAAGATCTCGCCAGCGTCGAACGAAAAGCCAAAGCCGGGGATGCCAAAGCTCAATACGACTTGGCCGGTGACTACTACAACGGGAAAGATGTTGCAAAGGACCCAAAGCAGGGACTTCTCTGGTTAAGGAAGTCTGCTGATCAGGGTTATGTGTGGGCGGAAAAGGCCCTGGGAGTGATGTATCGAGACGGAGATCAGATAACAGGAGTCCCAAAGAATCCGCGCGAAGCGGCGCTGTGGTTTCGGAAGGCCGCGCGGCAAGAAAATAAACCAGCCCAAGCCAGTCTTTCGCAGATGCTGGCTGAGGGTTTGATATCCAGGCAGGAAGCGAATTGGCATTCTCCCCAACCAACCGCGGAAGCCAAAACGGGGAACCCAAAAGCGTTTTCGCTGGCGGAAGTGGAAAAGGGACTCCAGGGCGGAATTACCTGCAAGCGGCTGGCGGCTCTGGTCGATCAATTCAAAGTGGATTTTACGTTGACCGCCGAGGTTCGGCAGCGCCTGGACAAAGATGGAGCCGACGACAAGTTGCTAACCACTATTTCCGCTTCCAAGCGGTCGTTGTGAAGACCTGGGCAGTTCTGCAACCGTAGCCAGGGGATCGTAGTTTCGAGGCCTACCTGAGAGTCCTTTCTTCCAGTTCATCCTAAAGAGACAGTAGACTGCTCCAATGGGTCACTCTTTTCATTCTCCAGTGGAAGTACCCGTCCTCGAAACCGAGCGGCTCAAACTTCGTGGGCATCGCGTGGACGATTTCGTCCATTGCGCCGCGATGTGGGCGGACCCCAATGTCACTCGATACATTGGAGGCAAGCCCCTCACCGAAGAGGAGTCCTGGACAAGGTTGCTGCGTTACGTGGGCCATTGGGCGTTACTGGGCTTCGGTTACTGGGTGGCTGAGGACAAGGCAACGGGCAATTTTGTCGGGGAGATTGGATTCGCCGACTACAAGCGGGAGTTAGAGCCATCGCTCAAAGGTGTGCCGGAAATTGGCTGGGTGTTGGCCTCGCAAGCACACGCCAGAGGTTATGCAACAGAAGCCGTTCGTGCGGCCGTTGAGTGGGGCGATGCTCACTTCCAATCGGCACGAACTGCCTGCATTATTGCTCCTGAGAACCTTATGTCTATTCGGGTGGCGGTGAAGTGCGGGTATCGGGAATTCGGGCGCGCGACGTACAAGGGACATCCGACTCTGCTGTTTGTTCGCGAACCCAGCGCGTCACTGTGACCGGTAGGCTCAGGCACACGACACTGTTGACTTGCGAGTCCAGCTCTCATAGTCTCCAAGCCTCCGGCCTTCTCTATCCTGGCGGAGCTGAGGAGCAATGGGTTCAGAGTCGCCGACGTCTGGTTCCCGCCCCGCGGTCCCGACAGCGCTGTATGCTCCCACCCAGAATCTGCGGCGAATCGGGCTTGCGCCATTTGTTGCTTTGCTGTTCGCTTACTGCGCGGGCGGGCCTTTTTCGCTGGAATCGATGATTTCCACGTCCGGACCCGGGCTCGGTCTAACGTTCCTTCTGGTTGTGCCATCGCTGTTCGCCGTTCCCATCGCCCTGGCTACGGCTGAAATGACCACGTTGATGCCCGTCGAAGGCGGCTTCTATCGATGGAGCCGCGCTGCGCTTGGCGACTTCTGGGGATTCCAGTGCGGATGGTGGAACTGGACCGGCACATTTCTGATGAGTGCCGCTTACGGCGTCGCGATGGCGGATTATCTTGAGGATTGGATGCCCATGCATTCCCGCGTCGAACACTGGGGGGTGGCATTCATTTTTCTTCTGGTAGTGGCTTACCTGAATGTGAGGGGCATTCATCTGGTAGGCAACCTTACCCTCATTCTGTTGCTTGCAATGTCTGTTCCGCTGATGATTTTTGTTGGGCTCGGATTTCATCACGCGCACTTCAACCCATTTCATCCGTTCTTGCCGACGGGCACGCCCTGGCAAGGGGCGTTCGGCGTGGGGTTGGCCATTGCCCTGTGGTCATATGCCGGCTATGAACAACTCTCGACAGTGATTGAGGAAGTGGAAAATCCGGCGCGGAATTTTCCAATTGGTTTGGCCATCGTAGTTCCGCTTGCGATTGGGATTTATGTGATTACTCTGGCGGCGGGGCTGACGGCACTGGGAAACTGGCGGGAGTGGGAAACCGGATACCTGGTGACAGCGGCCCGGTTGCTGGGAGGCAATGCGCTGGGCACTTCGATGTTCGCGGCGGCGGTGATTTGCAATTTCGTGCTGCTGGACAGCACTCTGCTTTCGGTCACGCGGGTGCCCCTGACGATGGCGGAGGACGGATATCTTTATCCTGGACTGGCGAAAGTGAACGCCCGTTTTGGTACGCCGGTGCGATCCATCGTACTTTCGACGGTTCTCTGCGCGGCGCTGGCCTTCTTCACGGTGCCGCAGCTCATCGGCGTGTACGCGTGGACGCGTATGGCGACCTCGATCCAGACCGTGCTCTCTTTTTGGCAACTGCGGCGCAAGTATCCGGATGCGCCGCGAAGCTTTCGCGTTTCCGGTGGCACGCTGGGGGCGCTGTTGATCGTGATCGCTCCGACTCTGCTTTTCGTCTGGGCGATGATCTACAGCGATGTGAGTACGAGAAAGTGGGGGCTACTGAATCTGGCTTCGGGGCCGGTTGCATATCTTTGGATACGGTATCGGCGTTGGTTACGATTGCGCCCCGGAGCGGTAGTGGCTGAGTAGAAGAAGGCCGCAGGCAGTGTGAGCGACAGGGTGCGGCGGCGGCTGGGGAATTTCCATTCCTGTGCGGTTTCGTCCGGTGGTACCATAACGGCCTAATTCAAGTTCCAAACTGCGGAATTACGGAGATTGGAATTGCAGATGACCAGAGCCTCCCGCGCCGTGGCGTCGCCCCGGGTTGTATGCATCGAGGACTTCCGTCCCATCGCGCGCCAACGAGTGCCGAAACCAGTGTTCGACTACCTCGACGGCGGCGCCGAAGGCGAGGTCACACTCCGGGAGAATTGCAGAATATTTAGCGACGTTACGTTTCGTCCGCGGCATGCGGTCGCGGTCGCGGGCTGCGATTTGCGCACACGTGTTCTGGGCTTCGATCTTTCGCTTCCTTTCTTGCTCGCACCGGTCGGGTACAGCCGGCTGATGCATCCGGGAGGGGAAGTAGCGGCCGCGCGAGCCGCTGGCAGGGCGGGCACTGGCTATATTCTCTCAACGATTTCCGGACACAAGCTGGAAGATGTGAGGGCCGGTTCGTCTGGACCGGTTTTCTATCAGCTTTACTTAATGGGTGGACGTGGGGCTGCCGAGGCCGCTATTGAACGGGCGCGCGTTGCAGGATTCTCTGCGCTGGTCGTCACCATTGATACTCCGGTGTCGGGAATCCGCGAGCGCGATTATCGCAACGGGTTGAAAGAACTCATCAGCGGCGGACCGCTGCAGAAAATTCCGTTTCTTCCCCAAATACTCTCCCGCCCCGGATGGCTGATAAGTTATCTGGTTGATGGCGGCCTGCCTGGACTTCCGAACGTTGTGGTCCCGGGCAAGGGGCAAATGCCGCTGGTTGACATTAATGCTGCCTTGGCGGAATCCGCGGTGACATGGGCCGATCTGCGCTGGATCAGGGAGATCTGGCGAGGGCCGGTCGTGGTAAAAGGGGTGCTGACCGGCGACGATGCGCGGCATGCCATTGACGAAGGAGCCGCGGCGGTTTCGGTTTCGAATCATGGGGGACGGCAGCTTGATGGAGTTCCAGCTTCGCTGCGGGCGCTGCCTGAAGTGGTGGAAGCCGTGAAAGGCCGCATCGAGGTGTTGATGGATGGAGGCATTCGTCGCGGGACCGATATCGCGAAGGCAGTCTGCATGGGAGCGCGCGCCGTGCTGTGCGGTCGTGCCTACGCGTATGGGCTGGCCGCCGCGGGTGAAGCTGGCGTTGATCGCGCCATCGAGATCCTGCGGACTGACCTGGAACGGACTCTGCGGTTGCTGGGGTGTGCGTCGGTCGCGGAGTTGAATCGTTCGTATGTGAATGTTCCAAAGAGCTGGGAAACGGGTTGATGCAGTTGTGAATATGTTGCTTCACCGGCATGGCGTTGAGTGTTCGATCTCTGTTATGCGGCAAACTCCGTTCGCGAGGAGGTTGTTATGCAGTGGACTCAGATCTACGACCCACTTGGTCATTGGTGGCTTTCCACGCTGGTGGCGGGACTTCCCATCATTGTTCTTTTCGGGCTGCTGGCCGGTCTCAAAGTAAAGCCTCACTGGTGCGCCATCGCCGGGGCAGCGACAGCCGTCTTGGTTGCGATCATCTTTTTCAAGATGCCTCCCGCGCTGGCCGCCATGAGCTTTGGCTACGGGGTGGCCTTCGGAGTTCTGAAAATCGCCTGGATCGTTCTGGCTGCGGTTTACCTCTACGACATTTCCGTCGAGACCGGGCAGTTTGAAATCATGAAGGAGTCGGTGGCGGGAATCACCGCCGACCGCCGGCTGCAAGTGCTGTTGGTGGCTTTTTGTTTTGGTGCGTTCATTGAAGGAGCGGCGGGCTTCGGCGCTCCGGTGGCGATTGCCGGCGCTTTCATGATCGGGCTGGGTTTCAAGCCCTTCCATGCCGCTGCGCTGAATCTGATCGCCAACACCGCGCCGGTGGCTTGGGGAGCGATCGGCACGCCGGTGCATACGCTGGCTGCGGTAACGTCTTTGCCGGAATCCGATCTTAACGCCATGATTGGCCGTATTCTTCCTTTCACCGCGATCATCGTTCCGTTCTGGCTGGTGCGAACCATGGTCAGCTGGAGGGAGACCTTCGAAGTATTTCCCGCCATCTTGGTGGTCGGCATTTCGTTCGCTCTCACGCAGTTCTTTTGGTCGAATTTCGTCGACAGCAATCTGGTTGACATTATGGGGGGGGTGGTTTCAATTGTCGCTACCTTGATTTTTCTGCGGTTCTGGAAGCCGAAGAAGATTTGGCGGTTCGATTATGACGATAAGCCGTCCGCCCTGACTCCGGCGACGCGGAAGATCAGCGACGACGTGGGTGGCGAGTGGACGGCGGAGAAGTTTGACGGACTTGTCAAAGTGCGGAGTTACACCACGGGACAGGTTTTGAAGGCCTGGATGCCTTTCGCGATCCTCTCGCTGTTTGTGCTGCTGTGGGGACTGCCCAAGATAAAACTGGCCATGAACCTGGCCACCACGCCGTCTTTCCGGGTGGTGGGTGCGGATGGCAAGGTGCGTCCCGGACCGGCGGGGTGGAATGTGCCAATCCTGCACAATGCCATCTCGCGCGCTGCGCCGATTGTCGCGAAGCCGACTCCGGAAGCTGCGCGCTACGATTTCAACTGGCTCTCCGCCACAGGAACCGGTTGTTTCTTTGCGGCGATCGTTTCCGGTTTACTGCTCGGACAGGGCCCGCTGAAATTGATGAAGATCTTTTGGCGGACCCTGGTGCGAATGCGGCTGGCCATGGTCGCGATCTCATTCATGCTGGGACTGGGCTACGTGACGCGCTACTCGGGTCTGGATGCCGTATTGGGCCTGGCGTTCACGCGCACGGGATGGATGTATCCATTCTTCGGCACGTTCCTCGGATGGCTGGGAGTTGCGCTAACCGGCAGTGACACTTCGGCTAATGCGTTGTTCGGAAGCTTGCAGAGAATTACTTCGCAGCAACTCGGCATCGACCCGATCCTGATGTGCGCGGCCAACAGCGCCGGCGGTGTGATGGGGAAGATGGTGGACGCGCAGTCCATCACAATTGCAACTGCGGCCACCGAGCAGGTGGGCAACGAAGGGATCATTTTCCGCTTCGTGGCGTGGCACTCGGTGGCGCTGTGCTCGATCGTGGGAATTATCGTGATGCTCTATGCCTATGTTTTCAAGTATGCGGTGCCGCATGGGCTGACGTTTGTGAAGTAGCGGGCACATGGAGAAGCGGACGCCTCGTCCGCCGTGCGGAGTGGCAATGCGGTGGGGTGGCGAGTTTTGTGGCTCTGCCCCTGGGCGAGGGCGTCCGGGGCACCAGGAAGAAACGCCTTGCGGAGACAGCGGCAGCCGCAACTCAGGCGTTTTTCCGATGCGCCTAGTTCTGGGTTGCGGGGGCGAGGTGCAACGGGGGAACGACCGGAAGGGTGAATGGCAGCGTTCCCGTGAACGGCTGCACGGTCACATAAACCCAGCCCGACCCAACCCCACCACCACCAGCCGTGCAGATGCCGTTATTGTCCGTATACGATTGTAGGTTTGTCCCGTAAGGAATGGAGCTTCCGGGTTGCAAAGTTATCAGGTTGCCGTTTTGCGAATACAAATTTTGCGTTCCGAAAGTAGGTGCGAAAAACACCGCTCCGCCAGTGCAGTTCGGCCCAAGGTAGTACAAATTCAGACTGGTTGGCCCGAACGGGGAGATGCAACCGAAGGTGTTGCAACCGGAATAGCCAAAATTAGTGATAACCCCCAGCGAAGGAATGAATACAGTCCCCCATGGGTCCAGTGCCGTGCCCAAGAGTTGATTGTTGGCGTCGTAAACGTTAAGCGCGCCGGCAATTCCCTGCGGCCCGGTTGGGCCTGACGGGCCTTGCGGCCCAGATACTCCCTGAGAACCTTGCGGGCCCTGCTGCCCCGCCGAGCCGATCGGGCCCTGTGGCCCTTGAGCACCGGTTGAGCCTTGCGAACCCTGCGAACCTTGCGGTCCGATAGAGCCGACCAAGCCTTGTGGCCCCTGCGGTCCCGCGGCCCCAGTCGTTCCTTGCTGTGCCAGCAGCGCCCACTGGGTCTGGCTTTGGTCGGGCTGATTGCCCGCATTATTCGGCAAGAGCGAAATGTAACTTGATCCACCGAACGATACGGCGTCACCCAGATTGTAGTTAGTCGTCTGCAGCCAGCCGCCCTGGAAGGCCACTGGAGGCCCTTGCGGGCCTTGTGCTCCGGTGGCACCGGCTGCGCCCGGCGCTCCGGGCGTTCCTTGGGGGCCTGGCAGGCCTTGCTGTCCCGTCGCACCCGTGAGACCTTGCGGCCCCTGCAGCCCTTGGGGTCCGGCGGCACCAGCCGGACCTTGTGGCCCAACAGCACCAATAGTCACATCGAATGTCAATGTATTTGCACCGCTGTTGGTCACGGTTAGCGGATAGCTGCCTGCTTTGGTTCCTGCGGGCAGAGCGGCAACAATCGAAGTTTTGCTGAACGAAACAACTGTCAGGGTGCTGCTACTGAGCGTAACTGTAGGAGCGAGTCCCGTTGGATCGAAACCCTGTCCTAGGATTGTAATCTGGTTCAACTTGGGATTGACTGAAGTGCTGTTAATTACAACAGCTGTGGAAGCAGCTGCTGGCAGGCAGATCGCGAGCAGCAATAGGATAAAACCAAGCCAAACGCACCGGTTCGTCATTAATTGTCTCCCTTTTCGAATTCTCGTGGTTCGTAGTTCCGCTAGGTGAGCCACTCGGGATCAGCTTGAGCGCGGACAGTCTTTGCCCTGTGCGTGCAAGTGCTTCGACGCTGGACCAAAAAGGGGGTTGGGTTGGCGTGCGACCGTCGCCGCGCGGATGCGTGCAGCGACCTACCGGGCTACTACTTGACCGCCGTCGCACTCCTGGCGAGAAGTCCTAGAGGAATGGGGATAATGCCCCAGTCCGCAGCAGGAGTCAAGGACTTTCTCGGCTGTTGTTATTTCTCGTCTTTCTTCTCCGGTTCCTTCGGCAGTGCCTTTTCGATGGGCTTGCGGGGCAGCATCTGGTCGCGCATGGCGGCGTCGTAGACGAAGCCGGCTACGATTACGCTGATCTGCTTGAGATCTTCGGGCTGCAAGCGGTCGTAGACGTCCATGTTCGAGTGATGGGTGCGCGAGTCGTACTCGATGGGATCCTGAATGAACTGGAATCCTGGAATGCCGACTGCATCGAAGGACTGATGGTCGGTGCCTCCGGTGTTGCGCATAGTGATCGTGTTCATGCCCAGATCTTTGAACGGCTTCATCCAGGCCTCAAAGATGGGCGCTACCGCCACATTTTCCTGGGTATAGATGCCCCGAATCTTGCCGGTGCCATTGTCTACGTTGAAATAGGCGGAGACCTTCGCTTGTTCGGGTTTCACTGTGACCTCTCCGGCTTCGCGGCGCAGCAGGGTCGGCATGTCTTTCATTCCAGGCTCGTCCATGTGCGGACGCGATCCGAAGTGATGCTCCACGTACCCCTGGGAGCCGAGCAGTCCTTCCTCTTCACCGCTCCACAAGCCGATGCGAATGGTGCGGCGTGGTTTGACGTCGAGCGCTCTCAGGATGCGGACCGCCTCCATCATGACAATGGTTCCTGCGCCATTGTCGGTC
>Ga0210400_10004650_pt1 | contig 11842 bp, 8 predicted proteins | sample IncBWH26MmetaG_FD_155456 | JGI IMG/M metagenome (GOLD analysis project Ga0210400, IMG submission 155456) | Forest soil microbial communities from Barre Woods Harvard Forest LTER site, Petersham, Massachusetts, United States - Inc-BW-H-26-M | ecosystem: Environmental > Terrestrial > Soil >...
CACTTGATGATGACGTCGTTTTATCGACCGACCAGCGAGAGACACAAGATTTTGATTGAGCGCGGAGCCTTCCCCTCGGATCAGTATGCGGTGAATTCGCAAATCCGCTTTCATGGGCATGATCCGGCATTGTGCCTGCTCGAACTCACGCCGCGCGACGGCGAGAATTGCATGCGTGACGAAGATATCGAATTGCTGATCGAGCGCGAAGGCGATTCGATTGCCCTGATCCTGCTGGGGGGAGTGAACTATGCCACTGGGCAAGCTTTCGACATGGCCGCAATTACAAAGGCGGGGCAACGCAAGGGATGCGTCGTGGGATTCGATCTGGCGCACGCCGCTGGAAATATACCCCTGCGCCTTCATGACTGGGGCGTAGATTTCGCGGTGTGGTGCAGCTACAAATATTTAAACGGCGGTCCGGGATGCGTTGCCGGATGTTTCGTGCACGAGCGGCATGCACACGCGTGGGATCTGCCGCGCTTCGCGGGATGGTGGGGGCACGACGAGAAAACCCGGTTCCTGATGGGTCCGGACTTTCGTCCGATGGCGGGGCGGAGGGCTGGCAATTGAGCAACCCTCCGATTCTCGCGCTGGCCGCTCTGCGGGCGTCGATGGAGATTTTTTCCGAAGCAGGCATGGATCGCTTGCGTACGAAGAGCGTGTCCCTCACCGGGTACATGGAGTTCCAGTTCGGCCAACTTGCTTTTCCGAAGGTCTCAATTATCACGCCGCAAGAGCCGGAGCGAAGGGGCGCTCAGCTTTCCATTCGTGTGCCCGGCGATGGCCGCGAGTTGTGCAAGCGATTGGCGTCGGAGGGAGTAATCGGAGACTGGCGTGAACCGGACACGTTCCGCGTGGCCGCGGTCCCGCTATATAACTCGTATCAGGATGTTTACCGTTTCGTACAGCGTTTTAGCGCGGCACTTTAGTCAGCAAATACCCCCACTTCTGTTCTGTCCGTTTCGATTACTTCGGTAACACATTCGCCTGTTCCAGCGAACATACAATCTAAAACGTGGGAAACTCTCCGCTCCAGCACGCCCGGAAGTGGACGGCCATCGTGTGCGCCGTGGTGTGCGTACACATGCTGCTGTCGCTGCTGGCGCCACGCGGATTTGCCCTCACAGCTTTTGGCGACATTCTGCAAAGCTCTATTCTTCTTTGCGCCACGGTTGCGGTTCTCTCCAACATTCGCGCGTCCTCGCCGAGGACCCGGCTATTCTGGGCGCTTATGGGTCTGGGCCTGGGGATGTGGCTGGCCTCGCAAGTCATGTGGACTTATATAGAAGTCTACCTGCGCCATGAGGCGCCAAATCCCTTTGTCGGGGACGTCATTCTTTTTCTGCATATTGTTCCGATGATGGCCGCGGTAGCGCTCCAACCGCACGTGCAAAAGGATGATCGCACGCTCCGCGTGGGAACTCTTGATTTCGCGCTCCTGTTTACCTGGTGGCTGTTTCTCTACTTCTTCGTAGTGATCCCGTGGCAGTATGTACACCCGGTCGAAACCGTCTACGGACGGAGCTTTGACCTGCTCTACGTTTCCGAAGAACTGGTCCTCGCGGCGGGCCTGATGATGGTTTGGCGGCGGAGCCAGGGAGCGTGGCGCAGGCTCTACTTTCATCTCTTCGTGGCTACGCTGCTTTATTGCGTCGCTTCCCTGATGGCCAGCGAGGCTATCGATTTACACCTTTATTTCACCGGGAGTTTGTTTGACGTGCCGTTGGTGGCTGCAATGGCCTGGTTCGTGAGGATTGGTTTCTTGCCGCGAGAGGCCACGACGAGCGATCCCCTCGATGAAGCTCCAACTCGCGGTTACGAAATTTGGAAAGCTCGTATCGCAATGGTCGCGGTGCTCGTTACTCCGCTAATGTTGGCATGGGCAGAATTCGGTGGAGATGCACCGCAGAGCGTTCGCACTTTCCGGCTCCTGCTGACCATAGCAGTCATGGTCGTGATGGGCGCTCTGGTATTTCTCAAGCAGCACCTGCTCGACCAGGAATTACTCAGCCTGCTGCGATTGTCGCGCCACAATCTGGATGAAATGTGCCGGCTGAAGGACGAACTGGAAAACAAAGAGCATTCTCTGCGCTGGCACAGTCTGGAACTGCAGCGGAAAAATCTGGAGTTGCAGGAAATTTCATTCACCGACGTGCTGACTGGAGTGTGGAACCGGCGCTACCTGGAAGAGATTCTCACAGCCGAGGCCGGTCAAGTTCTGCGAAATTACCAGCGCGCGCGGGGAAGTGACATTCGCAAGATGGATCATCGTGACCTGGTATTCATTATGGTCGACGTCGATTTCTTTAAGCCGGTCAACGACCGGTACGGTCATCCCGCGGGAGACCGGTTGCTGCAATTGGTAGCGCAAAGGCTTTCGACGGTCGTGCGCAAGTCCGATGTACTGGTGCGATGGGGCGGAGAAGAATTTCTGATCATGAGCCGTTCCACCGATCCCTCGGGGACTCCGGCTTTCTGCAGCCGCGTGCTCGAGGTGATGGCGTCGGAACCGTTCGATCTCGGCCACGGCGTTATGGTGACGAAGACGTGCTCGGTGGGATGGTCGGCGTATCCCTGGAGCCGGGGTGCGTTTGAGGCGATTTGCGCGGAGGAGTCGATTGCGCTGGCGGATGCCGCCCTGTATCGGGCCAAGGCTTTTGGCAGAAATCAGGGCGTGGGAATTCTGGCGACGGACGCGGCGAGTCAGAATCCTGAAGAGATTAGTCTAGTGTCGGTATGCGAAGGCAAACCGCCTTTCGCGCGCATCGTGAGAACTGAATGCCCAGGTGCGGAGACCGTCGGTGAGCCAGAGCACTCAGTTGTCCAGCACGACGACAAGTCCAATACCTGAGTCGCGCGCCTGCAATGACGCACGTTTGCATCCTCATCCAACCACCAGCGCTTGACCTGTGCGACCGCGTTGAATACATTGAATAGCCAGCCTCATGGCTGCAGAGGCGCAACTCCTAATGAATGCAAAGACTCCTTCGCGCAAGACCGCCCTTCGTCAGAAGTCGCAACTGATGTCGGCATCTGAAATTGAACGCACGCTGGTGCGATTGGCCTACGAGATCGTGGAAAAAAATGGCGGGGTCGAGGGTTTGGGCCTGGTCGGAATTCGCCGCCGCGGAGTTCCCATCGCCGAACGGCTGGGCAAGATCATCACCCGCATTGAAAGCGCCAAAGTGCCCGTCGGGACTTTGGACATCACGTTTTACCGGGACGACCTGTCTACGCTGGGGCCCAAGCCGGTCGTGCAGGAGAAAGAGATTGGGTTTGAGATCGAGGACAAGAACATCGTGCTGGTCGATGACGTCCTGTACACCGGCCGAACCACGCGGGCGGCGCTGGACGCACTGTTCTCCCATGGCAGGCCGAGACGCGTGCAACTGTGCGTTCTGATCGACCGCGGACATCGGGAAATTCCCGTTGAGGCGACGTTCGTGGGCAGGAATGTGCAGACTACGGCAAATGAAGTGATCGAGGTCAAGCTGACCGAGATCGATGATGCGGAGAAAGTTCTGCTGATGGAAAAGTAGCGAGCACACGAGCGCATCAAAGCAAAGGACGATGGCCTAAGCCACCGTCCTTTTCTTTTTGAAGCGCAAGTTGCCGGGGAATCGCTATGCGATTCTCGTGCACACTGCCTTGGTCTGAGTGTAGAGATTTAGGACGTCGTGTCCCATCTCACGTCCCCACCCGGATTGCTTGTAACCTCCGAACGGCATTGCTGCGTCGAAGATGTTGTAGCAGTTGATCCAGACGGTGCCGGCGCGCAGTTGCTCCGCCATGCGATGCGCCTTGCCGATGTCGTGTGTCCACACGGCGGCGGCCAGGCCGTATTCGCTGTTGTTGGCGCGGGGAATAATTTCCTCGGGGTCGGTGAACGGCATGGCCACCACCACCGGTCCGAAAATTTCTTCCTGCACGACTTTCATGCTCTCTTTCGTGTTGACGAAAACCGTGGGTTCAACGAAATATCCGCGATCGCCGGACCTGTGCCCGCCGGCGACGGCTTTCGCACCCTCGGAGAATCCAGAGTCCAAGTAGCCGCACACACGATCCATTTGCTCTTGTGAAACCAGAGGGCCCATCTGCGTGTCAGGATCGAGGCCGGATCCCACCTTGATCTTGCTCGCCTGTTCCGCAACTCCCTCGACCACCTGGTCGTAAACCGCCTTTTCGACGTACAGCCGCGAACCGGCGCAGCAGCATTGGCCGTGGTTGAAGAAGATCGCGCTGGCAGCGCCGGGAATGGCGGTCTCGAGATCGGCGTCTTTGAAGACCACGTTGGGAGATTTGCCGCCCAGTTCCAGTGATACCTTCTTGAGATTGCCGGCAGCGGCGTGAACGATCAGCTTGCCGACTTCGGTCGATCCCGTGAAGGCGACTTTGTCGACGTCCGGATGCGCCGCCAGCGCGGCTCCCGCGGTTTCCCCGTAGCCGGGGACAACGTTGACCACGCCTTCGGGGAAACCGGCTTCCATGATCAGTTCGCCGAGACGCAGCGCGGAGAGCGGAGTTTGCTCCGCCGGTTTCAACACAACCGTGCAACCGGTGGCCAAGGCCGGCCCAAGTTTCCAGGCCGCCATGAGCAGCGGGAAATTCCACGGGATGATTTGCCCGACGACTCCGACGGGCTCGCGCAGCGTATACGCGAGATATTTTGCGCCGGGTGTGTAGGGAACCGAGAGCGGAATCGTGTTGCCTTCGATCTTGGTGGCCCATCCCGCCATGTAGCGGAAGAGGTCAACCGCGAGCGGAACGTCGGCGGCCTTGGCGATGCTGAGCGGCTTGCCGTTGTCGAGGCTCTCGATGTAGCCGAACTCCTCGGTGTGCTGCTCGAGCAGGTCGGCGAGTTTCCAGATGAGGCGGCCGCGCTGCGATGCGGTCATGCGGCGCCAGGGACCGTTATCAAACGCGTTGCGAGCCGCGTTCACGGCCTGATTGATGTCTTCGCGATCGCCTTCCGCGACCTGCGCGAGAATTTCGCCGGTGGCAGGATTGTAGGTGGGGAACGTCTTGCCGGACGCGGCATTCACCCACTTGCCGTTGATCAGCATTTTTCGTGGTTTATCGATGAACTCCGCGACTTGCGGATGGATTTGCGGGGAAACTGCGATGCCCATATGTCCTCCTTGGTCTGACAAAAACGTGTGACAACGTGGTCAAACGATTATTGGCAAGAGAGCTCAAGAGAGCTGATGATGCCGGCCGAATGAAGTGGACCGAGGTATGCTAGCGCCGCGGCGGGACAAATGCAATGGCTGGAGCGCGGCTGAAGAGATGGGGATGTCGCGGATTATTCGCCGTACGGAACCCAGATATTCTTGACCTGCGTCGCGTGTTCCAGGAACCAGCGGCCTTCGGCAACTTTCGGGTTGAACCAATCGATCACGCGTCCCTCGTTCGTCCAGACCTGTTTCAGGTTTCCCGTGGACATTGCCTTTGCCGCCGCGACCGTGCCTTCGTCTCCGTAGCACCAGATCGCATCGAGGTCGTCGTGCTCCGCGAGTGTTTTCAATAGCTGGGACGCGTAGCCGGTCACAATGTTCACCGCGCCGCCGGGCAGATCACTGGTGTCGAAAAGTTGGTAGAGGTCGCCGGTGATGAGTGGATATTTCTCCGACGGAACCGCGACCACCGTGTTGCCCACAGCCAGCAGAGGCAACACAAGTGACAGGAAGCCGAGCAGCGGTGCTTCTGTTGGGCAGATTACTCCGACCGTTCCGATGGCCTCGTTCATCGCGATTGCAATATTGCGGAATGGCGGATTGTGAACCGCGCCGTCGAACTTATCGGCCCACGCTGCGTAAGAAAAAATGCGCTCGATGCCGAGTTCAACTTCCGCGGCAGCTTGCTTCTCGCCGACCGCTGACGCTAGCCGATGGACGATCTCGCTCTGGCGCTGCGAAAGATTTTCCGCGCAATAGTACAAGACCTGCGCACGATTGTGTGCAGTGGCTCTTGCCCAGCCTTCAGCCTTGCGAGCCGCTTCCACCGCGTTGCGAATATCTTTCCGATTACCGAGTGCGGCTTCGCCCAGCAAGTGGCCGTCGGGCGAACGCACTTCCATGCTGTAACCGGAGTCGGGACGCGCTTGCTTTCCGCCGATGTAGAGTTTGACCGTGCGGTCGATGGCGGGCTGGCTGGCGTCGGGCTTCTCTTCTTCTGATGCGGCGGTCGGAGCAGTCGCGGCTGGAAGTTTCGGCGCGTGCTTGAACCACGTGGGCTCCAAGTATTCAAGTAAGCCCTCTCTGCCGCCTTCGCGGCCGTAGCCGCTCTCGCGGTATCCGCCGAAGCCGCAGGCGGCGTCGAACATATTCGTGCAATTCACCCAGACGACGCCCGCTTTCAGCTGCGCGGCCACGTGCAGCGCCACGTTGATGTTCTCGCTCCACACGCACGACGCCAAGCCGTAGACCGTGTTGTTGGCCAGTTCGACGGCTTCTTTCGGAGTGCGAAAAGTCATCGCGGCGAGAACGGGCCCAAAGATTTCCTGCTGAGCAACGATCGACGTGGGATGCACATTACTGAGAAGCGTCGGCGGATAATAGAAGCCACGCGCTGGTAACACAACTTCCGGTTGCCAGCACGTCGCACCTTCCGCGATGCCCTGTGCCACCATTTTCTCGATGCGGTCCAGTTGCACGCGCGCGACGATGGCGCCGATGTCGATGGCTTTGTCGAGCGGCGGACCGATGCGCAGAGTGCTCATGCGGTCGCGAATTTTCGACATCAACGCATCCGCAATGCTCTCCTGCATCAGCAGGCGCGACCCCGCGCAGCACACTTGCCCCTGGTTGAACCAGATTCCATCGACCAGGCCTTCGACCGCGCTGTCGAGGTCGGCATCTTCAAAGATGATGAAGGGAGACTTGCCGCCGAGTTCGAGGGAAAGTTTCTTGTGGCTGGCCGCGGTCGCGCCGCGAATTGCCCGTCCTACTTCGGTCGATCCGGTGAACGCAATTTTGTCGACGTCGGGATGTTTCACCAGCGCCTCGCCGGTTGAGCCATCTCCGGTCACGATGTTGACGACGCCCGCAGGCAATCCCGCTTCCTGGCAGAGTTCGGCGAATAGAAGAGCAGTGAGAGGGGTAAACTCGGCGGGTTTCAAAACCACCGTGTTTCCCGTCGCTAGAGCTGGCGCAATCTTCCACGCCAGCATGAGCAGCGGAAAATTCCAAGGGATGATTTGGCCCACGACTCCGCAAGGTTCGTGCTCGGGGAACTCCTGCTCGAGCAACTGCGCCCATCCGGCGTGGTAGTAGAAATGCCGTGCCACCAGCGGAATGTCGATGTCGCGGCTCTCGCGGATGGGCTTGCCGTTGTCCATGGTTTCGAGCACCGCAAGCAGTCGCGAATGTTTTTGCACGAGCCGCGCGAGGGCGTAGAGATAACGCGCGCGAGCATGCGGAGTGAGTGCACGCCACTTCGGAGAAGCGGCTCGCGCGGCACGGACGGCAGCGTCGACATCGGAGGCACCGCCCTGAGCGACCGCGGCTAGTCTCTCGCCATTCGAGGGATCGATGGTGTCGAAATATTCTCCGGCGGCGGGCGGCTGCCACGCTCCTGCGATGAAGAGTCCGAAGCGGCGGCCGTGGCGCTCCAGCCATGCTCCGGCTTCTTTGGAATCTTCGGGAGCTGGTCCGTACTCCATGCTGACGAATTTCTCGGCAATGCTCATTTAGTTCGCCTTCTTAGCGCGGGCCCTACACGATTTGCTCATGCAATCGGATGCCGATACTCCGCGGAGTAGCGTCCAGTTGCGTGATGCTCCAGTTGCCGCTCGATGTCTCCCAGCAAACCGCTGGCGCCAAAGCGGAAAAGTTCGGCACGGGTCCACGACAAGCCGAGTTCTTCTTTCATCATCGCTAGCCAATCGATCGACTGTTTTGCAGTGCGAATTCCTCCAGCCGGTTTGAATCCGACCGCCATACCGGTTTGCTGCGCGTATTCGCGGATGGCGCGCACCATCACCAGGCTCACCGGAAGCGTGGCATTCGTCGGTTCTTTCCCTGTCGAGGTTTTGATGAAGTCGGCGCCAGCCATCATGGCGACGAAACTGGCGCGCGCCACGTTGCGGAACGTCAGCAGATCGCCTGTGCCGAGGATGACCTTCATGTGTGCCGCGCCGCAGGCCTGTTTGAAAGTCGCGACTTCGTCGTAGAGCGCCTGCCAGCGTCCGCCGAAAACATGGGCGCGCGTGATGACTACGTCGATTTCATGCGCTCCCGCTTCGACCGAGCGGCGAATTTCAGCGACGCGCTCGGGCAGTGGCGACAGGCCGGCGGGAAATCCGGTGGAGACCGCGGCTACGGGAATGCCGCTTCCCTCGAGGGCATGCAACGCAGTTTCGATGAAAGCGTGATACACGCAAACCGCGCCCACCTTGATGCCGAGTTCTTCGATGCCGAGCTTTTCAACGAGATCCTGCTGGATGGGTTGCCGCGCTTTCGCACACAGCCGGCGTACGCGGTCGTCCGTGTCATCGCCAGAAAGCGTGGTCAGGTCCATGCAAGTGATCGCGCGTAGAAGCCACGCGGCCTGCCATTCTTTTTTTACCGTGCGGCGGGCGACTTGCGATTGGGCGCGGCGTTCCACCGCGCTCGTATTCACTCGAACTTCCTGCACCCAATTCAAATCGAGGGGGATCCCTTTGTTCGAGAGCAGTGGGCGCTCGCCGAGAGTGGCGATCGCCTGCCCGGCGATTGCGTCACGCACCACACGGGGGTCATTGTAGGAAGAAGACATGACAGTCCATTGGACGACGATGACTGTGCGCCGGGTACAAAATTACCGGTTACCGACGTGCAATTGTACGCCGAATCGAGCTCATCGGCTCGGCAAGCGCGATCCGCGTGCTACCGGATCCCATTTCTAATTCGCCGCTGTCGGGCCTGGCCGGACAGCTGCGGACGAGGGCCTCCGCCGCTCCACAAATCCCGCCAGGGTTTACAATGGCGCGTCTTATGTCGAAGAAGCCAATCTCCCCCGCGATCCGGAAAAAGCTGGAGCAGGCAGCAAGCAACGTGATGAAGAACGCGCACGCTCCGTATTCCAATTTCCATGTGGGCGCCGCGATCCTGCTGGCCAGCGGAAAAATATTTTCCGGCTGCAATGTGGAAAACGCCTCCTATGGAATGACCAACTGCGCGGAGCGGACCGCAATCTTCACCGCGGTTGCCGAGTTGGGTCCAAAGATCGAGATTCGGGCGGTTGCGGTGGCGAACGATCACGGGGTCGCTTGTTCGCCCTGCGGTGCATGCCGCCAGGTCATCTATGAGTTCGGCCCCGACGCGATTATTTTTTTCCAGGGCGCAGCCGGCCCCAAGCAGGCGCACATCACCGAACTTCTTCCCGAAGGATTCCGCTTACAGTGACCCATTCGACGGTGACGCAAACGTTTCGCGCGATTGATGTGATCCGCAAGAAGCGGGACGGCGTGGAGTTGTCGCAGGCCGAGATCGAAGGCTTGGTGAGCGCTTACACCAAGGGCGAGATTCCCGATTATCAAGTGTCGGCGTGGCTGATGGCGGTGGTGCTGAAAGGCATGACGCGCCCCGAGACCGCGGCTCTGACCGATGCAATGCTGCATTCCGGTGAGGTGCTGGATTTTTCCTCGCTGCCGGCCAGGAAAGTCGACAAGCATTCTACGGGCGGTGTGGGCGATAAGACTTCCTTGGTGCTGGCCCCGCTGGCGGCCGCGGCGGGACTTGCGGTTCCGATGATCAGCGGGCGCGGATTGGGGCATACCGGCGGAACGCTCGACAAGCTGGAAGCCATCCCGGGCTTCAACGTGAATCTTTCCGTGGCCGAGTTTCGTCGCGTGCTCGAAATCTGCGGCTGCGCGATGATTGGGCAGACGGCGGAGATTGCTCCCGCGGATCGCAAGCTCTACGCGTTGCGCGACGTTACGGGCACGGTGGAGAGTCCGTATTTGATTTGTGCTTCGATCATGAGCAAGAAACTGGCGGAGGGAATCGACGCGCTGGTGCTGGACGTGAAGACTGGATCGGGCGCCTTCATGAAGAGCGAAAAAGATGCCGTCTTCCTTGCCGAACTGATGGTTGAAACCGGTGAGCGCATGGGAAAACAAATGGTCGCGCTGATCACGGACATGGATCAGCCACTGGGAAACATGATCGGCAATGCGCTGGAGGTGGTCGAGGTCATGGAAGTTCTCCGCGACGCAGGGCCGGAAGATTTACGAAAACTTTGCATCGAAACGGCGGGATGGATGCTGTACCTCGGCGGCGCATCCGACTCGGTCGAGGAAGGGAAGCAACGGAGCGCGAAACTGATTTCATCCGGTAAGGCGCTCGATAAATTCCGGCAGATGGTCGAATTGCAGGGCGGTGATGCGCGGGTGATTGACGAACCTAAGCGCCTGCCCCAGGCGCAGCACACTATGCAGGTTGCAAGTGCGAAGGCGGGATATATTTTTTCAATGCAATGCGAGCACATCGGCACGGCTTGCGTGATTCTCGGCGGAGGACGCGAGCGCAAGGAGGACTCCGTCGATCCTTCCGTGGGAATTGTGCTGCATAAGAAAGTTGGAGATCGCGTGGTGGCCGGAGAACCTCTGGCGACGATTTACTACAACTCGGAATCGAAGGCCGAACGAGCGCACCTGTTGATTGAGGCGAGTTGCGAAATCGCCGAAACACCGCCGGCAAAGAGGCCGCTTGTCCACAGAGTCATCGGCAAGGTCGCGGGTAGCTTAGCGGGAAAGCCCAGGGAGAAAAACTGAATGGGACGTTATACGGGAATTCTTGGCCTCTTGACGATGCTTGGGCTCGCCTACGCCTTCTCCACCAACCGCCGCGCCATCCGCGTGCAAACCGTGGCCTGGGGTTTGGGCCTCCAGGTCGTTTTTGCCGTATTCGTGCTGCGCATTGATGTCGGCCGCCGCATGTTCCAGGTGGCGGGCGACGCGGCTACGCGCGTGCTCAACTACGCCTACGTGGGTTCGGAATTTCTTTTTGGCGAACTGGGGAAGCAGAATTCCAATATCGGTTTTATCTTCGCGTTTCAGGTGCTTCCAGTCGTTATCTTTATCTGCGCGTTTTTCGCGATTCTCTATTACGTCGGCATCATGCAACTCATCATTCGCGCTGCGGCCTGGCTCATGACGCGGATCATGGGCGTCAGCGGCGCCGAGTCGCTCAACGTTGCTGCCAGCATCTTCATGGGCCAGACCGAAGCGCCGGTGACCATCCGGCCATTTCTGCCGGATCTTACTCACTCCGAACTCATGACGGTGATGACCAGCGGCATGGCGCACGTCTCGGGGTCGATTATGGCGGCGTATTTCGCTTTTGGCGCGGAGCCGCGGCACGTGCTCAGCGCCGTCATCATGACCGCCCCGGGAACCATTCTGGTTTCGAAGATGCTCGTGCCCGAGACGGAACAGCCCAAGACCGCGGGGCGGGTCGTGATGCCCGAAAATGATTCGAAAGAAAAAGAAAACCTTCTCGGCGCCATCGCCCGTGGCACCGGCGACGGCCTGCACATGGCGCTCAACATTGGAGCCATGCTGATTGCATTTCTCGCCCTTATCGCGTTGGCTGACGGCATGCTCGGCGGAATTCATAACGGCCTCGTGCACATCGGCATTTCCTGGTTCCCCTCCAGTCTGGAAAGTATTTTCGGCGTGCTGTTTGCTCCCGTGGCGTGGGTGATTGGAATCCCGAAGCACGATTGCGTCGCGGTCGGCAACTTGCTCGGCATACGCATGATCCTGAACGAACTGGTCGCATTCAAAACGCTCGGGCCGATGAAGGCGACACTCGATCCGCGCTCGTTCACCATCGCGACGTTTGCATTGTGCGGGTTC
>Ga0210400_10004653_pt1 | contig 11835 bp, 8 predicted proteins | sample IncBWH26MmetaG_FD_155456 | JGI IMG/M metagenome (GOLD analysis project Ga0210400, IMG submission 155456) | Forest soil microbial communities from Barre Woods Harvard Forest LTER site, Petersham, Massachusetts, United States - Inc-BW-H-26-M | ecosystem: Environmental > Terrestrial > Soil >...
GTCCGCCGCCACCCAAGGCTGATGTCTGTCCCCGACCAGCCAGAATGCTGCCGGTGACCTGCGGTGTGAAGAGTTTCAATACTGAGATCAAGGCGGGTGGCCGGCTGGTGCGCAAGTCTAATGCTGGCCGGCCGCCACGCGAGACGCCCTGGCTCGATCACACTGGGCGGGAGTCTCAGCCGCATTATTTCTGCGCGTCATGGGTGTCGGTTCGAGGTCGCTCGACCGTGGATGCGCCGCTTCTCACGGTCGATGAACTGTTCGCGGGCGATGTGTTCAACTTTGTCCAAATCGCGTAGTATCGTGAGCAATTCGGTGTGGAATACCGCGCGCCGCGCGTCAAGGTCTGTGGCGGCGGGATCGAGTAGGCCGCGATCCGCGGCGACTTTCTGGGCGGTGGCGAACAGCAGCGTCGATACGGACTCATTGCTGCGCAGCCTCTGCTGCGCGACGTGTTGGCGGCCGATCCCAAGTGCGCGGCGGGTCAACGCCTTGGCGTCGATGTGGGCAACGGGATGGTGCCGCACGACGTCGGCGACGATCAAGTACGCTTCGATGAACGGTCGTAAGGTTGCCGCGGCGGCCAGGGGCCGCTTGTCCCACAGCAGCTGCTCGATGGCCTCACCCCCGGCCGCAATGCGTTGCTCCCAATCGTCGTGCCATGACATCTCTTCGGCGATGTGTTCTCGGAAGGCTGCCGAGTCGGCGAAGTAAAACTCGAACTTGAGCAGATCGCGCAAGCGCAACGCTTGGGTCCAAAATGCCTGTAGCCGATCAACGTCGGCCCGGGCAGCATAGGCCACGGCCAGCTGAACGATCGAGGTCTCGAGGAACGCATGGACCATGGTGTTTCGGTAAAACGCCGCCTGGTGTTCATGTTCGGGCCGAATGAGCCACACCGGTTCAAGACCGCCGTCGACTTGGGTGACTGGGTGCCCGTCCGACAAGGCATCCACCGCGGCACGTACGCCGTCGTGTGTGCGCAGCCGCGCTGCGCTGTCCGTCATCGGTGTGTGCCTGCGCTCGAGATAGTCGAGCGGGTCCTGCAACGTGTGGTGAAGCTGATCCAGTGTCAGCGCGGCCCCGCTGGTGTTCAGCAGCACCGCTGCAACCAATCCGGTCGCATTGACAGGCGTGGCACGCAGGATCTGCCAGGCCACCTCGAGTGCGATTTTGTGCAGGGCCAACCGTTGAGCGCCAATGTCTTTGGCCGCGTGATCCTGTGGACTGCCCACGTGGTCGCGCATGGACACAGCGTCGGGGAAGCGCACATGAATCTTGCCGTAGCTCCGTTCGCCCTGCGCTTTGATGAAGCTGTACAGCCAGCCGAAGCCCTCGGGTCTTTTGGCCCCACCGCGGGCATAGCTGGCGTATTCGGCTGTTTCGTGCAGCTGGTCGAAGCTGATCGACACCGGCTGAAGCAGGATGTCGTCAATTCGGCCATCCATGTAGGCATCGGCGACGTAGCTGAGCAGTCCGAGCTTGGGCGGCAACATCTTTCCAGTACGGGAGCGGGTTCCCTCGATTGACCAGCTCAGGTTGAAACGCTTCTCGACGAGATAGGCTACGTACTGCTTGAGTGTGTACTTGTAGAGCGGATCCTTTCCGATGCTGCGTCTGATGAAGATGACGCCGGATCTGCGCATCAGCGGGCCCATGAGGCCGAACGCCATGTTGACTCCGCCGAAGACGTGCGCACGCGGAAGGTTGTTGTCCCGCATGGCTACCGTCAAGACAAAAGCGTCCAGGTTCGAGCGGTGGGAGAACAACATCACCGCGGGACTGCGTTCCAGCTGGGCGCGCATGGCCTCGACCTGTTTGGGGTCGTAGTCGATCGCGGGATCGAAGCCGCGACTGAAAATCCACCTGCCCATCGCTGGGATGAGGTCGACGGACACGCGGCTCCATCCAGTCGCCATCTCGTCAAGGATCTTGCCAGCCTTTTGCACTGTTGCGCCTGGAATTTGCTCGAGACCGTCGCGGAAGCGGCTGGACGCCAACAGTTCTGGCTTCACCAACCGAGGGGATTTGTACTCGGGTCCTAGCAGTCGGTATTCGACACGCTCGATAGCCAATACTGCGCGTCGGATCACAAAGCGGGCGAAGTCGCGCTGGTCGCCGCCGCCGGTGGTGTCCCTCCACTGCCGCCTGAGCTCCGAAACCGTTGCGGGCTCGCCGGCCACTGTCCGCGCGCGTGACCCGTCGTTTGCAAGGATTGAGCGCTGCAGAATTCGCGGCGGCCGGTAGGTGTCGCGGCCGGACAACAACGCAACGAGCTTGGATCGAGCGGGCAGCCCCCCCGCTGTACCAGAATACCCGCACAGGTATCACCGTGCGATCTTCGTCGGCGGCCAGAAGTTCGGCCAACCGCACCTCGACCGCCGGAGGTGGCACTCCGCGGGGCAGCGGCATGACTTCGACATGGGCACTTGGACGGTTGCACTGCGATAACCATTCGTTGACGAGGCCCAGCTCGACATTCGACGTCACTGACGCAAGGACAAGCGCCTCACCGGCGATCTGGAAGCTGCCCGTGCAGGCAGGTCCGCCGGTCGGTTCCGATGTTCGTCGGCTCGGTGACATCGTTTGGCCGCCGTCTTACCTTCACCTGGTCGGTGCGTCGTCGTCGAGGAGAGTGTGATCAGTCGGCGCGCAGACTCGACAGTTCGCGCGTGCCTGGAGTGAAGGAGACGGGCATTGACGTCAGCTCGTTCGAGAAGTTCGACGTCAAGCGGGTGATCGGGCCGGCGAACTGCATGTCCGGTACCCGCCGAATCAGTTCTTCGAACAACACCCGCAACTCGAGGCGTGCAAGCGCGTTACCGAGGCAGAAATGTGCTCCGCCACCCCCGAACGCCTGATGCGGTGGTTTCTGCCGAGTCACGTCGAAACGGTCGGGGTCATCGATCGCCGCCGGGTCGCGGGACCCAGCCGAATACCACATCGCCACACGTTCACCCTCGCGGATCGGGTGTCCACCCACTTGGGTGTCACACTGCGCAACGCGCGTGAAGTAGATGACCGGTGTCACCCACCGCAGCATCTCTTCAATGGCGCTCGGGATTGCGTCCGGACTGTTGACCAGCTTCTCACGCTCGCCCGCGTTCTCGATCAATGCGCGCATGCCACCGGACGCAGTGTTTCGTGTGGTGTCGTTTCCGGCGAACATCAAGAGAGCGAAGAAGTATGTCACCTCGGCCTCAGTGAGGGTCTCGCCGTCAACCTCCGTGGCGATCAACCGAGACACGATGTCATCGCCGGGATTCGACTTCCGCTCAGCAGTGATTCCCGTCAGGTAACCACCGATCTCGAGGAGCGCGCCCAGGCCCATCTCCGGGTCGGCGGTCGCCGCCGCCCGTGACAGTTTGTTCGTCCATTCGAACAGCTGCCGGCGGTCGTCTTGGGGCACACCGAGCATGTCGGCAATCACCCGTAACGGCATCTCCACGGCGATGTCGTCAACAAAGTCACATTCGCCCTTCTCGATAACGTCGTCAATAAGGGCCGTCACAGTGGCGCGAATACCGTCCTCTTTCTGACGGATCAGCTTGGGCGTGAAGACGGCCTGGACGACGTTGCGTTGCTTCGTGTGGCGAGGTGGATCCATGCCGAGGATGACTTCTCCCAACACCTCGGGAGGCACCGCGCCCTGGGAGGTCGCGAAAACCCCGCCGCGAGCGGACGAGAACGTGGCGGGGTCGCGGCTGATGGCCGCGATGTCCGCGGCCTTGGTGAATGACCAGAATCCCGGCTCATCGCCTGTGAGGGCATTCCAGTGTGGGCTAGCCTCCGAGCGCATACGCGCGAACAGCGAGTGGGGCGGACCATCCTCAAAGTAGGAGAGGTCAGTCAGGTCGACCTTGGTGAGATCGACCTCGGAAGAGTTCGGTGTGGTGCTCATAGTGAGCTCCTTTCAGTCGTGGTTATCAGGGCTGTTGCGGTGATGCCTGTTTTCAGTTGGTAATAAGAGATTTCGCCTTCGCCCAGCCTGGACGAAGTGCGGAGCGGCCGGCTTCTTTGGCGAGCATGACCTCGACGATGCGACGCGCGCGCAGAGCAGCCGCGTCGGCCTGGAACTCAACACCGGATCGCCACCCGTCGTAGCCGGTATGGGTAGCCACCCTTTCCATGATTACCGTGTCACGTTCGACGAGCTTGCCGACAAGGGATTGCAACGTTGTGGCGACGGTTACGTCATTCTGGGCATAGTTATACGACGCATACATGAAAACATGTGTCGCCGTGTCGGTTTCGGGGGTGATCGCATGTGTGCGGATGTTGGAGTATTTCCTGCCGTCGGCCTCTAACTCCCACCGTTGGACATGCATCGCAGGTGAGGCGAAGGTCCCGCTCTCTCGCCGTGTGTACAAACCTGCGGGATCCAGTCCTGTTGCCTCGGCCTCCCATTCCGCGAGCGGCGCCCGGGGTAGCAGGCGGGTGTAGGAGACCGTGGTCTCGGTGACCTCGATCTCGCTGAACGCCGGCAACCGCTCCATCCCGGGTGGTACATCTTCGCGGTAAACGACTGGGGCATAGGAAAAGTCGAGATAGTGTTCGTGCACCATGAGGTAGTTGGCCCGCACCTGCCAGGTGTCGGAGAAGGTGGACCATCCGGGCTCGGTCAGCCACGGAGTTCGCGGTGGGCGACTGACGGCGGCGGCCGCGGACGCCCCGAGCCAGATCCAGATGAAGGGCGGTTGCTCCAATATCGGGAACGTTTGCACCCTCATCCCGGTGGGCACGTCGGACTGTGTCGGAACGTGCACACACCGGCCGTCGGCGAGGTAGGCACAGCCGTGGTATCCGCACACCAGCCGATCGCCATCGACATGGCCGTCCGACAGTGGGAAGCCGCGGTGCGCGCAGCGGTCGTCGAACGCCACCGCCTGGCGGTCTGAGGATCGCCACAGAACGATGTCGCGGTCGAGCAGCCGCCGGCCCAGCGGCGCGTCGCCCAGTTCGTCGCACGTTGCGGCGACATACCAGCATTTGGTGGGGTAATTCGCGGTCATAGGTCCAACACCAACTTCTCGCTGCAGGAACGGGATACACACGTCAGAATCTTGTTGCCGGAGGCGCGTTCGGCGTCGGTGAGCATGGAGTCGCGATGATCCGGTGTGCCCTCCAAGACGGTCGCCTCGCAGGTGCCGCAGATCCCCTCCAGGCACGACGACAGAATCGGTATGTCAGCCTCCTCCAAGGCTTCCAGGATCGACGTATCCTCGGACACTTCCACGGTCACACCCGAGCGCTGGCACACCACCTGGAAGCTCTCCAACGCTTCGACGCCGGGTTCGGCGGCGGGCGCCTTGGCGGCGAAGCGCTCGATGTGCAGACTGCCTTCCGGCCAGTGCGCGCAGTGTCGTTCCGCCGCGGCCAGCAGTTGTTCGGGTCCGCAGCAGTACACCAGTGTCTGACCCGCGGGCTCGCGGAGTGCGGTCTGCAGGTCGAACCTCTCTCTCTCGTCGTGCGGCCACAGCGTGACGCGCTCACCGTAGGAGTCAGACAGCGCTCCGGCGAACGCCATCGTGGTCCGTGTTCTTCCTAGGTAGATCAGAGTCCAGTCGCTGCCGGCCTGTTGCGCGGAATCGACCATCCCGAGGATCGGGGTAATTCCGATGCCGCCGGCCATGAACAGATATCGGGGTGAGTCGACGAGCGCAAAATGGTTGCGCGGACCTCGGACTCGCACGGCGGCGCCTTCGACGAGATGGTCATGGACGTGACGTGAGCCACCGCGGCTCTGCGGGTCGAGCAGGACGCCGACCCGCCAGATTTTCGCGTCGCGGGGATCACCGCACAGGGAATACTGGCGGACCAGCCCCTCGTCGAGCAGTAGGTCGATATGTGCTCCGGGCTCCCAGGCCGGCAGATCGCCGCCGTGCGGGTCCACCAGGTCCAGCGCCGCGACGCCGTCGGCCGCCGCATGCCGCCGGTGCACGACCAGGTCGATCGTGAACTCGTGCACCTTCGCGGCGGATGCCACGACCGGGGCGTCTTCAGTGGAAGTCATCCGTCGGAACTCCCTTCTGGGGTGACAAGCGCAGCGAGCTCAGCGAGCTCATCGCGAATGTCGTTCATCAACTCCCATGTGTCCGGCAATGTTTGAGCATCACCGACGATCCCGATATCGAGCCCTTGCTCGTAGCTGACGACGGTGATGTTGAGGGTGAAACCATCGAACACCAGACTCATCGGGTAGTTCGCCACGAGCGGGGCGCCATGACATGCCAACTTGACGGGCGACCCGGGCACATTGGAGATGATCAGGTTCACCGGGGGGCGCACGAACCGGGAAGAGACCAGTTCCATCAGTCCTCGAGCAGCGACACCGAATATCGGCAGCGGGATTGGGTCATTCACATCACTCATCAGCGTGGGCGGAGCCTCGCGTGAGCGCTGCTTAGCGCGCGTCAGCCTGTCGTGCGTGAAACTGAGTCGCTCGCGCGCCGAGGACAGGTGGGTCGGAATCGGCGCAATGATCGAGGTAATCGCATTCCCGTAGCGATCTTTCGTGTCTGGCAACCTCGTCGACACCGGAATGTAGGCGACCAGCGGGTCTGCCGGAAGATCGCCGGTCGACGTCAACCTGCGGCGCAAGGCACCGGCACACAGCGCGATCACGACGTCGTTGACGGTAATGCCCAGCTCGTTCTTTATTGCTTTGACGTCGCTCAAGGAGACCGTGCCGAACGAAACCGTCCGCGCCGCCGAAAGCTTTGCGTTGAACCGCGTCCGTGGTGCATCGAGCCGCTTGGCGCTCAGGTCGCCCCTGACGATCTGGGCAAGGGTGTGGGCACCGGGCAGCGATCTCAGGACGGGGATTTGGTCCAGATTCGCCAGTGCGCCGGGTGCGGAACGCAGAGCGCGAACCCGCCTTGCCGGAATGGCCGCAATTCCGTGCGCCGCCAAAACCGCCCGGCCGGGAACGACCTCGGCGTGAGGGTCGCTGGACGCCGGGGACTTCTCGGCGGGCCCGTCGAGCAGGGTGGCGAAGATCTCGCTGGCCGCGATGCCGTCGACCGCGGCGTGATGCAGCGTCATGACGACCGCGGTGCGCCCCGGCAGGCCGTGGAACACCTGCAGTTTCCACAGCGGCCTGTCGCGGTCGAGCCGCGTCGACAGTATCTTCGCTACTTCGGAAGCGAGCGTCGTTTCATCGGCCGGCGCGCTCAGCGTCGTCTCGGACACGTGATCATCGAGGTTGACCTCGCTGTCGACGAAGACGGGTCGGTCGAGATTGAAGGGCACCGTCATGAGTTTCCAGCGCAGGGGCGGACATTGGCCCATTCGCTCGGTGAGCCGCTGGCGCATCGTCGCGGCGGTGATCGGCTTGTGCTTGCCGGTCTGATAGATCGCCACGCCGCAGTAGTGCGAACCGGCATTTCCGTGCTCGGCCGCCAAGAACTGCGCATCTAGACCCGAAAGGCGATGCATCAGAAGACCTTTCGCATGATCTTGACAGCTTTATCGGTGTAGGGCGGGTACATCACCTTCAGATCGGGTCGTGCCCGTTTGGCCAGTACCGCCCGCCGGTGACTCATCGCTTCAAATCCCCACCGGCCGTGGTAGGCGCCCATCCCGCTGGCGCCGACGCCGCCGAACGGAAGCTGAGGCACCATGCAGTGCATGGCGATATGGTTGACCACCACGCCGCCGGACGGGATTCGGTCGACGAGTGCCTGCGCGACATGGCGTGACGCGGTAAACAGATACAGCGCCAGGGGTTTGGGCTTACTGTTGACGAACTCGGCAGCCGAATCCAGGGAATCAACGGTCATCACGGGCAGGATCGGGCCGAAGATCTCATCGGCCATTACCGCGTCGGTCGGCGGCGGGTTGACGATCACAGTGGGTTGGATGCGCAGCGCAGAGCTGTCGGATCCACCGCCGGTGACGATCTTGCCGTTGGTCGCGCCGATCAGGGAGACCAGGCGATCGAACTGGCGCTGATTGACGATCCGTAACGACGGATCGCCATCACCGGAACCGAATTCGCGCAAATTGGCGACGATCTTGTCGACGAGCTCGTCGGCGATCGACCGCTCCGCGAGGACATAGTCTGGGGCGATGCAGGTTTGACCGGAGTTCAGCAGTTTAACCCACGCGATGCGCCGCGCGGCAACGTCGATGTCGGCGTCGGCGGCCACGATGACCGGACTCTTGCCGCCGAGTTCGAGGGTGACCGGCGTGAGCGTCGGGGCGGCGGCGGCCATGATCTTCTTGCCGACTTCGGTGCCACCGGTGAACAATGCGTGGTCGAAACCTTGGGCCAGCAGATCCTGGGTGACCGCGGCGTCGCCCTCGACGACGCATATCGCCGTCGGATCCAGATACTGCGGTAGCAGTCTGGCCAGCACCGCCGAGGTCGCCGGCGCCAGTTCGGACGGTTTGACCACGGCGCAGTTTCCCGCGGCCACCGCGGCCACCAGCGGCGCCAGGCTCAGGTAGAGCGGGTAATTCCACGGCCCGATCACCAGCACCACACCGAGTGGGTCGTATTGCACCCAGCCGCGCCCGGGTCGCTGATTCAGCGGTAGTGACACGCGCCGGCGGCGCATCCACTTCGTGAGGTGCTTGCGGGCATAGGTCGCCTCCGCTTTGGTTGACGCGATGTCGGCGAGCCACGCGTCAAACGATGGCCGGCCCAGATCCTCGGCGAGGGCCGCGGCGATCTCGGATTCCCGCTCATCGCACAGCCGCTCAATCCCACGCAGTTGTTGAAGACGCCATGGCAATCCGCGGGTGCGGCCGCTGGCGAACACACCACGAAGGCCGCTCAGCTGTGCGGTGGCGTCCAACGACTCTGTCTGGTGTGGCATTTCAGATCTCCGGGGCCGGGATGACCCCGGTCAGAACCGCTCCGGTCGCTCCTCCGTCGACGACCAGTGCGTGCCCGTTGATCCATCGCGCCGCATCGGACGCGAGAAACAGGATTGCGCCCGCGATGTCGTCGGGAGTGGCGTGGCGCCCGAGCAGCGCTTTTAGGCCGTCGAGGGTGTCCTTGCCCATGGTGTCTTCGAAGTCGGCCAGGATCGGCGTCTGCACCGGTCCTGGCAGCACCGCGTTGATGCGAAGCCCGTTCTGCGCGGCCATCAGAGCCATCGACATCGCGTAAACGGTGGTGACTTCCTTGGAGAAGTTATACGCGTTGCCCTGCTGAGGGTGTGCCTTGAACCAGGCCAGCCCCTCGTCGAACCTTTCGGTTGCCAGCAGTTCGCCGATGACGTCGAGGCGCGCGGGCCAACCAAAGCCGGCCGTCGACGACACAATCGTGACCGTGCCCTGGGGTTTGAGCCGCTCGATCATCGATTCTGTTAGCTCTCGCACCGCCAGCGCGTTTACCGCCAGCACCACATCCGGGGGTGCAGTGCCGGGAACCCCGGCCACGTTCATCAACCCGTCGAACTGGCCGTCGAGTTGCTCTACCGCGGCAGCGATACTGCGTGCATTCGCCAAGTCGACGTCGATATGGCGAGTGACCGTGGCTGTGGGGCTGTTGCGGTCGAGACTGTAGACCTGCGCCCCGGCCGCGAGCAGCTTCTCGGCTACCGCGTGCCCGATTCCCGAGGCGGCGCCGGTGACGACATAGCGCCTTGTGGCGAATTCAGACATGTGTGCTCCTCTGTGCGTAGCGGTCGATTAGGACTCGTTTCACGAGCTTTCCGGTTGCAGACCTCGGTAATTCGTCGACGAAGTCCACGGACTTGGGTGCCTTGTAGTGGGCGATGCGGTCGCGGACGTAGGCGATGATCGCGGCGGCCAGTTCGGCCGACGGCGCCACACCGGCGCGCAGTTGGACGACCGCCTTGACCTGCTCACCCATTTCGGGGTCCGGCACGCCGATCACCGCGACGTCGAGGATCTTGGGGTGCAGCGCGAGGAGGTTCTCGATCTCCTGGGGATAGATGTTGACGCCACCGGAGATGATCATGAACCCCTTGCGGTCGGTCAGGAAGAGGTAGCCATCCTCGTCGAGGTAGCCGACATCGCCTACAGTGCACCAGTTCTCGTGCGCTGGATGTCTGGACGCGGCCGTTTTTTCCGGGTCGTTGTGGTACTCGAACGGCGCGACCTCGCGTTCGAAATAGATGGTGCCGACCTCGCCGGCGGGAAGCTCGTTGCCGTCGTCGTCGCAGATGTGCAGCACGCCCATCGCGGCCCTACCCACCGATCCCCGCTTTGTCTGCCATTCGCTGGTCGTGATCACCGTGGTGCCGTGCTGTTCGGTGGCGCCGTAGTACTCGGTGAGAATTGGCCCCCACCAAGAAATCATCGCGTCCTTTACATCGGGCGGGCATGGTGCGGCGGCGTGCACGGCCAGCCGCAGGGAGGACACGTCGTAGGCGGTGCGCGTCTCGTCGGGTAACTGCAGCATCCGCACGAACATGGTCGGCACCATCTGCGTCACGGTGACCCGGAACCGCTCGATGGCGGCCAGCGCCTCCTCGGCGTCGAACCGTTCCATCAGCACCACCGTTGCGCCCAAAGCCTGGACTGATGCGCACCACTTCAGTGGCGCGGTGTGGTAGATCGGCGCCGGCGACAGATAGGCGTCGTGCTCGGCGATCTTGAACACGTTCGCGAGGAGCGCGACCAACGGATCACCCGGTTCGTCGACCTGGCCCGGCAAAAGGCGCGGCTTGATGCCCTTGGGCCTGCCGGTGGTGCCCGACGAGTAGAGCATCTCCGAACCGCGGGGCTGGTTGGGTAACCGTGCTCCCCCATTGGCCAACAACTCGGAGTAGGAGTGGTAGCCGGCGACGTCCCCGCCGAATACGTACCAATGCTGAATTTCTGGGACCAACAATGAAACGGGTTCGGCCACGGCCCGCACCCCAGCCGACACGATCACGACCTGAGCGCCGCTGTCGCGCAGAATGTATGCGGCTTCTTCGGGGGCTAGATGCCAATTAACGGCCGTGATGTACAGCCCGGAACGTAGTGCCGCCCAATACACCTCGAAAGCTTCTGCCGAGTTGTCCGAAACCAAGGCGATCACGTCGCCAGGGCGCAGCCCGAGTGTGTGCAGCGCGGATGCGAGCCGCGCGGAATTGTCGTCGAGCTCGCGGTAGGTCACGGTTTTGCCCGAGCCGGCCATCACGACGGCAGGGCGATTGGGGGCGGATGCCGCATAGGTTCCCGGAAACATGTTCGTCTTGGTGATCAGGCCGACGCGGGGATCGGCTCGACGACGTATTCGATGCGGTCGCGCCTCGCAGCTTGCGTCGGGTGCCGGCGAACCTTAGCCAGACCATGGAATGCGCTAACGGTTGCGGGGAAAAGCACCGGGATCAAGACGATCATAAGAATGAGCACCGCCGCGAACACAATTCACTCACTTTCTCCGCACAGCGGAAATGTTGTTGTCGACTCCGAACGATCGGCATTCGAGGGCTGGATTTGATCTCTCGATGTCGCGTTCGTCGGAAACGCTACGGGTGCCCGCCCGGTGCAGCTACGTCTGCAACCGACCAACTTTCGCCCCGCTTTCACCACATGTTTGGCTCCAGCGGACAAGCGATCCGCAAATTGACGCACCAGTCATTTCATGGAGTTTGGCGACGATGCGTCATATGGTCGGTCCATGGCAGAGCGAAGCCGCGAGGACGAGGCGCTCGTCGCAAAGTCGGCAGCGCTGATCGTCAGCCGGCTGGACGACAAGCTGGCCGAGATTACGCGTGCCATTCAGGACTTGCTGTTCAGTGAGCTCTCAGAGATCGGCGGTGACGGAGAACTGCTGGGATTGCTCTATGACGCCGTCCAGGGAAACCTCGACACCTTCTTTCCGGCCATTCGCCACGGTATCTCCATCGACCAAGTCGAGCCGCCGAC
>Ga0210400_10004654_pt1 | contig 11835 bp, 12 predicted proteins | sample IncBWH26MmetaG_FD_155456 | JGI IMG/M metagenome (GOLD analysis project Ga0210400, IMG submission 155456) | Forest soil microbial communities from Barre Woods Harvard Forest LTER site, Petersham, Massachusetts, United States - Inc-BW-H-26-M | ecosystem: Environmental > Terrestrial > Soil >...
GGTGATCTTGAGCTTGGAACTCTCGCCCCACTTGATCGTGAGGTTGGCGCGGCCCGCCAATACGTCTTTGTTCGAGACGTCCTGGCCTACGTACGGATTCGTTGCGGCTCCGGGCTGCGCAACCACATGACCGTAACCGGCGTGCTGCAGATCCGCGAGCGCCACGCCGAAATACACGTGATCATCGATCACCGGTGTCGAAAAGCTGAGTTTTTCGTCATGCTCGCCGTAATTCCCGCCTGTCACGGACGCAGTCAGAGCGGCGGGGCCGTCGATCTCCCGGGTCACGTACTTGATTGCGCCGGCGATCGTATTCTTGCCGTACAACGTGCCCTGGGGACCGCGCAGAATTTCCAGATCCTGCACGTCGATCACGTCGAGCAGCGCCGTCTGAGCCCGCGCCAGATACACGTCGTCGATGTACACCCCAACACCGGGATCGAATCCCCACAGCGGGTCGTCCTGGCCCACTCCGCGGATGTAGACGTTGATCGTGCTGTTGGTCGCGCGGTCGGCGGAGATCTTCATGTTCGGCACGAAACTGTTCAGGTCCTCCAGGTTCGTGACGTCGCGCTCCTGGATGGTGGCGGCGCCGATCGCCGTCACGGCCACCGGCACGTCCTGCAGATTCTCCGCGCGGCGCCGAGCGGTAACCACGATCTCCGCCAGGCCGCCGCCGGCGGCTTCGGTCTGGTCCGCAGATGTGGACGCTTGCGCGCCAACCACCACAGGCAGCAGTGATATCGCGATGGCAAAGAAATTCCGAACAGTGTTGATCATGATCGCTCCCCGAAAGTCCGACGGACCTCGTTGGGTGCCGCCTTGATTATCTGCCGAATTGACTCAACGGTCGTTGAGGGAGTATTCAACGATCGTTGAGGATTAGTCAAGAGGAGGTCCGCACCGGCGGCCCGTTGCAGCCGGGATGTTAACCTTGCAGAATGAGCCACGATGGTCGTGGCGCGCCGCAAAATGACGGACAAGAAGAAATCCAGGCCCAAGCCCGGCAAGGAGCGGATCCTCGACGCGGCGGAGCGCCTGTTCGCGCGCCATGGTTTCTACGGAATCTCGGTGCGCGACATCACCGAAGAGGCCGGGGTCGATGTCGCACTGGTCAGCTACCATTTCGGCGGCAAGCGCGAGCTGTTTGCGGCCGTCTTCCAGCGGCGCGCCGAACTGCTCAATCCGGAGCGGCTCGCGATGCTGGAGGAGGTGAGGCGCACCGCGTTGCCCGGCGTGCCGACGCTGGAGGACATCGTCAACGCCTTCACCTATCCCCTGTTGGAGCGCTCGGCGCGCGGCGGTCCGGGCTGGAAGAGCTATTTCGCCCTGGTTGCGCAGGTGAACAATTCTCCGGAATGGGCTCCGGTGCTCATGACGCAGCACTTCGACCCGCTGGTCGAAAAGTTTATCGCCGTGCTGCGGGAAGCGCTGCCGGGTTGCTCGGCGCGGGAAGTGTACTGGGGCTACCAGTTTCTAACCGGGGCACTGACCCTGACGTTTGCCGAAACCGGACGCATCGACAAGCTGTCGGGCGGCCAGTGCAAATCATCGGACCTGGGCAGCGTGCACGAACGCCTGGCACCGTTCGTCGCCGCCGGCTTTCGCGCACTGTCCGCGCGGGCGAATGCCGCTGCGACCGTCGGCAGCGTCGCCGGTAAATCGCCGCCGAATCAGCGAAGGAAATGGCGATGATCGGTTTGCTGCAGCGCGTCACGGACGCCTCCGTCGAGATCGACTGCCGGCGCGTCGCGGCCATCGGCCCCGGCCTGCTGGTGCTGGTGGGGGTCCGCCCAGCGGACGACGCCGCATCTGCCCTGCGGCTGCTGGAGCGGCTGCTGCATTATCGGGTGTTCGCGGACGCGGCCGGAAAGATGAATTTGAGCCTGATCGAGACCCAGGGCGATCTGCTGTTGGTGCCGCAGTTCACCTTGGCCGCGGATACCCACAAGGGCCTGCGGCCGGGGTTCTCGACGGCCGCCGCTCCGGCGCAGGGCCGAATGTTGTTCGACGCATTGGTCGAGGCTGCGCGGGCGCGGCACACCCGGGTCGAAAGCGGCGTCTTCGGCGCCCATATGCGGGTGTCGCTGGCCAACGACGGCCCCGTCACATTCTGGCTGGAGAGCTAATGTCATAATCTCATTGGCGTATTATTGGCGCCCTGCGTTGGTTTACTTCGGATCGGAGAAGCGAATGTTCGATTCAAAAATGCTACTGGTCATTTTGCTCATCGCCTTGGTGATATTCGGCACCAAGCGGCTGCGCAGCATCGGTTCGGACCTGGGTGCGGCGGTCAAGGGCTTCAAGCAGTCCATGAGCGACGGCGAATCCGAAGAAACCCTGAAACAACTCAAGCAAGAGAAGGACGCGGACTTCGACGCCGCTGCGGCACGGCGCGAGGCCGAGGCCAAGGCGCCCCCGAAAACCAACGCCTGATCCCGCATGCTCGATGTCGGGTTTTCGGAGATATTGCTCACCTCGGCCATAGCACTCATCGTGCTGGGTCCGGAGCGGCTGCCCAAGGTTGCCCGGCAAGTCGGCAACTGGATGGGCCGCGCGCGCGCCATGGCGCGCCAATTGAGCGAGCAGCTGGAGCGCGAAGTCAACGCGGAAGAATTGCTGAAGACCCAAACCAAACCGAGCCCGAGCGCCGTCTCGCCCAGCGCCGCAGCATTGAACGATGCCCAAGCGCCGGAGCCGGAGCCGACATACGGCCGGCCGGCAAGCGAGACCACCGCGGCCGCCATGCACGCATCCGATCCCCCTGCCGATCCAAAACCGCCCCATGAATGAGCCGGGTGAACGCGGCGATCTTGCCGAAGGCACGCTGATCTCTCATCTGTTGGAATTGCGCGATCGCCTACTCAAGGCGATGTTGGCGGTCGGTATTTGCTTCGTTCCCTGCGCCTACTACATGAACCAGCTGTTCACGTTCGTGGCCGACCCCTTGATCCACAAGTTACCGGCGGGCGCGACGCTGATCGCGACCAGCGTGGTCGCCCCCTTCACCGTGCCGTTCAAGATGGCGCTGCTGCTCGCCCTCGGGCTCGCCATGCCCTTCGTGTTGTATCAGGCATGGGCGTTCGTCGCGCCAGGGCTCTACCGGCATGAGAAAAAGCTGGCCGTGCCCTTGCTCGTCTCCAGCGTGCTGCTGTTCTACCTCGGCGCCGCGTTCGCCTATTACGTGGTATTTCCCGTCATGCTGAGCTTCTTCGTCGCCACCACCCCTCATGGGGTGCAGATGATGACCGACATGGGCAGCTACCTCGATTTCGTCATGGTGCTGCTGCTGGCATTCGGTTTGGCCTTCGAAGTGCCGGTGGCTACTGTATTATTGGTGTGGACGGGATTCGTCAGGCTCGCGACACTCAAAAAAAATCGCGGTTTCGTGTTGCTCGGGATATTCATCTTTGCCGCCTTCGTGACGCCGCCCGACGCGGTGTCGCAGAGCGCGATGGCGGTACCGATGTATTTTCTCTACGAAATAGGGATCATCATGGCCGGACTATTGCTCAAGGACAAGATCGCGGCACGCGCCAAAGAGGAAGCGGAAACGCACAAGCGCGAAGCCGGGGTTTGAATTGAGTGCCACTTTTTTCGGGCATCCGCGCGGCCTCGCCACGCTGTTCTTCACGGAGATGTGGGAGCGATTCACCTACTACGGGATGCGCGCCGTCCTGGTGCTGTTCCTGGTCGCCGCGGTGGCCGGCGGCGGTTTCGGCATCGACGACAAGACGGCCACCGCGATCTACGGGTTGTACACCGCGGGGGTGTACTTGGCGGCGTTGCCGGGCGGCTGGATCGCGGATCGGTTGATCGGCGCGCAGCGTGCCGTGCTGTTCGGCGGTCTGGCGATCACCCTCGGCAATACGCTGCTGGCAGTGTCCACGAGCCCGCGCGGATTCTACATCGGCCTGGTGGTGATCGTACTCGGCGTCGGATTGCTCAAGCCCAACGTCAGTGCCATCGTGGCCGGTCTCTATCCGGAAGGCGGCGCGCGGCTCGATTCCGGATTCACGGTGTTCTACATCGGAATCAACGTCGGCGGGGTTCTCGGTCCATTCGTTACGGGGTTGGCGCAAGTCTACTTCGGGCTGCGCGCCGGGTTCGCGGCCGCCGCGTTCTTCATGGCCGTCGGCGTGGTGCAATTTTATTTTACGCGGCGGCATTTGGGTACGGCGGGGTCGTTCGTCGCCTCCTCCGGCGCAGGCGCAAGTTTGGCCCGGCAATGGCTCTATCTGTGGGTGGCGGTCGGCTGCTCGACGCTGCTGCTGACCTTGATTGCCTTCGGCTGGGTTGCTGTGAACCCGGTCAGCCTGGCGCAGACCATCACCTATGCGATCGCGGCCATGGTCGTGCTGTACTTCCTGTACTACTTCAGCGCCGCGGGTCTCACCACAGAAGAACGTAGGCGCGGCGTCGTGCTCGTGGTGTTGTTCGCCGGCAGCGTGTTGTTCTGGTCCGGCTACGAACAAGCCGGTTCCAGCCTGAATCTGTTTGCCGAGCGCTACACGGATCGCGCCGTCGGATGGCTGCACTTCGTGATACCGACGGGCTGGTTTCAATCGCTGAACTCCGCCTTCATCATCCTGTTCGCGCCGTTTTTCGCCTGGGCTTGGATCGCGTTGGCCAAGCGCAATCTCAATCCGTCGGCGCCGGCGAAATTCGCTCTCGGCGTGATGCTGATGGGCTCGGGATTCTTGGTGATGGCGGCCGCGGCCTCGATCGTCGCTTCCGGCTCGAAAGTGTTGCCGTACTGGTTGATATCGACTTATCTGCTGCATACCTTCGGCGAACTTTGCTTGAGTCCCGTGGGCCTGAGCTACTACACGAAATTGACTCCCAAGCGCTTCGTCGGCCAAATGATGGGAATGTGGTTCCTGTCGCTGTCGCTGGGCAACCTGGTCGCGGGCCTGATCGCCGGCGAATTCGACGCCAACCACGTGGCCGCGATGCCGGGCCAATACATGCACATCGTCTATTTCGCGGTCGGCTTGGGCGCCGCCCTCTTGATCCTCAGCCATCCCGTAAAAAAATTAATGGGGAATGTTCAATGACTCCAGCACCGCAACTCACGCTGAAGGCCATCCTTCTGTCCATCATTCTCACGGTCATCCTGGCATCGGCCAATGCGTACGTCGGGTTGTTCGCCGGAATCACGGTGGCGACGGCGATTCCGGCGGCGGTGATTTCAATGGCGGTGCTGCCATTGTTCGGACGCACCAACATTCTCGAAAACAACATCGTGGCCACCGGTGCCTCCGCCGGTACGTCGATTTCGGCGGGCGCGATCTTCACGCTCCCGGCGCTCATCCTGCTGCACCATTGGACCACGTTCGATTACTGGTGGACCTTGGCCATCGTCGGCTTGGGCGGCCTGCTTGGAGTTCTATTTTCGGTGCCGCTGCGCCGCACGCTCATCATCGAGCAGAAGCTGCGGTTTCCCGAGGGCATCGCAGCCGCCGCGGTGCTCAAGGTGGGCGCCAATCCGGGGGTAGGCGCGAAATTTCTCGCGCTGGCCAGCATCGTCGGCGGCGGCTTCAAGTTCATCACCTCGGGTTTACGCCTGTTGCCGGAGACGTTCACGCTCAAAGGCTTCGTGGGAGAGCGCGGCATCGCGTTCTTCGGCTACGGCTTTTCGCCGGCGTTGCTCGGGGTCGGCTACATCGTGGGTCTCAATGTCGCGATCCTGATCGCAGCCGGCGGCTTGTTCTCCTGGTGGGTGGCGATCCCGATCTTCAACAGCTATTTCTTCAATCAGGATCCGGTGCTGTTGCACAAGCTCGTGGGCCTCAACGCCGAGGACGCCGCCTTCGCAATCTGGCGTGCGCAGGTGCGCTACATCGGCGTCGGATGCATGTTGACGGGCGCGCTGTGGGCGCTGTGGTCGCTGCGCAAATCCCTGTGGTCGGCGGTGCGCAGCGGCTTGAAGGTCGGCGTGCGCGGCGCCGCGGACATTCCGCACACCGAGCGCGATCTGCCGATGGGGGCCGTGCTCATCTGCATCGCGCTGTTCGTAATACCGCTGTTCTTCCTTTATTACCTGGTGGTGGGGAGCATCGGCGTCGCGCTGGCCATGGCCGTCATCATGATCGTGGCGGGATTTCTGTTTTCATCGGTCAGCGGCTACATGGCAGGCCTGGTCGGGTCGTCGAATAACCCCGTCTCCGGCATCACCATTTGCACCATCCTGTTCGCCTCCCTGGTTCTCATGTGGATGGTCGGCGGCAAATCCGCGATCGGGGCGGTGGCCGTGGTGTTCATCGGCGCGGTGGTATGCAATGCGGCGGCGGTGGCCGGCGACAATCTGCAGGATCTCAAAGCCGGACAGTTGGTGGGCGCGACGCCCTGGCGTCAACAGGTGATGCTCTGTGTCGGCGTGGTGGCGAGTGCCGCGGTCATGGCCCCCGTGATGAACGTCCTGTTGTTCGCCTACGGCATCGGCGAACCCGCGCACGCCGGCGTCAAGGCGTTGCCGGCGCCGCAGGCCAATCTGGTCCGGTCGGTGGCCGAAGGCATGTTCGGCGGCACCTTGCCGGTCGGCATGATTGCCATCGGCGCTGCGATCGGCGCGTTGATCATCGTTTTTGACCTGTTCCTCAAGCGTCGCGGCTCGCGCTGGAGCGCGCCGGTGCTGGCGGTTGCCGTGGGAATCTATCTGCCGCTGGATGTCTCCACGCCGATTCTGGCCGGGGGCATCGTCGCGGAAATGGTTGCGCGCTGGCATGCCAAACGTAGCGGCGGCGGCGATCATGAGTTGCTCAAGCAGAACGGCATGTTGTTTGCCGCGGGACTCATCACCGGCGAAGCGCTGGTCGGCATTTTCATCGCCATGTGCATCTGGGTCAGCAAGAACCCGGACGTCCTCGCCGTGGCGCACGAAATGCCGGGCGGACAATGGTTGGCCGCGTTGCTGCTGCTCGGAATCTGCTACTGGATTTTCCGCGCCGGTACGCCGCGACGGGCCGTTTAAGGACGCCTGGGCTGGATTGCGCGACCCACGCTATTCCGCGAAAGTCATGCTGGCCCTCTGCACCATCTACCTGGTGTGGGGTTCGAGCTTTTTATTCACCAAGATCGCGGTCGCGAGTCTGCCGCCGGCGCTGTTCTCCGGGATCCGCTTCCTGACGGCGGGTACGGTACTCGCGGTGATCGCGCGTGTCTTCTACGGCAGCAAGTTCCCTGAGCGGCCGATCGAGTGGCGTCATGTCATCATCGCGGGCTTTTTCATGGTGTTCGTCAGCAACGGCCTGAATACCTGGTGCATGCGCTACCTGGCGTCGAATCAATCGGCGCTGCTCAACGGTACTTCGGCGTTCTGGATTGCGGGTCTCGGCGTCTTCGGACGCCGCGGCCACCCTCTGACTCGTTGGGCGGTCCTGGGAATGATCATCGGGTTTCTGGGTGCCGCGTTGATGCTGATTCCGAAGGGGCCAATGGGTGCCCACAGCTATCTGGCGCAAGCCGGGGTGCTCATCGGCTGTCTGTCGTGGTCGCTCGGCACCCTGTACTACCGCAGCATCGACACGGAATTGAGTTCGCTCATGTTCATGGCGCTGCAGATGTGCACGGGCGGTTTCATGTTGCTCAGCGTCGGCATCGTGCATGGCGACGCGGCGCACTGGGCTCCTGACGCTTCCGGATTGCTGGCGCTCTTCTATCTGACTTTCTGCAGTTCCTGCTTGGCGTATACCGCTTATGGCTGGTTGAGCCTGCACAGCACCCCCGCCTTGATCGGAACCTACGGCTACGTGAACCCCGCGATTGCAGCGTTCCTCGGCTGGCAATTCCTGCATGAGCATTTGTCCGCGGTGCAGCTCATCGGCATGGTGGTGATCATCGTCGGCGTGAGTATGTTGACGCTCCCGGGTGGCAGCCTCACCGATCCGAAAACTCTCGCCGAACCGAAGACGCAGTAGCGGTGAAGACCCGTAGCGGTCTCGGCCTCAGCGCCGCTTCACGTAGACTTCGACCTTGCCCTTGCCGCCGACGAACCAGGAACCCACGAAGCTGACCAGGCTCACGAGCAGCGAAGTCCAGAATGCGGACCAGAATCCCGCCACGTGCATGCCGGGCAGTATCCATGCCACCAGTGCCACCATGCCGGCGTTGATCACCAGCAGGAACAGGCCGAGAGTAACGATGGTCATCGGCAGCGTCAGCACGATGGCGATCGGCCGCACGATAGAATTGACGATTCCCAGCAGAACGCCGGCAAGAATCAAGGTACCCGGGGTGTCGATCGAGACTCCGTCGACCCAGGCCGTGGCCAACCACAAACCGAGCGCAACGATACTGGCGCGTATCAGAAATCCGAGCATGCTGGACTCCCGCGTATCAGAAATCGAGTCCGGGTAACGGCGGGTCCTTCGGCGGGGCGGGTTTGACTTTTTTCGGGACCGGCGGACTTTCCAGCGTCACTTTGATGCGCGCCATGAAGCGCTCCCAGCCCATGCGGATGCGCATATAGGTCCGGTCCCATGCGGCGGACTCCGGAATTCCGGACCCCAGCAATCGCAGGCTCGCGGTGCCCTGACCTTTGCGCACATCCAGGATGAAGTCGTCGACCAATGCGCTGTCGCCGGGGGGCCAATTGCTGCCGCGCAAGTAGATCAATCTCAGCCGCCGATTCACGTCGAAGATATCGATATGCGCTTCTCGGTTGTCCTCGTGGCGCAGCCCCAAGCGATACAGGCCGCCCTTGCGAGGATCGATCTCCGCCTCCGCGCCAGACCAGATGCGAATCAGTCCCGGATCGGTCAGGGCGCGCCACACTCGAGCGACGGGCACGTCGATCTCGACCAAGTGGGCATAGCCACGGGTGCCGCTGCGGCTGGATTTACGGGGGAGGCTCATAGCGGGTGCTAGAATCTCTCAACGGGGGAGGAACATCCATGGCTTATGTTGACATTGTGACCGTGCTCGCACTTCTGCAGTTCATTCTATTCGGCTTCCAGGTCGGCGGGGCACGCGGTCGCTACGGGGTGAAGGCCCCGGCCATTACCGGCAACGAGACCTTCGAACGCTATTTTCGTGTCCAGCAAAACACCCTGGAATTGCTCATCGCTTTGGTGCCCGGCCTCTACCTCTACAGCCGCTACTGGAACCCGCTGGTCGCGGCCGCGCTCGGTGTCGTGTATCTCATCGGCCGTCAAGTGTACGCGGCCGCCTATGTCAAGGAACCGGGCAAACGCAGCGCCGGCTACGGTATCAGCTTCGTTCCCACGGTCATTTTGGTGGCGGGCGGACTGACCGGGGCGGTCTGGCAACTCATCGCACACTAAAGAACCCGGTCTTGCATTCGCGCACCGTTTAGTCGATATTCATCTGCATAAACCTTGGGGTGGCCTTTCAGGCCTGAGACGTCGGTAAACCGGCGAACCCGTTGAACCTGATCCGGTTAGTACCGGCGTAGGGAGCAGGTGAATGGAATTTCCGAAAGTTTGCACGGGACCGCTGCTGTGCTTGTGTCTGACGACGCCGGCGCTGCCGGCCGACGACGCTCTGCAGGAGATCGTGGTCACCGCCACCTTGCGCGCAACGAGCGTGTCGGACCTGCCGCAGAGCGTGACCGTGCTCGATCGCGATACGCTGCGCGAGGCAGGGGTTCAGCACTTCGAGGATGTACTGGGGCTGATACCGGACCTCAATTGGGCCGCGGGAACTTCGCGCCCGCGCTTCTTCCAGCTGCGCGGCATCGGCGAGGTGGAGCAATACCAGGGCGCGCCCAATCCGTCCGTCGGTTTCCTCATCGACGACATCGATTTTTCCGGTGTGGGCATGCCGGCAACGTTGTTCGACACTCGGCAGATCGAGGTGCTGCGTGGGCCGCAGGGCGCAACCTACGGGGCCAACGCGTTGGCGGGGTTGATCAGCGTGCGCACGATGGATCCGGGCAGCGAATTCGAGCTCGAAAGCGAAGTCACCGGCGCCGACTACGATACCCGTGCCGCCAGCCTCGCCGTCGGCGACGGCTTTGCCGGAGGCGGCGCAGGTTGGCGCCTGGTTGCGCAGCAGTACCTGAGCGACGGCTTCCGCCACGACGCCTATCTGAACGAAAATTCCACCAACGGCTACGATGAAGGCACGCTGCGCGGCAAACTGCGCTGGCAGGTCACCGATACCCTGCGGGCGGATCTGACGCTGATGCATGTGAATATCGACAACGGCTACGATGCTTGGTCGATCTACAACACCTACACGACCTACTCGAATCAACCCGGCCGCGATGCGCAGCTCTCGAATGGCGCTGCGCTGCGTCTGGTCGATGCGATCGACGGCGTCGGCGAACTGCGCAGCGTCACCAGCACGGCCAACTCCAAGATCACGTATTCGTTCGACGGCGATTGGGGCAACGATCCCTATTGGGCCGCCACGACGGGCTCCGCGCCCTATGATTATTTTCAAAGCGACGATCGAAACCGGCGCACTCTCGCAGAGGATTTGCGCCTGACGAGCGATCCATCGCGCCCGCTGTTGGGCCGGCTGCACTGGTTGGCCGGCGTGTATGCACTGCGCATGACCGAATCGGACCGCCAAATGTTCCTGTGGAACGCCTTCGACGCCGGCCCGGGCGGGACTCCCGGTGCGGGCAGCAGCGGTCTCAGCAGCAAATACAGCGCGACGAACGTGGCGCTTTACGGCGCCTTGGATGCAGATCTCGGGGCGCGCGCAACGCTGTCCGGCGGCCTGCGATTGGAGCAACGCGAGGCGCGGTACGCCGACTCCGCAGACGTCCAAACGCCGTTTCCGAACGAGACGAATCATATGATCGGCGGCAACCTTTCTTGGCAACTTCGCACCGGAGACGCAGAGCATGTCTACGCCACACTCGCCCGCGGTTACAAGGGCGGCGGCTTCAACATAGGCTCGCAAATCCTGTCTGAACAGCGCAGTTTCGGTCCCGAATCCCTGTGGAGCATCGAGACGGGCTTCAAGTACGCGCAAGCCGGCAGCCCGCTGCGGCTGCAAACGGACCTGTTTTACATGCGGCGTCAAAACATGCAGGTCTATCTCTCCGAGCAACTTCAACAGAACAATCCGTTGGACTACGTGTTCTACACGCAGAACGCCAGCAACGGTGAAAACTACGGATGGGAGGCAGAGACTGCCTACCGCCTCGACAGCCGTTGGCAGATTTCCAGCAGCGTTTCTTGGTTGCACACGCGTTTTGAGGGCGTCAGCGGTTCGTTCGCCGGATTAGGGATAGACGGCCGCGCGCAGCCATTCGCACCCAGTTATAAACTTTCCGCGGCCGTCGAATACGACCACCCGTGCGGCTGGTTCGCACGTCTCGATGCCTCCGCGATCGGCAGCTTCTACTATTACACGAGCGATGCGCAGGCCTCGAGCGCCTACAACCTGGAAAACGTCCGGGTCGGCTACAAACGAGGGTCGTGGACCACGAGCCTGTGGGTCCGCAATTTTTTTGATGCTCGCTACGCGCAGCAAGGTTTCTATTTTCAGCTGATCCCACCGAACTTCCCCTACCAATCCTTTCTGCAACTCGGTGATCCGCGTCAAGTGGGTATCACCGTCAATTTCGAGCTGCATCACTAGCCCTATGGCTAAGTAGTGGGGCTGCCGGCTTTCGGGATGCTCGGTGGGGCCGGCTTTTGCGAATCCGCAGAGGCGTCATTCTCCAGCAGATAGGCGTCCAGAACCTTGCGGGCGATGGGGGCCGCCGCGGTTGCACCGAATCCGGCGTTCTCGACCAGCACCGAGATCGCGATCTTGGGATCATCCGCCGGTGCAAAAGCGATGAACCACGCGTGTTCGCGTTTGCGCTCATCGGCTTCCTTGTGTTTCGTGCTTTCGGTTTGCTTCACGGTTACC
>Ga0210400_10004655_pt1 | contig 11833 bp, 9 predicted proteins | sample IncBWH26MmetaG_FD_155456 | JGI IMG/M metagenome (GOLD analysis project Ga0210400, IMG submission 155456) | Forest soil microbial communities from Barre Woods Harvard Forest LTER site, Petersham, Massachusetts, United States - Inc-BW-H-26-M | ecosystem: Environmental > Terrestrial > Soil >...
GGTCAAATTGGCAAAACAGAACGATCAGCATAAATGCTGACCGCGATGTCTGGATAGGTCAATCTGCAAAACCGCGAAACTTTTGTGCGAGGTTGCGGACACGGCAGATTTTGCGTAGAGACGCAGCTTGCCGCGTCTCGCGGCGAAGCATGAGATGGGGCAAGCCCCGTTTCTACAGGAGTGTGAGGTCAACAAGGACTAGAGCTTTGAGCGAAGCATTGCGATCACGTCGTCTGGCGTGATCACTCCGGTCAAGCGATTGTGTTCGTCGATTACCGGCAATGTCAGCAGGTTGTACTTGTCAAAAAGTTCCGCGAATTCGTTTTCTTTCGCGTTTTCGTGGCAGGAAATCAGGGGCTCCTGAGCCAAAGCCAGGAGCGGAGTCGATGACGGCGCCAGAACGATCTTCACCAGCGGCACCGCGCCCGCAAGGGTTCCGTGAGAATCTGTCAGGTAAATAGTGCTCATGTTTTCCATGCGGCCTTCGAAAGTGCGCATGGCCTCGATCGCGTCGTTGGCCGTAGCCGTCACCGGCAAGGCAATGAACTCAGTGGTCATGCGGCCGGCAGCAGTATTTTCCTTGAACTCGAGCAGGTCAGTGACTTCCTGGCGCTCTTGGGGCTGCATCTGCACCAGGATTTCCTCCGTCCGCTCATCGGAGAGATCGCCTAAAAGGTCGGCAGCAGCGTCGGGCTCCATCTCCTCGACAATGTCGGCGGCCCGGTCGGAATCGAGCGATTCCACGACCGATTTCTGGACTTTGGGTTCGAGCTCCTCCAACGCGCCGGCGGCGACGTTTTCGTCGAGGGTTTCGAACACTGCTTCGCGCTCATCTGGAGCAAGACTCTCTACAATGTCGGCGATGTCGGCGGGGTGGAGTTTGGCCAGTCGCTCATGCGAAATCTTCAGCTTGACACGCCGGGCGGGATCGGTCTCGATGAGGTCTATAAAGTCCCAGGGAATATCGCGGGGAGGGATCCGCAGGAGCAATCGGCGAAGGAGGACGGCTGGGACCACGCCTTTGAGGAGACGGCGAATAGCACCTCGCGCGCCGACATCCACTCCTTCAACCTTCAAAACAGCGTGCTTCTGCGCGATGTCGCGATAAAAATCCACGTCGTTCACGCGCACAACCTTGCGGCCGTGAACGTCAATCACCTGCTGATCCAGCAGATCCCGACTCAGCAACAACAGTCCTTCAGAGCCATCGGCCGAGGCCCATTCAGCGACCTTACTGGAGGCCCGAATTCCGCCATTGATCGCGGAAACAGCAGTCAAGGGCAACACGCGGTTTCCCGCAGACGTTTTGACGATCAGCGAAGCGACGCGGGACCGGTCCTCCTGCGGCGCGATTGCCACCTCGCGCACACGGCCGCTGGCGGCGCCGGAGGCGTCATAGACGGTCGAGCCCAACAGTTCGCACAGCGAGACGGTGGCCATGTTGAAGAGAATACTTAAGAGCGTGGGCAGATGCCAGATGAATGAGATTGCACCGTAAAAAAAGGCGATAACCACAGGGGGCACAGGGGTGCACCTGGAACTGAGAGGGACACCTCTGTGTTTTCCTGTGACCCCCCGGGTCCTCTGTGGTTGCCATTGCCGCGGCTGCACGGGTTGACACGCCACGATTCGACTGACTACACTCTGCCTTCCTCACTTCAAACCTGAAAATTATGGCAAAGCGTCCTCGCATCGCGGTTGTCGGTAGCGCCAATGTTGATTTGACCACGTTCTCGGACCAGTTTCCGAAGCCCGGGGAAACCATTTTTGGCCAGAAGTTTGATTTGGGATTCGGCGGCAAAGGCGCGAACCAGGCGGTTGCCGCCCGGCTCTGCGGAGCCGACGTCTTCATGGTGGCCCGGGTTGGAGACGATCTGTTCGGTCCGTCAACCATCAAGAATTTTGAAAAGCTGGGCATCGACTCAACGCATGTGCGCCAAGTCAGTGGTATATCCAGCGGAGTGGCGCCGATCTTCGTCGATCCTTCCGGACAGAACCGAATCATCGTCGTCAAAGGCGCGAATGACGAATTGAAGCCTCGCGACGTGGATGCCGCGGCCGATATGCTGAAGAGCGCCGACTGCATCGTGCTCCAGTTCGAGATTCCATTGGAGACCGTGTATTACACCATCAAGTTTGCGCGGAAAAACGGCATCCGCTGCATCTTGAATCCGGCACCGGCGCAGCCCATCGACATCGCGGCGATTGCGGACCTCGATTACTTTGTTCCGAACGAGAGTGAAGCAGAGGCGATTTCCGGCACGCCGGTGCGCAATCTCGACGATGCCAAGCGCTGTGCGGCCAAGCTACTGGCCAGCGGTATTCGGCGAGTGATTATCACTCTGGGTGCGAATGGTTCACTGCTTGCCGGGAGTGAAGGCATGGAGCACGTCCCCGCGTTTAACGTGAAGAGCGTGGACAGCACCGGAGCCGGTGACGCTTTTATTGGCAGCTTCGCGAGTTTCCTTGGCGAAGGTCTGCCCGAGCGGGAAGCAGTTAAGCGCGCCAACCTTTTCGCTGGGCTTTCGACTACTGGAGTAGGGACGCAGAAGTCTTTCTATGATCGCGGCCGGTTTGATGCGGAGTGGGCTGCGAGAGGAAAAACCTAACGGACTGTGGCGCTGTATTACAAACACCCTTCATATTTTGTCATCCTTCGTTTCGCTCAGGATGACAAAGTACCGTGGTTCATGGAGCTTCACCGCTCCATCAGCAGAACTTTCTCGGCAGCGTCGATCTCGGTTAACTTGACCTCGATCACTTCGCTGTCGGTTGTCTGCACAGTTCGACCGACGAAGGTGGCCTCGACCGGCAACTCGCGATGGCCGCGATCGATCAATACCAGCAACTGCACCAGGCTCGGACGGCCATGCGAAAAAAGGGCGTCAAGGGCGGCGCGCGTAGTGCGGCCCGTATAAAGGACGTCGTCAACCAGCACGATCTTCTTACCTTCGATGGAAAACCCAATTTCCGTTTCCTGCACCACGGGCTTCGGCCCCAAGGTCGAGAGGTCGTCACGATAGAACGTGATATCGAGCGTGCCGACGGGAACCTTCTTCTTTTCGACCTGTTGGATCATCTTGCCCAGCCGTTCGGCGATGGGAACACCGCGACGGCGGATTCCGACTAGTCCCAAGCCGTCGACACCACCGTTTTTTTCCAGGATTTCATGAGCCAGACGCACCAGCGTGCGTTCAATCTCCGAACCCGACATCAACTGCGCTTTTTGCCTGAGCGCTGTTTTGGGGACCGCGTTCTTCTTGATAGTCATGCCTTGAATACCTCTTCAAAATTGGATTCAGTTCGGGAAATATCTTTAATCTTGCCGATCGGAGCTGAGTCAACCTACTTCTCACCCTTGGGAGCCTCTTTCCCCGCAGACGGCCGCTCACCCTTATCAGGCTCAAACCTCTCAGGCTCTGCCGCAGCTTCGATGCGAATCTTAGTAGTGTCAGGCAGGCCGTAGGCCCCGGACGTGATCACGCGATCACCTTCGGCGAGGCCTTCAAGAATCTGCACCTGATCGCCCTGCCGGATTCCAGTCTTCACTGTCTTCTGGTGGGCCTTATTGTCGGAGCCTGCGACCATCACATAGCTGCTCCCGTCCGGCGCTGTCAGCACGGCTGCCGCCGGAATGACAAGCGCGTCCGGCACCGAACGCGCCAGCATAGAGATCTTCACGCTCGTTCCAGGTCGCAAACGTCCCTTGGGATTCTTTGCCTGAACCCAGACTTCGACCGTCGTGCTGTTGGGGTCAAGCGCTGGGCTGATGACAGTAATTTTCCCCTCGATCGGATCCACTTCGGCCGGGACGGCAATCGTGGCCTTGTCGCCGAGCTTCAGCAATACAGCCTGATCCTGCGGAATGTGGGCACGGGCGATTACCGAGCTTGTGTCCATTACGGTGAGCAGCGGCGTGCCGGCAGCGGCCATTTCGCCCGGATACAAGGAACGGTCGGTGACCACGCCGTTGATCGGACTGCGGATTTCCGAGTAACTCAACTGTGCCGCGGCTCCAAGATACTTGCCCTTTGCCGATTGCAACTGCCCGGCAGCGGATTTGAGTTCCTGCTGCTTGCTCACGGCCATCAGCGCGTCGAGATGGCGCTGCGCCAGTTCGTACTGATTTTTCGCCTGAGTCAGAGCGACAGCGGCCTGATCGAGGTCCTTTCGAGGAAGCGCGCCTTGCTTGTAGAGATCTTGACGGCTGTCGTAAAGTTTCTGTTCGGCTTCCAGCGCTACCTTGGCCGCCTGCGTATCACCTTGCGCCTTCTGGATCTCTTCCGGCAAAGTTGAGGCAGTCGCGATCGTATACGCGGCTTGCGCCTGATCGTAGGCTCCCTGGTTGTCTTGAGCCGCGGCGGCCAAGTCGCGATTCTCCAATGTGGCGAGCAGTTGTCCGGCATGAACTTTGCTGCCGCGATTTACATAGAATGCTTTAATCGGAGCGCTGATCTTAGGAACGATCGCCGACTGCGCGAGCGGGTACAGGACAGCTTCGGACGTCACAGTCTGCTCGATGGTCGCCTTCTTGACCGGCACCACCTGAACGCCAACCGTCGGTTCCGCCGGCTTCTCGGACGAGCAGCCCAGCCCAGACGCAAGAAGAATGATCGGAGCCAGCGAAAGGATGACGCTAAGCCGCGCAGTGTGGAGGCGGAGGTCAGCGCAGGATTGACTTCGAACCCGTCGTTGGTTCGGCGAGCGGGGATTCGGCGAGCTGCTGGAGGTGTGACGCAAGAGTTCGTTCCCGGCCTGGATCATTATCTTTCTAGAATCTCCCCGTCAGCGTTTGCAGGTTAGCAAAGGCGACCTGGAAACGAACCTGTCCATCATCATACGCATTACGAGCCTGCGTCAGGGTATTTTGAGCGTCTACGACCTCAAGGACCGTGGCTTCTCCGGCCTGATAGCGCAATGTCGTGAGGCGCAAACTGTCAGAGGCGAGTTCCGCGGTTTGACTCAGCAATTCGAGCTGCGCGCGCAATGTCCCGGTTTCCTCATAGAACGACCGAAGATCGGCCAGCAGCCGGCGCTGCGCGAAACTCAATTCGACATTAGCCTGCTCCCGCTTTAAATCCGCCTGTTTTATCTTGCTGGCACCAGCTCCCCAGCTCCATATAGGCAGCTGCAAGGTCGCAGTCGCCCCGTACCCAAGGTTGCGGAATCCATTTCGATCGCGGACCGCGAACTGATTGGCGTCAATGCCATAAAAATAATCGAGGGTGATGGAGGGCAGCATGGCTGTCCAGGCGACGCTCACTTCCTGGTTGCTTTGCCGTAAGGTGGCCAGCGCGACCCGAATTGTCGGGTTGTTCCTGGTGGCGGCGGCCTGCACTTCGACAAAACCGGGTAACGGATCGGGCAAGCGCAAGTCGTCCACAACCGAGAAGTTTTCGTCGAAACTCGGAAAGAGCAGTACGGCGAGATCGAGGCGCGTCTTGTTCATCGCCAGAAGAGCATCCTGCAGTTCGCGCTGTGTCTGATTATTCTGAATCTGGGCCTTGATCACGTCGGAACGCGCGACCTCGCCGCCGTTCTGCAGCTTTTGGCTGATCCCGAGAAAGTGGTCGGCCTCGGAAGCCGCTTTCTGTGCAGTTGCATACTTGCGCTGCGCCACGACGTATCCGTAGTAAGCCTGCACGACGGTGACGACTAGACCGCGTGTCGCAATTTCAGCTTTGGCCCGCGCCAGCGCCTCCGCCGCTGCGGTCTTCCGATATTCCGCGAACATTTCAGGTGAGAGCGCCTGATGAACATTGCCCTGCGCGATGTACTCATGGACGCCGTTGTTGGCCAGGAAGCGCCCGGTCGGAGTTCCGTTCCCCTGTGTGTAGACGTACTGCATGTTGTAGTTGACGTTCGGCAGCAGTTGCGCCCGGCTTTGCACTGTGTCCTGATGAGCAATCCCCAGTTCGGTGAGGGCAGCGCGAAACTGCGGGTCGTTGGCTTTGGCGCGTGCGAGAGCATCTTGCAGGGTCAGGACCAGCGGGGTTCGCGTGGAATCAGCTTCCGCAATTGCGGCCCAAGGCAAGACTTGTCCGCTTACTTTGGACGGTGAATCCTGGCCGAATGCGGAGCTACCCAGAGAGACAGCTAGAAAAATAGCTAGAACAATCCCCAGGAAGATAATTCTCGGCCGGCCGACAAAGCTTTGACACAGTGTTGTGAACATTTAGGACCCCCACGCAGGAATGCCAGCGGGTGATTTTAACCCAGATCAAGAGCCGCGGTCAGCTTAGCGATTGGTGGGGGCTAAGAATAGACTCGGCTAGGTCCCGGAGAAACTCGGCTGCCCGCGCGCCATCCACGACGCGATGATCGCTTGAAAGCGTCAGGGTCATCATGGGACGAACGCCGGGGCGAGCCTCTGGGCCGACACCGACCGGCACGACGCGGTCCGCGATACGGCCGACGGCAAGAATCGCTGCCTGGGGAGGAATGATAATCGCGGTGAATGCGTCCACCCCGAACATGCCGAGATTGCTGATGGTAAAGGTGCCGCCGGCGAGGTCGGCCGGACGCAACTTGCCGGCGCGCGCCCGTTCCGCCAGGTCGTGTCGCTGCACCGCGATCTCGCCCAGCGTGGAGTTGGCAGCATTGTGAATGACCGGCGCCACGACTCCGTCATCCACTGCCATAGCTATTCCGATGTTGATCTCGGGATTTGTATGGACGCCTTCGCGGGTCCAGCTTGCGTTCACGCGAGGGTGCTTCAGGAGGACGCGCGCGGCAAGCGCTACCAGTAGATCGGTGTGCGTTAGTTTCAGTCCGTGGGATTTTTCAATTTCTGGCCCGAGTTTCAGCCGCGCCTCGTTCAGAGAGCCTGCATCCACTTCGCGGGTAACGAAGAAATGGGGGACGGTCGTCCAGCTCTGCGTGGTGCGCTCCGCCATCAGCCGTGCGATCGAGCTGCCGCTATCAACTGTGGCGGGCGACGGAGTGGCTTTGGATTCCGCAGCGGCGAGAATGTCCGAAGCGAGGATTTCTCCGCCGGCACCAGAGCCACGGATGTCGGCGAGATTGACCCCGCGCTCATTGGCGAGACGTCGGGCTTTAGGGGAAATCTTAACGGGCAGCGTGGACGGCGCTGACGCCGACGGTTGATTCGCCAATGCCGCAGTTAGGGTCGCGGGAACAGCGGAGGTAGTTTTTCTTCCGGACTCGACGGCCACTTCATCCGCCGGAGGAACTTCTCCGGCACGCACGATCCAGGCTATGGTTTGACCTACCGGCACTTCCGCTCCAGCCTCGATCTTGACGCCAGCCAGGACGCCGTCGCCGGGTGATTCGATCTCCATTACCGCTTTGTCGGTTTCGATCTCGAGCAGGGGCTCGCCTTTGGCGACGGACTCGCCTTCTTTTTTCAGCCACGAAATGAGCTTGCCAGTCTCCTGGGCCATTTCGAGCGCTGGCATAACGACGCTGATTGCCATAATTAGATAACCATTTAGAACCTGTCGGTAGAGACGAGGCTTGCCTCGTCTCCGACTGCTGCCACCCTTGTACGCGCTGACAGACCCTATGAGCTGTGGTCGCTCTTAGACGCGGCGAGCCGCGTCTCTACGGGGATGCCGTTAGTCCCCTACGCCGACTCGCTCCTGCCTTGCGCTTGCTTCAATCATCTCGCGCACGCGGGTGCTTGGTTTGGACTCCGTCTCTCGAATTGCGGGCAGCGGACCATCCACCGTGAAATAGTGCCTGCCGGCAACCAGAAGCTCTTCGGCCGGAAAGCGCGTGATGACTTCGTGGCCAGTTTCGGTGACGACGATTTCTTCCTCGATGCGCGCGGCGCTCCAGCCATCGGTCGAGGGCCAAAAAGTTTCCAGGGCAAACACCATGCCTGGCTTGATTTCGCAGGAATGTTCAAGCGACACGAGCCGGCTGATCACCGGCTTCTCCCAGATGGCGAGGCCGATCCCGTGACCATATTGCAGCGCGAAGGCCGCTTCTTCGTTGGGGAAACCGAACTCCTGCGCTTTCGGCCACACCGAGGCAATCTCGGCCGTCGTACGCCCCGGGCGAACGAGTTCAATCGCCGCATCGAGGTATTCCCTGCACCGCTTATATGCATCGTTCATCGCGTGTGAGGCGTATCCGACGGTGAAGCAGCGGTAGTAGCAGGTGCGGTATCCCATGTACGAGTGGAGAATGTCGTAATACACTGGGTCTCCGGGACGCAGCACGCGGTCGGAGAAAACGTGCGGATGCGGATTGCAGCGCTCGCCTGAGATTGCATTCACAGCCTCCACGTACTCGGAGCCGAGATCGTAAAGCACCTTGCTCACCAGGCCCACCGCCTGGTTTTCGCTCATGCCGGGCTTCATCGCGCGATAGAGTTCGTCGTAGGCCGCGTCGACCATCATGGCGGAGTGGTTTAGCAAACTGATCTCGTCACGCGTCTTGATGAGGCGCGCTTCCGACATCAGAGCCTGCCCGTCGACGACTTTGATCCCTTCCTTCTGTAAAGCAAAGAGGACGGGCAATTCGATGATGTCGATGCCCACCGGTTCTTTGTGCAGGCCACGCAGTTCCAGCTCGACGCGAATTTTCTTTGCCACATCTTCGGCGCGACCCATCTCCGGGGTCATGGCGCCGCGCAACATGGAGATTCCGGCACGCGACCGCTCTCCAAGCCAGGGGCAATGCAATTGGTGGTGTTTCGCGGCCGATCCAAAATCCCACAAAATCGGCTCGTCATTCTGCGGGAGGAGCGTGAAGCGATTCGCTTTGTCCTGGGCCCAAGTGCCGATGTGGGTCGCGGTCAGGTAGCGGACATTGTTCATGTCGAAGCACAACAGCGCGCCCATCTCGGACTTCTTCAGAAGATCCTTGGCGCGCGCCAGGCGTTCGCGGCGCAGGCGATCGAAATCGATACGATTTTCCCAATCCACCGCCATCGTTCCGTATGTGGGCAGAGCCATAAGTATCTCCTTACTTCACGTCATGCCGGCGAGACGCCGGCGCTACCCGCCGCAGAGAGCGCGTGCGGCTTCAAACACTGTTTGCTCGGTTGGCACGGTGACATCTTCCAAAGGCGGCGAAAACGGAATTGGAACATGCATCGCGCCCATGCGCTTGACCGGAGCATCCAGATCGTAGAATGCGCCTGTGGCAATCACCGACGCAAGTTCGGCGGTGACGCCATAGCGTTCATAACCTTCGTCAAGAATGATTGCCCGCGACGTTTTCTTCGCCGATTCAATCAGAGTCTTTTCGTCAAGCGGCCACATCGTGCGCGGATCGACCACTTCGGCGCTGATCCCGATTTCTTCCAGCAACGTCGCCGCGCCCAACGCCACTTGGACCATGCTGCTGGTAGCGACCAATGTGATGTCCTCGCCGACCCGTTTCACATCCGCAACGCCCAGCGGGACGGTGTAATCGTCCGCGGGCACCGCGCCTTTGAGCTTGTACATCATCTTGTCTTCGAAGAAGACCACCGGATTCTCGTCTCGAATCGCTGCCTTCAGCAATCCCTTGGCGTCATACGGCGTCGAAGGCAGAACCACCTTCAATCCGGGAACGTGGCAAAACCACGCATGCAGCGACTGCGAGTGTTGCGCAGCCGACCGGCGAGTCGCTCCCATGGTCGTACGCATCACCATGGGCACCTTCCACTTACCACCGGACATGTAATGCACCTTGGCAGCCTGGTTGACCATCTGGTCCATGGTCAAGGTGACGAAGTCTCCGAACATGATGTCGACCACCGGACGCAGTCCGGTCATGGCCGCGCCCACTGCCAGGCCGGTGAAGCCCGCTTCCGAAATCGGTGTATCGAGTACGCGGTCTTTGCCGAATTCCTCCAACAGGCCAGAAAGAACTTTAAACGGAGTGCCCGCCTCCGCCACGTCCTCGCCCATGATGCAGACGTTCGCATCGCGACGCATCTCTTCGGCCAGCGCCTCGCGAATTGCCTGCGCAAATGTCAGCTCCCGATCGCCACTTTCAGGCATAAACGTCCTCTGCCACTTCATCGACGGCCGGATACGGCGCCGCCACGGCGAAGTCGACGGCCTTTTTCATCTCGGACTCAAGTTCAGCCTCCATCTGTTTCAGCGTCGCCATGTCGGCAAGTTTCTGCTCGACCAGCCACTTCCCGAAATTCGCGATCGGATCCCGCTCCGTCTTCCAAAGCTGTTCTTCCTGCTTGGAGCGGTAATATTCGCGGTTGATGTCACCGACGTGATGTCCGTGATAGCGATAGGTATTGCAGAGTAGGAACGCAGGGCCATCACCCCGCCGGGCGCGATTGACCAAGCGCTGCGAGATTTCATTGACCGAGCGCACGTCCTGTCCGTCTACGCTGGCGGCTTCCAAGCCGAAGGCAGTTGCTCGCATCAAGACGTCTCCGGCTGTGGTTTCCGAGTAATGCGTGTATTCCGTATAGAGATTGTTCTCGCAGACGTAGAGCACGGGAAGCTTGAAGAGCTGGGCGAGGTTCATCACCTCGTACAGCACGCCTTGGCCGAGCGCGCCTTCTCCGAAAAAACATACCGCCACGCGGCCATTGTGGAGATGCCGAGACGAAAACGCCGCTCCCGTCGCAATGCCAGCGCTGCCGCATACGATTGCGTTCGCTCCCAGGTTGCCGGTGGCCGGGTCTGCAATGTGCATGGAACCGCCTTTGCCCTTGCAGTACCCGGCCTTCTTGCCCAGCAGTTCGGCGAACATCTGATCTGGGGAAGCGCCTTTCGCCAAACAATGTCCATGACCGCGATGCGTGCTGGTGATATAGTCCGTGCGCTCAAGCGCTTCGCACACGCCCACCGCGATCGCTTCCTCACCGATGTAAAGGTGCGCCAGGCCGGGCATCAGCGCACGTGTGTAAAGTTCGTTGACCTGCGCTTCAAATTGGCGGATGGCAACCATCTGCCGGTACATGCGGAGCCATAAATCGACTTTTTCTGAAGCCTCTCGCGGCTGGGTCGCGATCGTCATTTTTGCACTCCCGTATTTACGGTGTAGTTACTGGCGTAGTTACTCCTGACAGGCGCGCCAGAACGTCGAACATGACGGCAAAGTCCAGCTTCTCCCAGCCCATGGCGCGCGCCGCGGTCAGGAACTCATTGCTGATCGCGGTGGTGGGGACGGGGACATTGAGCTTGCGGCCCAGCTCCAGCGCTAGCAGCATGTCCTTCTGCATCATGTTGACGTCGAACCATGCCTCTTCCGGTTGCTGCAACACAAACGGACCACGGTATTGAATCATCGGTGATGCGATCGCGCTATGTACCATCACGTCGACCGCGACCTCACGTGGAATCCCACTTTTTTCCGCCAGCAGCACGCCTTCAGAAAAAGCCAGCATTTGCACCGCTAATTGCAGATTCAATGCGATCTTCATCGACAGCGCCACGCCGTTGTCGCCGACCTGAGTCACCTTCGGACCAATATCTAGAAGCAATGGCTTCAGGCGCTCGAACGTTGCTTTGCGGCCGCCAACCATCACGGAGAGCTTGCCTTGCTGTAGCGTGATGACGCTGCCGGAAACCGGCGCGTCTACCATGTCAGCGCCCTTCTCGCGAACCTTCGCAGCCAGTGCGCGGCTCACTTCGGGACTCACCGTGCTCATGTCAATGTGGAACTTCCCGGGATCGAGGCCCACGAGCAGTCCGTCTGGCCCCTCGGTTACGGCGGCGAGCGCGGCGGCGTTCGTCACCATGGTGAACGTCACGTCCGACGCAAGCGCCACGGCCTTGGGAGAATCGCCAAACTTCATCCCCTTGCCGATCAGCCACTGCGCCCTGGAGCGCGTCCGGTTGTAGCCGGTCACGGTGTGGCCTTTTTCGAGCAGACGAGCGACCATGTTGCCGCCCATCACACCGAG